>JAESFN010000781.1_pt1 | contig 21588 bp, 18 predicted proteins | sample 9269411 | NCBI WGS metagenome assembly JAESFN01 (sample SAMN14505399, study PRJNA617100) | algae metagenome | isolation source: Iphinoe sp. HA4291-MV1 and co-occurring heterotrophs from trail next to... | place: USA: Maunawili Falls, Hawaii | collected 2009-07-25
AACTGGCCGAAGCGCACGGCGTCACCGATCTGCACGTGGTGACCGCCGAGCTGACCATGGCCGGGGTGGCCCCCGGTCTGGAAGCGCTCCGGCCGGCCGCCGAGGCGTCGCTGGCCGCCGCCCGGGCCGAACTCCGCGACCTGGCCGGGCGCGGCGGTTCGGCCACCGGGCGGGCGGCCCGCGCCGGGTAGGCGGCCGCCCGCCCGGCCGCGGCGCTCAGCCGACCAGGTGGATGACGCCGTCGCGCAGCTCGACGTCGTAGGTCTTCAGGTCCCGGGAGCCCAGGGTGGCCTTGATCGGCCCGGCGACCGGCTTGAACACCCCCTGCGGGCCGAGGGTCATCGCCCCGGTGCGGACGTCGAACTCCGCCTTGTGCCACGGGCAGACCAGGTGCCCGGCCTCGTCCACGCTGCCCTTGCCCAGCGGGGCGAACACGTGCCGGCAGCGGTTGGACACCGCGAACGGCGCCCCGTTCGAGAGCCCGACGGCCAGGTCGCCGTGCGGGGTGTCCTTGACGACGGCGACCCCCGACGGGCCGAGCTCGTCGACGGCGATCAGCCGGGTGTCCTGCATGGATGTGGTCATGTGTCGCTCCGTCCGGGAAGTACGGGTTGATCGTGGTGGGATCAGTGGCAATGTAACGCCGGACACAACACCGCGCAGGAGGTTGCACGTGACGGAGGCCGCCGAGCTGCTCGCGGAGTACGACCCGTTCGACGAGGGGACCGCCCCGGCCAAGTGGGACATCCTGGCCGAGGCCCGCGCGCGCTGCCCGGTGCCTCGCGTGCACCCGAGGACGGACCCTGGCGTGCCCTACCGGATGCTCACCCGGTACGCCGACGTCCGGTTCGCCCTGGAACACCCGGAGATCTTCTCCTCCACCGGCTCGGCGATCAGCGAGATCAGCGTGCGGCTGCCCCCGCTGGACGCCGACCCGCCCGAGCAGCCGGACTTCCGGCGGATCCTCAACCCGCTGATGTCCCGGTCGGCGCTGCTGCGGTTCGAGCCCGCGATGCGCCGGATCGCCGCGTCGACTCTTCAGACGTTCGTCGACGACGGGCGCTGCGAGTTCATCGCGGACTTCGCGGTGCCGTTCTCCGCCGGGGTGCTGTCCACGGTGATCTTCGACGAGACCGACCAGGCGAAGATCGCCGAGACCGTCGCGGTTGTGTCGAAGTGCGCCACCGACCCCAGCCCGGAGTCGTTCTTCCAGCTGGCGGTGTGCGCCGGCGGCTACATCGCCACCCGCGAGGCCCAGCCCGGGGACGCCGACGACATCCTCACCGCGCTGGCCGCCGGCACCATCGACGGCCGGCCGATGACCGAGGAGGAGCACCTCGGGGTGGTCACCGTGCTGTTCCTGGCCGGCCTGGACACCACCCGGGGCGCGCTGGGCAACATCGCCGCGCACCTGGCCCGGGATGTTTCGCTGGAGGCCCGGCTGCGGGATCCACGCTGGATCCGCCGGGACATGGACGAGTTCCTCCGCTTCGAGTCCCCGGTGGCCATCATGGGCCGGACGGTGCTCCGCGAGGTGACGCTCGGCGGGACGACGTTCCAGCCGGGCGACCGGGTGATCCTCAACTTCGGCTCGGCCAACCGGGACGCCGACCAGTTCCCCGGGGCCGACCGGCTGGACTTCACCGCGCCGCGCAGCGGGAACATGGCCTTCGGCCTGGGCATCCACCGCTGCCTGGGCTCCAACCTGGCCCGGCTGCAACTGGAGTTCGGCTTCGACGAGCTGCTGCGACGGGTGACGAACCTGCGGCTGGCCGACGGCGCCGAGCCGCACTACGAGACCGGCATGGTGCACGGCCCCGCCGCCCTGCCGTTGGTCTTCGACCGGGTTTGACGCGCGTGGACGCCCTGCCCGACGAGGTACGAGACAAGGTGCAACGGCTCAACGCCGACCTGACCAAGGGTTCGCTGCTGCCGGAGAGCACGGTGTGGCTGGCCTGCGACCTGCTGGTGGCCGGCGTCGACACCCCGGCGGTGATGGAGCTGGCCGGCGAGTCGCCCACCCGGCTCACCCTGGCCGACGCCGAGCCGTTGGTCCGCCGGATGCTTCACGAGCTGGGGATCGAGCCGGTCGACGCCGGGCAGGCGCCGTGGATCGTGGCGCGGGACGTCGCCCGCCAGATGATCGCCGGTGGCCTGCCGCCCGAGGACGGCGCCAGGATGTTGTGGGGTCTGTGGTGGGACTGCGGCAACGCCGAGGAGCTCGGCCTCATGTACGGGCCGCTGGAGGTGTGGGACGACACGCTGCCCTCGGATCGGAACGAGGAGGCGATCCGGGCCGAGATGCGCCGCCTCGCCCCCGCGGTGATCCGCGCCGCCGACCTGCGGCTCGACCGGGCATGACACTCGAGGCGGGGGGAGCGAGACGTGTGGTTGCGGGACTTCGAGGGTGAGACGACCGGAACGGTCGCGGAGTTCTTGAAGGCGTACGCGGGTCTCTGGGGATCGACTGTGCTGAAGTCGGGCACCCCGTGGTCGAGGGTGGAGGCCTGGGAGAACCTCGTGGCGGACTGCGAGGAGGGCTACGAGCAGAACACCGACGAGCTCCACTGGGACGGCCAATGCCGGCTCAGCCTGGAAAAGGCGATGTCCGCACCAGAGCTGGATGCCTTTCCGGAGCAGATGCAGGCCCTACGAGAGCGAGTCCTGGCGGCGGACGAGCGACTGCGGCTGCTGTTCCTCCCAGGCGTGCAGATCGGGCACTCGGGCTGGGAGTGGTGGCGGCGCGGGGTACTGCGCAACGGGGCCGGCGAGTATGCCGACGACATGCTGAACTACTACGGGATCGACCTGCGGAACCAAAGGTGATGGCGCGCGACTCGCTCGAACAGCCGGAGAGGGACCGGTGGGGTGACGCGCCCGAGGGGGCGAGCTACCTGGTCCGCACCGTGCACGCGCTGCGGGCCAGGCCGCTGGACTCGCTCGACGTGGAGGACCTACGCATCCTGATCGGCCAGGAGATCGGCCTGGACCACCTGATGCCGCTGGCCTTGCGAACCCTGGAGACCGACCCGCTGGCCGAGGGCGACTTCTACCCGGGTGACCTGCTGGCCGCCGTCCGCGACTTCCTCGACCACCCCGCATGAGCGTGCCCGCGTCGACATCTACACCAGCGTGCTTTCTCCCCGGCAAAACCACGCTCACGTGGATCTCGCTGAATCGGTCGCGGCTGGCGGTAGCCGCCCGGGGCGCGGACCTGGTTACCGCCGGCCGGGGAAGAGGCGGGCGAACCGGGAGCGTTGCTGGGCCTGCGCCTCACCCGGCGGCTCGGCTTCAGCCGCCTCGCCCGCCGGCTCCGTTTCAGACCCCTCGGCGGTCGGCGAGTCCGGTGACGGGTCGGTGGCGGGGAGGTCGGCTTCCGACGCTTCGAGAGCCAGCTCCTGGTTCTCCACGGGGGTGACCCGGTGGTGCACCCAGGTCAGCTTGCGCACCACCTCGGGGCTGAGCACGAACGGGTAGAGGTCGCCGCTGCCCATGCTGCGGTTGACCGCGTTCAGCGCGTAGGTCAGCGGCAGCCAGTCGGCCAGGATGTCCCGGAACGGCTCGTCGTCGACCTCCACCTCGGGGTCGGCGGACAGACCCTGAACGTCGATCCGCATGTCGTAGGACGCGGCGGTCTGCAGGGTGTCCCGGATGTGCAGGTAGTGGGCGAACGTCTCGGCGAAGTCCTCCCACGGGTGCATGGTGGCGTAGGCGCTGACGTAGGACTCCGACCAGTTCGACGGAGCCCCGGCGGCGTAGTGCCGGTCCAGCGCGTCGGAGTACGAGGCGCGCTCGTCGCCGAACAGCTCGCGGAACGGCTCCGACAACCCCGGCGTCGAGACCAGCTCGTACCAGTACCAGTGCCCGGTCTCGTGCCGCAGGTGCCCGAGCATGGTGCGGTAGGCCTCGCCCATGTCCTGGCGCACCTGCTCGCGGGTCGGGTCGTCGGTCTCGGCCAGGTCGATGGTGATGATGCCGTCCACGTGGCCGATCACCACGTCGGCGTCCCGGGAGGACAGCATGTCGTAGCCCAGCCCACCCGGACGGTCCTGCCACGAGTCCAGCGGCAGCCCCAGGTCCAGGGCCTGGAACACCAGCCGGCGCTTGGCCGCCTCGGTCTCGGCGAACGCGGCCAGCGCGGACGTGTCGGCGTCCGAGGGCCGGGTCCGGGTCAGCCGGCACGACCGGCAGAGCGAGCCCGGGGCGTCGACCAGCCAGTTGCACGCGGCCACGGTCCGGTTCGCGCAGTACCGGGCCTCCGCATCGAGTGGCTCCACCGCGACCAGGGTCAACGCCCCGGCATCGAAGCCGAGCAACGTCCCGCAGCGCAGGCACTCGGTGTTCTCGAAGAACACCAGCTGGTCGTCGCAGTTGGGGCAACTGAACGAGATCACGCGTCTTCCTCCGGTAGCCGTACCACGTCCACGCTGACCCGGAGCTCCTGGCGGCTGCCCCGGGTGAAGATCACGCCCTTGACCGGCGGCACGTCGGTGTAGTCCCGGCCCCAGGCGGTGGTGATGTAGCGGTCGTCGACCAGCTGGTCGTTCGTCGGGTCCACGTCCACCCAACCGGTCCCGGGGACGAACACCGCGAACCAGGCGTGCGAGGCGTCCGCACCCTCCAGCCGTTCCTGCCCCGGCGGCGGCTGGGTCTCCAGGTACCCGCTGACGTAGCGGGCGGCCAGCCCGAGCGAGCGCAGGCAGCCGATGGCCAGGTGCGCGAAGTCCTGGCACACCCCGGCCCGCTGGCTGAGCACCTCGTCGATCGTGCTGGTCACCTCGGTCACCCCGGGCAGGTAGGTGAAGTCCCGGTAGATCCGCGCGGACAGGCCGACCGCCGCCTCCAGCAGCGGGGTGCCCGGGGCGAACGACGGCCGGGCGTACTCGGCCAGCCGCTCGGACAGCGACACCAGCGGGGAGCCGAGCACGAACTGCCGGGCCTCCAGGCCGTCCGGGTCGGCGTCCGGTCCGGTGCCGGTGGCGGTGTGGATCGTCTCCCGGGCGGCGTTCCACTCCGGTGACCCGGCCGGGTCGACCGGGGGCGGGCCGGTCACCCGCAGCACGCTGGTCGCGGTGATCGCCAGCCGGGTGTGCGGGGCGAGCACCGCGAAGTAGGTGGCCCGGTTGCCGAAGAAGTCCACCCGGGGCCGCACGTCGTTCGGCTCGGGTTCGATGTCCAGCCGGCTGCGCAGGCACAGCTGGCCGGGCCGGTTGCGCGGCAGGATCACCACCTCGCCGAAGCTGGACGAAACGGTCGACGGGTAGTGGTACTCGGTGCGGTGGGTGACCTGGTACATGCCCTCAGACCAGTCGCAGGTGGGTGCTGTGGTCGGCGTCGGCCGGGGTGGGCAGGCGCCGCTGCGGCAGCAGGTGGGTGAAGTGCTCGGCGTCGACGACCTCGCCGGAGTGCCGCAGCTGGGAGATCAACAGGTCCAGGAACGCGGCCAGCTGGGGTCGGCCGGGCCCGCCGCTGACCTCGATCAGGGTGGCCGGGTCGGCCAGCTGCAACGCCGTGGTGGACTGCAGCACCACCCGCTCGCCCTCGGACAGCCGGGCGCCACCGGACACCACCCCGGGGTCGCGGCTGGCCAGCGTGCGCACCGTCTGCTGCAGCCGTTCCAGCTGGTAGGCCACCGAGCGCGGGTTCTGCGGGTCGAACAGCAGCAGGTCGAGCACGGTGTCCAGCTGCGCCCGGGACCGGTGCCGGCGGCGGTAGGTGATCACCGACTCGGCCACGGTGAGCACCGACTCCAGCAGCAGGCTGTCGGTGGCGGTGTCGTGCTCGACGGTCACCGTGGAGCGCAGCAGGGTGAGCATCTGCAACGCCCGCTCCAGCCGCCGCCCGGCCGTCATGAACCGCCAACCCAGGTCGTGCACCATGCTCTCGCTGGTCAGGCCGCCGAGCGCGAGCAGGCTGGTGAGCACCCGGGCCAGCCGCCCCGGCGCGGTCCCGGTGAGCACCGGGTCCAGCAGCTCCCGCTCCAGCGCGCCGAGCAGCAGCCAGGTGTCGCCGGAGAGCTGGTCGCGCACCGGGTAGGCGGTGTCCCGCAGCCGGCGGACCGCGAAGGCCAGCGACCCGGGCCGTTCCGGGTCGGTGACCAGCTCACCCAGCCGGACGTCCACCTCGGGCCCGCTCAGGTCGGTACCGCTGACCTGCCCCAACGCGGCCAGCAGCGCGGCCAGACAGGCGTTGCCGGCCGGGTTCATGCCGTCGGCGAAGTCGTTGCGCCGGTCCTCGACCACCCGCAGCAGCCGCACCAGCGCCTCGGCCCGCTCGGCGTAGCGGCCCAGCCAGAACAGGTTCTCCGCCGCCCGGGCGGTCGGCGCCGGCTCGCGCCCGGTCGCCGCGTCCGCCCGGTCCGGCCGCAGCCAGAACCCGGTCAGCTCCTCGGGCTCGGACGCGGCCACCCAGACGTCCTTGTAGACCCGGGCCGCCCTCGGATCGGCGCCGTCGGACCGGCCGTGCCGGGCGATCAGCGCGCCCCGGGCGGCCGGCGCGATCCGGGCCAGCGCGCCGGGCATGGCCGCGTACGACTCGCCCCGGGCGACCAGGAACGTGCGCATCAGCATGTGCTGGGCCTGCAGACCCCGCTCGCCGGTGGCCGGCACGGTGGACAGGTCGAGCGGCTCCTGCCCGACCCAGCCGTACGGCGCCGCCTCGATCCGGGCCCGCAGCTCGGCCCGCTCCGCCGCGCCGAGCTCCCAGCCCAGCCGGGTGTAGCCGCCGGCCTCCCGGCTGGTCGACTTGATCACCAGGCGGTCCAGGTTGGCCAGCACGTGCCCGGCGCCGTCCGGGTCGCCGCACCACCAGGTCGGCACCGACGGCAGCCGCAGCTCCTGGCCCAGCATGTGCTGGCAGAGCCGGGGCAGCAGGGCCAGCAGGCTGGGGTTCTCCAGCACCCCGGAACCCAGCGGGTTGACGATCGACACCCGCCCCGAGCGGGCCGCCTCGACCAGCCCGGGCACCCCGAGCAGCGACTCCGAACGCAGCTCCAGGGGGTCGCAGTAGGAGCTGTCCACCCGCCGCAGGATCACGTCCACCGGCTCCAGCTGGCCCAGCGACCGCAGCCACACCCGCCCGTCGCGGACGGTCAGGTCGGCCCCCTCGACCAGCTGGTAGCCCAGGTAGGAGGCCAGGAAGGCGTGCTCGAACGCGGTCCCGCTCCACGGCCCGGGGGACAGCACCACGATCCGCGGCTCGTCGGTGCCCGACGGCGCCGCCGCCCGCAGTGCCGCCCGCAGGCTGCGGAAGAACGGCGCCAACCGGTGCACCTGCGCGTCCCGGTAGGTGCTGGGGAACACCCGGGACAGCACCACCCGGTTCTCCAGCGCGTAGCCGAACCCGGACGGGGTCTGCGCCCGGTCGGTCAGCGCCCACCAGGTGCCGGTCGCGTCCCGGGCCACGTCGATCGCGCAGGTGGGCAGCTGGGAACCGGGGATGGAGATCTGGTCGGCCTCGCGGAGGAAGCCGGGGTGGTCGAACAGCAGCTCCGGCGGCACCAACCCGGCCTTGACCAGGCGGCGCTGGCTGTACAGGTCCGCCAGGATCAGGCTCAGTAGCTCCGCCCGCTGGATGACGCCGCGCTCCAGCTCCGCCCACTGCCCGCTGTCCAGCACCACCGGCACCGGGTCGAGGTCCCAGCGACGTTCGGGATCCTGGGTGTCGGGCCCCGGTTCCGAGCTGAGCGCCCGGTGCAGCTGGTACTCCACCCCGTCGTTGGCCAGCAGCCGGGCGGCCTCGGCCCGGCGCCGGTTCAGCTCGGTGACGCCCAGCCCGTCGATCATGCGGCCGACGTGCGCCCAGGGTTCCCGGGGGCGGCCGTCGGCGCCGATCATCTCGTCGTAGACCCCGGGCAGCGGCCGGTAGCCGGCGACCGGCGCGGGCTCGCCCGGGGAGCGCGCGGGCTCGGTCGTCGTGGTGGCCGGGCCGGAAGCCTCCGGAGCCGACGTCACCGAGAGGTCCGGGGAGCCACCCGTCGCAGGTCCACCGTGTAAGAGTACTCAGCGCTACCGGCCGGTGACAGCGCCGGTGACAGGGCCGCCGTCGACACCGGACCCGGTGTGTGGCCGTGCGGGGTGAACCGGCTGGCCCGGCGGGTGGCGGCGGCCGCCGCGTTCACCGGGAAGTCCTCGTAGCCCCGACCACCCGGGTGCGACACGTGGTAGGTGCAGCCGCCGACCGACCGGCCGTTCCAGGTGTCCACCAGGTCGAACACCAGCGGGGCGTGCACCCCGATGGTCGGATGCAGAGCCGAATGCGGTTGCCACGCCTTGTATCGCACCCCGGCCACCAGCTCGCCGGCCCGCCCGGTGGTCCGCAGCGGGACCGGTACCCCGTTGACGGTCACCTGGTGCCGGCCCTCGGTCAGGCCGGTGGCCAGCACCTGCAGCCGCTCCACACTGGAGTCGACGTAGCGGGCCGGGCCGTTCGCCGCGACCTCCTCGCCGAGCACCGGCCACGGCTCGATCGCGGTCCGCAGCTCCAGCGTGGCCGCGCCGATCTCCACGCTGCCGATGAACGGGAAGCGGAACTCCAGGAACGGCGCCAACCAGTCGTCGGCGAACCCGTAGCCGTGCCCGCGCAGGTCGGCGGTGACCTCGGCGATGTCGGCGGCCACGTACGCGGGCAGCAGGAAGCGGTCGTGCAGCTCGGTGCCCCAGCGGACCAGCTTCCCGGTGTACGGCGTCCGCCAGAACCGGGCGACCAGCGCGCGCACCAGCAACGCCTGGACCAGCGCCATCCGGGCGTGCGGGGGCATCTCGAAGGCCCGCAGCTCCAGCAGTCCGAGCCGGCCTCGTTCGCCGCCCGGGGCGTACAGCTTGTCGATGCAGAACTCCGCCCGGTGGGTGTTCCCGGTGATGTCGGTGAGCAGGTGGCGCAGCAGCCGATCGGCCAGCCAGGCCGGCGGTTGCCCCTGGGCCAGCGCGGCGTCCAGCTCGGCGAAGGCGATCTCCAGCTCGTACAGCGTCTCCGCCCGACCCTCGTCCACCCTCGGGCTCTGGCTGGTCGGGCCGATGAACCGCCCGGAGAACAGGTAGGACAGCGACGGGTGGTGCTGCCAGAAGGTGAGCAGGCTGCGCAGCAGGTCGGGCCGGCGCAGCAGCGGGGAGTCGGCCGGGGTGGGGCCGCCCAGGGTGACGTGGTTGCCGCCGCCGGTGCCGGTGTGCAGGCCGTCCACGTCGAACTTCTCGGTGCCCAGGCCGACCTGCCGGGCGTCCTCGTAGAGCCCCTCGGTGATCTCGGCGAGTTCGGGCCAACTGCGCGCGGGCTGCAGGTTGACCTCGATCACCCCGGGATCGGCGCCGACCACCAGCCGCCCGAGGCGGGGGTCCGGGGGCAGCGGGTAGCCCTCCAGCACCACCGGGGTGTTCGTCGCGTCCGCGGCCTCCTCGATGGCGGCGAGCAGGTCGACGGCGTGTTCCAGCTGGGTCATCGGGGGCAGGAACACGTGCATCCGGCCGTCCCGGGGCTGCACGCACAGCGCGCTGTACGGGGCGCTCGCCGACGGGGCGACCAGGCCGTTCCCGGACGACGGCGGCACCGGCGGCGGGGGCGGCACGGCCCCGTTGGTCTGCGGCCGCGGGCGCGGTGGCAACGGCTCGCGCGGGGCGAAGGACGAGGGCTCCGGTTGCGGCGGCGGGGTGAACCAGCTCAGCGAGCCCAGCGGTAGCCGCAGCCCCATCGGCGAGTCCCCGGGCCGCAGCATCAGATGCCCCCGGCGCAGCGTCCAGCGGGTGGTGCCCCAGCGGGTGCGCGGGCCCCCGACCAGCGGGTGCACGAACAGCGTCCAGCCGACCGGTTCGCCCCGATCGGCGTCCAGGGCGGCCAGCAGGGCGCGGCGGTGGTCGGGGTCGGTCGGATCGGCGTCGTGCTCCGGCGGCGGCCCGTCCGGCAGCAGCGCCTCGGCCACCAACCGGTCCAGCGGGTCCTCGTAGGCCGGTACGCAGTACTCGCCGGCGATCCCCAACCGCTCCGCAATGGCCCGCGCCAGCTTCCCGGCCGGCGAGTCCCGCGATTCGGGGCGGCGAGTCTCGCGATCGGTGTCGGCGTCGTTCCCGGTGCCGTTCCCGGCCACGGCGGCGTCCGGGCCGGACGGGTGCGCCTGCGCCAGGCTCGGACCGGGCCGCACCGCCGGGTCCGCCCACGGCGTGGCCAGCAGCGCCGGATCCCGCCACAACGGGTGCCCGTCGGTCCGCCAGAGGATCTCCATCTGCCAGCGCGGCAGCTCCTCGCCCGGGTACCACTTGCCCTGCCCGAAGTGCACCAGCCCGCCCGGGGCGAACCGGTCGACCAGCTTCGACGTCAACCGCGCGGCCAGCGCCCGCTTCGACGGGCCGTCCGGGGCGACCGTCCACTCCGGGGCCTCCATGTCGGACACCGACACGAACGTCGGCTCCCCGCCCTGGGTCAGCCGCACATCGTTCGCCACCAGCTCCTCGTCGACCGCCCGGCCGAGCGCATCGATCGACGCCCACTGCGCGTCGGAGTAGGGCAGCGTCACCCGGGGCGTCTCCAGGATCCGCCGCACGGTGTTGGAGTGGCTGAACTCCACCTCGCACTCGTCCATCGACCCGGTCACCGGGGCCGCGCCGACCGGGTCCGGGGTGCAGGCCAGCGGGATGTGCCCTTCGCCGGCGAACAGCCCGGACGTCGGGTCCAGGCCCACCCAGCCCGCCCCGGGCAGGTACACCTCGGTCCAGGCGTGCAGATCGGTGAAGTCGGCCGTCGGGCCGGCCGGTCCCTCGACGGGCGCGACGTCGGCGACCAGCTGCACCAGGTACCCGGAGACGAACCGGGCGGCCAGCCCCAGCCGGCGCAGGATCTGCACCAGCAGCCAGGCGCTGTCCCGGCAGGACCCGATCCGCCGGCGCAGCGTCTCCTCGGCCGACTGCACCCCCGGCTCCATCCGGGTCGAGTAGGCGATGTCCTGCTGCAGTCGTTGGTTCAGCGCGACCAGGAAGTCGTTGGTCGGCATCGGTTCGCGGGAGACGGAGGCCAGCCACTCGTCCAGCAGCGGCCCGGATTCCTCGACGACCAGGTACGGCGCCAGCTCGTGCGCCGACGCGGCGTCATACGCGAACGGGACCTGCTCGAAGCCCTCCTCCAGGAAGAAGTCGAACGGGTTGACCGGGGTCAGCTCGGCGACCAGGTCGACCGTGACGTCCAGCAGCCGGGTCTTCTCCGGGAACACCAGCCGGGCCAGGTAGTTGCCGAACGGGTCCTGCTGCCAGTTGAGAAAGTGTTCGGCGGGCTCCACCTTGAGTGAGTACGCCACGATCGGCGTCCGGGAGTGCGGCGCCGGCCGCAGCCGCACCACGTGCGGGGCCAGCGCCACCCGCCGGTCGAACCGGTAGGTGGTGCGGTGTTCCAGCGCGACCCGGATCGTCACGCGGACACCTCGGCGGGCTCGATGTCGGCTTCCGGATCGGACGAGGCGTCGATCGGACCCACCGCGAAGTACGTCTCGGCCAGCGACTGGTGGATGCCGATGATGTCCAGCTCCACCACGTCGACCAGGTCGTGCAGCTCGTTCGGGGTGATGTCCTCGGTGATCTCCAGACCGGCCAGCCGCCGCTGCGCACCGCTGCACACCGACAGCACCGGGGTGGGGTTGGGCAGGCTGGTGGCCTCCCGGCCGGCCGCCGCGATGCAGAACCGGACCGCCCGGGGGAACCGCTCGTCCTGCAGCAGGAAGCGCAGCGCCCGGGGCCCGGACAGCCCGCCGCCGACCGCCCGGAAGAACATCTGGTCCGCCGACAGCGACCTGAGCACCCCGGCCCAGGTGACGTCCCGGTAGGACGACACCGGCCCGGTGTCCGGCGCGCCGACCAGCAGGCCGGCCTGCACGTCCAGCACCCGGATCGTCATGTCCGCCCGCTCCAGGTGCCGGCCCAGCTGCAGGAACGCGTACGACTCGTCGTGCAGCATGGTGCTGGCCAGTGACCCGGCGTGCAGCTGGCACTGGGTGATCACCGTGCGCATCCAGTCGGCGCGGGTGCGCCGGTCGATGGCGTCGTCGCTGGCGTCGGCGGCCCACCCGTGCAGCTGGTTGACCACCTCCCAGCCGGAGTTCGGCAGCACCACCCGGGCCGCCCGCAGGTTGGCCCGCGCGGCGGCCAGGCAGGACACGATGGAGCCGCGGTTCTTCGCGTCGATGGACAGGAAGCCGACCACGTCGTCCTCCTCCGGCCCCGTGTGCCGGCCCAGGAAGTCGTCGGACGCCCCGGTGACCGCCAGCAGCGGCGACCAGCCCACCCCGACGGCCAGCGGGAGGTCGCAGACCAGCTCGGTGTGCACCCCGATCAGCCGGGCCGTGCACTCGGCCCGCTCCAGGTAGCGTCCGGCCCAGTACAGCGACTCGGCGAATCTGGACAGCAGCATCCGGCTTCCCTCCCGTTACCTGACGGCTCTGATCACGGTCGGGTCCACGACCCAGGTGTCCTTGCTCCCGCCGCCCTGCGAGCTGTTCACCACCAGCGACCCCTCCTGCAACGCCACCCGGGTCAGGCCACCCTGGGTGACGTACGGGCGGGTGCCGGCCAGGATGAACGGCCGCAGGTCGACGTGCCGGGGGACGACCGCGCCGTCACGCACCGTGGGGACGGTGGACAGCGCCAGGATCGGTTGGGCGACGTGGTTGCGCGGGTCGGCGAGGATCCGTTTGCGCATCTCGACCAGGTCCTTCGGCTCGGCGCGGGAGCCGATGAACACGCCCAGCCCGCCCGCCTCGTTGGCCGGTTTGACCACCAGGCGCTCCAGGTTGGCCAGCACGTGGTCGCGCTGCGCGTCGTCGCCGCACAGGTAGGTGGGCACGTTGGCGATCTTCGGTTCCTCGCCGAGGTAGTAGCGGATCAGGTCCGGCACGAACCGGTAGACCACCTTGTCGTCGGCCACCCCGGCGCCGGGCGCGTTGGCGATGGCCACGTTCCCGGCCCGCCAGGCCCGCATCAGCCCGGGCACCCCGATCAGCGAGTCCGGCCGGAACACCTCCGGGTCCAGCCACAGGTCGTCCACCCGCCGGTAGACCACGTCGATCCGCACCGGCCCGGCCACCGTCCGGACGTACACCACGTCCTCGTCGTCGACGAACATGTCCGAGCCCTCGACCAGGTGCGCGCCCAGCTGGCTGGCCAGGAACACGTGCTCGAAGTAGGCCGAGTTGTGCACCCCCGGGGTGAGCACCGCGATCGACGGCCGCTCCCCGGGGCGCGGGGTCAGCTCGGCCAGCATGGCGTGCAGCCGGTTCGGGTAGCCGTCCACCGGGTGGATGTCCACGTTGCGGAAGAGGTCGGCGAACACCCGCTTGGTGATCATCCGGTTCTCCAGCATGTAGCAGACCCCGGACGGCACCCGCAGGTTGTCCTCCAGCACGTACACCGTGCCGTCCCGGTCGCGGACCAGGTCCGAGCCGCAGATGTGCGCCCACAACCCGCCGGGCGGTTTCACCCCCACGCACTGCGGCCGGAAGTTCGCCGAGCTGGCCAGGATGTGTCGGGGGAGGATCCCGTCGGCGATCACCTTCTGCTCGCCGTAGAGGTCGTCGATGAACATGTTCAGCGCGGTCAGTCGCTGGGTGAGGCCGGCGGTGATGGCGTCCCACTCGGTGGTGGCGACGATCCGGGGGATCACGTCGAACGGCCAGGCCCGGTCGTTCTCGTCCGACTCCGAGTACACGGTGAACGTGATGCCCATGGTCTGGATGACCAGCTCGGCGGCCTGTTGCCGCTCGACCAGCCCGCCACCGAGGGCGGCCAGGAACCGCAGCACCCCGGCGGCGGCGTCCCTCGGCCGTCCGGCGTGGATCATCTCGTCGAAGAACCCCGGGCTGGCGTAGTCGTTCCACCCGCCCGTGAGTCCGCGTAGCTGCGTCGTCAAGGAACCTCCCCCGGACAGCGTCGAACAGCGGTGTGTCCACCAGGTTTCGCATGGGTAAGAGCGGCCGGACGCTCGTCACAAGGGAGCTTTCCGGATCACCGCCGGGTCGCCCAACCGCCACACGGGCGCACTCACCGGGACGGGTGGTGCGGGTGTGGGGATCGGTGACACCCTCGTCGGTGACGGCACCGGTTACTGTCTGGCGGAGTCCACCGAAGTTCGCCGAGGAGGCGTCGATGCCGGCAGGCGCGGAGCCGTCCCCGTCGACGGCCCTGTCCGGCTCGCTGCGGCCGGTGCGGGCCCAGCGGGCGGGTGACCTGGTGGCCGCCCAGCTGCGCCGGCACATCATCTCCGACCTGGTCGACGGGGAGACCCTGCCGCCGGAGTCGGTGCTGATGGAGCGCTTCGGGGTGGCCCGCCAGACGCTGCGCGAGGCGTTCCGGGTGCTGGAGTCCGAGGGGCTGCTCACCGTGCGCCGCGGCGTGCTCGGCGGGGCCGTGGTGCACCGGCCGGACGGTTCGGTGGCCGCCCGCAACGCCGCCCTGGTGCTGCAGTCGCGGGGCACCACGCTGGCCGACGTCTACCAGGCCCGGGCCATGATCGAGCCGGCCTGCGCCGCCCGGCTGGCCCGGGTGGCCGGCCCCGAGGAGATCACCGCGCTGCGCGAGGCGCTGGCCGAGACGGCCGGTCTGTCCTCGGGTTCGCCCGCTGATCACGACGCCGAGGCGGCCGGGATCCGCTCGCTGATGCGGTTCCACGCGCTGGTCGCCCAGCTGGCCGGCAACCAGACCGTCGCGCTGCTCACCGACCTGGTCCGGCACATCATCGAGGCGGCCAGCGAGCAGCAGGTGGTGGAGAACCCGGACGACCCGGTGGTGCGCAAGGCGCTGCGCAGCGGGCACCGCACGCACGAGCAGCTGGTCGCGCTGGTCGAGGCCGGTGACGTGGAGGGCGCCCGCGAGCTGTGGACCCGCCACCTCGAGGGCTCCGAGGACTACCTGATCTCCGGTGCCGCCCGCCGCACCGTCCTCGACCTGCTCAGCTGAGCGCCGTCCCGCCGAGAGACGCCGGGAGCCGCCGGCCTTCCCGGGCGATGTGCCACATGTGTCACCAAACAGCATGATCATGTGCCGGATCACGCACATCGCTCTGGCGGCATCCGGCCCGGAGGCGCCCACCATTGACAGCTAATCGTACTAATGATTAGCTGTATCCGGGTTCGACGCGGAACGGGAGGCACGTGTGGCCGGGACGGGCAAGCCGCTGCGGTCCGACATCGCCTGGAGCAACGCCGAGCGGATCGTGGTGCGCGGCCACGACCTGCCGACCGAGGTGCTCGGGCACATGGACCTGGCCGCGTTCTCCTTCCTCCAGCTCACCGGGCGGCGCCCCACCGACGAGCAGGCCCGGGTCTACAACGCCCTGCTGATCACCCTGGTCGAGCACGGTCTCACCCCGAGCGCGCTGGCCGCCCGGCTGACCTACGCCGGCGCCCCGGAGTCGTTGCAGGCGGCGGTGGCGGCCGGGCTGTGCGGGTTGGGCAGCGTGTTCGTCGGCACCACCGAGGGTGCGGCGGCGATGCTGGCCGACGCGCTGGCGGACGGCCCGGCTGACCTGCCGGCGACGGCGGAGAAGATCGTCGCCGGGTTCCGCGAACGCAAGCAGCTGGTGCCGGGCGTCGGGCACCCGTTCCACAAGCCCATCGACCCGCGCACCCCCCGGCTGTTCGAGATCGCGCAGGAGTGCGGGCTGCGCGGCCGGTACTGCGAGCTGATGGAGCTGGTCGGGCAGGAGTCCGAGCGGCAGTCCGGCAAGCAGCTGCCGGTGAACGCCACCGGGGCGATCGGCGCGCTGTGCAACGAGCTGGGGCTGCCGCTCAAGGCGGTGCGCGGGCTCGGCGTGATGGCCCGGGCGATCGGGCTGGTCGGGCACATCCTGGAGGAGTCCGAGCAGCCGATCGGCGTCGAGCTGTGGCGCCGGGCCGACGACGAGGCGTCCGCGCACCTGCGGGAGCAAGCCGGTGGATGAGCTGGATGAGCACGGCGAGCTGCGCGCGGTCGCCCGGGACGTCGCCCGGGACCCGGAGACCGGCTGGAAGCAGTGGGCCGAGCTGGGCTGGCTGTCGCTGCTGGTCGCCGAGGAGCGCGGCGGGGCCGGGGCCGACGAGCGGGCCGCCGCCGCGGTCGCCCGCGAGCTGGGCGCGGCCGGTCGCCGGGAGCCGTTCGTCGGCGCCGGCGTTCTCACGACTGCCCTACTGGCCGCCCTGCCCCCGTCGGACGCGGTGGACGAGCTGCTGGGCGCCGTGCAGGCCGGCGAGACATTGGCCGTGCCGGCCTGGCAGCCCGAGTCGGGTGCCCTGGACGCACCTGTGAGCGCAGAATTGGGCTATAGCGATCATTTGCGCTCACGGGTCCGGCTGGCCGGGCACCTGTACTGGGTGCCGACCGCCGAAGCCGATGCCTGGCTGGTCGCGGCCCGCGCCGCCGACGGGGCGACGGCGCTGGTCCGGGTCGAGAAGGACGCCCCCGGCCTCACCGTCCAGCCGGTACCGAACGCCGACGGCACCAGCCAGGCCCACCTGCGGCTGGCCGACACGCCCGGCACCCTGCTCGCCCCGGACGCCGAGGCGGCATTGAGAGCCGCCGTGGATACCGCCGCCCTGATCGCCGCCGCCGAACTGCTCGGCGGGATCGACACCATGCTCGGGCTCACCCGCCGCTACCTCACCGAACGCACGCAGTTCGGTCGCGCCATCGGCGGCTTCCAGGTGTTGCAGCACCGGGCGGTGGACATGTGGGTGCAGCGGGAGCTGGCCGAGGCGGCGCTGGACGGGGCGTTGCGCCGGGCCGTCGGGACCACCGACCCGACGACCCGGGCCCGCGCGTCGAGCAGCGCGAAGTCCCGGGCGTCGAGCGCCGCCCTGGCCGTGGCGGGCGACGCCGTACAGCTGCACGGGGCGATCGGGTTCACCGAGGAGTACGAGCTGGGCCGCTACGTGAACCGGGCGTTCGTGCTGGCCGCGGCCCTGGGCAACGCCCGCGAGCACATCACCCGGCACGGGCGGCTGGTCGCATGAGCTACGGCATGAGCTTCGGCAGGGAGCAGGAGCGGGACTGGAACGCCCTCGACGACGAGGAGTTCCGGTCGATCGTCAGAACGGACTTCGAGCAGCACTACCCGGCCGAGCTGCGGTACCCCCCACGGAGGCTGCTCTGGGCCGAGCAGTCCGGTTGGTACCTGCGGATGGCGGCCAAGGGCTGGATCGCGCCGAACTGGCCGGTCGAGTACGGCGGCATGGGGCTGTCCCCGGGCAAGCTGCTGATCTTCATGGAGGAGGGCGAGCGGCACGGCATCGCCCGCTTCCAGGACCACGGCGTGCGGATGATCGGCCCGGTGCTGTTCCGGTTCGGCTCCGACGAGCAGCGGGAACGGCTGCTGCCGCCCATCCTGACCTGCGAGCACCGCTACTGCCAGGGCTACTCCGAACCCGACGCCGGCTCCGACCTGGCGTCGTTGAAGACCACCGCGGTCAGGGACGGAAACCACTGGGTCGTCAACGGGTCCAAGATCTGGACCACGATGGCGCACGACGTCACGCACATGTTCCTGCTCGCCCGCACCAGCACCGAGGGGCCCAGACAGCAGGGGATCAGCTTCTTCCTGCTCGACCTGGCCACCCCCGGGGTGAGCATCCGGCCGATCACCGACATCGCCGGCGAGCAGGAGCTGTGCGAGGTCTTCTTCTCCGACGTGCACATCCCCGACGAGAACCTGGTCGGCGAGGTGAACCAGGGCTGGACGGTGGCCAAGTCGGTGCTCGGGTTCGAGCGGGTGCACGTGGGCAGCCCGCAGCTGCCGACGTCCGGGCTGCGGATCCTCGAACAGCTGGGCGAGGCGCTCGGCCTGCGCAAGGACCCGCTCTTCCGGGCGAAGTTCGACACCCTGCGGTTGGACGTGCAGCACCTGTCCGACGCCTACGACCGCTTCGCCCGGCAACTGACCCGGGGCGAGCCGCTCGGGCCGGACGTGTCGCTGCTCAAGATCGTGGCCACCGAGACGTTCCAGCGGATCGCCGACACCATCATCGACCTGGCCGGACCGGCCGGGGGCGCGGCCGGCGCGGTCGGCATCGGCGGCCAGCGGATCAACCTCCTGTCCGCGTACTACCGGGCCAAGCCGAGCACCATCTACGGCGGCTCCAGCGAGATCCAGCGCAACATCATCGCCAAGCAGGTCCTCAATCTCCCAGGGAGTTGATCATGAGTTCACGCAGCGGTCAGATGGCCCTGGTGGCCTTCATGCAGGCCTCGAACGTGTCGGTGTACGCCGGCTCGTGGCGCTACCCGTCCACCGCCGACGACTACCTCCAGGCGCGCTACTACCAGCGGATCGCGCGCACCCTCGAAGAGGGCACGTTCGACATGATGTTCTTCGACGACCGGCTGGCCATGCCGGCCATCTACGGGGACTCGGTGGCCGAGGCGGTCCGCACCGGGGCCCGGCCGATCAAGATGGACCTGATGACGGTGCTCGGGCTGTGCGCCGGCGCCACCTCGAAGCTGGGGCTGGGCGCGACGTACTCGACGACCTACTACCCGCCGTTCCACGTCGCGCGCAGCTTCGCCACGCTGGACCACATCTCCGGTGGTCGGGCCGCGTGGAACGTGGTGACCTCGGTGAACGACGCCGAGGCGCACAACTTCGGCATGGAGATCCACCTCGGGCACGACGAGCGGTACGACCGGGCCGAGGAGTTCATCGAGATCGTCTCCAAGCTCTGGGACTCCTGGGAGGACGACGCGATCGTCGGTGACCGGGAAGCCGGCCACTACGCCGACCCGGGCAAGGTGCACGAGCTGCACCACCAGGGGAAGTACTTCACCGTGCGCGGGCCGCTGACCGTGCCGCGCCCGCCGCAGGGCCGGCCGCCGATCATCCAGGCCGGCAGCAGCGGCCGGGGTCGGGACTTCGCCGCGAAGTGGGCGGACGTGATCTTCACCGGGGCGCCGACGCAGGCGGTGGCGCGCGACCAGTACGCCGACCAGATGTCCCGGGTGGACGCGATGGGCCGGGACCCGGAGCTGGTCCGGATGCTGCCGATGGCCTACACGGTGGTCGGCGAGAGCGAGGCGCACGCGCGGGAGAAGGAGGAGGTCTTCCTCAACCAGCTGGTCGACCCGATGGCCTCGCTGACCCTGCTGTCGGAGCTGACCAACTACGACTTCGCCCGGCACGACCTGGACGAGGTGATCACCGACGACCTGCTGGAGTCCGCCGGCGGGATCCGGGGCATGGTGGCTGGCTGGCGCAAGGCCAACAACGACCAGGAGATGACGTTGCGGCAGCTGGCCTCGATGCGGGCCACGTTGCTGCAGGGGCCGCGGTTCGTCGGCACCGGCGCGCAGGTGGCCGAGCAGATGCAGGCCTGGTACGACGACGGCTCCTGCGACGGGTTCGTGGTGGCCGCGACGCACACCCCGGGCTCGTACGAGGAGTTCGTCCGGATGGTCGTGCCGGAGCTGCGTAAACGCGGCGTCTTCCGCACCGAGTACACCGGCGACACCCTGCGCGACCACCTCGGCCTGGACCGTCCGTCCCGGATGAAGTGATGACCCCGATGCTGGACGGGGTCCGGGTGCTGGACCTGGCCACGCTGGCCGCCGCCCCGCTGGTGGCCACCTACTTGGGCGAGTTCGGCGCCGAGGTGATCAAGGTGGAGCAGCCGGACGGCGGGGACCCGATCCGCGGCTGGGGCGCGCAGCGCGACGGGGTCGGGCTGGTGTGGAAGTCGGTGTCGCGCAACAAGAAGGCGATCAGCCTGAACCTGCGCGGCGCCGAGGGTCAGGAGCTGGCGCGGCGGCTGGCGGCGGAGTGCGATGTGGTCATCGTCAACACCCGCCCGCAGACCCTGCGCAAGTGGGGCCTCGACTGGGCCGCACTGTCCGCGCTGAACGAACGCCTGGTCATGCTGCACATCACCGGCTACGGCCTGTCCGGGCCGAAGTCCGAGCGGCCCGGGTTCGGCACCCTGGGCGAGGCCATGTCCGGGTTCGCGCACGTGGTCGGCCAGGCCGACGGGCCGCCGAGCCTGCCGCCGTTCATGCTGGCCGACGGGGTGGCGTCGCTCAACGCGGCGTACGCGGTGATGATGGCGCTCTACCACCGGGACGTGCACGACGCGCCCGGGCAGCTGATCGACGTCAACCTGGTCGACCCGCTGGCCCGGTTGATGGAGCAGTTCGTCTGCGCCTACGACCAGCTCGGCGTGGTCGGCCGCCGCTCGGGGAACCGTTGGGACATCTCCGCCCCGCGCAACACCTACCGGACGAAGGACGGCAAGTGGCTGGCCATGTCCGGCAGCTCCCCGTCGATCGCCACCCGGGTGTTCCACTCGATCGGCCGCGCGGACATGGCCGAGGACGTGAACTTCGCCGACCCGCAGGCCCGGTTGGCGCGGGCGGCCGAGGTCGATGAGACGGTCGCCGGCTGGGTCGGGTCGAGGACCCTGGACGAGGCGATGGCGGTGTTCGAGGCGGCCGAGGTGGCCGCCGCCCCCGTCTACGACGTCACCCAGCTGCTGGCCGACGAGCAGCTGGCGCACCGGGGCGTCTTCGCGAAAGTCGAGGACGACGAGCTGGGGGCGATGACCGTGCAGGCCCCGGTGCCCCGGTTCTCCGCCGCCGCCGGGCGGGTCGACCACCTCGGTCCGAAGATCGGGGAACACAACGACGAGGTGTACGGCGGCCTGCTGGGGCTGAGCTCCGAGGACATCGACGGGCTGCGGAAACGAGGGGTCCTGTGAGCGGCGTTCTGCGCAGATCGGAGCTGGCCACCCCGGCCAGCAACGAGCGGATGTTTCCGAAGGCCGCCAAAGCCGGAGCCGACCTGGTGTTCCTCGACCTGGAGGACGCCTGCGCCCCGGCCCAGCGGGTGCCGTCCCGGGCGCTCGTGGTCAAGGCGCTGAACGAGCTGGACTGGGGGCACACCGCCCGCGCGGTCCGGATCAACGGCGTCGACACCTGGTGGTGCCACGGCGACATCATCGAGGTGGTCACCGGGGCCGGGGCGAACCTGGACACGATCATCGTGCCCAAGGCCCGCACCGCCCGGGACGTGTGGTGGGTGAGCGTGCTGCTCGACCAGCTCGAAGCCCAGCTCGGGCTCACCAGGCGGATCCGGCTGGAAGCGCTGATCGAGGACGTCGAGGGCCTGGCCAACTGCGAGGAGATCGCCCGCGCCTCGGACCGGTTGGACGCGCTGATCTTCGGCGCCGGCGACTTCTCGGTGTCCCAGGGCGCCCGGGTGGACACCAACTTCGTCCCGGTCGGCGAGTACCCCGGCGACTTCTGGCACTACGCCCGGGCCCGGATCGTGGTCGCCGCCCGGATCGCCGGGATCGCCGCGATCGACGCCCCCTACCCCGACTACCAGGACGGCGCGGGCTACGAACGGGACGCCCGCCGCGCGGCGATGCTCGGGTTCACCGGCAAGTGGTGCATCCACCCGAGCCAGATCACCATCGCCAACGAGGTCTACGCCCCCACCCCGGACGAGATCGCGCTGGCCGAGCGCAACGTCAAGGCCTGGCACGAGGGTGAGGCGCGCGGGCTCGGGGCGGTCGGGGTGGACGGCGTGCTGGTCGACGCCGCGCACCTCAAACTGGCCGAGAACACCCTCTCCCGGGCCCGTTTGATAGCCCGTGAGTGAGAAGTA
>JAESFN010000784.1_pt1 | contig 21425 bp, 22 predicted proteins | sample 9269411 | NCBI WGS metagenome assembly JAESFN01 (sample SAMN14505399, study PRJNA617100) | algae metagenome | isolation source: Iphinoe sp. HA4291-MV1 and co-occurring heterotrophs from trail next to... | place: USA: Maunawili Falls, Hawaii | collected 2009-07-25
GTGCTGGTATCTTATGACCCCACCAAGACTGGTGTACAACGCCCGCAGCCAACACCTGCTAGTTGTCCTGCGCCGAGATAGCCTAACACAAAACGTTTATTGTTGGGTTGCGCTACGCTTAACCCAAAGTTCAAAGCTCGAAGTTCCGAGTTCAAAGCTTGAAGTTCCGAGTTCAAAGCTTGAAGTTCCGAGTTCAAAGCTCGAAGTTCCGAGTTCAAAGCTCGAAATGCCGAGTTCAAAGCTCGAAATGCCGAGTTCAGAGCTCGAAATGCCGAGTTCAAAGCTCGAAATGCCGAGTTCAAAGCTCGAAATGCCGAGTTCAAAGCTCGAAATGCCGAGTTCAAAGCTCGAAATTCCAAATTTTCAGTTGAAGATTAGACCGCTTAGCGTACAATAACCGGGGTTTGGCACGTGTGCAACAAGAAAGTATAGAAGGAGCGATCGCCTGGTTTTTGAGAAATTTCTAGTGCTTCCCGTTCAATATTGTAAACTATAGCAATCCACGCATCATTCGTAAAAGGCGAGAAACCCGGTATCTCAAAGATACCGGGTTTCTAGGAATTCGCAATTTTTACAAATTAAATAGGATTGCTATAGTAAACGAAGTTGGTTTTGTTGAGTCAGAAATTGGCAATGGAGAGATGGGAATTGTCCTCCTTGTCCTCCTTGTCCTCCTTGTCCTCCTTGTCCTCCTTGTCCTCCTTGTCCCATTGCCCATTGCCCATTGCCCATTGCCCATTGCCCATTGCCCATTGCCCATTGCCCATTGCCCATTGCCCATTGCCCATTGCCCATTGCCCATTGCCCATTGCCCCTTGCCCATTGCCCATTGCCCATTTTCTCACCAACACGTTTTGACCACACCCCATCACTCAATCCGCAAGTTAAAGGGTAAACGAGCATATATACCTTGTGGATCGTTCATCTTGTGCAGAATTGCTAATTCCTGTTGTAGTTTTTGGAATTCAGCCATCAACGGATCTGGTGCTTTGAGTTGCGCTTTATCCACGCCGAAAGCAGTTTGCGCTTCTTCAGTAACCCGTCCAAACCAGCGTTCTCCGAAAGAGCCTTCTTTAGGATACTCTTGCAATTCCCAATTGTCTCCCAGATTCGCGGCAACAGCAGCGTATTTAATGGCAGCATCTAAGCCGCCAATTTCATCCACCAAACCTATTTTCTTCGCCGCTACACCTGACCAAACTCGTCCTTGAGCAATTTCAGCTACCTTTTGCTTTGGTAGTTTGCGACCTTGTGCTACTTTGTTGAGAAATACATCGTAAACTCGGTTGACGCTACGCTGATATATTGCCAACTCCTGCGGAGATTTGGGGCGAGCAACAGTTTGAGTATCAGCATAGCGAGCAGTTTTGACTGAATCCCAGGTGATACCATTATCATTCCCCAATTTTTGGAGATTGAGTATTTGTCCAAACACACCTATCGAACCTGTAATTGTGTTAGGCTCAGCAAAAATGCGTTTAGAGTCTGTAGCAATCCAATAGCCACCAGAGGCGGCGACATTACCCATCGACACTACAACGGGTTTCTCCTGACCAGTTAGTCGTACTTCCCTTTGTATGACTTCGGAACCTGTTACGCTTCCACCTGGACTATTTATCCGCAAGACAACAGCCTTGACATCTTTATCCTGTCGCAATCGCCGGAAAATTTTTGCAAAGCGATCGCCACCCACATCTCCACCTTCTCCTTGTCCATCGACAATTTCCCCCTCGGCATAAACAACCGCAATTTTGTTTTGCGAGTCGCGTTCTACACCTAGAGACTTCCCTGGAACTTCCGCATACTCTCTCAGGCTGATTTGACGGAAGGTTTTATCTTTCTTGTCGCTGTTGGTCAACTGCTTAAGGTCAGCAACCACCTGATCCAAATATGCGACTTTATCCACCAAGCGGTTTGTTTTGGCTTGATCTGCCAACAACAAAGCTTGATTATCTGCGATCGCCTGCAACTGTGGCGGATTTATTTTGCGACTTGCTCCTACCGTAGCACGCCACTCTGCCCAAACATCATTCAACAGTTGCTGAGTTTGTTGGCGGTTTTCTGGACTCAGCTTTTTGAGTATCAACGGTTCAACAGCTCCTTTGAACTTACCTACCCGTACAATCTGAACGCCAACGCCGTACTTCTGTAGAGCACCGGCGAAGAACAAGGGCTGAACACTCAAACCATTGATTTCCATTGCTCCCAGCGGATTAACCACGATGGTATCAGCCACAGAACTTAAGTAATATTCCCTTTCCCCCCAATCCATACCATATGCTACAATCTTTTTCCCAGCAGCACGGCACTTCTCCAACGCCTGACGGACTTCCTTAAGAGTAGCAAAGCCTGTAACTCTATCTTCTGTAGTGCGACTTGCATCCAAGTATATACCGACAATTCGTTTATCACGCCGTGCTTTTTCCAAAGCCTCTAGAACTGTATGGAGTGATATTCTTTTGTCATCCTCACCTGATAATGCTTCTTGAAGCAATTCACTAGAATTTGGCTCACCATCAGTGATGTTCGTAGACAAATCAAAAACCAGCACTGATTTATCTTTGACAACAGGACCCCCATCTTTGAATGAAGCTACTGTAAACAGCAGCAATAACAGTCCAGTCGTTCCTAGACCGCAGAAAATGAACAGTCCTAGTAGGCTTCCGAGTAGACTGGCAAAAGTTTGTTTGAGAAAATTACGCATACTTCAATCTTTAGTCATTAGTGAGCCAGCGCTGCAGGAGGGTTTCCCTCCGTAGGCGACGGGCGTTCCCGAAGGGTCGTTAGTCATTAGTTATCAGTCGTTAGTGCTTAGACTTCATGATTGAGGACTAATGACTTCGTATCTTCTTAATATTTCCACTTTTCTATGATCCAATAAGCTAAAAACTAGGGGTTAGAATCTGTAAGTGAATTCTTACCCATGCCTACCTATTCTTACTCATTTCTAGATAGCTCGCTAACTGGTTGCAAAATTATGGTACAAACTAGTACTGAACAAAATCCCCTCACTAACAATCCCCCCGATTGGTCCGCAATATTGCAGCAATTGCTTAATGGTCAATCACTTTCTGTTTCCCAAGCGTCTCATTTAATGAACGGTTGGCTCACAGAAGCTATTCCAAGTGTGCTATCTGGTGCAATTTTAGCAGCGATTCAAGCTAAGGGAGTATCTGCCCAAGAGTTACTTGGCATGGTCGAAGTTTTACACTCTCAGTCCATCAAACCAAAGTTACGGGATCACGTTGTTGGTAATTTACCCCTGGTCGATACCTGTGGTACTGGTGGAGATGGAGCAGCAACTTTCAATATTTCCACATCCGTTGCTTTTGTGGTGGCAGCTTGTGGGGTAAAAGTTGCAAAGCATGGCAATCGTTCCGCCTCTGGGAAAACTGGTTCTGCAGATGTATTGGAAGCTTTAGGCGTTAATCTCAAAGCCGACACCGAAAAAGCTCAAGCCGCCTTAGAGACAGTTGGCATGACTTTTTTGTTTGCACCAGATTGGCATCCCGCTCTCAAAGCGATCGCTCCTTTACGAAAAACGCTCAAAGTACGCACAGTTTTTAACCTACTCGGTCCGCTGCTCAACCCACTACGACCTACAGGACAAGTGATTGGGGTTAACGACCCAGCAATGATTGAGATTTTTGCCAAAGTTCTCAATCAACTGGGAACTCGCCGAGGAATTACTCTTCACGGACGAGAAAAATTAGACGAAGCAGGATTAGCAGATAAAACTGACTTGGCAGTACTATCAAACGGACAAATACACCTGCTCGAACTAGATCCACAAGATTTAGGTTTAAACCCCGCTCCAATTACTACACTACGAGGTGGAGATGTTCAAGAAAATGCAGACATTCTTAAAGCAGTCTTGCAAGGTAAAGGGACTGCACCACAGCAAGATGTCGTTGCGTTAAATGCTGCTTTAGCATTGTATGTTGGTGAAGCAATAACAGATAGTGGCGACTTTTCAAACACTTTTTCTCAAGCCGTAATTTTTGTTAAAGATGTTATTCAAAGTGGAGAAGCTTGGAAGAAGTTGGAACAACTAGCTCAATTTCTCCAGTGATATATCCCGGTGATAAACCTTCATTTAACGTGAATTCGAGCGACAGTTAGCAACGGATTAAAAACGGATGTAACAGATAGTTTTTAGGACTTACGCAGAATCTGTCAGAAACCCGGTTTCTTCGTTCGTATTTGGTTACAAAACAAACGATTTTTGGTAGAAACCGGGTTTCTTTGCGTAAGTCCTGAGTTTTGTTGGAATTTCAAGCAATTCATCCGTTTCATCCGTTACCAAATCCGCTGCTAATGACTTGCCTATCGAACTGACGTTATTTAGGAACGTCGCACATTGATACAGCACCATTCGTTTTGCCGCCAAATATTTGCAACAACCCAACCATGTTTCTCTAGAGTATCGACGACGGCTTTAGATTGCTCAAGTAATATGCCACTAAAGATACCCCAAGTACTGGGTTTAGCGATCGCACTCAAATCTGGAACTAAATTTATAATGACATCAGCCAAAATATTACAGACAATACCATCTACAGGTTGTTCAAGCAGTTCTGTCAAAACGTCTAAACTACCCTCCGCCACTACCAAGCGTTCTGGACTTATGCTGTTGAGTGCACGGTTTTCTGCGGTTGACTTGACTGCTAAGGGATCAACATCTACTGCGTAAACCTTCGTTGCTCCCAATAACAGTGAGCCTATTGAAAGGATACCAGAACCACAGCCAATATCCGCAATAACCACATTTTGACTTTCTTTTTCCTTCTCCAAAAAAGGCTTATTAACTTCGCTAAATCGCATTTCCAGGGATTCCAGGCACAATTGTGTCGTAGCATGAGCGCCAGTGCCAAATGCGACACCTGGGTCTAAGCGAAGGATGAGGCGGTCAGAATTTTCTGGGACTGGTAGCCATGCAGGGTTGATGAGAAAGCGATCGCCAATTTCCTGGGGTTGCCAATATTGTTTCCAGCTACTCGCCCAATCTTGCTCATCAATCACCTCCCACTGCACAACAGGTACAGAAAGCCCCATACATAGAGCATCTTGACGCAACCACTGTGAGAGCACTGCTAGATCTGAAGGTTGTGCTTGGAATTGCGGTAAGTAACTCTTTATCAAAAAGTTATTTCCTTTTCGTTCACTAGCTGTTCCGCGACAGCCAAAATTTTCCAGTCGCCAAAAGACAGAATCTTCTAGCTCTGGCTCACAAAGAATTTGTAGTTCCCACCAAGTGTTTGCCATATTGACACTCCCCTGGCTGTTAAGATTTCGCTTTGCTCATCTTAACTTAAAGCCAGGGGATTCTTGGTTCATCGAGACCACTTAGATTAGGTTCCTTGCGTCATCTAACCCAGAGGTGGGACTCTCCACGCCAGGTGCTACAACGGGGGGAACCCCCGCAACGCACTGGCTCCCAAGCGTTAACTTTCCGAGTGCCCCTCGGTAGTTGCATTACTGCAAGTCCTGTTTTATTGAAACGATTTGTTTCAAAATTCTGATTTGTCTAGCCCCTATGAATCTTTTACCTACTGCTAGGAAGAAACTAGAACAATGCAGTAGAACCGCATAGACTCAGTTGTCAAGGTTCAGATTGCCGCTAGGCAGTTAGGTTTTTATACAGGTTAATTACCTTGCCTGTTATACTTAATTGTACTGACAATTGGCGGGATATGTCAAGAACAAAAAAGCTAGATATTAGAGTATCTGAGTACGAATTCCTTCAACTACAACAAGAAGCGGAAAGACAAGGTTGTTCAATGTCTGACCTAGTTCGGAAATACATTTCTAAGCTTCCCAAACCAAACATCACCGCAGGGTAAACCCTGCATCGTGGCTTTCATGAGCCACTGCCGTGCGGGGGTTCCCCCCGTTGAGGCATGTGGCGTCCCCGGCCTGAAGACGCGGGGTTTTCAGCCTACCTTTTTATAAAGAACTCAGAATTCAGGAGTCAGGAGAAATAATTTCTTCTGACTTCTGACTTGGTGACTCCTATAGTGTTACCGTATACGCATCACGAATTCCAGGCACTTTGGTAATCTCAGGTAAAATCCCATCAGGCAAGGGATCATCAAGGCTGAGAACCATCACCGCATCACCACGAATAATTTTGCGACCGACCTGCATACTGGCAATATTGACATTAAAGCTGCCAAGTAGGGAACCGAGTTTGCCAATAATCCCTGGCATATCACGGTGTAGAGTAAAGAGCATATGTTGGCTGGGGGGAACGTTAATTGGAAAACCATCCAAGTTGGTGAGGCGAATTTCTCCATCACCCAACAAAGCACCTGTGACAGAATGATTCCCCAAAGAACCCGTAGCTTCTAGGTGCAGGGAACCAGCATAGTCTTTAATTGAAGCATCCCGCGTTTCAATAACGCGAATTCCCCGCTCTTTAGCCTCAATACTGGCATTAACGTAATTAACCCGTTCCCGCAGAGCTTTGTAAAGTAGCCCTTTCAAGGCTGCTACCACCAAAGGCTGACTCTTGTTTGTTGCCAATTCGCCTTGTAGCCGGACATTGAGCAACTCCACTCGTCCACCAGCCAACTGTCCTACCAAGCTACCCAAGGTTTCCGCTAACTGCATGTAGGGTTTGAGTTCTTCCATCACATTAGGACTCAGTCCGGGAATATTCACCGCTGAACGCGCAGGAAGTCCTAACAACACATCCCGAATTTGTTCAGCAACGTCAATTGCGACATTCACTTGTGCTTCTGTTGTCGAAGCGCCCAAATGTGGAGTGAGGATAGCTTGTTTCCCGAGTGATTTTAATGAGGACTGGCTCAATGGTTCTGCTTCATACACATCCAGCGCCGCACCGGCAATTTTACCCTCCTGTAGAGCGATCGCTAATGCTTCTTCGTCAATAATGCCACCGCGAGCACAATTGATAATGCGGGCGGTGGGTTTCATTTTTGCCAATCTTTCGGTGTTGATTAAGTGGGTAGTTTCTGAAGTTTTGGGAATATGTAACGTGATGTAGTCTGCTTGCTGTATCAATAAATCCAAATCAACTAATTGACAGCCAAGTTGTTCTGCTCTATCAGTGGAAATGAAAGGGTCGAAAGCTAACAGTTTCATTCCCATTGCCTTCGCAACAGCAGCAACATGAGAGCCAATTTTACCTAAGCCGACAATACCCAAAGTTTTTTTATAGACTTCAGCTCCAATGAAGCTTTTACGATCCCACTCACCACGTTTCACTGAAGCGTTCGCATCAGGAATGTAGCGAGACAAAGACAGCATCATCGCCAGCGCGTGTTCTGCAGCAGCAATTGTGTTCCCCTCTGGAGAATTGACGACCACAATTCCTCTGCGAGTAGCAGCGGGAACATCTACATTATCCACACCCACACCAGCACGACCGATGATTTTTAACTGCGTTCCAGCTCCAATGATTTCTTGGGTAACGCGGGTTCCAGAGCGAATCATTAGCGCGTCGTACTCACCAATGATTTCTACCAGTTCCTCTGGTTTTAATCCTGTTTTCACATCTACAGTGGCAACTTGGGAAAGAATATCAATCCCAGCCTGGTCAATTGGATCGGAGACAAGAACCTTAGACATGATTGCTTATTTTAAAGCTAGAGGTATTCGGTGAAAACCGACTTTTTAGTTTAGACTGAAACGCTTGCAGTTTAGCAGAAATGATGACTTCTTATATAGAGTAAATGACGCTGACGTCTGTTGACGATGGTACTAGAGGGTTAGTTATCAGAACTATGCTGCGCTTCCTCCCATATTTAAACACGACTAGCTTTTTTGCCGCTCACTCGGTAATATAAATCATCAACAGTGCCAAAACCTATATCCAAAACCTATATATTTATGAAGATTTCATAGGTTCGAGCGACTATTAACTTTTCGCGATCGTCCCTTGAACGTATCCGTAAGTTCGCAGGACTTACGGAGGAGCTAGCGCTAACGCGCAGCGGAGCAAGTCGGCGCATTGTTAATGCATCGGCTGGGATTGTTAATGCATCGGCTGGGATTGTTAATGCATCGGCTGGGATTGTTAATGCATCGGCTGGGATTGTTAATGCATCGACTGGGATTGTTAATGCATCGACTGGGATTGTTAATGCATCGACTGGGATTGTTAATGCATCGACTGGGATTGTTAATGCATCGACCTGCATTGCGAATGCAGCGAATCTGTTCACCATAATACTAGAGGAAGCGATCGCTCTTGGCGGGTACTCTGTGTGATCGCCCAGCGAATCCGGCAATAAAACAAAAAAGATTGTCACCAGTTACAGCTATTTTCAGTTAATTAAACCACACATTTTGGTAGGGGCACCTCTTGCCCATACGTGTCAACTGAAGCTGAAACCTTTATTGTTACGTCATATTATGCCTTATTCTACTCGTCCATAATTGTCGCATAACCTCACCCCGGTTTTGGCGCAAGACAAAACCTCTCCTCTCCTTACTAAGGCTACGGTGTACACACAAGTCATCGAATAACTCAAAATTCCCTCTCTACGAGACGCTACTTTGTTGGCGCAGCCTGTTCGCAGGACTTACGGAACCTCACCCTCACCAATACTTTCAAACCAATTTTCAACCCTTAAATCATTAAAAAACTCAAAATCAGAAACATTATTAGTTACCAAAATTAAATTATTACTGTAAGCAATACTCGCAATTTGACCATCTACAAAAGCAGGAGTTTTGCCAATCTTGGATAATCTAGCCCTTTCTTGAGCATGCCATTGTGCCGCCTTTAAATCATAATCAAAGACTGGTAAATTTAAGATAGACTCATGAATATAATTCCAAAGAGACTCTCGCCGCTTAGATTCGCTCAACCGCAAACAACCATATAGAAGTTCATGAACAACAACACTAGAAATGACAATTTCTGACTTATGAATATCTAGGGCTTGCAAAATATTAGCATTAGGAATAGGACGTGCTGGCTCTGAAAGAATATTGGTATCAAGTAAGAATTTCCAGATCATAGATCAATTTCTCTTCCCACACTAGGATCTCGTAGTTCAGCGAAATCCTGATCAGTAAAGATAATCCCCTCACTTTGGATTACCTTTCTAAATTTTTGTAATCCCTCCCAAAAATTATCTCCTCTAGATTCCTCCTTTTTTTTCCGCAGAAACTCAAATAAATAGTCCCGTTCTTCTGTGGACAAACTGTTAATAGAATTAATAATTTCTTGTAAAGTCATCAAGTGAAGCTCCTCTAAACTGAACTCTCATCTTATACCAAGTTGCCAAAGTTAGTCTTATTTGGAATCAAGGTCGCTATTAGCTTTGTCTGTTGCTGTCCGAATTTTACAACTGAATCAAGGCTTGAACGTGATTGTTGACATCAATGGGCAAGAGGTGCCCCAATACGGTTCGGTTAAAGGGGAAAGGGAAAGGGGGAAAGGGTAAGAAAAAACCTTTAACCCTTACCCTTTAACCTTTTCCCAAATCCAATTCTGAGTTCAAAATGCTTATCCGAACCGTATTGAGAGGTGCCCTACCGCGTGATACATTTAATTGAAGAACGCTGTAAGAGTAGAGAAAGTGAGTGCGCGTTTTCATTCGCACCATCAGTCATCCAAAATTGCCAAGCATCGCCAACGAAGTGCAGCAACCTCAAATCTAAAATCCTCAAATCCCTACGGCATTCGCCAAATCTTGATAGTCTTGTCACGACTTCCACTCACCAAAGTCCTGCCATCTGGGCTGATGGCGACGGAATAAACCCAGTTGGTATGCCCAGTCAAGGTAGATTTCAATTCAAGAGTTTGCAGATTCCAAATCTTGATAGTCTTGTCCCAACTCCCACTCACCAGAATCTTGCCATCCGGGCTGATGGCGACGGAATTAACCGAGTTGGTATGCCCAGTCAGGGTAGATTTCAATTCTCCCGTTTGCAGATTCCAAATCTTGATAGTCTTGTCTTCACTCCCACTCACCAGAGTCTTGCTATCTGGGCTGATGGCGACGGAATTAACCCAGTTGGTATGCCCAGTGAGAGTAGTTTTCAACTCTCCCGTTTGCAGATTCCAAATCTTGATAGTCTTGTCCCAACTCCCACTCACCAAAGTCTTGCCATCCGGGCTGATGGCGACGGAATTAACCCTGCCGTTATGCCCAGTCAGGGTAGATTGCAACTCTCCCGTTTGCAGATTCCAAAACTTGATAGTGTTGTCCCAACTCCCACTCACCAAAGTCTTGCCATCCGGGCTGATGGCAACGGAAAAAACCCAGTCGGTATGCCCAGTCAGGGTAGATTTCAACTTTCCCGTTTGCAGATTCCAAATCTTGATAGTCTTGTCCCAACTCCCACTCACCAAAGTCTTGCCATCCGGGCTGATGGCGACGGAATTAACCCTGTCGTTATGCCCAGTCAGGGTAGATTTCAATTTACCCGTTTGCAGATTCCAAATCTTGATAGTCTCGCCACTTCCACTCACCAAAGTCTTGCCATCCGGGCTGATGGCGACGGAATAAACCAAACTGGTATGCCCAGTCAGGGTAGTTTTCAGGAAGAAACTACTAGGTGGGCTGGTAATGAGAAATATCGGATTAACCGGAAATACTTCATATCGAAAATATCCATAGATTTCAGTTCCTACCAAACCCAGCAACAGGATGACACCACCTGTTAACAATGGGTTTTTTAACTTGCCTTTCTGTCTGGTTGAAAGTGCAGGCGGCGGTGATGGTGGAGTTGGTGACGGTGATGATGATTGAGGCGGCTGTACTGTGGGAGGTACGGAGGGCGGTGCAGGATTTAAATCTTGTAAAACTTCCCCTGCTGACTGATAACGCTGCTGGTAGTCTTCTTCCAGCAACTTATCCAGAATACGCCCCAATTCCAGACTTACGCTTTGTTGCAAATGCTGTCGCCAGCTATGAATCCAGCCATAACCTTGTTTTTTCCAAAATTCCCAAGGGTTAATTCCACTCAGCAGATGAAAGCAAGTTGCGCCCAAGCTGTATAAATCACTCGCTGGATACGCTTCGCCACCCTGCATTTGTTCCAATGGTGCATAACCAAAGGTGCCAATGGTTGTTCCCTGTCCAGACATTATCGTTGCTGTCAGTTGCTTGGAAGCACCAAAGTCTATCAGTACCAATTTGCGATCGCTGCTGCGACGAATAATATTTTCTGGCTTGATATCGCGGTGAATAACTTTGTGCTGATGAACAATCTTGAGGATATCTAACAAATCAAGCAACAATTCCCGAATTTTCTGCTCGCTGCACTTACCCTGCTGTTTGAATTCATCTAATAAATTCTGTCCATCAATAAACTGTTGCACCAAATACAGACGATTATCTTGCTCAAAATATGCTAACAGCGTCGGAATTTGTGAATGATCCCCTAACTGCTGCAAACGCCTTGCTTCTTGCTCAAACAATTCCTTTGCCTTCTGAAGTGCGGCAGTTCCTTGTACTTGTGGTGCAAATTGCTTGATGACGCATTTTTCCTTCAGTTTGTCAATATCTTCTGCCAGATAAGTTTTACCAAATCCGCCGCCACCTAATGCTTTTATCGGGCGATAGCGGTTTCTCAGCACGACCAGCCCTATGCCGCAGTTGGTGCAAAACATCGTGCCATCAGGATTAGGCGGATTGTGGCAAGCTGGATTGAGCCAGCATATCATATACTGTGCTTCTATCGGCAGACTTATTTATTATCGCCTAGTTACAAGCTATTCCCAGTAGAAACCGCAGAATAACTTTTGTTGCTGCATACGGCTTATATTGTCTATGTCACAATTGAGGAAAATACTATTTACCCAACAGCCGAGCAAGCCATTACCTGTCTCATCGTCTGTCAGATGTTATCAAATTGCTATCGGGATATTCAGCTATTTCGTTTTGATGACAAAACCGGAGATATCTATATTTTGGCAGGCGATGACCTTCAAATTATCGTACCCCCTAACGAACCTTGGAGGTTTTTGGATGAAACCGAATTTTGAAGACATGAGCGTACCCGACTTAAGAGCTTATGTGTTGGAACATCGCGATGATATTGAGGCTATCCGTGCGCTGTTTCATCACCCTAGTCTCAAATGGAAAACAATGCCTCCACTCGTTAAAGATGGTACGCCAATAGAAGAAAATATTCACCTAGCAGAAGAAGCTATTAAGCAAAGAATTGAGCAAGCTAACAAAAGCAAAGAATAATTCCTAAAGTTAACACTTACTCATCCGGATTAATACTTATTACCCTCAGTTACTCTGCCAGACGTTCAGCGCGATGCTCCTTTCCTGCGGAACGCTACGCGAACAGGAGCCGCCAAAGGCGATCGCGACGAACTAGAAACTAGAAATTATAGTACCCCCTAATGGACTCTGGGAGTTTCTATGAAACCAAACTTTGAACAAATGACTAACGCTGAACTAAAAGCTTATGCACTGAAACACCGCTCAGAAGAAGATATAGAAGCTTTGCGTGTGTTGTTTAGTCGCCGCAAGCCAAACTCGCAAGCGATAATATTCCATCCACCAAAGACTAAAGAAGAGGAGCAAGAACAATTTGAATTATTCAAGCGTATAGTTGAGGAGAAAGAAGGAAAGATTGGTTCTGAAAGTTAAATTTAAAATTGTTGGTAAGTCGGCATAGATAGCCTTATAGTGTCTATGTCACAATTGAGGAAAGGACTATATATCCAACTGTCGCACAAGCACAAGCCTGTCTGCGAGTTTGCCAAATGTTATCTAATAGCTATCGGAATATTGAGCTATTTCGTTTTGACGAACAAACTGGGGTTGTATTCATTATTGCAGGCGAGGAACTTCAAATTGTCGTACCTCCTAATGGAGGTTGGAGGTTTTTAGATGGGACCGAATTTTGAAGCAATGACTAACAAAGAACTGATAGCTTATGCACTTGCACATCGGGAGGATTTAGAACCTTTGCGTGTCTTGTACAGTCGCCGTAATCCTCCCGACTCAGAAGCAACATGGTACGGACCGATGGCTAATGAAGACGGTACGCCAATAGAAGAAAATATTCGCATAGCTGAAGAAGCTATTAAGCAAAGAATTGAACAAGCTAACAAAAGCAAAGAATAATTTTTTCTGTAGTCAAACTAAAAAGCGTCCTTCTTGCTCAAGAAGGACGCTTTTCACTTGTGGAGGACGCGATGATACATCGCGTCTGGTGTATTATTTAAGGATTAGCCGTTGATAGCAGGGGCGCTCATCGCAACAGGAGCAATCTCGCCGCTCGCTAAGTCGAGGGGGAAGTTGTGAGCATTACGCTCGTGCATTACTTCAAAGCCCAGGTTGGCACGGTTGAGCACATCTGCCCAGGTGTTGATCACACGACCTTGAGAATCAATCAGCGACTGGTTGAAGTTGAAACCGTTGAGGTTGAACGCCATCGTGCTGATACCCAGCGCGGTAAACCAGATTCCGATCACAGGCCATGCTGCTAGGAAGAAGTGCAAACTGCGGCTGTTGTTGAAGCTGGCGTATTGGAAGATAAGTCTTCCGAAATAACCATGTGCTGCAACGATGTTGTAGGTTTCTTCTTCTTGACCGAACTTGTAACCGTAGTTCTGAGACTCGCTTTCGGTTGTTTCACGAACCAACGAAGAGGTGACTAGTGAACCGTGCATTGCACTGAACAGTGAACCTCCGAACACACCTGCCACACCCAACATGTGGAACGGGTGCATCAGGATGTTGTGCTCTGCTTGGAACACAAACATGAAGTTGAATGTTCCAGAGATGCCCAAGGGCATTCCATCAGAGAAGGAACCTTGTCCTAGAGGATAGATCAGGAATACAGAGGTTGCTGCTGCTACTGGTGCAGAGTAAGCTACACAAATCCAAGGACGCATCCCTAGGCGGAAGCTTAGCTCCCACTGACGACCTAACCAGCAGAAAATACCAATCAAGAAGTGGAAGATTACTAGCTGGTATGGACCACCATTGTACAACCACTCATCTAAGGAAGCTGCTTCCCAGATGGGGTAGAAGTGCAAGCCTATAGCATTAGAAGAAGGAACAACAGCACCAGAGATGATGTTGTTGCCGTAGATTAACGAACCTGCAACAGGTTCACGGATTCCGTCGATGTCAACGGGGGGTGCTGCGATGAAAGCGATAATGAAACAGATGGCAGCGGATAAAAGGGTGGGAACCATCAGTACACCGAACCAACCGATGTATACACGGTTTTCGGTGGAGGTTATCCACTCGCAGAACCGCTCCCATACGTTGCCGCTTTCACGGCGTTGTAATGCAGTTGTCATGGTTCTTATGATTGCGTTATGTACGTCAGATGTATTTAAGGTAGTGTGTCTACCTTTGTTTACTTATATTAAGGTATATATTGCAGTTTGTAAAGTCTTTTCAGCAAAATCTATTGTTGGTCGTAAGTACTAGGGTGTAGATCAGTGAGGCACAATGCTTTGCTCTCCTTACTGTGCTCTTGTTCAGGACTTTGTTAATCAATTTGCAGGACTGACACTGCTTGTTCAATATTGATCGCCAAATACTTATCTAGAGGTACATACATCCAAAACAGCGATCGCTGCGAATTGTAGCTATTTTTCTGAAACCCTAGTGCGAAAGCAAGTTGTTCATTAACTGGATCCATTGCCATCGTATAAATGTCGCAAAGGTTAGGAAAGTCAGATTGCATCCGAATTAATGTTGTTTTTGCATCCTCTAAGAATTGACAAATGTTAACTTTTTGTTGATATGGAGTACCTATTCGCCAAGCTCGTATAAATATAGATGTACAATGTGGGTCACCTGGTAGAGCAATTTTGAATGAGTCAGTTTCCTTCTTAGAGTTAAGAAGGTAGAGGCTTTTGCGCGGGGGAAGAAAGAAATTTTTTTCAGATTCTCTGGTTGTTGGAAAGATGGCGTAAAAGCCAACTATCTGTTGATTGTCACAGCGACGTAGCACCCGCATACCAAAAGGATATTGTTCTGCCCAAATTCGTAATATTCTGGCAATTTTATGGGGTGCAATAGTTGTATTTCTATCCAAAGCAAAGGCGTGAGCCAGAAAATTGGCAACGGGAATAGTGTCAATTCGGTGATTGAAGTCATCTGGTACCAGCTGTATGGATTGTACAGTATTGGTGGATTCGTCAGGATTTAGTAGTAGAGACCGAATGCGAATGCATGTTGTGTTTCCATCAAAATCTTTTTCAATCAATCCTAAAGCAACAAGTTGATCAATCATCAAACCTGCTGCGCGATCGCTTCCCCGTCCGTTATTCTTGTGAGCATAGAAAATTTCATAAGCTTCTCGATGTGAGCAAGGAACAAACCCCACTGGTAACTCCAGTTGAGTTAAAGGTTGCTTTATACGCTTGTCCAGTTCTTGCTGCTGTTTAAGTAGCAGGTAAGCCCACAATCTCACGAAATATTCAGCGCGACGGCGTGTAATACCAACTCGTCCTTGAAGCAAAGAAACGTACTTGAGTTGTTGCTCTACTGGAAACCATTGGTCGATGCTTGCTGGATTCATGTGATAGAACTCTATAGCAGACATTTCCAAGCTTGTACAGCTTGATACAAATGCACATGCATTACTGATAGCCATGAGTCAATCATCAATAGCTGACAGTAAAAAAGCTATCAACCATTGATACGAGTTCATGACAAGCCAAGGCAATGTAACCTTATTATTTCGCAGTTACAAGCGCTGTTAGACTTCTTTTAGAAAAACTTCACCCTGCTTCAGGTAAGTTCCACAAACTTCAACTCACAAGAATTTTCTTCGATGCTATTGATGAGCATACAGCTTAGGGCATAGACACTACAGAACCCGAAAAATGAGAATGTCAGACAAAGCATCCGATTAATTTTGCCTAGTGCTCATTTTTGTCGTGTGTGCTTCATTGTACAGGAGGGTAATATGTCCCTATCGTATGAAGAACAAAACGATAACATTGCATTTACTGAAGAAAAAAGATCTAAATCACAAAATTCAAAAAGCGAGCATTTACAAGCTGAGTCTAAGGTTGATTTACTCCAAGCTGTCGTTGAAAGCTTTGTAGATGGCATTTTGATACTGACTACTGAGGGGGAGTTGCTCCATACAAATGAATGCGCTCGCCAATTTTGTAGACAATTATTACCAGAGGGAAGTTCTCCTAGTGCTATACCAGAGGAAGTTTGGCGTGTTTACCAGTCTTTAATTGATAGCCGCGAACTCTTCCCAAAGGAAAAATTTTTCATTGAATCAGAATTAGAAACTGATAGAGGCGTTAAATTACGTATTCGGGCTAGATGGTTACCACTTGCTACAAGTGAGCAGAATTTTGTGTTGGTGATTTTAGAAGATCGTAGTCAGATGAGCCAAAGTATGGCGTTGTGTGATGCCAAAAAGTATGGTTTGACTAATCGCGAGGCAGAGGTTTGGCTACTGCGTCGAGCTAACCTTTCGTACAAAGAGATTGCGCAACAGCTTTACATTACCATCAATACCGTTAAAAAGCACTTGAAGAATATTTATGCTAAACAACAGGAAATACTGTGTTGAGAAGAACTCAGAATAGCCCCAAAGAATGTTGACGCTTAATTCAATATTGAAAATTCTTTTTCTCCATATGCCAACTTCTCATTCCCAAAAAATTACCTACAGTTCTGCTTATACAATCGTTCCAACTTATGAGTGCTTCAATCGCTGTGCCTACTGTAACTTTCGCACAGAGCCGGGTAAAAGTCCTTGGATGACAATTTCAGAGGCAGAAAAACTTTTCAAACAACTTTATGGCAAAGACGTTTGTGAAATATTGATACTTAGTGGTGAGGTACATCCCCATTCCCCAAGACGTCAGGCGTGGTTTCAGCGAATTTATAATTTGTGTGAATTAGCTCTGACAATGGGATTTTTGCCACATACAAATGCTGGACCACTGAGTTTTGAGGAAATGCAACAATTGAAGAAAGTTAACGTTTCAATGGGACTGATGTTGGAACAGTTAGCGCCAGAGTTGTTGAACACAGTACATAAACACGCACCAAGTAAATTACCAGAAGTGCGTTTACAGCAATTACAGTGGGCGGGAGAATTAAAGATACCCTTTACCACTGGGTTACTGTTAGGAATCGGGGAAACAGAAGAAGATTGGTGGGAAACATTAGAAGCAATATCCCATATTCATCAACGTTACCATCACATTCAAGAAGTCATTCTGCAACCCCATAGTCCTGGAAATCAACAAACTTTTGACGCACCCCCCTTTGATCTCAATCAATTGCCAAAAGTTATTTCTCAGGCACGTCAAATTTTACCACCAGATATTACCATCCAAATTCCGCCGAATTTGGTTATCGATACAGTCGGAGTACCACATGTTGTGCCCCTACTAGCTTGCATAGAAGCTGGCGCGAGAGATTTAGGCGGAATTGGACCAAAAGATGAAGTGAATCCTGACTATCCTCATCCTCTGCTTCAGGAATTGCAAAAAATATTAGAGCCTGCTAAGTGGGAGTTAGTGCCAAGATTACCAGTTTATCCACAGTTTGATGATTGGTTGTCGGTGGAATTGCAAACTGCTGTTAGGGGGTGGCGCAAAGCGGAAGGATAAATTTTATCCGACTTGGAGGACGATTTTATATAATGAGGGATTGTGCTAGAAAAAAATCGGAGTTTCTGTCAATGTCTCGTCGCTGTCAATTAACAGGTAAAAAAGCAAATAACGCCAATTCTATTTCCCACTCCCACCGCTGCACCAAGCGCCTTCAGCATGTGAACCTGCAAAACAAGCGCGTTTGGTGGGAAGGCGGAAAGCGTTGGGTAAAACTGCGCATATCCACTAAAGCAATCAAAACCCTAGAAATCAAAGGGTTAGAAGCAATGGCGAAAGAAGCTGGAATCAACCTGAATCACTACTAACATTGTGATATCTCCTCAACCCGTCCCACGTCTGTAAGGACGGTTGAGCTACTTTGCCGTGCGCCGTGCCTCAACCTCATGCAGCTCTCTGCTTCAATTACTATAAGGAATCTCATATTTGAAGCGGGCAGCGAGAATCGAACTCGCATCAATAGCTTGGAAGGCTATGGTTTTACCACTAAACTATGCCCGCAAATTTGCTCACTGTAGCATAACACAATCTTAACCAGATGCCAAGTCTTTAATCATGACCTCTCAGATTTACGCTGTATTCTGATGTTGACAACAAGCTCACCCAAGTCAGGCTTACTTCCATTGTTATTGCTTGCGGGGATAAATTTTTGACCTTTAAAAATCTCCTCGGCGTATTCCTTATATTGCGTTTTTTGTGGTTCTGGAATTTTAGGATCAAGAAATATACTGTTCAAGTTTCCTTCAGAATCAACAATTAGTACAGCTTTAAACTCTATGGGCTGATCGCCGCCGAGTTCTCTGTTGAGAGCAAGAGAGTTCAGTTCTTTTTCCTTGATGTCTCCCACTATTTGAGGAGGGTGATCTTGTATATCTTTCTTTACAGCATCAGCTTCTATCTGCCAAGTTGCTAACGCGACTCTTCCACCTTTTGGCTCATCCAGTGGCGACTGCTCTGGTTTTACTGGTTGAGCAATATCTTCTAACGGTGTTCCTTTCCCAACAATAACCTGATCATCAGGTTGTCTGGGACTTGTAGACTCATGAGATGGCTGTGGTTGCTCTGTCGTTTTGGGTGAGGAATCAGTACGAGTTGAATCTGTGGTGTTATTCTGCGGATTTGAAGCCTGAGTTTGCTCACCGAATTCTTGATTTGCTTGATTTTGTGTGTCTGGATTATCCGCTAAAGTTGTTGGATCTGGAGTTGGCTCGCTTTGTTGCGCTTGTGGAGTGATTTCTGGAGTTGGCTCTGGTGATGGTTCTGGCTGTGTTTGCTCTGGAGTCTTTGCTATAGATGGTTCAGATTGGCGAGTTGGTTCAGACGTTGCAAGAGGTTGAGATAATGGTTGTGTTTCTTCTTGCTCGATAACTCGTCTTTTTGAAGATTGCTGAGTTGTATCCTCTGTTTGAGGTTGAGAAGTTCTTGCTTCGTTGGGGGTTGCGAGAGCGATCGCGTTGCTATCTTCTCCTACAGAGGTAGATTTTGCAGTTAAATTTTCTTGAGTAGCTGTTTTTGGTGATCTTACTACAGGTGACTTTTCAGTTGTCGAAGGTTTTTTGGGCGAAACTGGTTTTGCTTTTGATGGCGCTTTTCGTTGTGAAGAAATCTCTACAAAATCTACAGGGATAGGATTTGACGAACTTCGTTGAGAGAGGCTATACGAATACGAGCGCAACAGCCAAAAGATCAGAAAGATCAGTAAGTGGAGGGTAATAGAAATTGTGGCTACAGCAATCCATAAAAGCGGTGGATCGGTGTGTCGCCTCCATGCTTTATCTGGAATAGGAGTTTTGTCAGCAACCGATTGTGTCATACTAAGCCATGTATTCTGAGGAGCCACTGCGTTGCAGAAGACAATGCAGTAAAGCGCGTTAACAATTGTAGGTAAGTTTCATTTATAGCAGTCATGGTAAAGTTTGCGATATGGCAACAATTAGATTAAAGAGCAAAGTATACTATTGAACAAACAACTACCTCCAATTTAGCAATTGGGACCATCAGCAGCATGCTACGCTAAATCATTTGCTTGCAGTAGAGGGTTTATCAGTACTGAGTTCTGAGTCACGTTTTCCCAGTTGCCCTTATCCTACCAGGCACTTAGTACTTATAATTTAGCAATGTATTAGTTATAAACCAGATTTTGCCTTGATGTGTTTACAAAATAATTTTGTCAGCAATACTTTTTGCGATAGAACTATGTTACAAGAGACAGTACAAGATATGTTGCTGGTTACTGCATACGCTCTCAGGCTTAACGACTACAGAGGAACAATGCTCAGTATCTATCAGCATTCTTTAAGTTTTCCTACAGGTCTGATGGTGTTTTAGGATATTTGAGAACATTTCTGTTGAATAAAATCAGAACTAAACTAGCCTTGAAACCCTTGTTTTTTCACTCATCTCCTCAAGAACCAGTCTTAGCCGCCCGCGCAACTTCTTGCCAATTCCAAGTCCGTGCGGCAACACCCGTTGACTTGACTGGTGTTGCCCAAGTCATTGCTGAAAGCTTTCATTCCCAAAGTGGTATACTAGGGTGGCTTTTTCCATTATTGCGTTTGGGTATATACGAAGACTTAAGGCATCGTTTAGCATCTTCTGCGCCTCATCATGTCTGTTTGGTTGCTGTTGACATGACTGCTAATGCCGCAAATAAGATAGTTGGAACTGTAGAATTGGGTGTGCGTTTTAGTGATTCTTGGATGCAAGTAGGTAAGAGTTTTCCATACTTGTCTAATTTAGCTGTACACCCAGAATATCGTAGACAGGGTGCTGCTTCTGGTTTACTAACAGCTTGTGAAAAAGTTTCTCTCTCCTGGGGTTTTCAAGATTTGTACCTCCATGTTTTGGAAAATAACTATCAGGCACAGCAGCTCTATTTCAAACTGGGATATCAAAAGCATAAAATAGAATCTCATTTAAATATATTCTTTCTAAGACGCTCACGCCAGATTCTCTTGCACAAGCGCTTAAAGACTGACTCAACTATTTGAATTCTCTCCCTAATGAGTCTTATACCAAGTTGCGGCTCAATTCCTCACCCTCGCTTTAGGGTGCGCTAAAATCTTTCCCTCTCCTTGAAGGAGAGGGAAGCCCGACAGGGCAGGGTGAGGTGATACGTATGAATGCAACGCGCGTATTATTTTGGTGTCTAATTTGAGTAATTTTTGCTAGAATGTTAAGTCATGCCTTAAGTGTCTAACGCTATCTAAACTCACATAAGTTAAGTCGGCGAGAAAAATTCAATGTATATGAAGAAATATAAATTGTCCGTAGGGGAGCCACTGCGTTGCGCGGGTTTCCCGCGTTGTAAGTCCTTCTCCTGTCGGAGAGGCTGCGCCAACGGGCACACTTCGTGAACGCGCAGCGTCTCCGCAAGGAAAAGCAAGTGGCGTTGTGTTATGCCATAGGAATCGCGCACCTTTTCTTGACGGTGCGTTGCGCTGCGCGACAACACAACGCGCTTGTGCTACAACGGGGGGAACCCCCCTCCGGGTATGTCCTCCGGACACGCTGCGCTAACGCCAGATGCCTCTGTCGGGAAACCCTCCTGCAGCATTGGTCTCACCGCACCGCACTGGCTCCCCTACATTTAAATTTCTTAACATAGCTTGAAATATTAGCGCCGACTTACTTATGTAAAATCAAGATATTTGACGAAGACTATAGTACTACGGTTTTTTACTGGCCATTTACCAAATACAAGAACTGCCAGAAAGAATATTTGTGTGGAAAATTTTAGATAACCTTAGAGGTTGTTTGAAAAGTTTTTAGAGGTCAAAAATTATGCTAAACGCCTCACCATGATACGGATCATGGCAATATAAATAAAAGTCTCCGATGTTTCAGGTAGTAATTCATAATCTCGAACCAA
>JAESFN010000785.1_pt1 | contig 21404 bp, 10 predicted proteins | sample 9269411 | NCBI WGS metagenome assembly JAESFN01 (sample SAMN14505399, study PRJNA617100) | algae metagenome | isolation source: Iphinoe sp. HA4291-MV1 and co-occurring heterotrophs from trail next to... | place: USA: Maunawili Falls, Hawaii | collected 2009-07-25
GCTTGTAGCTCGACGACCGCGTAACTCCGTGCTGACCTGTGGTGCGTCTGCGCTTCGCTGGACGGCACCCTACGAGCAGCCAGCCTTTAACCGAGCAGCGTCTGCTTCACTTCCCCTTCCGACACTAGCTTGAGCGGCCGTCCCTGCGGGCCTTGAATCGTCGTCTCCGGATCGACGCCCATCAGGTGGTACATCGTGCAGAGCACGTCCTTCGGGCTGATCGGATCGTCGTCGACGAACGCGCCCAGTTTATCGCTGCGGCCCACCACCTTGCCGCGGGCAAACCCTCCGCCGGCCAGCAGGTTGCAGTACGTGCCTGACCAGTGCTCGCGTCCTGCGCCGCGCTCGGTGCTCGTCAGCCGCGGCGTGCGGCCATGCTCGGTCAGGCACATCACCAGCGTGTCGTCGAGCATGCCCCGCTCTTCGAGATCGAGCAGCAGCGCCGTCAGGGCGCGATCGAGCCCGGGCAACAGTTCGTCCTTCAGCCGCTCGAAGTGGCTGAAGTGAGTATCCCAGGCCGAATTTGCCGTTTCGTACTCGTCCCAAAAGACCGACACCACAGTCGAGCCTGCTTCGAGCAACCGTCGGCCAGCCAGCGTCGCTTGCCCAAAGAGCGTCAACCCATATCGCTCGCGGCTTTCGCGCGGCTCTAGTTGCAGGTCGAGCGCTCGCCGCACGGCTGGCGAGCCAATCAATGAATAGGCTTGCTCCCGAGCCCGGCTCAACGATTGCCCCAAAAGCGTGTGATCGAGCGCGCGGCGGCCCTGTTCGAGCTGCTCGATCAGGCTGCGGCGCTCGGCCAGGCGATCGAGCGTGATGCCGGCCGGCAACTCGGCCCCGCTCGCGAGGGCGAGCCGGCCTTCGGGGCCAATGCCGGCAAACGGATCGGCCACCGGCACGTCGCGCTCGCCGCGCCAGCGATCGATCGTTTGCGTCGCCTGGCCGGTGAACTCAGTCCACACTGGGTTCAGCCCGCGGCCCAAAAAGCCGCCGTAAGGGCCCCCGCGCTGAAACTCGGGCGCGCGGCTGCTAAACGGAAACGGCAAGGCCACATCGAACGGCGCACCTGAAGCCGCCGCTTCGCCGCCGCGCTGCTCGTGCAAATGCTCGAGCACGCTGCCAAAGAAGGGCCAGTGCCGCGGATCATAGGGGCCGAGCTCCATCGGAATGTCGACCCGGTCGACGCCTGTGAGCGTGTAGGCGGCCGAGTGGATGTTGTACGGGTGCGTCATCGAACGGATTAAGCAGCATTTGTCGGCCACGCTCGCCAGCCGCGGCAGATGCTCGCACAGATGCAAGCCAGGCACCGCGCTGCCGATGGGCCGAAAATCGCCGCGGATTTCGGCCGGCGCGTTGGGCTTCATATCCCACAGCTCATGCTGAGCCGCCGCGCCGTACAGGTACAGGAGGATGACCCGCTTGGCCTGGCCGAAGCGGCTGCCGTGCGCTGCTACTGCCTTGGCCGGCTGATGTGAGGCAGCCAAGCCAGAGAGCGCGAGACCGCTGGCCTGCAACAACGTGCGGCGCGAGACGCTGCCGCAGAGATTCAACGACGATCCAAGGATGCGCAACATCGAGCAAATGGCCGGGGAGACCGAAGGGGGGACTCGACGCGCGTGCATTATGCCCGAAGCGGCCCCGCTCGGGCAATCCGCGCCCCGGCATCTGCTATTGAAGAACGCAGTCCACGAACCATCAAGAGAAAAGGCCCTGCCGGCGACGAGCACCGACAGGGCCTTGTTCATTGTCTAGCGAGCAAGTGCTCTATGCTTCCACCGGGCCGGCGACGCCGCCCGTGAGCTTTTCGTCGTCCATGGCGCCCGCGATCACCACCGGCTTGTAGCCGCCTTGGGTGCGGAAGTAGAGGATCAGGCCCATGTAGGCTACGAACATCACGGCCGGGAAGATGGCCACCGTCCGCAGCGCGGTTTGCTTGGCCAACTCTTGAGCCTTGGCCAAATCGGCCTTTTGGGCCGCGTCGAGGCCGGCGACCTTGTTCTGATCGATCGCGTAGTACGAGCCGTACAAGCTCGTGCGGGCATCGGGATAAATGATCTGCTCGCGCAATTGAGGGTTGATCTTGGCGAGCTCGCGATCGATCGACTTGTCTTGCACGGTGCCCAGCAGCGTGGTGCCCAACAGGCCCACGGCCAGCATGCCGACGCCCGACACGCCGTTGAGCGTGAGGGCGCCGCCCTTGGGGAATTGCTCCGACACCACGCCGAGCATGGTGGGCCAGAAGAACGTCTTGCCGACGCCGTAGAGCGTGGCGGCCATGAACAGCGTGGCGGCGGCCGTCGTGTACGAAAGAGCGATCAAGCCCAGGCAGGCGATCACGGCAGCCGAGGCGAGCAAGCCGAGCGGCGAGATCTTGTGAACGATCGGCCCGGCGAAGAACCGCAGGATGAACATGATGGCCGAGGTGTAGACCAGCATCCAGCCGCCGTCCATGCCGAAGGTCTTCATCACCGGCTGCATCATGTCGCTGATCCAGCTATCGGTGCCGAGTTCGGTGATGGCGAGCGGAATCATGATCAGCACGAGCAGCAGGAACATGGGGCGAACCATTTCCTTGAGCATCTCGTCGTACGACACGCCCGAGGCCACGCGCTCGTTAGTGGGGAACCGCTGGCCCATGAGCAGCACGCCGTAGAGCAGCACCGGCAGCGCGACCAGGGCGACCTTCCACTGCCAGAGAGCGCCCACCGGCACCGCGAAGTCCGGCATCAGCAGCACCAGAACGCCGCCAACGACCAGGCCGCCCGGCCAGCCGGCGTGCAGGATGTTCAGGTAGTGCGTCTTCTGATTGGGATAGAGCGTGGCGGTGACCGGGTTGATCACGGCCTCGACGGTGCCGTTGCCGAGGGCGAACAGAATCGTGGCCCACCAGAGCGAGTTGTAGTCCCAGGCGAAGATCGTGAGCAGGATCGAGCCCATGTGGAAGAGGAACGCCACGACCATCGTTTTGCCGTAGCCGAACTTATCGACGATCAGGCTGAAGAGCACGATCGTGAACACGAAGGGAAACAGGCCGGCGCCCTGAATGTTGCCCTTCTGGGTTTGGCTGAGGTTGAAGATCGGCTCCCAAACGCTGATCAACTGCGCTCGGATCACGAAGCTGAAGGCCGTCGCGACGAGCGCGATGAAACAGCCTAGGAACAAGCGGCTTTGATTCATACCGTTTCGATCTCCAGCACAACGCAGAAGGAGAGCCCGAAGGCCCAGGGGAGGGGTGGGGCGAGCGGCGTTGGGGCCGCGCAAAGCTAGACAGGCCCCGAGTATACTGCGAATTCACGGCAGGTAAATCAGGTAGAAAGCGGGATTTCGGCGATTTTCGGCTCGTCGGAGCAATCGGTCGCCCGGTCCTGCTCGCTTGGCAAACCTTGCCGGCGCGTTGCCGCTGTTATCGCGAAGCTTGCGGTAGGAGGTCCGCGGCCGTCGAGGCCTGGTCTGGAATCGGCGTCCCCCTGTTTCTCCCTTCCGGCTTATAATCCGCCCCGTTGATTCCGGAACTCGCCTCGCATGCCTAAAGGCTGCTCGCCATGTTACGACTCTGCTTGGCACTTCTACTGGCCTTAGTCACGGCCGACGTGCGAGCCCAGCAGGCCGCCCCGCCGGCCGCGGAACCGGCCACCGAAGCAGCGGCTCAGCCGCCTGCCGCGGTCGCACCGGGCGCGCCGCCGGCCGCGGCGCCCGCGCCGCTTCCGAACTCCGGCTTCCTCGGCCTCGGCGTCGACGATCGCTTCGACGCCGGCCGCGGCGTGCGCGTCGTGGCAGTGCATCCCCAGAGCCCGGCCGCGCGCGGGGGCCTCGAGCAGCAAGATCTGCTCATTGCGATCGATGGGCAGCCGGTGACGAGCCGGGCCGAGTTCGGCCGCATGATGAATCAGTTGCCGCCCGGCCGAGATGTGAAGCTCGAATACATGCGCGGCGACATCAAGAACACCGTTCCGGTACGGCTAGGAACTCGGCCGGCCGATCTCAATGCGGTTCCGCCGGCGATTGCCTCTCCGACGGCAGGCGCGGCGAACGTGGGAACGCCCCCACCGATGGCCCAGCCCAATGTGCAGACTCTCCCGCCCAACGGCGCGCCGGTCGGGACGATCGTGCCCGGCGGCCCGCCGATGCTTGGCGTGCGCACGACGCCGGTGACGCAGGACATGCAGCGTCAACTGGGGCTGCCGCATAGCCGCGGCGCGTATGTGGCCGACATCGTGCCCGGCAGCCCGGCTGATGCGGCCGGCGTGCCGATCGGCTCGATCATCTGGGCCTTCAATGGCAAGAACATCGACAATCCGTCGGAAATGGCCACGGCGATCATGACCGCCGGCCCTGGCGCCCGCGTTTGGCTCACGCTCAACGATCGCGGCCAAGTGCGTCGGATCAATGCGGTGCTGGCCGGAGCAAAACCGAGCCCCGGCGCGCCTGCATGGAAAGCGGTCGATCAGCCGGTGCTCGATGGGGGAGTGCCCATCGACGCCGACACCGTGCTCTTGCTGCAGGACCAAATCCGCAGCCTCGAGGATGAGGCGACTCAGCTCAGAGAAGAGATGGCTCTGCTCAAGGCAAAGCTCAGGGCTGCGAACATCGATCCGGATGCTCCCTAATTCCTCGAGCCGCATCCCCAGATCAGCGCCCAACTGCGAGCGCAAAAACAAACCGGCCGCAGCGTAAAGGCTGCGGCCGGCAGGGTGTTCTCAAATCAGGTCGACCGTCGGCTTACAGGCCGCCCACTGCCGGGCTGAGCGACTCTTCGACCTTCTCGATCCTGACCGTCGGGGCGTCCTTCTCATCTTCGCGAGCGCGGGCCACGGCGACCGAGGCGATCTGCATGCCCCGCTGAATCTCTTGCGGGTGGAAGTACATCTCGGCCGTGCCATTGAGATGCTCGATGCGCTTCGAGGCCAGTTCTTGCCAGCTCATTCCGTTGGCCAGGTGCCAAGCGGCCGCTTGAGCGCCGCGCTGATCGATTTCGCCATTGCCGAGCAGCGTGAGCACGTGCTTCACCGCCGCATCATCGCTGAACTGATCGACCGGCACGATGTCGTAGGGGATCTTGGCATGCGGAATGTCTTTGCCGTGTTCCAGGCAAACGCAGGCGACCTTCAACTTGGCAACCTGCTCGGGCTTGATATTCATCATGCCCATGCCGCCGCCCATGCCGCCCATGCCGCCACCACCCATGCCCCCCATGCCGCCGCCCATGGATTGGTTCTGACCGCCGCCGGAGCTGTTGTTATTGTTGCCGCCCGCGCCGCCCAACCCGCCCGCGCCGCCACCGCCCCCGTTCAAACCACGCTGAGCGAGCACGCCAGCCGGTACGCCAGCAAAGGCCTTCGGTAGCATCACATTCAGCGGCTTGCCGGTCTTGTTCTTGATGATGACGCGGCCTTCGGTGTCGTTCTTCGGGATGAACTTCACATCGATCTGGCCGGCCTTCACCGCGGCGAACATTTCGACCTGCTCGCTCGGAGCAGCAGCCTTCTTGTCTGCCTTGGCGGGGCGACGATCGGCGCCGCCGAACAGCACGGGAACCGCCAGGGCCGCCAAGAGACAGGCCAAGCGGGCGGGCCGACCAGAAAGAGCGCAGGACATGGACGTGATCTCCAAGATTCTCTGAATCCGCAGCCGCGGCTGGGCGCTCCGTCGGCCACACGACGGTCCCAAGCAAGCCGGCTCACCAAGCTAGAAAAGGCACTTGCGCACTGCCCGAAATGCTCAAACGCTTAAGATAATCGCCACTTGTGGAAAAGGAAAGCAAATTCGACCCAGCGACGGATTGCTCCAGAGGAACGCTTGGATCGTAAGGAAGTCTGAACAAAATTCCTGCTCGCGCACGATCGGGCCCGCCTTTCCGATTCGCTCCCCACGAAACCTAAAGCATCTCTCGCAACTGCATTCCAGAAAGCCACTTACGGACTGTGCGTACGTTCCTTGAACTTGAGCGCGGCCTTTTTATCTGGGCTCTCACTGAGAACTGCGCCCCCAGGATCGTCTTGGTGAAAATCCACGATCCGGAGAAACTTCTGATGTCTCGGCTGCGTCGTACTTAGGGCGGCCGGCCGGCAATGGTCGGCCAGCCGCTGGCGGCCTTGCTCCGCCGAGGGCGGAATCTCGCCTGCGAATCGCTCATCCTTCTCTTCTGCTTGCTGCAAAAGCCATGAATTCGCGGAAATTGCTCTCCTTCGCCCTGCTCGCGATCCTGCCGGCCCTCGGCACGCTAGCCTGGTCGCAGACCCCATCGGCCTCGGACCGGCGCGAGTCGGCGCGCAAGCAGCAAAACGCCGGCAACTTCAAAGACGCTTACGAATCGTTCGCCGCGCTTGCCCGCAGCGCCGACGACGAGCCGAGCAAGGTGGGCGACGACCTGCAGGCGGCGATCGACTGCCTGCAAGCGCTCGGTCGAACCAGCGAAATCGATGCGCTCCGCGAGGAGGTGGTCGGCATGCACTCCGATAATTGGCGTCTGCTGTGGTCGGCGGCCGAAGGCCTGCAGCGGATCGACCCGCACGGCTTCATGATCGCAGGCAAATTCGAGCGCGGCGGCCATCGCGGCGGGGGGCGCGTGGTCAACGCGGCGCAGCGCGACCGTGTGCGCGCCCTGCAGTTGATGCGCAACGCTCACGGCAAATTCCCAGCCGATATCGCCTCTGCCGATCGGGCGCGCTTCTACTTGGATTGGTCAGACATGCTGCTGCCGCGTGAAGGCGCGGCTGGCAGTTGGCGGCTGCAGGCGCTTACCGATCTCGAAACCTTGCCTGACTACGAGGCTGGCTGGCGGCGCGGCTTCGACGCAACCGGCGCGCCGGTCGACGCGCAGGGCAATCCCGTCTACTACTCCGCGCCGCGCACTTGGGACGAGGCGCAGAACGACGGCCAGCGCTGGCGCTGGGCGCTCACCCAAGCGGCGGAAGCGGCGCCAGCCTTTGCTCCCGAAGCAACGTTGCGCTTGGCTGATTTCCTGCGTGGGCAGTTCGGCGTGCAGACGCTGGCCGCGGTGGGGTGGCCCTGGAACGGAGCATTCGACGGCGATCAGAACCAGGCGGGCACCTACGCCCTGCACACGCTCACCGATGAGGAAACGGTCGCGCGGCTGGCGACCGGCGTGAAGCGATTCAAGCTGCCCGACGAGTTCAACTTCGTCAAGCTCTATGAGCAGGTCGGTGCGGGCCCAAAATCGAGTTCGGCCGAACGCGCTCTACAGTCTCTCGCCGAAGGGTTTGAGAATCGACGGCAGTACCCACGAGCCGCAGAGTATTGGCAGCGCCTCGTCAAGGAATACACCAACCAGCGTGTCGAGCGCAAAGCGCGGCTCGAGCAAATCACCGGCAACTGGGGCCGCTTCGAGCCGGTCATGGGGCAGCCGGCCGGCGCCGGCGCTACGGTGGACTTCCGCTACCGCAACGGCCGCAAGGCAACGTTCGTCGCCCGCGAGATCCGCGTTCCGAAGCTGCTCAACGACGTCAAGCAGTACTTGAAGTCGTCGCCGGGGCAACTCGACTGGCAGAAGATCAGCATCGACAACCTCGGCTATCGGCTAGTGACGGAGAACCAGGGCGACTACGTGGGGGGCGTCGTGGCCCAATGGTCGCTCGACCTGGAGCCGCGCTCGAATCATTTCGATCGGCGCACCACGATCTCCACGCCGCTGCAAAAGGCCGGCGCGTATCTCCTCACCGCGCAACTGGAGAACGGCAACGAGAGCAACATCGTGCTCTGGATCAGCGACGCCGCGCTGGTGAAGAAGCCGCTCGTCGACAAGACGCTCTACTACCTGGCCGACGCTACGACCGGCGCGCCCATTCCGAAGGCCAACCTCGAGTTCTTCGGCTACGTGCAGCGCCAGGTGCAGCAGGGGCCGCGCTTCACCGTCGACGTGAAGAACTTTGCCGAACTCACCAATGGCGACGGCCAAGTGATCGCCGGCAACGACCGTCTGTCGCACGAATACACCTGGCTCATCACGGCCCGCGCCCCCGATGGCAAGTTCGCTTGGCTCGGGTTCACGGGCGTCTGGTACTCGGGCGCGCAAGACCTCGAATACAACGAGGTCAAGTCGCTGGTCATCACCGACCGGCCGGTTTACCGCCCAAATCAGCCCGTGCAGTTCAAGGTCTGGGTTCGCCGAGCCCAATATGACCAGGCCGACGCGAGCGAATTCGCCGGACAGGGCTTCTTATTGCGGGTTCACGATCCCCGCGGCAACAAGGTGCTCGAGCAAACCTACACCGCCGACGCCTACGGCGGCCTGCTCGGCAAGCTCGATCTGCCGGCCGACGCGGCCCTCGGCCAGTACATGATCGAGGTCGTCAACTACGGCGGCGGCCAGTTCCGCGTCGAGGAGTATAAGAAGCCTGAGTTCGAAGTGACGATCGACGCGCCGACCACGCCCATCATGCTGGGCGACAAGATCAAGGCCAAGCTGGCCGCGCGCTACTACTTTGGCTCGCCTGTGTCGCAGGCTCGGGCCAAGGTCAAAGTGGTCCGCAGTGCCTACAGCGAGCGATGGTTCCCGGCGAGCCGCTGGGATTGGCTCTACGGCGCCGGCTACTGGTGGTTCGCTTACGATTCGGCCTGGTATCCAGGCTGGCGCGACTGGGGCTGCCGGCGGCCGAGCCCGTGGTGGTGGGGCGCGTCGCATGAGCCGCCCGAAGTCGTATCGGAGCGCGAAGTCACGTTGAATCCCGATGGCACGCTCGAGATCGAGATCGACACGGCGCTCGCGAAGGAGCTGCACTCCGATCAGGATCATCGCTACGAGATCACCGCCGAAGTCACCGACGCCTCGCGCCGCGTCATCGTCGGCCAAGGCAAGGTCTTGGTCTCGCGCAAGCCGTTTCAGGTCTTCGCCTGGGTCGACCGTGGGCACTATCGCGTGGGCGACGTGGTCGACGCCAGCTTCGCCGCGCACACGCTCGACCAGCGCCCCGTGAAGGGCAAGGGGCAACTCCGCCTGTTGAAGATCAGTTACGACGACAAAGCCCGCCCGCAGGAAACCTTGGTCCGCGAGTGGGAACTCGACACCAACGATCAAGGCCACGCCAGCCTGAAGATTCAGGCTTCGGCCGCCGGTCAATACCGCCTCTCCTATCGGCTGACCGACGCCGCGGAGCACACGATCGAAGGCGGCTACATGTTCACCGTCATGGGCGAGGGGAACGACGGCGCCGACTTCCGCTTCGGCGCGCTCGAGCTCATCCCCGACAAGAAAGAATACCGCCCCGGCGAAACGGTGAATCTGCAGATCAACACCAACCGCATCGGCAGCACAGTGCTGCTGTTCGTGCGGCCCACCAACGGCGTGGCCCCGGCGCCCAAAATGGTGCGGCTGACCGGCAAGACCACGATCGAGCCGATCGCGGTGGTGCAGAAGGACATGCCGAACTTCTTCGTCGAGGCGATCACCGTGTCCGATGGCCGCGTGGTCAATGAATCGCGCGACATCGTGGTGCCGCCGGAAAGCCGAGTCTTGCAGGTGCAGGTGAAGCCCTCGTCCGGCAACTACAAGCCGGGTGAAAAGGCCAAGGTGCAACTCGAGGTCCGCGGTCCCGACGGAAAGCCCTTTGTAGGCTCGCTCGTGGCCACGATTTACGACAAATCCGTCGAATACATTTCCGGCGGCTCGAATGTGCCGGAGATCAAGGAGTTCTTCTGGAAGTGGCGCCGCTCGCATCACCCCGGCTATGAGAGCAGCCTCGAGCGCGGCAGCGGCAACGTCACCAAGCCCAACGCGCCGACCATGAACGATCTCGGGGTCTTCGGTCATGAAGTGGCGGACATGGCCGGGAGGCAGTTTCTTATGTTCTCGTCGTCGAGGACCTCGTTGGGCGTTGGCGCTGTGAGGAAAGCCGCGGCGGCTCGCGCTCCGATGGCTGCAATGGAGTCCGATGAGCTGAGCGCGGCCCAACCCGGCGAGCCGGCGACGGCGGTCGTGGAGCCCACGGTGCGCACCCAGTTTGCCGACACCGCGCTCTGGGCCGGCGAGTTGAAAACTAACTCGGATGGGCTGGCCGATGCCTTTCTCGACATGCCGGAGAATCTGACGACCTGGAAGATCAAGACCTGGGCGATGGGCCACGGCACCAGGGTCGGTCAGGGCGAGGCCGAGGTCGTCACACGCAAGGACCTGATCGTGCGTTTGCAAGCGCCGCGGTTCTTCGTCGAGAAGGACGAAGTGGTGCTGTCGGCAAACGTTCATAACTACCTGAAGACCTCGAAGCACGTGCAGGTCGTGCTCGAACTCGACGGCAAGACGGTCGAGGCGCTCGAGCCGGCCGAACGCACCGTTGAGGTCGCCGCGGGGGGCGAAGCCCGCGTCGATTGGCGGGTGAAAGCGATCGGCGAAGGCCCGATCACTGTGCGCATGAAGGCGCTGACCGACGAAGAGTCGGACGCCATGCAGCTTACCTTCCCGGTCTACGTGCATGGCATGCTCAAGCTCGAGGCGCTGGCCGGCACCGTGCGGCCCGACGAAACCTCAGAGTCGTTCGTGTTCCGCGTGCCGGAGCAGCGGCGTCCCGAGCAAACTCGGCTCGAGATCCGCTACTCGCCCACGCTGGCCGGAGCGCTCGTCGACGCGCTCCCGTATCTGGTCGACTATCCCTACGGTTGCACCGAGCAAACGCTCAACCGCTTCCTACCGACCGTCATCACCCACAAGGTGCTGCTGGATCTGGGGCTCGACCTGAAGACGATCCGCGAGAAGCAGAACAACTTGAACGCTCAGGAACTCGGCGATCCGGCCGAGCGGGCGGCTGGCTGGAAGCGCGGCGATCGCAACCCGGTGTTCGACGAAGCGGAAGTGCAGCGGATGACCCGCGCCGGCGTCGAGCGGCTGGTGGAGATGCAGCTCTCCGACGGCGGCTGGGGCTGGTTTTCCGGTTTCGGCGAGCGTTCCTCGCCGCATACCACGGCCTACGTGGTCCATGGCCTGCAAGTGGCTCAGCGCAACGACGTGGCTGTACCGCCCGAGGTGATCGAGCGCGGCGTCGCCTGGCTCGACAGCTATCAGGCTCAGCAACAGAAGCAACTCGAGAACGCCCCGAGCAAGACCCAGCCCTTCAAGACCACGGCCGACGATGTCGACGCCTTCGTGTACATGGTGCTCGTCGATTCAGGCAACAACAACCCGGCGATGCGCGACTTCCTCTATCGCGACCGCACGCGGCTATCGGTCTATGCCAAGGCGATGTTCGGCCTGGCCCTGCATGCTCGAGGCGAGACCGAACAGCGCGACATGATCCTCGCGAACATTCGCCAGTTCGAGGTGCAGGACGCCGAGAATGAAACGGCGTACCTGAAGCTGCCCGCCGACAACCCCTGGTGGTGCTGGTACGGCAGCGAGATCGAGGCCCAGGCCTACTACCTCAAGCTGCTGGCCAAGGTAGAGCCGCACGGACGAACGGCGCCGCGGTTGGTGAAGTATTTGCTCAACAACCGCAAGCACGCCAACTACTGGAACTCGACGCGCGACACCGGCCTGGCGATCGAAGCTTTGGCTGACTACCTGAAGGCCAGCGGCGAGGCCAAGCCCAACCTGGCGGTCGAAGTGTGGGTCGATGGGCAGAAGCGGCAGGAAGTGAAGATCACGCCAGAAAACCTGTTCCAGTTCGACGCCTCGTTTGTGCTCACTGGCGACGCCGTGGCCGCGGGCGAGCGGAAGATCGAGCTCCGCAAGTCAGGCACGGGGCCGCTCTACTACAACGCCTACCTCACGAACTTCACGCTCGAGGACCCGATCAAGAAGGCGGGACTCGAGATCAAGGTCGAGCGCAAGGTCTATCGCCTCGACCGCGTGAACGCCGATGCGCAAGTCGCCGGCCAGCGCGGCCAAGTGGTCAATCAGAACGTCGAGAAGTACGCGCGCCACGAGCTCGGCCCCGACGAGCCGGTGAAGAGCGGCGACTTGCTCGAGATCGAGCTCACGATCGAAAGCAAGAACGACTACGAGTACCTGATCTTCGAGGACTACAAGGCGGCCGGCTGCGAGCCGGTCGAAGTGCAAAGCGGCTACAACGGCAATGACCTCGGCGCTTATGTCGAGTTCCGCGACGAGCGCGTGGCCTTCTTCAAACAAAACCTGGCCCGCGGCCGCCACAGTGTGTCGTATCGCCTGCGAGCCGAAATCCCCGGCACGTTTAGCGCCTTGCCTGCCAAGGGTTGGGCGATGTACGCGCCGGAACTGAAGGCGAACTCGGATGAGGACAAGATTCAGATTACGGATTGAGCGATTGCTCTGCTGACTGCGGCTAGCTCGCTCTACTCGGTCCTGCCCGACACGCTATCGAAGCTGCCGCCTCCGCCATCGTATGAATCGCAGCTAGGCGAGGTGTCCGAGGGCGAAGCGTCCGCTTCGTAAGATACGCCGTAGTCGTGTGAGTTGTGGCTGCCTTCGTCCGCCCTCGATTCGCTCGCGTCGGCATGCGCTGAAGGAAGGTGACCAGGCAAGAAGTCATTGTGGGGCGGGGCAGTCATCAGCCAAGGCAGCACTCCTTCCTGCCAACTCTTCGCCCGCAATGACCGCCGCGCCAGGGCGAAAACGAAGAGCACGGAGATAATCGCGATGATTATCGACATGTTGGCGGTCACTCCAAGGATGAGGGCCGAACTCTATGGCTCGCTTGCCTGCGAAACGGTCGGGTAGCCAATCTTGTTCAATACGGCGGAGTCCGCCACGTTCAGCACGAGCGCGCGGCCGTCGTTCATGCCCACCGCGATGTGGCGGCCATCGGCAGACAAAGCAATGCAGCACACCCGGCCATCTTGCGCTGCAACCTCCTTTACCGCTGCGAAGGTGGAGGCATCCATCAAGACGATCTCTCCCCGACTTACCGCCAGTAGCTTCCCGTCGCCAGAAAACGCGACTGCCCCATAGTATTCGCGGTCCGGCGTCGGACCGATGTCAATCCACTGCTTTCGAGATGAATCGATAAACGAAACCTTGCCATGGGCCACCGCCAAGCGCTGACCGTCGGGTGACACGGCGCCGTTTTGCCAGCCGATCTCATTGGCAGAAGCTTGCCACAGGCGAGCCTTGCGCCACGGGTCCCAAACTTCTACGCGGAACGGATCTACGCGGGCGAGCACCGCGAACTTGCCGTTGTGACTCAGGGCAATCTGCCTAAGCTGACTGCTCTCCAGGGCAATCGAGTCAAGCTGCCGACCGGAGCTGACCTCCCATTTCTTGATTACGCCATCTTGGCTGGCGGAAACAAGAGCTGCGCCGCCGTCTGCAAATGCCACGGACCGCAGGGACGCCAAGTGGCCTGAGAGGGTGGTCGGGAACATATCCGTCGATAGACTCCACAGCCTGACGCTCTGGTCGTCTCCGCCAGTCGCAAGCAGCGTTCCGTCTGGCGAGAGCGCCGTGGCTGCGATGTTGCCTCGGTGCCAGCCGAGTTCGAGCAAGCGTTTGTCGGCTGCAGCCTTCACCTCCTTGGCGACGGCGTCGTCCGGCAGTACGGCGAGGGCCCGCGTCGCAGCGTCGCTCGCTTCCCCGTAGACCCCGTCCTTCAACGCGGCCTGCGATTGAATGACCGCTTCGCGGGCGAGTTCGAGTTCGTGAAGTCGATCTTCCTCCGCGACCTCCGTGGAGGATTTGAACGACAGCAGCGGGTCTTGGACGCTCACTAAGTCTCGCTTCAACTCACGAATGACGACCTTTCCCCCGCTGTTTCCGATCGCAAGGACCGAATCATCGGCTGAGAAGGCGACCGATGTTACCCAGCGTCCGCCGGAGAGCACGTTCGCGACTCGCATTCCGGTTGCCAAATCGAGGATCGGAACATCCTCGTCGCTTACGGCCACCATGCTGCAATCCCGCGAAAACGCCGTCGCGCGGTAGTGGGCATTGCGAATCGTTTTGACATCGTTCGATACCGTGTCGACGACGCGAAACGGCCCGCCGGCCGCGCTCAAGGTCTTACCGTCCGCGGAGAGCGAGGAACTTTCGGGAAACGACCACTCAAGATTACCAGATCGCAGCTTCTGTTCTGTCGGCAAATCCCACACTTCATACGTTCCGTTGGGGCGCAACCAGCTCACCAATTGGCCTTCGGGCGCGAGGGCCGGCATAACCTGCTCCTTGCTCCGCGCCGCGGCAAAGCATTTCCGCTCCGTGCCCGTGGCCACGTCCCATTCTCTGACTATGCCGCTCCGGTCGGCCGCGAGCAGCGACTTGCCGTCATTCGTGAAGGTCAGCGATTCGACCTGGCTAGCATGGCCGCCGGCAATCGTCCGGTACGGCTTGTTGGACGGCAGATCCATGTTCCATAGCTTGATGTCCTCGGCAGCCGTGGCGAGCAGATGGCCTCGCCGCGAGAACGCTATCGCATGCACCGCTTGCCTGTGCGCAACGAACTCGTGCGCTGTGATCCGGATGGTGCGTTCGTTGAGCCACTTCAGGTACAAGCCCGTTCCGGCGCCGGCAATGAGGCAGACCAACAAGAACGCCCGCACGCCAAACTGCGGCTTGGGTAGAAGCATGCTCGCAACCTTCTCCCTCGATAGCGAACGAGTGGACACACAGATTACGACTTCAGACCAGAAGCTCCACTCGCGAGCATCCTAGCAGTCAGCTTATCTGCTGGGCTGGCCGGGAAGCAGGTGGTCACGTCAGCAGATCATGCACCACATTCCCATGCACGTCGGTCAGTCGGTAGTCGCGGCCGCCGTGGCGGTAGGTGAGCTTCTCGTGGTCGATGCCGAGCAGGTGCAGGATGGTCGCATGGAAGTCGTGTACGTGGACACGATTTTCCGCCACGGTCGCGCCCAGTTCGTCGGTGCTGCCGTAGGTGAGGCCGCCCTTGACTCCGGCGCCAGCCAGCCAGGACGAATAGCACGCGCTGTGGTGGCCGCGTCCTTTCACTCCATCTACGCCGGGCGTGCGGCCGAACTCGGTCGTCCAGACGACGAGCGTGTCGTCGAGCATGCCGCGCCGCTTCAGATCGCGCAGCAGGCCGGCGATCGGCTGGTCGATGGCCTTGGCGTGATCAGCGTGCTGCGCCATGTCGCCGTGTTGATCCCAATTGTGGCTCGAGCTGCCGTCGACGAGTTCGATAAACCGCACCCCGCGTTCGGCCAGCCGGCGGGCCACGAGGCATTGCCAGCCAAAGCCGTCGGTTTGATCGCGCTCGAGCCCGTAGAGAGCGAGCGTCTCGTCGGATTCATCCGCGAACTCGAACACCTCGCGCGCCTCGGTTTGCATGTGGAAAGCCGTCTCGAACGTGCGCATCCGCGAAGCCAGTTCGGTGTCGTTCTGGCGATCCGCCAGATGGCGCTGGTTGAAGGCGTCGGCCAGGCCGAGTTCCAACTCCTGCACGGAGCTTTGCTGCGTGCGGCGGTCGAGGTTCGCGATCGGTTCCTTGCCCGGCGTCACGCGCACGCCTTGGTGATAGGCCGGCAGGAAGTCGTTGTTGTAGATCTGCGTGCCGGCATACGGCGACCCGGCGGCCAGCACCACGAACGATGGCAGGTTTTGGTTGATCGTGCCCAGGCCGTAGCTGATCCAAGAGCCGATGCTGGGACGCGAGAAGAAGAACGAGCCGGTGTGGATCGCGAGCGTCGCCTGATAGTGTTCGTTGTTGTCGGACTTCATCGAGCGGATCAGGCAGATGTCGTCCATGCACTCGCGGAGATGCGGAAAGAGATCGCTCACGAGCGTGCCGCACTTGCCGCCGGGCCGGAATTCCCAGCCTGGCTTGAGCAACACGCGCTGCTGATTCGAGAGCCCCCCGCCAATACCGAGCATCTTGCCGTCGGCGGCGAAGAGCTTGGGCTTATAGTCGAACGTGTCCATGTGAGACACGCCGCCGTTCGAAAAGATGAAGATGATGCGTTTCGCCTTGGGGGCGAAGTGCGGCTGCTTAGGTGCGAGCGGATCGGCCGACTCTGCCGCCAGCAACTGCGACACAATGCCTGGCAGCAGCATCGAGCCGCCCACGAGACTGCGAATTACCTCGCGGCGGCCAATCCGGCGTGAGCTTACCGTCATCGGCAATTCCGTTGGGGGTGAAAGGCCTGCGGACCGGAGCTTCCCTGTCAGTCGACGTACACGAACTCGTTCAAGCGAAACAGCACGCGCACCAGGGCCTGCCACGATGCGAGCTCTGCCTGTTCGGCGGGCGTTTCCGTCAGTCGCTCGCGAACGTCGACCAGGAACTTGCCGCAGGACTCGACTTCCCGCGGATCGGGCGGGCGACCAAAACAAGTTCGATAGGCAAGCTCGATTCGCGCCGCGTCATCCTTCGCCTCCTTCACGAGCCGCGCGGCGAATAGCGCCGATTGCTCATGCACGAAGGCGTCGTTGAGCAGGTAGAGCGCCTGCAGCGGCGTGGTGCTCGTGGTCCGCAGCGGGGTGCTGGCGGCCGGATCGGCGCCGTCGAAAATGGCGAGGTACGGGTCGCGCTGAATGCGCTGCGTCATCAGATAGACGCTGCGCCGCTTAGAGCCGTAGACCGCGCGAAACGGATGGTGCTGCGTGAAGTTCCATTCCGACTCCGGCGGAAACGGATGCGCGCCCGCCGGTGATTTATCGAGGTTGTCGCCCAGCACGAGCAGCGTGTCGCGGATCGCTTCGGCATCGAGCCGGCGACGCGGAAACGCGGTGAGTAACTCGTTGTTGGGATCGCGGGCGGCTGCGTCGTCGTTCTGCTGGCTCGCCAGTTGATAAGTGCGGGAAAGCATGATCAGCCGATGCATGGACTTGGCCGACCAGCCTGACTCGATGAACCGCGACGCCAGCCAATCCAGCAATTCCGGATGCGTGGGCGGTTTGCCTTGCTTGCCGAAATCGTTCGGCGTCGGTACGAGTCCTTCGCCAAAGTGGTTGAGCCAAATGCGATTGACCATCACGCGGGCCGTGAGCGGGTTTTCGCGGCCGACAATCCACTCGCCCAGTTGCCGCCGGCCACTGCTGGGTTCTGAATCAGGCAGGGCTTCGCCGCCCAATGCCGTGAGAAAATGCCGGCGCACGCGGTCGCCGGGCTTCGCGGGATCTCCCCGCAACTGGATCGCGGCGTCTTCGATCGTCTTCGCTTCCGCGACCGCATAGGCCAACTCGAACGGCGCCGGCTTGTTGGTGAAGTCGCGGACCGCCCGCTCGGCGTCTTTGATCTTTTGCTCGACTTGCTGCTTTTCCTCTGCCGGAGTGTTCTTTACGGAGTCCTTCAGCTCTTGGACAACCTGCGCCAGCCTGCGTTTCTCTGCGTCGTGCTTCTTGAGCGCGGCCTCCGCTTCGGTCAGCTTTGCTGGCTCCACCAGCGGCACCAGGTCGCGCTGCTTTTGCTCGAGCTCGAGCCCCGGCCAAGGGTAGCGCGTGCTGTGGAAAATACCGTAGAGCGCGTAGTAGTCGGCCGCCGTGATTGGGTCGAACTTGTGGTCGTGGCAGCGGGCACAATTGATCGTCAGGCCCAGGAACGCCCGCCCCAGGTTGTCGATCGTATCCTCGATCGTCAGATGCTGCGGGTAGTCGTCGACGGTCGAACCGAAGCGGCGCGCATTGGCTAGATAGCCGGTCGCGATGATCCGCTCGTGCGCTTCCTGCGTCGTCCCGCCGGTGAGTAGATCGCCTGCGAGCTGCTCGCGGACGAATTGGTCGTACGGCAGGTCGCGATTGAAGGCCCCGATCACCCAGTCTCGGTAGCGAAACATCTGCGGGATCGGGAAGTCGGAATTGTCGCCAGCGGTGTCGGCGTAGCGGACCACGTCGAGCCAGTGCCGCCCCCAGCGCTCGCCGTAGTGCGGCGAAGCGAGCAGGCGATCGACGACCTTCGCAAACGCCTCGGGCGAAGTGTCGGCGACGAAGGCTTCGATCTCTTCCACCGTCGGCGGCAGACCAATCAGGTCGAACGTGGCTCGGCGGATGAGCGTTCGCTTGTCGGCGTCGGCCGAAGGCTGCAGGCCGGCCTGTTCGATCCGCGCCAGGATAAAGCGATCGAGATCGCCGGCGGGCCAGGCGGAATTCTGAACGGCCGGGATCGGCGGCGAACTCAGCGGACGAAACGACCACCACTCGCGGGCCTTGGTCCAGTCGATCGCTTCCTTGGCTTGCACGGCGGCCACGGTGTCGGCGTCGCGCGGGTCAGGCGCCCGCCGCTCGACCCAGGCCTCGAGGGCGGCGATCTCCTCCGCCGGCAACTTCCCCGCGGGCGGCATCGCGGTATCAGGGTCGGCGTGCCGCACGGCTTGGATGAGCGGGCTCGCCTCGGGATCTCCTGGCACAATAGCCGCCCCACTATCGCCGCCTGTCTGAACGCCAGCGCGCGAATCGAGCAGCAGCCCGCCGCGAAGTTCCTTGGCCTCCGCGCTATGGCATTCGTAGCAACGCGCGACGAGCAACGGCCGGATGCGTCGTTCGAAAAACTCCGCGTCCTCGGCCGTCACTTTGTCGGCGAACGTGGCACTCGGCTCCGCGCTGACTTCCTCGCCCCCTAGTCTTGTTGGACCACGCGTGGCGACGGCCAGCAGAAGCGATGTCACAGCAAGTAGGAACGGGCGAGCGTTCATGCTTCGATCGTGCCGTGGCCAGTCCTTTAGCTTGGACGGCGACACAATCCTCGTGTCGCGGCGGGGGTTCGCGCTTGGCAATAGGGGCGTGGTCGCACATCTGAAAATAAGGGATGGGCGATGGCCGCACCACCCTGCGACGCCAACCTGTGACTATTGCAATGAGCGCCGGCCGAGGCACGCGCTCGATCAAGTTAGCCCCCGGCGAGTCGCCGGGGGGACAAGGATCGTCAAAGCGGAAGAAGCCGCAGACGGCAAGTTGAGTTCGACCGTTAACTCGCATGATCGGCGAGCGAGGTCAGTTGCGGTGAAACTCCCCCCCGTCAATGACGGGGGGCTAATAAGCCGCGAAGGCTGCAAGTTAGCCCCCGGCGAGTCGCCGGGGGGACGAGGATCGTGGCGGCGGAAGAAGCCGCAGAAAGCGGGTCGAATCGGGCCGTTCTCAGTCCCCCGGCGTTTGCACCGCGCCGCCCGCCGCGGCCTTCGCCTCGCGTCGTGCCCGCCACCATTCGATGATCCCTGGCAGGATCGAGATGAAGATGATCGCCAAGATCACGAGCGGAAAGTTCTTTTGCACCACTTCCAGGCTGCCGAAGAAGTAGCCGGCCAAGACGAAACCAAAGACCCAGAGCAGCGCGCCTACCACGTTGTAGAAGGCGAACTGCAGGTAGTTCATGCTGCCCACCCCGGCCAAGAACGGAGCTACCGTGCGGATGATCGGTAGGAAGCGGGCCAGAATGATCGCCTTGCCGCCATAGCGGGCAAAGAACCGCTCCGTCCGCTCCAGGTATTCGCGCTTGAGCCAGCGCGTGCGGCCCGAGAGCACGCGCGGCCCCAAGAAGTGGCCGATCGCGTAGTTGAGCGCGTCTCCGCCAATGGCGGCCAGCGTCAGCAGCCCCAGCAGCCACCGCACGTCGAGCGTGCCGCTGCCGGCGAAGGTGCCCGCGGCGAACAGCAGCGAGTCCCCCGGCAGGAAGGGGGTGACCACGAGGCCGGTCTCGCAAAACACGATCACCGCCAGAATTAGGTAGGTCCAGACTCCATAGTCCTGGATCACCTGATTCAGGTGCTTATCGAGGTGTACGAACAGGTCGATCAGGTCGGTCAGCCAATGCATGCAGAGTCGTGCGCGGGAAGAAGTTCAGCGGTTGGTAGCGGTCAGTCGATTTGGGAAAGCATAGGCCACCGGCCGGTTTTGGGCATCCCTCCCAACTTGCCACAGTTGACTTCGCGGCATACAGTGGCCGTTCCCCAAATGCCGACGTTGCTTGCAGCGCTTTGCGCGCCGCCTGCGTAAGCCGCTGCCTTTGTAGTGGCCCGGGGCGGAACCGCCAAACCCCCCGCCCTCCGGCCGCGCAGGCCAAGCTCTCCGCCGCCTCCTTCCCCCCATTCCGATCATTTAGGCGACCCATTTTGCTCCCGTCTGCCTGGTGGACCATTTCGATCGTCGGCATGGTGTTTTGGCTGCTGGCCTTTACGCACCTGGGACCCGACCTCGTGCTGCTGGCGGCCTTGGGCCTGCTGCTGGTCACCGGCGTGCTCAGTACGCCCGCAGCGCTTGCCGGGTTTGCCAACGAAGGCATGATCACCGTCGGGATCTTGTTCGTGGTGGGCGCGGGCGTGCGTGATACGGGCGCGGTGAATTGGTTGGCGGAGCGGCTATTCGGCCGCCCCAAGAGCACGCTCGGCGCGGTGACGCGAGTCGTTGGCCCCTCCATGGTGCTCAGCGCGTTCATGAACAACACGCCGCTCGTGGCCATGCTCATCCCGGCGGTCAACGAGTGGGCCGGCAAGTTTCGCATCCCCCCCTCGAAGTTGATGATCCCGCTCAGTTATGCGGCCATCCTCGGCGGCACCTGCACGCTCATCGGTACGAGCACCAACCTGGTGGTCAACGGCCTGATGATTACCGATGCCGGCCTGCCCCCGCTGGGCATGTTCGAGATCTCCTGGGTCGGCATCCCTGCGGCCCTCATCGGCGGCGCGTACTTGATTGGCGCCGCCGCCTGGTTGCTGCCTGACCGGCGTCCCGCGATGAGCCAACTGGGGGATCCGAAGGAATACACCGTCGAGATGATGGTCGACGATGGCAGCCCGCTGGCCGGCAAGACGATCGAAGCAGCCGGGCTACGGCACCTGGGAGGCGTCTATCTCGCCGAGATCGACCGCGACGGCTTCATCATGCCGGCGGTTTCCTCGCACGAGCGGCTCCGCGCAGGGGACCGGCTGGTGTTCGTGGGCGTGGTCGACTCGGTGGTCGAACTGCAAAAGATTCGCGGTCTGATTCCCGCCACGAACCAAGTTTTCAAGCTCAGCGAGCCGCGCAGCGAGCGCTGCATGATCGAGGCGGTCGTTTCTACGACTTGCCCCTTGGTCGGCAAGTCGGTGCGCGAGGGGCGGTTTCGCAGCGTGTACGGCGCGGCCGTGGTGGCGGTGGCCCGCGGCGGCGAGCGCGTGCGGGCGAAGATCGGCGACATCGAGCTCGAGCCGGGCGATACGCTGCTGCTCGAAGCCCACCCTTCGTTTTACGAGCGCCAGCGTAACTCGCGCGACTTCTACCTGGTCAGCCAGCTCGAGAACTCGACTCCGCTGCGGCACGACCGGGCGATTCTCTCGATCTTGATTCTGCTGTCGATGGTCGTGGCGGTGAGCATGGGGCTGAGCATGCTCATGGGGGCTTCGCTGGCAGCCGCGCTGATGCTGGCCTTCGGCTGCGTGAGCGCCACCTCGGCCCGCCGCAGCATCGATTGGCCGGTGCTGCTGGCCATCGCCGCGTCGTTCGGCCTAGGCAAGGCGCTCGAAACCACCGGAGCCGCCAAGGGCATCACAGGATTCTTGGTCGACTCGACGGCCGGCAACCCGTGGGTAGCCTTGGCCATGGTCTACCTGATTACCGTGGT
>JAESFN010000786.1_pt1 | contig 21336 bp, 18 predicted proteins | sample 9269411 | NCBI WGS metagenome assembly JAESFN01 (sample SAMN14505399, study PRJNA617100) | algae metagenome | isolation source: Iphinoe sp. HA4291-MV1 and co-occurring heterotrophs from trail next to... | place: USA: Maunawili Falls, Hawaii | collected 2009-07-25
CATCACAAAGCGTGGATTGCGGAATCCCGAAACCGAGGAGCTTTCGTTTCGGCGGCATCTCTCTCTCGACGAGCTGAGCGGTGCGTTGGGAAACGATTTTGCGGTTCAGCGCGCCTGGCGCACCGGGACCGCAATCTCTGAGTTTGCCAATCTGGCTGCGCTCGCCGCGCTTACCTGGCGAAATGAACGCCCGGAGCGGTACCTGCGCGTGCAACCCTGGCTGCGCAAATTCGCCGCGCTCGATGCGCGCGTGCCGGTGCCCGGAATCGGGTTCTGGCTGCACATCGAAGCGCGGCGAAACTGATTCACTACTCCAGCTCAGAAGCCCCAGCAGGAGCCGGGAGATCGACCGCAACCGGCGGCACGATGCGATCGACGAGCTCGGCGGTATTCACCACGCCGAGGCGCTGCATGATGTTGCTGTAGGTCGCTTCCAGCTCGCCCATCAACGCATCGAGAGTGGGGCGAGGGAGATCCCACATTTCGCGTTTGAAGGGGCCGAAAACGCGCTTCCGCGTCTTGTAATAGAACTGGCTATCGGTTTCGCCCGCTTTCCGCTCCTCGGCCCGATTAGCGGCCAACCAGGCATACATGCGATCGCGCAGATCGGTCGGGAAATGAGTGCTGTCGAGTAGCTGGCTCTGGAAGGCGGTAGCGAGATGCACTTCGATGGCGTTCGCCTCGGCGAATTTGCCGAATGCCGATTCCGGCAGGGTCGAAGCGCCGTGTTGCACCGCGCCGCCGAGCTGGAATTGCTCTCTCGCCGCTTTCGAAAGTGCCGCCAGGGTATCGAAATCGACCGCGACCTCTTTGATCGTGCCATCGGGGAGCACGATGCCGCCGTGGCTGGTGCCGGTTTGCACGCTGATCTTGCTGATGCCAGTTAGCTCGCGTCCGGCCTTTTCGGAGGCTACGGCCATGGCGGGAGTGAAGCCGGTCATGAATGCTTCGAGATCGTCGACGGTTGAATTGGTTTTGCCGACCTCGCCGATTTCGCCACCGACCGAAACCGTAATCCCGGCTGGCTCAATACTGCGAATGATCGCGGTCAACTCGGCGGTGTTCTCGAAATTCTTGGTCTGTTGTTTGACGAGGTCGGGCTCGTCGATGTCAACCAACGTCGAGGCATCGATGTCAATGTTGTAGAAGCCCGCGGCGACCGCTTCCTCGGTCAAGGCGCGCACGACGCCAAATTCCTTGGCGGGATCGTTGGCGTAGGCGGAGCGGAGGAATTGGGTGTGATCCCCCTGGATGAAGACCGGACCCTGCCAGCCGGCTTTGATCGCGCCGGCCAGCACGCTGGCGGAGTATTCGCCGGGGCGCTGCCAGGTGTAGCTCATCTCAGAGCGGGCGATTTCGAAGAGGACGATCTTGTTGTTGTTCGCCTGTGCGGCGCGGACGATCGCCTGCGCATTGTCGTAGGTAAGTCCGCGAACGTTGATGGCGGGAGCGGTGGCATTGGCGTATTCGCCGCGGCCACCGGCGAGATAGAGATCGTTGATTGAGGCAGGGTAGGCGCCTAATTGCGGCGCGATGGCGCGGATAAGCCAGCGCGCAAGATTGCGCACCCCTTCTTCGCCGAAAACGGCGGTGTAGATGAGTTGATCGATCACCGACGCGCGAATGCGCTCGGCGTCGAGAACCTCGACGGTGCCGTTACGGACTCCAATCGCACCGGAGATTGCTGATTTCAGATCCGCCGCACTCGCCAGAGGTGCTCGTTGCGTCGCGGTCATAGGTGTTTAGCCTTTCACAAACTCACATCCTGTTGATGAGTAGTTTACCCGGCTCGCGCGCGAAGCGTGGTCGCTAAGGCGAGCCTACACCAGAGGTTCTCATCCCGGATGAACAAAAAATCCCCCTCCTCATGGCCCTGTGTGGAACCAGAGGAAGGGGATCGCATTGCGTTGTTCGCTAGGAGAGGGTGATCGTTCCGACCATGCCCGCGTCCGCGTGACCCGGGACGGTGCAATCGAACTTGTAATCACCGGCCGGCGCGTTGACCGTGACGGTCACGCTTTCACCCGGATTGATCATCGGGGAGGTGATGCCGAGGTCGGGAATCGAGAAATCGTGCGCCAGCGCGCCGTTGTTGGTGATCGTGATCACCACATCCTGATTCGCCGCGCCGGTGAGCACGTTCGGCTTGAACGCGAGATCGACGGTTTCGATGCTGATCGCCGTTCCTCCAGCAGCCGGAGGCGCTTCCGACGTCGTGGTGGCCGCGGCCTCGGTCGCAACCGGGCTCGCCGCGACTGGGCTGGCCTCGCCGGCAACCGGGCTCGCTTCACCGGCGACCGGCGACGCAGCACCCGGGCTGGACGCGGCTTCGGTGGCGGCCGTTGTGGCGGCGACGGTCGGCGTGATCATGGTGCCGTCCGGAGGAGCCCCTTCAACCGCTTCGCGGGTCACCGTCGGCTCAATCTTGTCCTTGTCGTCGCCACTGCCGCACGCCGCGAGCGTGGTTGCAGCGATAACGCCAATGAGCGCGAACATCGCAAGTCTCTTGAGCATCTGGTGCGTCCCTCCAGGTGTCGCCTCGAACACCATTTCCCTGTTTCGCCACAAACTGCGCACGATTTCCCATTGCCGTCCGAGATTGTACCCTCATGTTTGTCGCGGACATATGGAATGACCGCAAAATCATCCTACCGAAAGGGATTTCGGACCGGACACCGGCTGGAGAAGCGAGCGAGGAGCGCAGAGTGGCTGAGTGGAATGGTGTTGCTGTCGAAACTCTTCGAGTTCCGGTTCCGGGTGCGGAAATAGCGGTGCATGTTGCCGGTGAAGGCCCCGAACTCGTGTTGCTGCACGGGATTGGCTCCAATGCCAGCTCCTGGCTGCCGGTGGTGAGCGAGCTGTCGGCGGAGTTTCGTCTGGCGATGCTCGACATGCGCGGTCACGGTCAGTCGTCCCGGCCAGAGCGGGGATATTTGATTTCAGACTATGCGCGCGATCTCGATGCGGTGCTGACGGCGCTCGGTCTGGACCGGCCGTTGATTCTCGGACACTCCCTCGGTGGCATGACGGCGCTCGAATGGGCGACCACGCATCCGGATCGGGCACGTGGGCTGGCGATCGAGGATTCGCCGATGACGCGTGGTGGGGACGGGGTAGCGGAGCTCTTTGACGGCTGGATCACCCTCTCGCAGATGACCGTCGATGAGGCTGATGCCTACTATGCGGAGCACTATCCGGAGTGGTCGGCCGAGGATCGCCGTCGCCGCGCCGAGGGGATTACGAGCGTCGCGCCCGGGGTTTTTCTCGATCTGAAAGCCGATATGCTGGCGCAAGGCGGCCGGCACGTCGTCGGCGATTACGCCGGAATCACCTCGCCGGCGTTGCTGGTCTACGGCGATCTCGCCACCGGCGGTCTGGTGCCAGATGTGCTGGCGAATCTCTTCGCAGCGACGATTCCCGGCTCGAGAGTGGCGCATATCCCTAGCGGCACGCACAACCTGCATCGGGACAACAAAGCCGAGTTTCTTGCGGCGGCGTTGCCGTTTCTGCGGGAGCATCGATGAGCGTTGGATAGGCTAGCGATGCCGGGGGCGATGGCGCGGTTGCAAACGAGACGGTAGGGCGAGCCCTACCGCTACAGCGTGGTTGGCAGCAGGGAGATTGCGGTTGCCCGGCGGATGTAGCGGCAGGGCAAGCCCTGCCGTCTCCCGTATCAAGTTGTTGGTGACGGTTACGGTTGCAGTAACTCTTCAATCGTGACGAAGGTGAAACCGTCGGCTTCCATCATCTCGATCATTTGCGGGAGAGAATCGGAGTCCAGTGAGCCGTCGCCGACGTGCATGAGGATGATGGCGCCGTTCGGTACGTCGACTGCGCATTTGTCGAGGATCTCTTGCACGGTGGCGCCGTTCCAGCCCAAGGTGTCGCACGACCAGAGGATGGTGGCCGTGTAGCCATCGGCTGCCATATCTTCCAGCACGCCCTCATCGTAATCACCGTAGGGCGGACGCCAGTAGGGGCGAGTGTCGTACCCGCCGGTGATCTGCATGATCTCGTCGTTCGTGCGTTCGAGCTCTTGAGTGCGACCGGCGGCATCAGTGATACCTGTGCCTTCGCCGGTGGAGTAGCCGGTGAACGATTCGTGCGACCAGGTGTGGTTGAAAATCTGGTGCCCCTCATCGGCCATGCGTTTGACGAGATCGGGGTTTTCACTCGCCCATTTGCCGGTGATGCCGAAGCTCGCCTTGATTCCGTATTCCTTGAGAGTGTCGAGAATCTGCTCGGCGAACCCGCGATCGGATCCCGCGTCGAAGGTGAGGGCCACCTCCGGGCGGTCGCTGAGCCCGGTTTCGTAGATATCACTTACCCCAGCCACCGCCGGCTCAGGCGGAGCGGGACGCTCGGTTGCCTCGGGCGTTGGCGAGACCTCGGGTTCGGGCGTCGCAGTTGCGGTTGGCAACACGGTTTCGCCACCGACGGCGACGTTGATTACGGTTGGCGTCGATGTGATTTCCGGCTGGGAGGACACGGTTGTGGTGGGCGGAATCACCGTTTCGGTGGACTCGGTTGTTGGCGGCGCCGGCGCATCGATCGAATTGTTGCCGGAGGATGGCGCCACCGTGGGGTGGTTGACGCTCGGCGCACCGGTGCCGCACCCCGCCAGGGTCACCGTGACGGCAAGAGCGACCGCGATTTTGCCGATGCGCGTTTGGAGAAAAAGTCTCGACACCACGTTCCTGCCCGGGCAATGCGCTCCGTGGCGGGAGGGGCGAGCGCGTTGCGATCGATCGTTTGCGGGGAGAGGTGTGAGCGGCGGACTGGCGCCGCTCACCAGCGATTACCAGATGCCGAGTTCGTCCTTCGCCTCTTCGCTCATCAACGCAGGCGACCAGGGCGGACTCCAAACGAGTTTGACGTCGACTTCGCCGACGCCATCGAAGTCCTTGAGCGCGTTCTGCACTTCCTGGACGATCACCGGTCCCAGCGGGCAGCCGAGGGAGGTGAGAGTCATCGTTACCAGCACATCGCCGGTTTCCTGCTCGATATCACAGTCGTAGACGAGCCCGAGATCGACGACATTGATGCCGATTTCGGGATCGTAGACGGTTTTCAATCCTTCGCGAACATCTTCGCGGGTGAATGCCACGGCCATCTATGAAAACTCCGTTAGTGCAACCATCTCGCGCTGCATGGGCGCGTTGGTCCAGTGTAGCCTACGCCGGTGCTTCCACCCCGTCGCCAAAGTGCGCTTCAATCCATTCGATCGCGTAGGCGCTCAGCAGATTCGCCTCGAAACAATGCGCGATTCCGTAGCCCGCGACACCGCGTGCTCCCGCGCCAGCGAGCAGCGCCTGCCCGGCGAGATACTCGACGTACGGTTCGTCGATCACCGTGTCGTACGGGAGACAACCGTCGCTGGTATCGACATCGACCATCGATTGCCAATCGCGCTGCCCGAAATCGTTGTGAATCGGGTAGGCGAGTGAGACGAGCCGTTTGTTTGGTACGTCGGCAACGGTTTCGGCGTAGTGGATCAGGGTAGCGGTGTCGAGTGGCGCGCCGAGCATCAGCACCTGACCCCCCAGCTCGATCAGCCGGGCGTAGGGGGAGTTGGCGCCGTAGCCGTAATCGAAGGGGTGGGGGTGCGCGATCTCGCCCGCTCGGCGGCCGATCGCCACGACACCAGCTTCGGGATGTCCGCTGTGTACCGCTCCCGGCCAGGTACGCAGGAGTTCAGGCAGACGGCCGTGATCTTTGCGTGCTCGCGCCACCAGCGGGTCGTAGGGCGGGTGATGCGCCTCGATCATAGCGCGGGTCGCCTCGGGGACCTCGTCATCGGGCTGCGGCGGCTCATCCTCCCAGCCGATGTAGGCCATGATCGTGCCGTCTGGCCCGACCACCTCAAAGAGCGCTCGCGCCACCGTTTCCGCGCCGCCGATCACCCAACCGAGTTGCGACAGACTGGAGTGGACCATCACCACGCCACCGCTGCGCACGCCAAGCGCGCGGAGATCGGTGACGAGTTGTTCGCGGCTCACCGCTTTGTCGTAGGGAGGATTCATAGGAAGAGCAACATCGCTCCTGCGATCAGCGGCACGATAGCGATTGTGTTGCGCAGAATGCCCGGGCTCAGGCGTCGCGTCAATCGCGCCCCGAAAAATGAGCCGATGGAAAGCCCGATCACCGAGCCGACGAGGTGCTTCACGGAGATGTTGCCGCTTTCAGCGAGCGAGGTGGCCCCACCGGCGCTGATGAAAACCAGCGCCATCATCGTGGTGCCGACAGTGATGCGCAGCGGCAGCTTCAGCGTAGTGAGCAGGCCAAGCTGGATGTAGGGCGTCATGCCGACACCGAAAAAGGCGGAGGCGACGCCGCCGGTGACGCCGATTCCCATCGAGGTCGCGGCTTCGCGAGGCTGCCGCCCAGCTAGCTTCGGATCGGCGGAGCCATCCACCGCCACCAGGCGTGAGCGCAACCAGACGAGAAACGCGAGCAACCAGAGTGCGAGACCAGCGATGATCTGTAGCGTGTGCTCCGGAATGCCCGTGCTGAACTGGGCGCTCACTGCCGCGCCGACCATGCCCGACACGCCCACCAGCACCGCGACTCGCGGCGCAACATTTCCCTCGCGGAAATGTGAAACCGCGCCCGAGATGGTGAGGAAGCACATCGCGGCGAGGGCGGTGCCGATTGCGGTGTGAATGTTGAGATTGAAGGCGGTGGTGAGCAGCGCCACCAGCACGCCCGCGCCACCGGCGCCGATGAATCCGAGTATCACCCCGACCGCGAGTGTCGTCGCAATCAGCACCGCGATCAGCAGCACACTAGTCCCTCAACGTGAAACAGTTTTGATCAGGCGCGATCGCGCGGATCCCGCCACCTGGTATCGATCGTGTTTGGGTCGTAACCGCGACGGTTGTCCCGGCGCGTGCCTTGCCAGAACGAGATCGCGAGCGCCACGATAACCACGGCGATGATGAAGAGCGCCACACGCAGCACGAAGCCGATCAGCCCGTGCAGCATCCAGCCAAGGAAAATTCCGATCACGATCCCGGAAAGAAAAACATACCCGAATGAGCGAATCCGATCGCCGAACGGGCGCGGTTGATTCTGCATCGGTGCAAACCTCCACGCGCGGCTGCGCGCGTGCTGAATATGGTACATGAGACGCTCCGTTCGTTGGGGACGGGAATGTCCACGCGTCGCTGGAAAACATTTGTTCTATGCGGCAATATGACGGTATGACGGTGAGCGAGCAAACGACGACAACACAACTGGTCAGAAACGAGCTTCCCGATCCTGGTGCAGTCGAGGCGGCAGGGTGGTCGATCGAGCGCCTGCAGCAGCGCCCGGCGTTGCGCTGGGTGGGAGCGCTGCGGGCAAAGGGCGATCACGCGGGATCGAAGCGGGTGCTCGATGCGGTGTATCGCCGTAACGGCGAAAGCGCCGGTTGGCTGGAGGAAATGGCGAGGCATTGCTACGCCATTGGCGAGTACGCCGAGGCCGAGCGGTTGCTGCAGGAACGAATCCGGCAATTCCCCTCGGTTTCCGCCAGCGTAGCCTACGGACGATTTCTGCTGGAGCGTGGCAAACCGGGTGATCTGGAAGCGGCTGAGACGATCGTCAAGCCGTTGCTCGCCGCGCACGCGGGAATGACGACGGTGACGATGCTCGCCGCGGATATCGCCACGGCGCGCGGTCAGGCCGAGCACGCGCGCAGTCTCTACCTCGCCGTGGTCGATCAGCGCGGCGAGCACCCCTCGGGGTTGCTCGTGATGGCGGAGTTGTCCTATGCCGACGGCGATGTCGAGATCGCGCGCGCCTTTTTCAGCCGGGTAATTCATCTCCACAACAACGGCGATTACCGGGTGTCGCCGAGCGCTGCCGAGCGGATCGGCAAATTGGCGGAGTCGCTCGGCGATCCCGATCTCGCCGACGAGTTTCGCGAGCGAGCGGCACGAGAAGCTCGCGAATCGCACGAGCGGATGATCGCCGAAATCTGGAAAGCGCTTGAAGAAATCGGTGTGGCGCGCGAAAAACCGGTCGAGCCGGACGCGTCAGCTGAACCCGCGGGTATGGAAATCCGCCAGCGTAGTGCGGCCGCACCGGCGGTGATCGAGCAGAGCGAATGGCGCGAAGCGCGGCCGGAGGCAACCCGGGCGCTCAAGGAACTGTTCGGTCACGATCGCTTCCGCGAGGGGCAGGTCGAGGTGATCGAGCGCATGCTCGACGGGGTCGATACCCTGGCCATCATCCCCACCGGTGGCGGTAAATCGCTGACCTATCAGTTGCCGTCGATGTTGCTCGATGGGGTGACGTTGGTGGTTTCGCCACTGATTGCACTGATGAAGGATCAGGTTGACAGCGCGCCAGCGCCGATTCGCGATCGGGTTTCGCTGATCAATAGCGACATCGATAGCGAGGAACGGCACCGGCGAATGGCGCAGGTGCGCGATGGGCAGATCAAGCTGCTCTACGTCGCTCCCGAGCGCCTGCTCGATCCCACCCTGCGCCGCTCGCTGATGGCGGCCGGTCTGGCGCGGATCGTAATCGACGAAGCGCACTGCATCTCACTCTGGGGGCACGATTTCCGCCCGGATTACCTGACGATTCCGCTGGCGTTGCGCGATTTGGGGCAACCACCGGTGCTGGCGGTCACCGCCACCGCGACCCCGGAGATCGCTCAGCAAATTGCGAGTGCGCTGGGGCGCTCAATGGAAACCGTGCGCACCAGCGTGTTCCGCGAGAATCTTTTTTACGAGGTGATTCAAGCCGCCGATCGCAACGAGCGGATTTCGCGCCTGATCGAGCTCTGCCGCAAGGAAACGGGCAACGGTATCGTCTACGTTTCGTCGCGTGACGATGCGGAATCGTTCGCGCACACGCTGCGGCAGCGCGGTGTGCAGGCGCAGGCCTACCACGCTGGAATGGATAAGGGCGTACGGGCAACCGCGCACGAGCGGTTCATGGCCGGCGCGGTGCGGGTGATGGTGGCGACGGTTGCGTTCGGTATGGGTGTCGATAAAGCCGATGTCCGGTTCATCATCCACATGATGCCGCCGGGCACGATCGAAGCCTACGCCCAGGAATCGGGACGTGCCGGGCGTGATGGCCGGCGCGCGCACTGCTTCTTACTCACCACCAAAAGCGATCGGACGACGCTGAGATCACGGGCGCGACGCGATCTGGTGTCGATCGACACCCTGCGCAAGGCCTACATCGAAGTACGGAAACTCCACCGTTCCGGCTGGTCGGCGGTTGATCTCGATGCGTTGCGCCGGATGCTGAACAACGATGTCGATGAGAAGGACGATGTTGATGCGCGGGTAGCGGTCGGTTATTTGCAGCAGGCGGGGCTGATCGCGCGAGCGCCGGATGCGCCGCTGCGCTTTCGCTTGCGCCGCAAAGCTGGCGAAACGCGTAGTTTCGTCGAGCAAGAAGCTGACGACCCCGCTTGGACCGCGCTCGTGCCGTTGCTGGGAGAGGCGTGGTATCGCAACGACTGGTTGGAGATTGATACCGCCACGGTGAGCGCGGCGCTTTCGATCGAACCTGCCCAGCTCGATGCGTTGCTTTCGGATCGCGATGATATCCAGCTCAGCCGCGATCAGCGCAGTGCCTGGTATCGCATGTTGCCGGCGCCGACCGATACCGGTCAGATGATGAACCGTTTGCTGGCGAATGCGCGCGAGCGGGCCGACGATCGCATCGATCAGATCATGACCTACATCGATGGACACGAGTGCCGCCACCGTCTGCTTGCGGCAGCGCTGGGGGAATCGATTCCCGCCTGCGGTGATGCCTGCGACGTTTGCGATCCGATTCACGCGGTGGTTCGTCCGAGCGTGACGCAGAAAGCGGCACGGGCGAAGCGCACCGCCACCGCGGACGACGGCGTGCTGTTGCTCAAGACGTTGCCGGAATTGCCGTTCGCGGTCGGCAAACGCGGGATCGTGAGGCTCCTCGGCGGATCGCCGGAGAGCAGCATCCAGGCGGATCGCTCACCTTCATTTGGCGCATTGAAGGAACTCGGTACGAGCCGGATCGAACGTCTTGTCGATCAACTCGTCGAAGGCGGATTCCTGGAGTACCGGCAGGACGGCGAGTACCGCCTGCTCGCGATGACGAGAGCGGGTTTTGTTGCCACGCCCGAAGAGATTGAGCAGCACGTCGGGCTGACGACCAAGGCGAGTGAGCCCGATACCGTCGAGCTTTCACCGGATGCAAACGCGCGTTACGAGCGGCTGGTGGCGTGGCGCGCCGGTGAGGCAGAGGAGCAGCACGTGCCTGCCTATGTTGTTGCGCACAACAGCATGCTGCGTGAGATGGCGCGAACGCGCCCGACCTCGGAGATTCAACTCGCGACGATCCACGGGTTCGGCAAAACCCGTGCCGCGCGGTACAGCGAGGCGATCCTGGCGATTCTGCAGGAGTAGCAGCAATCGGCTACGATCCCGGGTGGGGGCGGACGGGGCCTGGTGGCTTCCCCGGTCTTCAAAACCGTGAGGGCGTCGGTGGTGCCGGCGCCGGTGGGTTCGACTCCCACGCGCTCTCGCTCATTGGGACGTTGTCCGTTATCCGTCGGCCGTTTCCCGTATCTACGGCCGACGGATAACGGGTGATGCTCGCCCCGCTAGCCGACGATTCGGGCGTAGGCCTCTGGATCAGTCGCCCCCTCGGAGACAATCAGGAGCACGGTAGCGTCGGGTGTGAGACCGGCTCGTTCGCGTGCATCGGGATCGGATGCGATCGCGAGGAGTCCTGCGAGTCCCGCGCCGCCGGTTTCGCCAGCGACGATCCCCTCGGCAGCGAGCGCCCGCATCGATTCGCGCGCCCATTCATCCCCGATCGCCACGAACTGATTGATACCAGTCGAGACGGTCGGCCAGGCGACGAGCGATGGATAGCCGCAGTTCAAGCCGGCCATGATCGAGCCGTGTGGTCCAGGAACCTCGACGAGATGATCCGCTTCGATTGACGCGAGCACGCAGGCGGCGGTGGCTGGTTCGACGCCGGTGATACGAGGTCGTAGCGACGGCGATTGGCGATAGTGGCTGGTAATTGCGGCTGCGAGCGCACCGACTCCCATCTGTGCCGCGATGGCGTCAGGTTGTGGAGCGCCAAGCTCGGCGAGTTGATCCTCGATTTCCCAGAGAATGGTTGAATAGCCGTCGATCACCCAGCGCGGCACCGTTTCGTACCCCTCCCAGGCGGTATCGGCGATGACGAGGGTGCGGGCATTGGCGTCAGCGGCGGCGCGCGCCACCGCGTCCTCATAGCTACCGTGAACCACGATCAGCTCAGCACCTTCGCCGCGGATCGCGGCGCGGCGAGCTTCGACCATCTCCTCGGGTACGTAGATGCGCGAGGAGAGCCCCAACCAACCACCGACGCGGGCCACGGCGCGACCGTGATTGCCATCGGTGGCGGCGACGAGCGTGATCGGTAGTAACGGCTGTACCTGGGCACGGAGATCGTCGATCGTGCGCTCGGGATCGAACGAGCCGAGCGATTCCTGCAGCGCGCGGTAAATCGCCCAGGAGGCGCCGAGCACTTTGAATGCCGGCAGGCCGAAGCGCTGCGACTCGTGTTTGACCAGTACGCGAGCGACACCGAGGCGGCGAGCTACACCCGGAGCATCGATGAGTGGAGTGGGGGCGTACCCAGGGAGCTGGCGGTGGAAGGCGAGCGGAGCACGATCGGGCACGATCGGCGACATCGGATCGCTGACGTGCGGGTTGGCGAGGATACGAACCTGCATTTGGGTGGACTGGTCGACCATCGGGCTCCCTCGTGACGGCGATCGGTGGCATCGAGTAATATCCGATATATCAGTTTCGTGCGGAGTGTATCGCTCCGCCGTGGAGATCGCAACCGGGGAGGGAATCGATGCCGATTCCGGCGCAAACGCGCGCGCTCAACAGGCTGACCGCTCGTGACGAGGCGTACGAGTTACTTCGCGGCTGGATCATCGCTGGCACGCTCGAACCGGGCGAGCAGATCCGCGATGTCGATCTCGCCGAATCACTCGGGCTCAGCCGTATGCCGGTGCGGGAAGCGCTGCTGCGGCTGGTCGGCGAGGGGTTGATCGAGGTTTCAGCGAACCGCTGGACCCGGGTCGCGCCACTCGATCTCAGCCAGGCGAATCACCTCTATCCGATTGTCTGGTCGCTGGAATCGCTGGCGGTGTCGCTGCTTAGCCTGCCGATGCGGGCGGACGCGCTCGATGCCATGCGTGAGGCGAACGCGCAATTGCGAGCGGCGCTTGAGCTTGATGACGGACCAGCGGCGTCCGCGGCCGATGCCGCATTTCACTGGGCCTACGTCGCTGAGGCGGAAAACCCCGAAATTTCGCGTACGCTGGGTGACGTGAAAAGCCGCCTGCAACGTTTGGAAAACGCCTACTTCCGCGTCGTTCCGTCAGCAGGGCTGGCGCTGGAAGAGCACCAGGCAATCATCGATGCACTTGCTGCCGGGGATCGCGCCGCCGCCGAGCACGCTGTGCTCGAAAACTGGCGGAACAGCCTGGCTCGGCTCGGGGCGAATCGCTAATCCAACGGTTCCCAGGAGTTTCCGCCGTTCAGACTCATGAATCTGCCAGTGCTGGTTTCGGCATGAAATGAGCCTTCTCCATCGAATTCGAGCTCCAGAACCGAGGCATCGAGCAGCCCGAAGTTGCTCGTATGCCACGACTCGCCGCTGTCGTAGCTGCGAAGAATTCCATCCTCGAAGGTCCCCGCCAGCACCACCAAATCTGTCGCGTTGCTGGCGAAGCAGCTCACAACCAGGGCGGGTTCCGGCAAGCGGGCAAACGCCCACTCATCCCCTCGCGAATCGGAGTACGCAATCGCACCGGCGATGCCTGCGAGCAGTCGTTGTCCGGAGATCAGTGTGACCGCAAGCACCGGTATCGCGGCCTCCGCTGAGGCAGGCAACACGCGCTCCAAATCGGTCGCTCCCACCGCCTGGCGAAACAAGCCCTGGTCTGTGGCGGTGAATATCGAGCCATCCGCTCCAGTGACTGTCGAGAGAATCATGGGTTCTTGAGGGGCGGTGCCGGTCATCATTCAGCTCACTCCGGATCGATGGAAACGCCGTCGCGTCTCGTGTGAACGATGACGTCGATCGTCAATGCCAGGGCGGCGGCGCGAAGTGTGCGGATTGCTGATTCCCGAACAACGTCAACGGGATCGACGAGACCGCTACCGAAGCAATCGATGAATTGACCGCCTCGGGCGTCGAAGCCTCGGTCGAACGCTGATTCGCGCGCTCGGGCGGCGACGGTGGATGGTTCGAAACCGCAGTTAGCCGCAATTGCCCGGAGTGGTGCCTCCAATCCGGCACGGACGATGCGCTGGACCCAGCGAGATTCGAGGTCTGTTTCATTCGGCATAGCGGAGAGGGCGTGAATCAGCGCCGCGCCTCCGCCGGGAACGACGCCCGATCGGAGCGAGCGCTGGAGCACCGAGATCGCTCGCTCGGCGGCCTCCTGTCGCTGTTTCTGTTCGGGGGCGGTGGCTCCGCCGATGAACAGACTCACTGATCCGCGATGAAACGGTGCCAGGCGCTTCAATACCGCATCGCAATCGGCTGGCTCGGCAGCATCGAGCGCTTCGACGAGTTTTCGGTGGTGATCGCGGAGGTTCGCGGCGTCACCTCCACCGCCATGGAGTCCGAGGTGAGTTTTTGTCGCCCAGGCCCGGCGGGTTCGGCCGAGATCGCCCGGCGAGATGGTGCTGCCGGAACTCGCGAAGAGAGGACGTGCGCCGGTGATGACGGCGAGATCATCGAGCGCGTGGCGCTGCTCGATTTCGCCCACACCTGGGGTACGCACCGCGACGATCGCAAAGGAATCGGGGCGGTGGTTTCTCGCCAGGAATGCCGCTGCGGGTGTGGAGATCGATTTCGCGACGATGACCACGCCCCCTGCACGTTCCTCGATTGCGCGTACCAGGATGGGGATCAGCGGCTCGGGATCGGCAATGTCGAGATCGCTCAGAAGAATCAGCGGGTTGATCGCTTCGATTCGCGTCGCGTCAGAGGCGGCCAGAAATGCCGACGAGAGCTGTGGCGCATCCCAGTGCGCTCCCTCGACCAGTTCGATGCGCGACTTAGCGCCGTGTGCATCGCGTAGGTCGATCGGCCCGAATGGTCCCGAGCGATCGATTGCGTCAGCGATCAGCTCAGACAGCTCGACATCCGGCACGATAGCGCGGGTAAGTGCTTTCCGATCGCGGAGCGGCTGTGCCTGGGCATCGATCGCCGGTCCCAGACGATCCGCGGCGTCATCGAGACGCGAGCGCAGTCGTTGAGCGGGGACTCCGGCGGTGATTGCGCGGCGGCCTTCGCAGTAGATTGCCTCGAAGATCGCGGCAGCGGTGGCGGTGCCGTCACCAACTTCCTGATGGATGCGCCAGAGCAGCCCGCGCAGATACATCGCGCCGGGGTCGGCGGAGGCATCGGCGAGCGCGGTGATGCGGCGGGCGATCACCGCGCCGCAATCGAGCAACTCCGGCGTCATACCGCGCTGAGGGCGATCGATCGCGACCGCCCGAGGCAGCGGTCCGAGGGTCGGACGCACTGCTTCAGCAACTCGCGTCATCCCGCGCTGAAATGCCGAGTGCGCTGTCTCATCGAACTGAATGCGTGTTCGCCCGTTCAGTTGCTGGTGTCCCACTCGATGATCACCCCGAGGTAATCGTTCGGGCGGTTGAGCAGGCCGTCATAGGCAGCGGCAACTTCGGCTGGTTTGATGCGATGGGTGATGATCGGTTTGACCTGGAGATCCCCGCTCGCGAGCCAATCCAGCGCTGTGACTGAATTCTGGTGGATCGAGCCGAGCGCGAAGAAATCGGGCTGGCGGGGGATTTCCCATTCCGAGCCGCTGCGCAATCGCAGGAAGCGGAAGAAGACGAGCCGCGTCAACTGGCTGGAGGGAACGCTGTTGGCATCGCCTCCCCACGGTGCGCCGATCATCACGATCTCGCCGCCGGGGGCGGCAATTTCCACCGCGCTGACCTGGGCTTTGGCTGAGCCGGTCGCTTCGATCACCAGGCGATGCCGCTGCTCGAACTCCTTGAAGGCCTCGGCGCCGTGCACCGATGCAATCCCGCACTGCCGGGCAATTTCGCGGCGGTGTGGCGAGAGATCGAAGGCATTCACCTTCATCCCGCTGGCCTGAAACACCTGCGCGGCGAGATTCCCAACCAGTCCGAGACCAACCACGGCGACCTCATCCCCCGGTTTGGCGAAGGTGGTGACGAGGGTAGTCATCGAGACCGTGGCGAGGCGGACGAAGACCGCCTCTTCGTCGGATAACCCTTCCGGCACCGGCACGCAGAGGAAATCGCGCACATCCACCCGCGCTACGGTGGCGTGGACCGCCATGGTGTAAACGCGATCGCCCGGTTTCACTCCGGTTTTCGCGCCCGCCTCCAGCACGATGCCGATGTTGGCGTAGCCGACGTTGTCCATCGGGAAGCTCGGCGGCACATCGCTATCGAACATCAGCTTGCCCTGCAGGCGGGCCAGCTCAGTGCCGGGGCTGATCAGCGTGACGCGGGTGCGCACGATCACTTCGTAGTCGGAGAGCGGTGTTGATGGCAATTCGTAGGTTGCGAGTTCGCTGACCAACGGAGCGCTGAAAACCACACGTTCGCCGTTCAAGCGACACCTCCAGGAGCGGTTTTGGGGCTGATTCGGTATGCGTCGTCGTCTCGTTCACGAGTGTGAAGTTAGATACCACATGTTGAACTCACCGGCAACGACTGCTACCATCGAATTATCAACCGGAGATCGGACCAATTGCGGTGCAGGCATGCAACCGTGCATGCCGGGCGCTGCCTTGTCTTCGGAAAGGGGGAAGGCGCGGGGCGAATGATCCGCGCCGGGCGATTTCGGGTGAGGGAACCGGGTCACCGGTTTCGCAATCGAATCAGGAGGGATCAATGACGAACGAGCAACGTCTTAGCCGCCGGCGCTTGCTGGCTGCCGCGGGGGGAGCCACCGCTACCGCCGCGTTTCTCTCCAAGCACGGAGTCGCTGATGCCGCTCCGGACAGCACCTCCATCTACAGCAACGCTCCGGCGCAGGACGCGCAGGAAGTGCGGTTGCTGATTCGCGACGATATCAAGAGCGCGTACGGCGCAGAAGCTGCGGTCGAGCTCTGGCAAAGTCAATTCCCTGCCAAAATCTCGCTCGATACCCCACCGGGCGGTGCTGACGTTTCCCAGAAGATTCAGGCCGCGCAGGCAGCCGGGGATCTGGTGTGGGACGGCTTTTCAGTCATGGAAGTGCCGTGGAACACCGAGCAATGGGTGAGCCGGCAGTTGATCGTACCGCTCGATGACTACATCGCAGCATCGACCATTCCGGAAGCGAAGGATGTGATCGCCGGGATCATTCCCAGCATCGCGGAATCGCTGAAGTTCGATGGCAAGCAATACTCCGTGCCGGGGAATGTCGGCAGCGTGGCGCTCGCCTGGATGACCGATCCCCTCGACCGTGCCGGTGTGACGGAAGCGCCGGTGACCTGGCAGGAGGTGCACGACGCCGCGGCCAAGATTTACGAGGCCGCGCCGGAGTACACGCCGTTCGACTCGGCAGCATCCCCGCTCTGCGATCTCTGGTCGATGATCTGGGGCGCCAGCGATGCGCCGATTACCGCCGATGGGCTGGTCGATATCACCGGCGAGGCGGCGATCGCGGCGATTGAGTGGATGAAGCAAATGGTCAGCGAAGAGCTGATGCCGCCGACCCGCACCGCGCAGGGCGCCGCCACCAACCAGAATTTCCAGGACTGGCAGAAGGGCGCCACTGCGATCATCACCTCATTCGATGTGGCGGCGACGATCAACCAGCAAACCTTCGGCAAGGAAGCGGCGGTCAACGGGCTGAACATGCGCCGTGAGAAAGATCAGGTGCGTGCCGGAACCCCGTTCTGGGTCAATTCCAGCGTCGTGCTGAACAAGGCCAAGAATCCGCAAGGGATGACAGACTTCCTGCTCTGGTGGTTCGGTCCGAACAATGAGGCGACCGGTAAGCAGATTGCCGAGGTCGCGGCGAAGCCGTGCTACCAGTACACCTACGACAAATTCGTCACCGGCAATCCGGATTACGAGTGGGAAAACGCCGCGCTCGAAGTGGTGCGCAATTCCGTGCCCTTCCCGGCGAACACCACCAACGTCATCCAATCCAAAGCCACCCAGCCCTGGCTTGAAAAAGCGATTTCGGGGGATGTCGATCCTGCCGAAGCGATGGGCAACGCGCTGAAAGAGATCAACGACGAACTGGCGAAGCTGAAGGGCTAGCGCTGCTCGTTACTCGTCGCCCGTCATCCGTCCTCCGTACCTACGGAAAACGGGCGACGGGCGACGGGCGACGAACAACGCCGGAGGGATACATGGCCATTGCGCGACCGCGCCGGCGACGCGATGTCGGCGAGCGCAACAATCCCTGGGGATATCTCTTTATCGCGCCTGCGCTCGGGCTCTATCTCGTGTTCAATGTCTGGCCGATCCTGCGCGGCTTTTTGATGGCGTTTACCGATTTTCGCTTTATCTATCCCGATACGCGCTGGGATTTCAACGGCGTGTCGAATTTCCGCGAAATGTGGAACGACGACGATTTCTGGAATGCCGTTAAGGTCAGCATCCGCTTCACCGCCTACGTGCTGCCGACCACGATCGCGATCGCGCTGCTGCTGGCGATCATGATCAGCAAAGTCGGACGTTTCGCCGGGTTTTACCGTTGGATGATTTACCTGCCGGTGATTTTGCCGGTGGCGGTCAGCTACCTCATGTTCGGCGAGATGTTCAGCAATCGCTTCGGGCTGATCAATAGCGTGCTGCGCGACCTGGGGGTGAAGCGCCCGCCGAATTGGCTGAGCGATCCCGATTATGTGCTGAAATCGCTCGCTTCCGTCGATATCTGGCGGGGGATCGGATTTCCCACACTGTTGTTTTTGGTTGGTATCTACAACATTTCAGCCGATCTCTACGAGGCGGCAGCGGTGGATGGCGCCACCGGCTGGCAGCAGTTCAAATCGATCACGCTGCCGTTGCTGAAACCGGTGTTCGCGCTGGTGCTGCTCCTCGATCTCGCCACCATGCCGATGGTGGTCGATCCGATGCTGATCCTCACGGGTGGCGGTCCGCAGGATAGATCGATGAGCCTCGGGCTTTACGCCTACCAGACCGCGTTCCAGCAGGGCGATTTACGGCTTGGGTACGCTGCCTCGATGAATCTGGTGCTCGGGATGACCTGCGCCATCGTGGCATTGATCGTTTTCTGGTTACTGCGTAGTGATTCCGGTAGCGGTCCGGTCGCGAAACCGGCGCAAGGAGGGGAGGCGTAATGCAAGCGACTCCGTCCTATCCGGCAACGCAGCGCAAACAATCGCGGTGGACGGCGCTGCGCAAAAGCGCCTGGCCGATGCACTTGGTGATGCTCGGCGCATTGCTCATTACCTTCCTGCCGATCATCTGGATGATCTCGACCTCGTTCAAAAACCGCGTCGGCTTTGCCGAGCATCCCGCCAGTCTCTGGCCATCCCATTTCACGCTCGTCAACTATCGCTACATGCTGACGGCGGTCGATAACCTGCCGACCTACATGCGCAATAGCTTCATTCTCGCCATCGGGACGGCGGTTATTCAGGTGATCGTCGCGTCGATGGCAGGGTATGCCTTCGCGCGGATGCGCTTCGCCGGTCGCGATCTCATTCTGGTGGCGTTGATGGTGTCGATGTTCGTGCCGCGATCCGGCGGGTTGATGGCGCTCTACGAGCTGATGGCGTTTCTGCACCTGCGGAACAATCTCGGCGGGCTGATTCTGCTCTTCGCGGCGAATGTGCCGATCCCGATCTTCATCATGCGCCAGGCGTTTCTGGCGATCCCGAAGGAGATCGAGGAAGCGGCGATCCTCGACGGCGCCAGTTGGTTCCGCGTCTATCGCCAGATCGCGTTACCGCTGGCGCTGGGCGGCATGGTGATCGTGGCCACGCTAGCGTTCATCGCTGCCTGGAGCGATTACCTCGTCACCTTCACGATGATCGATCTCGATTCGCAGATGACGCTCTCGGTCGGGATCCAGAAAGTGCTGGCGAACTCGTATCAATCGGCGCTAACCCCGCAATTTCGTGGCGAGCTTTCGGGCGAAACCGCCGATGCGGCGATGCTGCTCACCGCGACCTTGCCGGTCGTCGTTTTCTACGCGCTTCTACAACGCTGGTTCATGAAGGGGCTCACTGAAGGAGCGGTCAAGCTCTGATGCCGGTGTCTGCTGCCTGTCGATTCGAACGCGTCGCGCCATGCGTGGTCAAGCATGCCCGCCTGCGTGCATTGTTCGCCTGAATGAAGGAGCGACGCATGGCGACGAAGGAGACACCGATTAAGGGGGAAGGGGTCAAATCGGCGCAGCGGGCGCTGGCGATCATCGAACTCCTGGCGCGATCAGAAACATCAATGACGTTTCCCGAAATCGGCGATGCGACCGGGTTTCCGCGCTCCAGCCTGTTTGGATTGCTGAAAACGATGGTCGATATGCGCTGGCTGGAGCTGGATGAGCGTAGCCGCAAATATCGCCTCGGTATTCGCACGCTGGAGGCGGGCAACGCCTACCTGCGCTCGATCGATTTGGTCGAGCTGGTTCGGCCGTTCATGAGCCGGATCAGTGCCGCCACCGACGAAACAGTGCAGATGGCGGTGCTTGATGGGCGACACAACGTTTACATCGCGAAGGTCGAGGGAACCAGCCATTTGCGCTTGGTTTCGGAGGTTGGGCGTCGTCTGGCCGCGCATGCCACGGCGCTGGGCAAAATCCTCCTCGCGGGCTTGAGCGACGAAGAGCTCGATCGCCTGCTTGGCAACGTGCAGCTGGAACGTTTTACCCAGGCGACGATTACCGATTTCGACGAGCTGAAGCGAGAACTGGCGCTCAGTCGTGAGCGCGGCTACGGCATCGATAACGAGGATTACACGATCGGTGTACGGTGCTTCGCCGTGCCGATCCGGAATCACACCGGACGGGCAATCGCGGCGATCAGCGTTTCATTCCCCACAGTGCGCTTTACCGAGGAACGCGGGGAAGCGGCGCGCGCATTACTCATCGATTCGGCGCGGGCGATCGAGCGCGAGCTCGGTTATCGCTCCGACGGGGCAACGTAGGAGGGCGCGATCGAACGGGCGAGCGATATCGACCGGAGTAACACGATCAGCACAAACGAGGGGCAAAACAGCGTGAAGATCACCAAGATCGAAGCGATGCGATTGAATGTGCCGCCGCACGAACTGAAAACCAAGGCGCGGCGAGAACCGTGGTCGACCACCGCCGAGGTGGCGAATCCGATGTCGAAATACCCGCACGTGAAAGCGCACCGCAGCATGTGGCTCCCGGAATGGGAGGGTGTGTGGTGCAAAGTGACGCTGGAGGATGGCACCGTCGGCTACGGCTCGACCGGGCACGGTCGCGTGGTCGCTGCCATCATCGAGGATCACCTGGCGGTACAACTCACCGGGCAATCTATTCACAGTATCGAAAAACTTGCCGACATGCTTTTTCGCCTGACCTGCTCGTACGGTTCGGCCGGGCTTGCTTCCTACGCGGTGAGCGCGATCGATCTCGCGCTCTGGGATGCGCGGGCGCGCTTGTTCGAGCTGCCGGTCTACGAGCTGCTCGGCGGGCCTTCGAAAGAGAAAATCTTCTGCTACGCCACCGGCAACGATGTCGATTGGTACATGGAGCTCGGCTTTCGCGCCTTCAAGCTCGCTTGCCCATACGGTCCGGCCGATGGACTGGACGGTCTCAAAAAGAATGTGGAGTTCGTTGCCAAAACGCGGGAGTTGATCGGGGACGACAGCGAGCTGATGCTCGATTGCTGGATGGCATTCGACACCGAATACATGGTGCGATTGACCGAAGCGCTTCGTCCGTACCGGCTGAAGTGGATGGAGGAATACCTCCTGCCTGACGATCACGATGCCCACGTGGCGGTTCGCGATCGCTTGCCGTGGCAAACGTTGGCGACGGGTGAACACTGGTACACCGCGATGCCGTTTCAGTGGGCGATCAACCACAAGGTGGTCGATATCCTGCAACCGGACATCAACTGGTGTGGTGGCATCTCGGTCTGCCAGAAGATCGCCGGGGCGGCTGCCGCGGCCGATATCAATGTCATCCTGCACGGTGGCGGCAACACGGCCCACGGTCAGCATTTCTCGATCGCATCTCCGGCGGTGCCGTGGTTGGAGTGCTTCGTCGGCACTCCTCCGGGTGTGCCGCTGGAAGAGGGTTGGCGTCTCCCCGGCCAGGCGATTCCGAAGGATGGCTGGCTGACCCCGAACGATGCGCCGGGATTCGGTCTCGAAATTCCCGACG
>JAESFN010000787.1_pt1 | contig 21322 bp, 10 predicted proteins | sample 9269411 | NCBI WGS metagenome assembly JAESFN01 (sample SAMN14505399, study PRJNA617100) | algae metagenome | isolation source: Iphinoe sp. HA4291-MV1 and co-occurring heterotrophs from trail next to... | place: USA: Maunawili Falls, Hawaii | collected 2009-07-25
TCCGGCAGCTCGTCGATGATCGTCCGCACGATCTCGCCATTCCGCCAGACGGCCACCGTGCCGCGGTCCATGAACAGTAGCAGCGAGCCATCGGCCTGCAGGGTAAACCCACCGACAACGCGGCCCTGGTAAACCTGCTCGTGTTTGTCGGTCGCGGGAAAATAGCGAAACAGGCGGCCGCGCGGGATGTCGGTCCAGTACAGGCAGCCCTCATCGGGATGCCACAGCGGGTTTTCCCCGATCTCGCACTGATAATCGCAAACGACGCGCGGGGGCATGGAAAGACAGGGGTTGCCGTCTGGAATGCTCAGAAGCCTTCGGCCCTTTGGAACCGGGGCCAACGAAGCCGCCTAACCTACCAAGATCTGCGGTGAGCGACAACTTCCCCCGCATGCGTTCCGCAGATAGGCCGAAAACCGTCGGCTAGATCGCCTCGCCGAAAGCCGACCACCGGAAACAGGAGCAGGGCACAAATGCCAACAGACCAGAGCTCGGTTTCGAGAAACGCCGCCCCAGCAACCGGCTGGTCAGTTGTCGGTGCCCGCACGAGGCGCCTCTCGCCACGATAAGGTAAGCCAACCACCCTCCGAAGCGGCCCCATTCAACGCGATGTTGCCTCGTCCCCACCAGATCGGGTGTGCGGCGGAACTGCTCTGGGCTAGTGTGCGGCGGAGTTGCGGAATCTGGCTCCGAATGAACGCCACGAGGAGCGGCTTGGGCTCACCGTCAAGCGTTACTTCGATGGGCTCGAGCGCAACGCCGCCGTGGCCGGCGCCAACTTTGCGCAGGTCGTAGGTGGCCGTGGCACGCAGGTTGTGCCCGCGTTGGTCTGGCAGTTGGAACTTCACCTGCAAGGTGCTCTCACCTACCGCCACGGCGAGCTGATGTTCGGAGCCGGCATCCAACAGCGGAGACACTTGGCTGGCCACGGTCCATGTGTTCGCGTACTTTCCAGCGTCTCGAACGAAGCTGGCCAGCACGGCGAATTGCGGTAGCTCGCGGGCCAAGTGGGCAATCGCCGACTCATGAAGATGAACGGTGAGCATATTCGAACCGGCGGCGACAGGCGGCGCTGCAAACGCGCCGACAGCCTGCTCGTCGGTTACGAGAGCGCGGTACTTCACGCCCTCTGCGGTCGTGGCAATGCGGGCAAGTCGCGGCAATTCGCCGTACCGCTGCAGCGGGCTCCACACGCGCTCGACATAGCCTTGTCGAACCCGCTCAAGGGCGGCGTCCGTTTGGCGGTCGAAGGCTTCTCGCACCTTGGCTTCGTTGCGCTCTCGCGAAATAGCTTCGATCGTGCCGCGACGCGCCGAAGTCTCGGCCCAGGCGCGCCGTAGAGCGAAGCGCCGAAAGAGCCGGATTACGTCGACTGAAATGCAGCGGACGTGCGAGCTTTGGCGGACAATTGCCGCGACCGACGAGGTCACGAACGCGTTTCCGTCGAAGTTCACTCGTTTGCGGCCGGAGAATTCGCCCGTCGTGTCGCTAAAAACCTGCGCACGCTGCGCTCGACCAACGGTGTGCGCGACGAAGTCGCCCTGCAGCAGCAGATCGAAGCTCAGCTTGGCGGGATGCGGAACCAGCTCCAGCCAAATCTTGCCGCGCGCGGTCCGGTCGCCGTGAATCGAAATGTCTTGAATGCGCTCGTGGACGGGCTCGGTGCGTTCGAAGGGCACCACCGAATGCTTGCGGACGAAGTCGGCCGAGACATCGATCGAGACGTTGGGCCAGGTGTAGCGCCGTCGCACGGCATAGGCAAACGGGCGGCGCTCCGCCGATTGTTCAAGCCAGCCTACCGCGCTCGAGACCGTTCGCTCGGCCGCGGGATCGGGGCCACGATCCAAGACTTCGAGGGCAGCAGCCAGGTCGAGCATTCTTTCGCGGCGCTGCGACGATGAGACAGCGTCGGCCGTCGATTCGAGAGCCGATACCAACCTGCCGAGCGCCGACCTCAGCGCGACGACTCCGCGCTGATCGAGGCCAGCGTGACCAGCCACCGTGCGCCGATAGGCTTCCTTTAAGTTTGCCAGAGTGTCCGCGGCAGGCGTTTCGGGCAGCGTCGAGAGAACTGGCAACATCAGATAGCTGCGCCACGCAGCCGCATGCGGTCCGCGGAGACTCAGGCTCGTTCGCTCCGCGGCCAAACGAGTGGCCGCGATCATTGGGCCTAGCTCGCGAGAGCCCGGCAGACTGTCTTGCGCCGCGGCCAGGCGAATGGACTCGGGCAAAGACTGAACTCGGGGCAATTCCAGTTCGACCCGCCAATCGAGCAGGGCCTCATAGAGACCGTAGAACTCGGGTTCTCCTCGCGCGGTCGGATGCTCGAGCCGTTGACAAGATTTCCATAGCAGGCTCGCGTCGACGGCCTGCTCCCCCCGCGCCATAGCCAGTAGCCGGTCGCCTTCTAGATGACGCCACCATGCGAGCCAGGCCGCATGCGTTGAGCGAACGCGCAAGACTTCGAGCGCGGAAGCAACTTCTCGGGCCGGGTCCCAGAAGGTCTGCTGTTCGTCTGCCTGCGCCAGCGAGCACGCCAGGCAGACAAGGCAAACGAACACTGGACAACGCCGCCGGCATTTCCAGTTGCGAAAGGATCGGGAAAACCGCATGGGCGCGCCTGATGGTTGGGCGGCGCCGTCGCCGGTATGCTGCGCTTCGTCCGCCGCTCCAAGTAGAGCAAACTCTGCGCCAGTGAAAAAGTTGAGTCGCAAGAGCACAATCAGGTGCATGAGTTTGTCGGGGAACGCCGACGATGGCCCACATTTCGCTGGAAATGGCGAGCGGCCGACAAAATGCAAATGCGAAGTTCTCTGCTGCGTGGAGGGGATTGTGGACGTGTCTACGACGGGTTCCGCTGCTACGAAACGGACTCGGCTATGGCCGGTGGTCTTCGGGGCGACCGACATCGGCCGCAACCGATCGACGAACGAAGATCAGTTCCTCACTGCGACCCTGCGAAAGGCGATGCAGATCGAGCAGTGCAGCTTCGCCAGCCCCGAGACGCAGATTGCCGACGAGCAAGGTTATTTGTGGCTCGTCGCCGACGGGATGGGAGGCCATGCCGGCGGAGAGGCCGCGAGCATGATCACGGTCGAGGCGATCGAGGAGTTCGCCCTCAATACGCTCAAGTGGTTCTTCCATTCGCGCGGTGCGGAGGGCGCTGAGTTGCTGCTCGAGTTCGAAGCCGTGTTGCGGCAAACCGACAAGCGTCTGCTCCGCGAGGGCTCGCAGCATCCTGAACTGTTCGGCATGGGTACGACCGCCACCGTCGCCTTTTTCATGGACGACACCGTGTTCGTGCTGCATGTCGGCGACAGCCGCTGTTATTTGCTGGCCAACGGGGAGCTGCGGCTCGTGACTCACGATCACACCTTGCTCGAAACACTGCGGGCACGCGGTCAAGCGCCCGGCGAGCCTTCCGCGCAAGAACGCCTGAGTCACGTACTCACGAACGTCGTCGGGGGCGGCCAGGAAGGCATTCAAGTAGATATCCATCGCCTTCGCGTGCAGGCTGGCGATCAACTGCTGCTCTGCACCGACGGGCTCAACGGCATGGTCGATGATCGGGCCATTGCTACAGAGCTCTCGAATGCCGCCACGCCACGCGAGGCTTGCGAAAGGTTGATTGACGCCGCCAATCGGCAGGGCGGCAGGGACAATATCACGGTCGTCGTCGCGCGCTTCGAATCTCAGCCGCAGCCACACCTGGAGGCGTCTGGTCGTTCTCCGAGCGATTCCTCGCCGAGCTAGCTATACTCGATTCGACGTTGCTGAGTGCAACCGGCGTGACTCAACAGGCGATGATGCAACGCATGAATGGTTCGGCCGAATTCTCGGTTTCAGCCCCCATCAGGAGGGTCGGCTTTGCTCGCCTCGCCAGAGTTCTGGCGGCGGTGTCATTGCTGCTAGCTGGGTGGCGAGGCGCGTGCCAAGCCGAAACCCGTTATGTGCTACACGCGCTCCCGGAGGTCGAGGGCCAAACCGACGCGCTGGCGCTGGGCGTGAACAACGCGGGACAGGTTGTCGGCTACGTTCGCGACGCCCAGGGGCAATCGCACGCCGTGCGTTGGGATCAAGCAGGCGTCACGCGATTGGCCGAACCTTCGGCCGAAGCTTCCTACTCACAGGCCTATCGGCTCAACGAAGCTGGGCAGATCGTCGGCAAGGTGCGGTCGGAAAACGGAGACTTCCACGCAGCGCTGTGGGAAAACGGAAGCTTGACCGATCTAGGCACGCTGCATGGCAGCGGAAGCAGCTTCGCCATGGACATCAACGATCAAGGCGTCGTGGCGGGTTTCTCGGATGGCGATCTGGGCGGTCATGCCATTACCTGGAGTCGCGAGCAGGGCTTCAGGGACTACGGCAACACCGACCCGCCGCACCGCTTGGCGATGGCTGGCTTCAACGGCATCAATAACAACGGCCTCATGGTAGGCACGTCGTACTTCCTGCTCTCGCCGTTTCGCGCCGCCTTTGCGCGGCAAGGCGACAAGAGCTTGAGCGACCTCTCGCCAGCGGGACGACAAACGCTCGGAATGGCGCTCGCGGTCAACGACGCCGGCACGATCGTTGGCTACCACGGCGCCGATGGCGCGGCGCCTCAGGCGGCGATCTTCCAGGAAAGCGGCCGGATCGACCTTCTTGGCACGCTCGGACTGGAAGAAAGCTGGGCACAGGACGTAAATCAACTTGGCACGATCGTCGGCCGCGCGTTCTCGTTTGGCGTGGGAGGCCAACTCATTCCCAAGGCCTTCGCCTATGAAGAGGGAACGATGTACGACCTGTTAGAAAGGTCGAACAACGCGGAAAGCTGGACCCTGATTGAAGCCAGTGGCGTGAACGACCGCGGCGTGATCGTGGGCAGCGGACTCTGGGACGGCAAACCCAGAGCCTTCATGGCCGTGCCGGTGCCCGAGCCCAGCACAGGTCTGCTGTTGGCGAGCGGCGCCCTGGGCTTCGTGGCGTGGCGAAGGCAGGCAGCGCGACGAAACAACGCGCCGCTCACACTGGCTCTGCCTCGATGATCTGGGTTGGCGACTTGGTTGCGATAACCCGTGTTAGCCGCCAGCCTGCTCCCGCAAGGAGCCTTTCGTACTCGGCCTCGGTGCGTTCCTGACCGCTGGCGATCACCATCATCTCCAGGTCCAACACCTTGCCGAGATCCGCAGCGTTGCCCGGTGCGATGACCATTTCGACCAGCAGCAACTTGCCGCGGGGCGCTACGCTCTGACGGCAATTCCGCAGAATGGTGGTCGCTTTGTCGTCGGGCCAATCGTGAATGATGTGCTTCAGCAGATAAGCATCGGCCGGCGGGACGCTCTGGAAGAAATCGCCCCCCGCCGCGCGGCAGCGCTCGTTCAGTCCCGCTTGGCGAAGCACATCCTCCGCGCCGGCCGCCACATGCGGCGCATCGAACACGATTCCGCTCACTTCCGGGTGAGCTCGTAGGATCGTGCTGAGCAGAATTCCGTGACCGCCGCCCACGTCGACGATCGTCTTGAAGGCGCCATAGTCGTAGGCCTCGGCCACGGCCGGCGCGATGTTCGACGAAAAGCCGGTCATGCCCTCGTTGAAGACGGCCGATTCGTCGGCGTGCTTGGCCAGATAGTCGAACACGGGCTCGCCGAAGACCGCATCGAACGCCGTGCGGCCAGTCCGCACGCTCTCGAGCAAATTCCCCCAGGCCCGCCAACTCCAGTCCGAGCCGCAGTAGTCGGCGATGCCGCGCAGCGAGCCCTTCACGCCGGTGCGGAGATACTCGCCCATGGGCGCAAGCGCGAAACGGCCATCGGCTTGCTCGGCGAACACGCCCACGCCTGCGAGCATGCGCAGGACGCGGTAGAGCGAAGGTGCGTGCGTCTTCGTCTCGCCCGCGAGCTCGGCGGCCGTCTTCGGGCCGCTCGCAAGTAAGTCGGCAATGCGGAGCTTGGCGACGACCGAAATGGCCATCGAAATGCTCTTGCCGAACACGAGCTGGACTAGGGCGACATCAGGCGGAGGAGCAGTTCCGAGATCAGATTCCATTGCGTTCCATTGCACTGGGTGAAGAACAAAGCGAGCCCATCTTAAGGCCAGTGACTAGCGGCGCACAACTAGCTCGACTTTGCTCCCAGGCATCTTCGCTCGGGACAGCAAGATCGATGCGATTCAGCCCGCCTCTTCGTCGCTGGCAGGCGCAGTCACTACCGGTGGCGCCGGCCCGCCGCTGCTTGGCGGTGCGTTGTTTGGTTGGTAAGGTTGAGCAGGGATGGGGCAGGTCGTTGGACCCGCAACCCGAGAGGACCTACATGTGGTGAAGCTGCACGAGTTCTTGCGGATTTCACAGGCCGCCGAGCACCTCGGGGTGCCGGCCAACACCCTCAGGAATTGGGAGAACGATGGAAAGATTCGGTCGGTTCGCCACCCGGTGAACGGCTATCGCCTGTTCCGTCGAGAAGATCTCGACGCCCTGCTCAAGCCTCTCTCGCCGCAGCGGCCTGCACGCCGCTAATGGCGAAGGCCCGCACATTTTCGAGGGAACGACATGGAATCGCCCCGCTGGACCACGATCACGCCCTCGCAATACGAGTGGGAGCGTCGCGGTCTCGACTTTCTTCGGGCGGGTTTGCCTGATCACGACCCGTATCGGGCCTGGGCAAATTTCGAGTTTCAAACCCCGGAAGGCGCCATCTACGAAATCGACCTGCTCGTACTCACGAAGCAAGGCTTCTGGTTGGTCGAATGCAAGGCGTGGAGCGGTCGGCTCACCGGAGATGCGAGCACGTGGACGCGAACCAGCGGCAGCCAAGTCCACACGATCGACAACCCGCTCCTGCTCGCCAATCGCAAGGCCAAGGCGCTGTCGTCGCTGCTCAAGGGGCAACAAGCGGTCGACAAGATTCGCGTACCATGGCTCGATGCCTTGGTGTTCCTCTCGACGGACGATTTGCAATGTGAGCTGAGCGGCTTAGCTCGCAATCGAGTATTGCTCAAGGACGCCAATGACCGACCAGGCGTGCTGGCCGCCCTGATCAGTCGCACGGGACCCGGCATCGATCCCGAGCCGCGAGCGTTGATCGACATTCGTGTGGCCAAAGCGCTTTCGCGGGCGATGGAGCAGGCCGGCATTCGACCCTCCCAGCGATCCCGCCGCATCGGCGACCTGGTTCTCGGTGAACTGCTCTTCGACGGACCGGGTTATCAAGATCGAATCGCCCAGCATCCTTCCTTCCCAGACGTTCACCGCCGTGTGCGGCAGTATACGGTGGCCAAGGCCGCTACGGAGGAAGAACGGAAGCGGTTTCGCCGGGCCGCCGCCCGCGAGTTTCAAATCCTTCAGACGCTCGAGCACCAGGGCATACTGCCCGTTATCGACTACAAGGAGCATGAACACGGCCCGGCTCTGATCTTCGGCTATTCCGATCCCGACGCCGTTCGCTTCGACCACTATCTCGCGTCCCACGGGCACAACCTTACCACCGACCAACGCCTAGACCTGCTGCGGCAATTGGCCGACGCCATTCGCTACGCTCACAGTAAGCGGATCATTCATCGTTCACTTGGCCCGCAGAGCATCTTGATCAAGGCCGCGGCGACCGCGAAGCCGAAGCTCCAGGTTTTCAATTGGCAGGTCGGCGTGCGGGAGTCGAACTCCACGTCGGCCCGCGTGACCAATGTCGAGGACTTGGTCGAGTCGCAAGCCCTGGTCTACATGTCGCCCGAGGCCCTCTCAGATGCTCGCAAGGTGACAGAAGCCTCAGACGTTTTCTCCCTGGGATCTATTGCCTATCACTTGTTCGCAGGGCGGCCGCCGGCGGGCAATTCCACAGAACTCGCGGCCATTCTGCGAAACAATAAGGGTCTGAGCATTTCCGCCGTGCTCGACGGGGCCGGGCCGCAGCTAGAACTGCTGATCCAATGGAGCACGCACCCAGACGTGCTCACGCGGATCGGCACGGTTGAGGACTTCCTCGCCCAGCTCGACGACGTCGAAGAGGAGCTGACCGCCCCACACCAGCAAATCGTCGAAGATCCGTTGCAGGCGAAGCGGGGCGATCAACTGCGCGATGGCTACGTTGTCGAGCGGCGTATGGGTCAAGGTGCCACGGCCGTCGCCCTGCTGGTTATCAAGGAAGCTCGCGAGTTCGTGCTCAAGGTAGCCCTCACCGAAGACGACAACGATCGGCTGCACGACGAGGCCGAAGCCCTCCGAAAGATCCATAGCGAGTTCATCGTCGCTCTCGAAGGAGAGCTGACGATGGGCGGCCGCAAAGTGCTCGTGCTGCAAAAGGCAGGCGACGTGTCGCTCGCCGCGTCGCTCGTCAAGGAGGGCGTGCCTAGCCTCGATCTGCTGTGCCGCTACGGAGAGGACCTGCTGTCCGCGTTGTCATCGCTCGAACGCCACGGCGTCGTCCACAGAGACATCAAGCCAGACAACATTGGCGTGCGCTCGCTCACCAAGGGCCGCAATCAACTGGTGTTGTTTGATTTCTCTTTGGCCAGGGCGCCGCTCGACCACCTCAACGTCGGTACCGAAGGCTATCGCGATCCGTTCCTCAAACTCCGTAAGCCGCCGCGGTGGGACCTGGCCGCCGAACGCTACTCTGCCGGAGTAACGCTCTATGAAATGACGCTTGGGGCCGGAGTGTTGCCGCAGTGGGGCAAGGATAAGTCCGATCCTGCCCTCACCAACGACGAACTCGTGCTCGACGGCGAAAAGTTCGATCCCAGCGTGCGCGACGGTCTGTTGGCGTTCTTCCAGCAGGCCCTGCACCGCCAACCCGAACAGCGATTTGACAACGCCGAGGAAATGCGGTGGGCGTGGCAGCATGTCTTCAAGACCGCGGAGGAGCGGACGATCACGACGGCGGCGGGCGAAAAGGTCGAACTCGGGCTTTCGCTCGACCAGGCTCAACTCGACACGTTGATCTCGGCCCTGGGGCTCTCCACGCGGGCCCGCAATGCGTTGGAACGAGCCAATATCCTCACCGTGCGAGACTTTCTCGCCTTCCCGGTGCCCGAACTCCACATGATGCGGGGCGTGGGCAATCAAACCCGCCAAGAAATGCTCCGCTTCTTGGGCGAGCTCCGAGGCCGGTTTCCCGCCGTGGAGCCGGCTCGTCCGCGGGGGATCGCGGAAGAGGAGTCCGGGGGGCCGCCGAGTCTCCAGCGGCTCTATCACGCGGTGCTTGGCGCTCGCAATCCGAAGAAGGACTCGGACTGGAACATTCGCTGCCGGCTGCTCGGCGTCGCCGCTCCCGCAGGCCAGCCGGCCACGCTGTGGCCCAGTCAGACCGACGTGGCCGAGGCGTTGGGCTCGTCGCCTCCCAAGGTCTACCAGGTGTTGCGGGCCGATCGCACTCGCTGGAGCAAAGACCTGCAGGTCACCGCGCTGCGTCATGAGCTGTGCGAGCAATTGCAGCGGCTCGGCGGGGTGGCCACGATTCAGGAGCTGATCGACCTTACGATCTTGCTGCGTCCACCCGCCGACGACTCCGAGTCGGCCGGGCAACAGCGCATGGCTTCGGCAATCGCCAGGGCCGCGGTCGAGTCCGAAGACCTGATGGCCCAGCGGCGGTTTCAGCTCCGCCGCGTTGTGGGCAAAACCGTGGTGTCGTGCTCTCAAGAACTGGCCGCCTATGCCGAGCGGCTCGGTCAGGTCGCCGATTCACTCGCCCGCCTCGATCCGCTGGCTTCGCCGCTGACCGTGTTCCAGGAGTTGTACGAAGTCGCACAGCCTACGCAGCCGCATGGCTGCCAGCCGTTCACGAACGAGCGGCTGCTCAAGCTGGCCGCTGCCCTCAGCGAGCGGGCGGCCGTGTCGCCGCTGCAAGAGGTGTATCCGCGGGGCATGGCGGCGGAGCGAGCACTGCGTCTGGGCATTCGAGCCCTGAGCGGTCTGCTCGCCCACGACAGCGAGCAGGGCTTCACCATCGAGCAGGTTCGCGAGCGGGTTCGCAGCCGGTATCCGCAAGCCGAGCCGCTGCCCGACCGGCCGGCGCTCGACGAACTGCTCGACCTGGTCGGGCTGAACGTCCGTTGGAATCCGGCCAATAGCAGCTACCATCGCCGCGAAACCACGGCTCTGGCGAGCTCCGGCTCGTCGGTTCCCGTCCGCCGGCCGACGGCCAAGTCGGCTCGCTTGAAAGAGGTCACGCCCGACAAGGCCGAGGCCCGGGCGTTTCAAGAGCGCCTGCAGCATGCCTACAACGACGGTGGCTTCCTCGTGCTCACCGTGCGGCCGAGCCGCATGCGATTCGCCGTGCGCGAATTGCGGGAGCGCTTCGAGCTGGAGCCGGTCTCCTTCGACGAGCTGCTGTTCGATGCTTTGCGAGACGAGGCCAAGGAGCTCGAGGTCGATTGGTCGATCATCGAGCGGGCCGACCGAGCCGATCGCGGCGGGCAGGACTGGAAGAACCTGCTGCACCTGGTGAATCGGGTGAGCCCCCGGATCGTCGCAAGGTTGCTCGGACGGAGCCGCCATCTGCTGCTGGTCCATCCGGGGCTCATTGCCCGTTACGACCAGATGCAGATGCTGGAAACGTTGCGAGACCGCGTGGGGCACGACGCCGTGTGCCCTGGCCTGTGGGTGCTGGTGGCGGCCGACGGGCAGAACGAATTGCCGGTGCTCGACCAGGCCGAGATCCCGCTGATCACGCCGGGTCAGCGGGCTCAGGTCTCGGAGCACTGGATCAGAAATGAAGACCGAGGACAGGCGAGTGAAATTGGGGCGGCGACCATCATGGGAGAATCGAACTGAGATGGTCGATACGAAAACGCTTCTGACGGATCTGCGAAAGCTCGTGAAAGATCTTACCGAGGATATGCTGCGACATGGCAGCAATGCCCCGGCAACCGCCACGAAGCTGCAAGAGCAGTACAAACAACATCACGACGGTGGAAGGATCTCGCAGAGCTTCGAGGAATGGCGAGAAGACTATGTGGAGCAGGTGGCAGTTGCTTGGGTGATCGCATGCATTTTCGTGCGGTTCATCGAAGACAACGATCTAATCAACGAAGGTTACATTGCTGGTGAAGGGGAACGAGGGAAGCTCGCAGAGGGCGAGTACACGATTTACTTTCGACGGTGCCCTCACGACACCGATCGCGAGTACCTCAAGAACGTGTTTAGAGAAATCGGCAAACTCCCAGCGGCAGCAGACATCTTCAGCGAGAAAAAGAACCCCCTGTGGGCGGTCGATCCAAGTGGTGACGCGGCGCGAAACCTGCTCAAGTTCTTCCAAGAGATGAGCCCTGAAGACGGATCTCTTCGGCGGTCGTTTTGCACCAAGCAAGCTGATTCTGTCCGAACACGAACAATTACGGTTTCTCCGCTTGTTCAGGTCTACCAGGAATTGGCGCCGCAGGCCCGGTTTCTCGGTGACCTTTATCAGGACCTGTCGGAACACGCTCAAAAGAAATATGCTCTGAAGCAAACGCCAGAGTTTGTTCAGCAGTTCATCCTCGATCGAACGCTCACTCGTGCTATCGACGAATTCGGGCTGAAGAACCTTCGCTTAATCGATCCGGCGTGTGGATCGGGACACTTCCTTCTCGGAGCCTTTGATCGGTTGTTCGAGGAGTGGATTAAGCCAGACAACTTTGCTGAATGCAGCAACAATGTAATCGTCGCTGCTGACAATGCGTTCAATAGCTTGCATGGCGTCGATATTAATCCATTTGCGATCGCAATTACTCGTTTTCGTTTGTTTGTGGCTGCAGTTCAGGCCTGCGGGATCGACCGGCTCAATCAACAGACTCAGGCATGGAAGTTCCATGTGGCTGTGGGCGACAGCTTGCTGCGTGGCAGTAGGCCGAACGCATTCGGCAACGAGCGGGTGAGAATCCAGGAACGCCAGCTTACGTTCGACTTCGAGGAAACGCCTCAGTTTGCGTTTGAGGAGGCACGGGCGGCCAACGACATTCTTGACAAGAGCTTCCACGTTGTCGTCGGCAATCCACCGTATATCACGGTTAAGGACAGATCCCAGAACGAAGCGTACCGGCATCACTTTCGCGAAGTGTGTCATCAGAAGTTTTCCCTGGGCGTTCCGTTCACGCAGCGATTCTGGGAATTGGCGATCCGACAGGGCGAACGCATCAACCCCGAGTGCGACAAGACGAGCCCGACCGCAGGGTTCGTGGGAATGATTACGGCCAACTCTTTCATGAAGCGAGACTTCGGCAAGAAGCTCGTCGAAGAGTTCTTTCCGAAGACCGATCTCACGCACGTGCTTGACACGTCAGGAGCATATATCCCCGGCCATGGCACGCCAACGGTCATTCTGTTTGGGCGTGCTCGAAGGCCTGTTGAGGCCACTGTTCGAGCCGTGCTTGGAATCAAGGGCGAGCCAAACGCTCCAGAAAATCCGGCTCAAGGTAAGGTGTGGCAATCGATTGTCGGCCAAATCGATAGAGCGAATTCTCGGGATGAATTCACTTCAGCGACCGATGTTCTCCGCAGCTCTTTTTGTTCTCATCCGTGGACGATTGGCGGTGGCGGGGTCAACGAACTGGTGGAAGTGATTGAAGGCAACGCTACAAGCGTGCTTGCTGATGTCGTTGAGAGCATTGGCATAACGTCTTTTACGCTTGAGGATGAAGTGTTCATCGTCCCTCGGCGTCACGCAGAACGATTGTCGATTCCCACTCGATTGCTCCGAGAGATGGTCATCGGGGAATCGTTGCGGGATTGGCACCGATCCTCGTGTGATCCGGCAGTCTTTCCATACGACTCGCACTTTGTCCCGATTCCCAAGGACTTGGATTCGCCAATCTTTCGCTACCTGTGGAGGTATAGGGCCAGCCTGTCGTCTAGCAAGATGTTCGGTGGCCGTACAAAAGTGGAGAGCGGCCTCAACTGGTACGAGTATGGCCGGCTGACAGCAGACAAGCTCCGTTCGCCACTTTCGATCGCATTCGCCTTCGTGGCATCGCATAACCACTTTGTCCTAGACCACGGCGGCAGGGTGTTCAATCGCACTGCACCGGTTATCAAGCTGATTCAAAGCGCTGGTGAAAAACAGCATCTTGAGATCCTAGGACTTCTCAATAGTTCGACAGCGTGTTTTTGGATGAAGCAGGTGTTTTTTCCCAAGGGCGGGGATCACGTCGGACAGCAAGGAGCCCGCGTTCGTCGAACTTGGTGGGACGAGCGGTACGAGTTCGCGGCGACGCAGATGCAAAGGTTTCCGTTGCCTGACAAACGACCGCTTGAGCTCGCTCGCGAACTCCATCGACTAGGAGAGTATATCGTTGATGTTGGGTCGGCCGGCATTGTGCCATCGAAGGCGTCAGTCGCTAAAGCAGAACAAAACTGCCAGGCAGTTCGCAGCCGGATGGTTGCCCTTCAGGAGGAATTGGATTGGCAGTGCTATCAATTCTACGGGCTGCTGTCCGAAGATCTCTGTTACAACGTTCCAGATCTGCCCGATCTAAACCTCGGCGAACGAGCGTTTGAGATTGTCATGGCCCGGCAAATCGTCAGGGACGAACTCAAAACGACCTGGTTCGAGCGGCACGGCTCGACGGCGATCACCGAGGTTCCATCGCACTGGCCGGACGCCTACCGCAGTCTCGTTGACCGACGCATCCGGGCCATCGAGACAAACACACAGATTGGCCTGATCGAGAAGCCAGAGTACAAACGCCGCTGGAACAGCGAGCCGTGGGAAGAGCAAACGCAACGGGCCTTGAAGCAATTGCTCCTCGACCGGCTCGAATCGCGTCACTATTGGCCCGATCCGAGTGCGGCCGCTCCGACGCTACAAACTACTGCTCAACTCGCCGACAAGGCCAGCATCGATCTCGAATTCATGGATGTTGCCGGTCTCTACAAAGGCCGGGCCGACTTTGATGTCGGTGCTCTTGTGGCCGAACTGGTGACGAGCGAGTCAGTGCCGTTCCTACCAATCTTACGGTACAAGGCCGCAGGGTTGCGTAAGCGGGAGGTCTGGGGACGCACTTGGGAGCTTCAGCGTAGTGAAGACGCCGGGCGGGATGCCGGCACGATTCCAGTACCTCCCAAATACACGTCGGCGGATTTCTGCAATTCAGATTATTACAGGCTACGGGGCAAGCTCGACGTGCCCAAGGAACGCTGGATCAGCTACCCACACTGCTCCACCGAGAGTGACCCCTCGCTCCTGGTCGGCTGGGCAGGCTGGAATCATTTGCAGCAGGCAACCGCGCTCGTCAGCTACTACGATGCCCGCAAGCGCGAAGGCTGGGACGCCCACCGGCTCGCGCCGCTGTTGGCAGGCATCGATCAACTGCTCCCCTGGATCCACCAGTGGCACCCGGAAATCGACCCCGAGTTCGGCGAGACAGCCGGCCGCTCGTTTCAAACGATGCTGGCGCAGGACGCCCATGAGCTGGGACTGACGCTGGAGGAGATTCGTGCATGGGCGCCGACGACGACGGCGCGGCAGCGGGCAAGGAAGAAGCGGTAGGTCGGTTTTCGGTGTACGGTTTTCGGTGTACGGGGCAGACGGTGTAGACGGTGAGCGGCCGGAGGCGTCGCTGCAAGTTTTACGTAGGTCGGCTTTCGGTGTACGGTGGGCTTCTGCACCGAAAACCGAAAATTGAAACCCAAGCAACGCGACCATGGCCTTTCGCTCATTCGAAGAACTCGACGTCTGGAAACGGGCTTGCCAATTGGCGGTTTGCGTATACCAGTCCACGTCGGACTCGAAGGACTTCGCCTTGCGTGATCAAATGCGCCGCGCCGCGATTTCGATCGCCTCGAATATTGCCGAGGGAGCGGAGAGAACCCCCAAGGATTTTTGCCGGTTCCTGGTGATAGCGAGAGGTTCTGCCGCCGAACTGCGAACTCAGGCCTACATCGCTGTGAGAGTCGGGCAGATCACAGCGCAGCAGATGGGGCACGTTGTCGAAGAGACCAAGGGAATCGCCAAGATGCTCGTAGGCCTAGCCCGATCGGTGAATACCGGAAAGAAGGACGACCGGCGAAAAGCCGCTCGCCCGGAAAATTGAACGGATGGAAGGAAGAAGCGGTAGGTCGGTTTTCGGTGTTCGGTGGCGTCGCTGCAAGTTTTACATAGGTCGGTTTGCGGTGTACGGCGGGCTCCTGCACCGAAAACCGAAAACCGAACACATCGAGCACCGGGTCCTCGAGAAACCCCACGTCCATGGAAAAACTTATCAGCGATCTGATCGTCCTCCCCGACCGCGTGCGGAAGGGGGACTTCGTACTCAACCTGGCGAAGGGAGTGACGGAGCCCGAGAAGACGCTGGAGCAGTATGTGGTAACGCCGCAATTGGCGGCGAGCTTCGACGACGCACTAGATTTCGTGCGCTCGGCCGTGGAGGCGGTGAGCAGCAAGGCCTGTTACCTGCACGGCAGCTTCGGCGCCGGCAAGTCGCACTTCATGGCCGTGCTGCACCTGCTGCTGCAACATCACGCGTCGGTTCGCAACATCCCGCACCTGGCCAAGGTGTGTGCCAAGCACGGCTGGGTGGAGAGCCGCAAGTTCCTGCTGGTGCCCTATCACATGATCGGGGCTCGCAGCATGGAAGCGGCGATTTTCGGCCAGTACGTCGACTACGTGATGCAGCATCACCCGCAGGCTCCGCTGCCCGGCGTTTATCTGGCCGACTCGATCTTTGCGAACGCCGAGCAGCACCGCGAAGCCCTGGGTGACGAGAAATTCTTCGAGCAACTCAACCGCGGCCAACAGAACAGCGGCAGTGCCGGCTGGGGAAAACTGGCCAAGGGCTGGGACGCCGCGCGCTTCGAGTCGGCGATGACGGCCCCGCCGGCGAGCGACGAACGCACCCAACTGGTCGGCGATTTGGTGCAGCACGTGTTCCCGGCGTTCAAGGGGATCGCCCAAGGCAAGGACGAAGCCTACGTCGACCTCGACCTGGGCCTTTCGATTCTAAGTGCCCACGCCAAGTCGCTCGGCTACGACGGGCTGATTCTGTTTCTCGACGAGCTGATCTTGTGGCTCGCAACGCATTCGGCCGACCTGAACTTCGTGCAGACCGAGGGAAACAAGCTGGCGAAGCTGGTCGAGTCTCGTAAGGCGGATCGGCCGGCGCCGATCATCAGCTTCGTCGCCCGGCAGCGAGACCTGCGTGAGCTGATCGGGGCGAACGTGACGGGGGCCGAACAGCTCAACTTCTCAGACGTGCTCAGCCACGGCGAGGGACGTTTCCACACGATCACGCTCGAAGACCGCAACCTGCCGCTCATCGCCAAGGAGCGGGTGCTCAAGCCCAAGAACGAAGCCTGCCGGGCCGAGCTCGAGGAAGCGTTCGAGCGGACGGCCCAGGTGCGGCAGGAGATCATGCAGGTGCTGCTGACGCGGGAAGGGGAGCGGGGCATGTTCAAGCTCGTCTATCCGTTCAGCCCCGCGTTGATCCAATCGCTCGTGGCGGTCTCCAGTGCGCTCCAGCGCGAGCGGACGGCCCTCAAGATCATGCTGCAACTGCTGGTCGACCGCCGCGACACGTTGCGGCTGGGAGACGTGATCCCGCTGGGGGACCTGTGGGACGTGGTGGCCCACGGCGACGAAGCGTTCAGCGACGTGATGCGGCTCAACTTTCAAAATGCCAAGAAGCTCTACCAGGACAAGCTGCTGCCCATGCTCGAGCAGCAACATGAAATCGACCTCGAGGTTGATCGTGAGCGGGCCAAGAAGGACAGCGCCATCGCCGAGCGGCTCGTTCGCTTTCAGAACGACGACCGGCTCGTAAAGAGCCTGCTGTTGTGCTCTCTGGTCCACGGGGTCGAGGCCCTCAAGGACATGAACTGCAGCCGGCTCGCTGCCTTGAACCACGGCACGATCCGCTCGCGCATTCCTGGCCGCGAGCACCAGGTGGTGGCCCAGAAGATTCGCACCTGGGTCGATCTGAGCGGCGGAGCAATTCGGCTGAGCGACGACCCGATCGACCCCACGGTGTCGATCCAGCTTTCGGCGGTCGACACGGAGTCGATCATCGAGAAGGCCAAGGCGTTTGACAACGCCGGCACGCGACAGTTCAAAGTGCGGCAGATGCTCTTCAAGTCGCTCGGCGTGCCCGAGCAAGAAGAACTCTCCATGTCTTACGACTTCACGTGGCGCGGCGCCAAGCGGGCCTGCGACCTGCTCTTCACCAACGTTCGCACGTTGCCCGACGAGTCGCTGCGGGCCAAGGCCGACTGGCACGTGATCATCGACTTTCCCTTCGATACGGAAGGGCATACGCTGGCCGAGGACGTGGAGCGGCTGGAAAAATTTCGCGATAAAAAGGAAACGCAGCGAACGCTGGTGTGGTTGCCGTGGTTCTTTTCCACGCGGACTCAGAATGAACTGCGGCGATTGGTGATCATCGACCGTTTGCTAGCCGGCAATAATCTCGACCAATATGCCGAGCACCTTTCGCTTCAGGACCGGGTGACGGCTCGCTTGCTGCTGCAGAATTCGCAGAGTGCTCTCTCGCAGCGGATCACCCACGCCATCGAGGCGGCTTACGGAATTCGGGCCGAGCCCACCCCGGGAACGCTCGACACTTCATACGACTTGTCGGACTCGCAGTTTCAGTCGCTCTTGCCCACGCTCGTGTTGCAGAAGCCGGTGGGGACAAACCTGGGTGAGGCACTAGAGCACTTGCTCGATCAGGCGTTGTCGCACCAGTTTCCGAAGCATCCCAAGTTCCTTCAGGAAGTGAAGTACGGCAAGGATCTGCGAGACGTGTTAAACGTTTGCCGCGAGGCGACGCAAACGAATGACGGCCGTGTGTTCGTGGAAGACAAGAACGTGCGGCTGCGGCTGCGCAACATCTGCAATCCGCTGGAACTGGGGCAGATGTCGGAAACGCACTTCGTGCTCGACAACGGCTGGAAGCAGTTCTTCAATCGGCTGCTCGCTCAGACCGGCCAACCCAACCCCCAGGCCGGCGAAATGAGAACCTGGGTGGCGGAGCGAGGGCTGCCGTGGGAGGTGGAAAATCTGCTGATTTTGGTGTACGCCGAGCAGACCAATCGCTCGTTTCGCCATGTCAGCCGCGGCGGCAACTATACGCCGGCCCTCGACGATCTGCCCGATGAGCTGGAACTGCAAGAGCAGACACTGCCGGACCTGGCGGATTGGAACGAGGCGGTGTCCCGCGTGGCGGAGATCATGGGCCACTCCATTTCGAAGTTGCTCAACGCCTCGAACCTGGCGACGTTGGCGGAGAAGGTCCAACAGTGTGTGACGGAGTATCGAGCCGACTGCGATAGCCTGCCCGACCAACTGCAACACAGGCTCAGTCAAGTGGGGACTGCCGAACAACAGTTGCAGAAGTCGAACCGCGTTCGCACGGCGAGGGCGGTGCGGGCATTGCTGGCGGCATGCAATGGTCAGGAGCCCACCACACTCGTGGGGGCAATCGCTCGAGCTACGGTCGAAATGAACAGCGCTGCGATGGGCAAGAGCCTGAAGTCCGCGAAGGCAGTTCTAGGCTGCCTGAAATCGACGCGGTGGGATTTGTTCGCCGCGATTGGCCAGATTCAGGACGCTCGGCAGTGTGAAGCGAACGCCTTGATCAAGCAGGTGCAGACGTGGATCGAAACCGACGAGCACGCTCTGGTCGGCGGCCTGGCCGCGAAGCTGACCGATGCGGAGGGGCAAGCAATCAAGCTGCTGACGCCCGCGACCCCCGCACGGCCCACGGCTTATACGCCTGAAATCGAATCGACTACCGTGGGAAGCCAGCAGGGTTGGAAGACGATCGATACAGCGACGAAGTCTCGCTTGAACCAGGTAGACGCAATTGGTGAGGCGGAAGAGTTGGTGCAGCGGCTGCGGCGGAACGCGAACCTAAGGCTGACGATCCAGTGGACGCTGGAAGAGGAATCGTCATGAGCGGCGCCTCGCTTAGCGAACAACAATTAAGGGCCATGGTCGAGGAGCGGTGGCGCGGCGATGACAACGCCCTTGCCGTGGGCCTGCACGTTGCGAACGAGTTGACGTTTCCCAACGTCGTTGAAGTCGACGGCCAATCGGCCAGGGTGGTGCGTGCTGAGTCGGTGTTTGGAGTTCGTGAAGCCCTGCTTCAGGCGGAGCAGCGGCGGGAGCGAGTCATCCTGCTCACGTCGCTCCACGAACCAGACCTCGGGCTCGACGTGGTGGCTCGCTTGGCCCGCAGCCGACTGTTCGCAGTAGATCAGTGGGCAAGCCTTTGTTCGCTGTTCAAGGCCAAGGAGCTCGAGCAAACGATCGGGAATGCTGCTTTGGCCCAGGCACTCCTGGAAGCAGCTCCCACAGACGGCTATCCACCGGTTTCGGCCGGCGTGCTGGATACCGGCACGGTGTGGCGGGCGGTGTGTCGGCACGTGCTCGATATGGGAGAGCGAGAGCCCGACCTCGTGACGCTGTTGCGTTGGGCTACCGACCGCGAGAAGGCAGCCCGGTACGCCGCCGCGGCCGAGGAATTGCGGGAGGCGCTACGGGAGCGGTTGGTCGCCAATCTAGGAGAAACGGCGGCTACGATCTTGCGATTCGTGGACGCGAACGCCGGCCCCGAGGCCTTGGCTCTGGCGGTTGTGTGCCAAGTGGTGTTTGGCGACGGGGATCAGCCGGTGCTCGAAGCCGCGGCCGCCCGGATCGAGCAGCACCATGCCAATCAACCGATCCCACGACACGTAGGGGTGGCACTCGGGAAGTTGGCCGCGGACACGGTTGCGGAGCTGGATCGAAGCGGCGATCCGAATGCTGCTCAGCAGCATCTTCAGCGAGCGGACGAGTTGCTTACGCAGTTTCGCTGCGACGACCATGCCTACCGTAGCCGGCTCACGCGACGGGGCTATGACCAACGGCTGTCTCGCCTTGGCGAAGAGATTGCACAATGCCTGGCGTCGGGAACCTCGCAGACGAAATGCGAACAGCGTCGGCTGGAGGTGCTCGAGCATCGGTGGGCTAAGCTTACCCGCCGCGAAGGGCAGGTGACTCGCACCGAAATGGCCCTGCGACTGCTGCGTTGGCTGGCGACGTCGGCGACGACGCCCACGGCGTTTGCTGCCATGGTGGACGATTACCGTGAAGAACTCGCGTTCGTCGACCGGGCTCGCGAGGCGGTTTGTCGAGGCGACGAGATTTCGAGCCTGAACGATGCCTATCTGGCCCTTGATCAGGCCGTTGCTGTTCGACGAGAGCAATTCAACCAGGGGTTTGCCCATCAACTCGGCGAGTGGACTTCGTCGGGGTCGCCCACTGACACTTTGCTGGGCGTGGAGCATGTCGTGGCGGCCGTGGCGGCCAGGATCTGCGAAGCAGGCAACTCCGTTCTGCTGATCGTGCTCGATGGGATGAGCTGGGCCGTCTGCCACGAGTTATTCGAAGACCTACGAGCAGACCATTGGTTCGGCGCTACGCTCGACGAAGCCTCTAATCCGCCGCCTCCTGTCATCGCCACCTTGCCGAGCGTAACTCGCTTTTCTCGGGCTTCCCTGCTGTCGGGGACGCTCACTCAAGGCGATGCGGCGGTGGAACGGCGAAACTTCGAAGCCAACCCGGCTTTGCTGCGGGTGTGTGACAGGCGGTTTCCGCCGCAGCTCTATCACAAGCGCGAGGCGACCGAGACGGCTCGTGGCGCGGTCGGTGAAGAATTGAGCAAAGCGATTCTGGAGCCCAGGGCCAAGGTTGTGGGAGTGGTGGTCAACGCGATTGACGACCGCTTGAGCTCGGCTCAGCAGCTCCGAGACCACTGGACGCTGGACCGTATCAGCGTGTTCGCGGCAATCCTCGAGTTGGCCAGGGATGCCGGCCGAGTGGTGGTGCTGGCTAGCGACCATGGGCACGTCTGGCATCCGGCCGAAACGCAATCGTTCGCGAGTGACGGCGGAAGCCGCTGGCGTGGCGGCGAGGGCCTCGTGAATGAAGGGGAGTTGCGCGTAACCGGCCCGCGAGTACGCGATGGGGCGGACAAGAACACGATCATCGTTCCCTGGTCGGAGTCGCTCCATTACGGGCGGCCGCAGAACGGCTACCACGGAGGGGCGACGCCGCAGGAGATGATCTGCCCACTGGTAATTCTCACGAGCGTCGCCCCCGAGAGAGCGGGGCTACAGCAATGCGATTATCCCCTGCCCGATTGGTGGCTCGATAAACCCACTCCCTCTATTTCACCGCAGGCAGCCGTTCCTGTCGTATTGCCGGCGAAGCGTGTGCCCAGCCTATTCGACAAGCTAGAGGATGAGAAACCAACGGCCCAGCAGATTGCCGCCACGTCACCTCAACGGGCTGGCTGGATCGACTTGCTGATGGCATCGCAGGCGTACAAAGACCAAACGGCGTTCGTTCGTCGGAATGTCCTAGATGAGGCCACAGTACGATTGATTTTGGCGGCCTTGGAC
>JAESFN010000788.1_pt1 | contig 21286 bp, 28 predicted proteins | sample 9269411 | NCBI WGS metagenome assembly JAESFN01 (sample SAMN14505399, study PRJNA617100) | algae metagenome | isolation source: Iphinoe sp. HA4291-MV1 and co-occurring heterotrophs from trail next to... | place: USA: Maunawili Falls, Hawaii | collected 2009-07-25
GCTTCGCTGGTCCCCCTCCCCCACCCCGTGGGGGAGGATTTCGGATAGCTCCGCGCTAAGGCCGCTGGAACGTCTCGTACTTCGCCTCACCAACCCGCTCGAACACCTGCACGTTCAGCCCGCCCGGCGTCGTGTCGTTGCGCTTTGCCCGCATCGCCGTGGCCACGCCGCTGTCCTTGAACAGCTTGTGCCCGGCGCCGACGATCACCGGCGCCACCACCAGCCGCAGCTCGTCGACCAGCCCGGCGGCCAGCAGCGAGCCGGCCAGGCTGCCACTGCCATGCACCTGCAGCTCGCGCCCAGGACGCGCCTTCAAGGCTTCCACCTCCTTGAGCGTATCGCCGCGCAGCACCGTCACCGGCCCCCAGCTGGTGGCGCCGAGCGTCGCCGAGGCCACATATTTGGGCAGCCGGTTCATCATCAGCCCGATCGCATCGTCCGGCTTGTTCATCTCCGGCCAGTCGCGCGAAAAACTCTCGTAGGTGCGCCGGCCGAGCAGCAGGCCGTCGGCCTGCTCGAGCCAGCTGCGTGCCTGCGCCAGAAAGTTCGGCTCGAGATAGGGCACGAACCAGCCGCCGCGGGAAAACCCGTCGCTGCGGTCCTCATCCGGGCCGCCCGGCCCCTGATAGACGCCGTCCAGCGAGATGAATGTCGTGGCCACCAGCTTCATTTTCGATCTCCTTCGGATCCAACACTTTTCCGGTCGGCTAACTATCAACCGCAAACACTTAGCGCAATGGCTAAGTGATGCACACGCCAAACACTTAGCCGTTGCGCTAAGCATTCGGCGATGCTAGTCGTCGCGCATGCATGCAGGCAGCGAGCCACTCGACGGGATTTTCCAGGCCCTCGCCGATCCGACGCGGCGGGCCATCCTGGCGCGTCTCGGCGGCGGGCCGGCGGCGGTCGGCGAGCTGGCGCAGCCATTCGACATGGCCCTGCCCTCGTTCATGAAACACATCGCGGCGCTCGAGCAGAGCGGCCTGATCCGCACCGAGAAATCCGGCCGGGTGCGCACCTGCACGCTCGAGCGGGCGACCTTCGCCCTGGTCGATGGCTGGCTGGGCGAGCAGCGCCGGCTGTGGGCCGGGCGCACCGACCGGCTCGAGGCCTTTGTGACCAGGGACATCACGTGATCCAGGACTTCGACCCCGAACGCGACCTCCGCATCGAGCGCTTCATCCGGGCGCCCCGCACCCGTGTCTGGCAGGCCTGGACCGAACCGCGGCAGTTCGAGCAATGGTGGGTGCCCGAGCCGGCCACCTGCCGGGCGGTCCGCTTCGAGGCGGTTGCCGGCGGCCCGCTGGTCACCGAGATCAGCGAGGACGGCAAGCCCTTTGCCCCGCATATGGATGCCTGCTTCATCGTCGTCGAACCGCAGCGCCGGCTGATCTTCACCGATGCCCTGCTCGGCGGTTTCCGCCCGGCGCCGAACAGCTTCATCACCGCCGAGATCACCCTCGACGAGGTGAATGGCGGCACCCAGTATGCCGCCCGCGTCATGCATTCCGACCGCGCGGCGCGCGACAGGCACGCCGAACTGGGCTTCTATGACGGCTGGGGCACGGTGATCGGGCAACTGGCGAAGTTCGTCGAAGTGCCGACCAGCTGATTGTCTTGGGGGGCGATGTGAGCGAGGCGGAACCGGCGCAGCCGGTATGGATCTATGTCGATGTGGTGTGCGACCTGTTCCACCACGGCCATGTCGAGTTCTTTCGCCGCGCCCGCGCGCTCGGCGACCGCCTGGTGGTGGGGCTGGTCAGCGATCTCGACGTCGCCAGCTACAAGCCGCCGCCCATCCTCAGCTTTGACGAACGCCGCGCCGTGGTCGAGAGCTGCCGCCATGTCGATCGCGTGCTCGATACTCCGGCGCCGCTGCACTGCACCCGGGCCTTCCTCGACCAGATCGGCGCGCATTATGTCTGCCACGGCGACGACATGAGCGCGGAGCAGCTGCTGTTCTGGTACGGCGACCTCGCCCGCACCGGCGGGCTGCGCCAGGTGCCCTACACCACGACGATTTCCTCGCGCCAGATCGTCAGCCGGGTGGTGGAGCGGTACAAGGCCGGGACGTTGCGGGATGCCTAGCCTGACGCCGGCAGCGCCGGCGCGTCCCCCCGCCCCTACCCCAGCTTCCTGCCGTTCGCGTCCGTCGTGATCTTCCGCACCGCGATGATCCGCATCTGCCGTTCCTCGCGATGGTTCCACCAGGTCGATTTCTCCTGGTTGCGCCAGCCGCGATAGTGCTGGTCCAGCACCGCCAGCGGCTGTTCGGGTTCGCGCAGCACGGCCCCTTCGAATGTCACCGGGCGTCCGGGCAGCAGCAGCGCCGCATCGAAGGGCGGCGCATCCCACGGGTCGCCCGTGCCTTCGGGCTGATAGACGAAAATGTCGATGAACGGAAAACCCCACTCCTTGCCGGTGGTCGATGGCCGGGCCGGGTCGAACACCTTCATGATCGAGTTGTATTTGACCACCTGCAGCCCGGTGGCCTGCAGCGCCGCTGTCAGCACCGGCGCATACGCCGGCTCGAACAGCGCCAGGTCGACATCGTCGTCCCAGGCCAGGATGCGGCCCTCGCGTACATGCCCCAGCAGCGTGCCCCAGAACAGGTAGAGCGGCGCCTCGATTGCAGCGCCGGCGGTCGCGACGCGGCCGAGCAGTTCCCGCACCTGCGCCAGCGCCTCCGGTTCCCAGACATTGGCGAACGGGTCCTCGGCGAAGCGCGCAGCATCCATTTCGAGCTGCCGCGGCTGCAACCGCCGGCCCAGCCACATCACCAGCCGCTGCAGCCGCGGATGGCCTTCGCTGCGTTGGTGCCAGGTGCCCCATGGCTCCAGCAGCACCGGCCCCATATCGCCGCTGAACTTCTTCATTGCGCCCGCCCCCTGCAACGGCGCGCCGGACAAGCGGCCCCGCGCGTCAGCCCATCCAGTCTTTCTGGATCGGCGTGACGCCCGCCACAAGCTCCCTGTTGAAGAATGCCTGGGTGTACGGCGCCGCCATGTGCAGATCGAGCGCTGCCTGGTCGACGAAATCCTCGACCAGCAAGAAGGCGTGCCCATCTGCGAGGCCCTGGAAGAAACCGAACTCGGCGCAACCGGGCTCCGCCACCGTGGCCTGCTGCAGCTCGAGCAGCGCGTTGCGCGCCTCCGCCGCCAGCCCGGGCTTTGCCTCGATCCGCACCACGCGTCGCTTGTTCATCGTCATCTCCGTTGTTGACGGCGACGAACTTGCATCAGCGCACCGATGTGCGAAATTCCCCAATCGAGCACATCGACTGTGAGAATTTTGACATGCTGGACTGGCAGGACCTTCGCCACTTCGTCGCCCTGGCCGATGCCGGAACCCTGCTCGGCGCTGCCCGTTCGCTCGGCGTCGAACATGCCACCGTGGCGCGGCGCGTCGCTGCGCTCGAAGCCGAGCTCGGTCGGCGCCTGGTCGATCGGCGCTCCGGCCGCTACCTGCTCACCCCCGCCGGCGAGGACGTGGCCGCCACGGCGCGGCGCATGCTGGCCGAGACCCTGTCGCTCGAGCGCACGCTGCTGGCCGGCGCGCGCGCCGCCGTGGTGGAGGTGGCGGTCAGCACGCCGCCGGTGATCGCCTCGCATCTGATCGCGCCGCGGCTGGCGCAGTTTCACCGCGAGCATCCGGCCATCCAGTTGCAGCTTCTGGGCGAGAGCCATGCCGCTTCGCTGACCCGGCGCGAGGCCGACATCGTGCTCCGCCTGTCGCGTCCCGACGACAATACCCTGGTGGTTCGCCGCGCCGGCGCCGTCACCTATCGCGCCTATGCCGCGCCCGCCTACCTCGCCGCCCACCCGGCAGCCGAGCGCGGCTTTATCGGGCTCAGCGCCGATCTCGACGATACGCCGAACCAGCTCTGGCTGAAGCAACTGGCCGGCAACCGTCCGCTGCTGCTGCGCAGCAACGACTTCGTCACCCAATGCGCTGCCGCGAGCGCCGGGCTCGGCATCGCCGTGCTGCCCGATTTCGTGCCCCGTACCGCCGCGCCCGACCTGGTCGAAGCCGAGCCCGGCAGCTTCCGCCGCGACGCCTGGATCGCCTATCACCGCGACCTCAGGGGCGCGCCGCAGATCAAGGCCACCGCGGCCCTGCTCGCCGCCTGCCTCGGCCAGGTGGCGCCGGCCTAGCCGGCCCGCGCCCTCAGCCTTCCTCGCGGTTGTCCGCCCCCTCCGGCACGGTGCGCCACACCAGCAGCGCCAGCCCCACCAGCGGCGCGCCGATCAGCGGCAGGGCGATGGCGCCCCAGCTGTCGAGTACGATGCCCCCCATTGCAGCCGCCACGGCCATGCCGATCATGAAGGCCGACATGTTGAGCGAGATCGCCACCGGCACGGCGCCGGGCGCGATCTGCGCCATGTGGCTGGCCACCGCGATCGAATAGGTGCGGCCGACAAAGCCCTGCGCCCCCACGGTCAGCATCAGCGCCGGCAGGGCAAACTCCCGGGGCAGCCAGGCAAGGCCGAAGAACACCAGCATCACCACGATCACCGCCAGCCCGGCAATGGTGGCCGTGCGGCCGCTGCCGAACCGGTCGGACATCCGCCCGGCCGTGGCGCTGCAGGCCACGGCGCCAATGCCGCCGGCCAGCAGCACCAGCGGCAGCGCCTCGTAGCGCACGCCCACCGCCGTCATCAGCGCGCCGATATAGACGATCAGCGGCGACGAGCCGATCATGAACAGCAGGGTGGAGAACAGCGCCCGGCCGACGCCGGGGTTGCGCAGCACCCGCAGCCGGTCGCGGATGGTGAGCGTGTCGCCGTGCATGCCGCGCGGCAGGCGCAGATAGAGCGCCGTCGCCGCCAGCCCGGCCATGATCGCCAGCATCACATAAACGACGCGCCAGCCGAACTGCGCCGCGATCCAGGCGCCGAGCGGCACGCCGGCCAAAGCCGCGATTGCCTGCCCCATGCTGATCACCTGCATGTAGCGGCCGCGCTTGCCGTAGGGCGCGATCATCGCTGCGGTCGCCATGGCGGTGCCGGTATAGGTGCCGGCCACCACCGCCAGCGCCGTCCGCACCACCACCAGCAGCTCGAAGGTGGTGGAGAGCACGATAAGCAGCGCACAGAGCGCAAAGCCGAACTCCGCCCCGGCGAGGATCCGCCGCCGCCCCACCCCGCCGAGCAGCAGCGCCAGCAGCGGCGGACCGAACGCATAGGCCAGCGAGTAGAACAGCACCACCAGCCCCGCCTGCCCCAGGCTCACCCCGAGGTCAGCGCCGATCAGCGGCAGCAATCCGGCGATCAGGCCCCCTTCGATGGCCCCGACAAATGCCGCCAGCGCCAGCCAGTACAGCCGCGAATCCATGGCTCCCCCTCACTACCATTCTTGTCGGCCCAAGCCGGCGGGGGAAAGGGCAAAACGTCCACACCGGCCCATCCAATGGTAGCGGTCCCATCGGAGCCACAAGCACCGGCCCCACCTCCCCCTTGACGGGGGATGCCAGCAAAGCTTGCGAGCGTAGCGAGCTAGCGGCGCTCGGAGGGGGTGTGCAGCGGGCTCGGTGCCTGCGGCCGGCACCTTTGCGGTCTGGAGACCAAAGCACCATCGAGTCCGCGGCACACCCCACCCCATCCCTCCCCGTCAAGGGGAGGGTGCCGGCCGGCGCTTGGGCTCAGTCCAGCCCCAGGCACCGCCCCCACCTCCCTCCTCAAGGGGGAGGTGGGCACCGTGCCTTAGCACCCCCCGTTCACATTCCGTTCGCCACGCCCTATATTGCTGTCGAACCACGACAACACTGACAGATTCTGACAGCACGCCTATCTATGGTGTTCGCTGAAGCAGCTCCCGTCGCCCCAGCGCCCCCTCGCCCCTTTGGGGAGAGGGCTGGGGTGAGGGGTAGCCCCACGATCGAACCGCCGAGAGTCCGCCATGCCCCCGAAAAAGCCGGTTTCCGACTTCTCCATCGACGACTTCATCGGCGAGATCGAAAAGGCCGAAGCCGAGCAGATGAACAAGCGGCTGCCGCAGGAGCGCCTGAAGAACAAGCGCGCCCTCGACAATGCCGCCCGCCGCGCCGCCGAAGCCGCCGGCACCGGCATCCAGCCGCTGAAGCCCCAGCCCGTCCGCAGCGACGACTTCGACACGCCGCGGGTCAAGAAGGCCGATGGCCCCCTGGCGCAGGAGAAAGCCCAGCCCGTCCGGCGCGAGGACAAAAAGACCAAGTCCGCCCGTTCCGCCGCCACCGGCATGCAGCTCAAGGCCCCCAAGTCGAAGGCCAACTCGGTCGACCGTCCGGATTTCGGCGGCATGGGTGAATCCGACCAGGCCGGCTTCGGCCACCTCCCCTCCGGTCACATCACCGCGCGGGACATCAGCCGCCAGGCGGCCAAAGACCCCGAAGTGATGGAGCAGCTGCGCGAAGCGCTCGAGACCTCGAAGAAGAAGGTGAAGGCCAAGAACATGCCGGGCCAGTCGCTGGCCGGCGCGCAGACGGTCGGCATCTCGGCCACCGTAAAAGCCCTTGAAGACATCATCCTGCACGGCCGCAAGGAGGTGGAGGGCAATACCGAGTGGCGCCCGCACCGCCCTGCCCCGCGTGAAAAATCCGAAGGCGGCGTGCCGTTCAAGCTGGTGACCGCCTATGAGCCACGCGGCGATCAGCCCACCGCCATCGGCGACCTGGTGGAAGGCATCGAGAACGGCGAGACCGATCAGGTGCTGCTCGGCGTCACCGGCTCGGGCAAGACCTTTACCGCCGCGCAGACCATCATGCGCACCCAGCGCCCGGCGCTGATCCTCGCCCCCAACAAGACGCTGGCGGCGCAGCTCTATGGCGAGATGAAGTCGTTCTTCCCCGACAACGCCGTCGAGTATTTCGTCTCCTACTACGACTACTACCAGCCCGAGGCCTATGTGCCGCGGACCGACACCTATATCGAGAAGGAATCGACCATCAACGAGCAGATCGACCGCATGCGCCACTCGGCGACGCGCGCCCTGCTCGAACGCGACGACGTCATCATCGTCGCCTCGGTCTCCTGCATCTACGGTATCGGCTCGGTGGAAGACTACACCGCCATGACCTTCGATCTCAGGAAGGGCCAGAAGGTCGATCACCAGGAGCTGCTGCGCTCACTCACCCAGCTGCAATACAAGCGCGGCGACACCGGCTTCGTGCGCGGCACTTTCCGGGTCCGCGGCGACACGGTGGAACTGTTCCCCGCCCACTATGAAGATGCCGCCTGGCGCATCACCCTGTTCGGCAACGAGATCGAGTCGATCTCGGAGTTCGATCCGCTCACCGGCAAGAAATCCTCCGACCTGCTCTCGGTCCGCATCTTCGCCAACAGCCACTATGTCACGCCGCGCGCCACCCTCACCGGCGCCATCAAGGAGATCAAGAAGGAGCTCGCCGCCCGCCTGCAGGAGCTGAACGGCGCCGGCCGCTTCCTCGAAGCGCAGCGGCTCGAGCAGCGCACCCTGTTCGATCTCGAAATGATGGAGGCCACCGGCTCCTGCGCCGGCATCGAGAACTATTCGCGCTACTTCTCCGGCCGCAAGCCCGGCGAGCCGCCGCCGACCCTGTTCGAATACCTGCCCGACAACGCCCTGGTATTCATCGACGAAAGCCACGTCACCGTCGGCCAGCTCGGCGCCATGTATCGCGGCGACCTGCGCCGCAAGGCCACGCTCGCCGAATACGGCTTCCGCCTGCCCTCGGCCATGGACAACCGCCCGCTCCGCTTCGAGGAGTGGAACGCCATGCGCCCGCAGACCGTCTATGTCTCGGCCACCCCCGGCGCCTGGGAAATGGAGCAGTCCGGCGGCGTGTTCGCCGAGCAGGTGATCCGCCCGACCGGCCTGATCGATCCGCCGGTCGAGATCCGGCCCGCAAAAACCCAGGTCGATGACGTGGTCGACGAGATCCGCCAGGTGTCGAAGGCCGGCTACCGCACCCTGGTCACCGTGCTCACCAAGCGCATGGCCGAGGATCTGACCGAGTACATGCACGAGCAGGGCATTCGCGTCCGCTACATGCACTCCGATATCGACACCATCGAGCGCATCGAGATCATCCGCGACCTGCGTCTCGGTGCCTTCGACGTGCTGGTCGGCATCAACCTGTTGCGTGAAGGCCTCGACATCCCCGAATGCGCCCTCGTCGCCATCCTCGATGCCGACAAGGAAGGGTTCCTGCGCTCCGAGACCTCACTGATCCAGACCATCGGCCGCGCCGCCCGCAACGTCGACGGCAAGGTCATCCTCTACGCCGACAACATCACCGGCTCCATGGAACGCGCCATGGCCGAAACCACCCGCCGCCGCGAAAAGCAGACCGCCTACAACGTCGCCAACGGCATCACCCCGCAATCGGTGAAATCCAACATCAAGGAAATCGTCGACAGCATCTACGAACAGGACCACGTCACCGTCTCGATCGGCAAGGACAAGAGCGGGAAAGAGAAGGTGCAGGCGGGCGCAAACCTGGCTGCGGTGATCAAGGACCTGGAACGCGAGATGCGCGAGGCTGCCACGAACCTGGAGTTTGAGAAGGCGGCGCGGTTGCGCGATGAGGTGAAGCGGCTGCGGGAGATGGAGTTGGATGTGTTGGAGGGGGGCGTGGATTAGCGTGGTAGAACCGTCGGGTTGAGCTCAAGACTTCTTGCGGAGCCTATGGAACATCGCCCTAGCGCGATACCAGGAGAGGGGGCCATGAAAGCTATCGTCGAATGCGGCAGGTTGTAGGCTAAGCGGAAGTGCAAATGTAGTTTAGCGCCTGCGGACAGCCATCTGATGCGAGGAGTTGTAAATCTGTTGAATCTTAGCGAGATTGTCGTCGCCGCGCCTTGCCAGCATTACTGACTCAGTGCCGACTTGTGCGGGATCACCCGTGGACAGGTTGCAACCGGTACACCGCCCTGCTCGCGATAGAATAGTGAGAGCGGGATTTCTCGCATGAAAAATAGCGCCGAAGAACGACGGTTGGCTGCAGCTTCGCACATTGAGGGGTGCAGTTGCTCGGTCTGCCGCTATGAGGTGCCGGTAGACGTCGAGGCACACTTACTCCGCGAAATGAAGTCCGGCAACGTTACTATCGTCGCCGGAGCAGGTATCAGTACAGAGAGAGGGAGCGTCGACGGACCTAATTTCTACAGTCAAATGGTCGATAGGTCTGGAAGCACCTACGGGGACGCCTTTCCTGACGTCATGCAACGGCTCGTCGAACAACCTGATGGACGCATTGAACTAATACAAGCGATTAGAGACCGTCTTGACTACGTCGAGTTCTTTCCAAAATTAAGAGCGGAAGCCACTGAATTTCATCGAGAAATAGCAACGCTGTTCTGCATCAAGGATATCGTTACCACGAATTGGGACACGTATTTCGAAAGATTCTGTCACGCCACTCCATTTGTTCATCCTCAAGATGCTGCCCTGTGGGAGGCCGCAGATAGACGCGTATTGAAAATTCACGGAACGATTGAAAATTATGCGACCATCGTTGCTTCTACCGATGACTACGCGGCCGCTGCAAATCGCCTGTCACACGACCTGATCGGCAGCCGCCTTAAGATACTCTTAAGCACGAAGACTGTTGTGTTTGCCGGATACTCAATACGAGACAGTGATTTTCAGCAGATATATAGATTCGTTCGCGATCAACTTGGGCCATTCGGAAAGCGCGCTTATGCCATAACTATCGACACATCGGACGAGATGGCAAGTCGACTTCTAGAGCTTAACATCGTCCCAATCTACACCGACGCTTCTCATTTCTTCCGAACGATAAAGGGCGAATTGAGTGATTGGAATTGCTGGCTGCCGGATCAAGGCTACGATCTCGTTGACGAACTTTGGTTCGAAGCTCGAACGGCCTGGAGCTACCTTCATGAGAAGGTCGATCCGCGAAAGCTCCCCGAGATCGTCATAGGACTATCGTACCTTGACGGCCTTCTCCACGGCCTTGAGATGATTCGTGAGAAGCGAAGGACAGGCCAGTACTCTCACTCGTGCGTCATTCGTGAGAAGGTATGGGCGTATGAAGAACTCAAGGCTGAGTACCGTAGGAAGAAGAAGTACCATGACGTAGCCTACATGGAGGGCTTTCAGAACGCGTTGATCTTTCGCGCCGCACCGCCCAACGGCTCGGAGCCCAGCGACACGAAACCTCCACTTTTCTTCTTCTTTGGCGCTGGCGATCCAGTTGAAAGCGCAAAGGATTACGTGAAAATCGTCCCGCAACTGCGGGAGCGACACCGCGCATCAAGCGACCAGGTCCGGCGCCTGATTTCAAACCACCTCGACCCTAAAGAGCGAATTCATTTCTATCATAAGTGCCAAATTTAGTGGAGGCACTGCAGCATCTGATCCGTTGGAAAAGCGCAGCCGTAATCGAGCGTCCCGGCGCACACGCTAGGTCAAGGCGCCGATCTTTCTTAGCAGGCCCGCTTTCACAGACTTGCAAGCGAAAGACATTTCGATGCCGTTGCGTACCGTGGCAACGAGATCACCCCTCGTCGCTCCAAGTGTCTGCGCAATTTCCATTTCACGGAAAGGAGACGTGCTGAAGAAGGCAGGGTCATCGGTAGCCAGCGTTATGCGGCAACCCTTCCGCATCATAGTAATAAGCGGGTGCATGGACCGATCGGGAACCGCACCGAGCAACGTATTGCTCGAGATGCAAACCTCATAGCCAACATGCTTCGCCGCAAGAACGCGGATGGCTTCGTCAGATTCAGCAACGGCGACCCCATGTCCGACTCTACTGAGCCCGAGCACCTCAACGGCCTCCAATACCGTATCGGCAGACCGCCACTCGCCAGCGTGCGCTGTCAGTCCCAGACCGGCGGCCCTTGCTAAAGAAAACGCTGGAGCAAAGTCCCGGACTTCATAGCTATTCTCGTCGCCCGTCATTCCGAAACCAACGACCAGCGGGTGTGGATTGCCAGCCACGGAATCTGCCAACCTTAGGGCTGCTTCGGGACCTCTATGCCGGACACAAGTAACTATGATCGCGGCCGAGATGTCGGCAGAGGCCTCTGCCGACCGGATCCCCTCCGCAATAGCGTCGATCTGCTCAAGGTACGGAATGCCATTATCCATAGAATGATCGGGGGAAACCATGAACTCGACATACATCGTGCCCTCGGCTGCCACCGCATGCAGGTAATTCGCGGCAAGTTCAGTTAGATCTCGGCCCTGTCGAACTACGCGACCAACCTCGTCATAGCACGCTAGGAAATCATCAAACCCGCTGAAGACGTAGCCAAATTGGGCATCCAGCCGAGCGGCTGCAATCGGAACTTCGTTCCGCCGACTGAACAGCGACGCGGTCGCAGGCAACATTGTTCCTCGGAGATGAACGTGCAAATCTACAGACGGAATCTTATCAATCGGCGTCGCGCTCAACGGATCATGCCTAAGCTCAGGTTCATTTCAGGTAACAAGTACAAACTAGCCGAAGCCCAAGCGATCCTTGCACCGCTCGGCTTCGATATAATTGCAGTTTCGCAAAAGATCGCAGAGATTCAAACAAAAGATGTTACCGCCATGGTCACCGACAAGTGCGTCAAAGCATACAGGGAGGTTGGACGCCCGTTGTTTGTAGAGCATACAGGACTGTTTATGAACGCACTGAACGGGTTTCCTGGGGGACTAACAGAAGTCTTCTGGGAAACATTACAGGCCCAGCTGTTCTGCGATCTCTTTGGCGGAACGACGCTCACTGCCCAGACAATTATTGGATACTGCGACGGCCAGAGGGTACGTCAATACGAAGGCAAAATACAGGGCACCGTCCCTAAGTCACCGCGCGGTGACCCAGGTTTCCAATGGGACTGCGTTTTCGTGCCCGACGGTTACACGGAAACCTTTGCAGAGATGGGGATGAGGAAGAACGATATCTCAATGAGGAAGCTAGCTCTGAGTGCCTTTGCTACGGACCTCGGGGGACGTTCTTGATGGACGACCTTGTGGCCGCACTGAAGAACGGAACGGCGATCTTATTCGCTGGCGCAGGTCTCTCCGTCGGGCTGGGAGCACCTACCTTTACCGGTCTTGTCGCAAAAATGGCGGACGATCTTGGATATGACCCAAGCATATTCAGCGCAAATGGGGCGTCCGCGTGGACGTTGGCGGAATACTATAAGTTGACAAAAGGAACTATCGGCCCGCTCAGAAGTTGGATGGATAAGGCATGGAACGCACCAGAAGACGCCATACGAAACTCCAAACCGCACGAACTTATTTCTAAACTTGGATTTGAGTCAATCTATACTACCAACTACGATAGCAACATTGAACGCGCCCTGACTCTGCATGGCGTTGAATTTTCAAAGATTGCAAACGTTAGGGATTTCAAGACCGCAAAGAACGTCCTGCACGTTATCAAACTGCACGGAGACTTCGATGACGATAATTCAATCGTGCTTGCTGAGTCAGATTATTTTGGTCGGTTGAATTTTGACTCGCCGCTAGATGTTCGGCTGCGATCAGACGCGATAGGAAAGACGATCCTATTCGTCGGATACAGCCTAAATGACTTCAATGTCAGGTACCTATTATTCAAGCTATGGCAGACTTGGCAACACTCGCATTATCCCAAGGATCGGCCAAAGTCATACATTTTCTTGGCCAGACCTGATGCCATCAACGAAGCGGTCCTGCGAAACTGGGGAGTCGAACCAATAACAGCCGAGAACGACTCGCCCGGCGAGGCGCTGGTGGAGTTTCTGACCACTCTCGAGAGGACTGTTTTACTCGGTTCCGCATCACGTGCACCGGCGTAACCTGAGGCGCTCAGGACCATCACGGGTCACCTTTGGCCACGCTCATGCAGTTCTGAGGTCAGGACGACGAGGCGAGCAGAACGTTACATCTTGTCGCGATCAACGAGCCACCGCCCCGCAAAGAGCGTCCGTCGGCGGGATGAGCAGGCGCAGCCTGCCCGCCCGTCTCATGCCCGAGAATCTCGCCGGCGCGACACGCGGCAAAACCCTGACACCTTCGGTTCATCCTGAATTCATCATATGACTTTCATGTTCGCCCCGTTGCATTCCGCAACGCGAGGTAAAACATCAAATGCTGCTGAAGCTTAGCGTCACGGTCCTGGCCGTTGCGGCCGCCTGGTGCACGCCCCGGCCGCCGCTTTTCCGGCTGGGTCACCGCCGCCGCGCTCGACGGCGTCGTCACCACCAGATGATCAATCGAGCCGGCCAGGCGCTGGCCCGGTCGCCATCACGCCACGCTATTGGAGACCTGCATTCCTATTGGTCCACTGGCTCGCCGCTGGTCGGCGGCCGGCCCCTCAGGACAATCGTCACACGCTCCGTCGGCGTCGGATTGTCAGGTCCCCAGCTGGCGATGATGTCAGTGACCTCGGGCCGCACCAGCCGGCGGGCCTCTTCCTTGCTCATCCCCTTGAGGTTGAAGAGCATCTCGTAGCCGGTCAGTTCGTGCCGGACGAAAGTGTCCATCGTAATGCCCACCGCCTGCCCAAGTGGGCCGGACCAACGCCGCCGACGAATCAATCGGTACAGCTCATGCCGGATCCATTCCGGGCAATGCGGATGATGCGCATGAAGGTGGGCCTTGATCTCGGCGACCTTGAACTTCACCCCGTCAGCGTCGCGCTTACGCCGTAGCCGTTCCTTCTTCCACCACCAGCCCGGCTTTGCTGATGGCGCTCCGCCCCCAAAGTCACCGCCCATGCCCGCTCCCCGCCGTGCACGAAACAAGAGAACAACAGGATCGACTTGGTGGCAACAAGCTCGGCCGATGACTGCCGCCGACTGCACAAACTGATCGTTACACAGTCACGTCCCCGCCCCTTTCCACCGCCCTGCCAAAGGCATAGGTTGTCACATTTGCCGGTTTGGGGAGGCCGCACCATGAATAATCCAGTTACGCCTGCGTCGTCTTACACCACCGTCCGCCTGACGCCGGGGGAGGTGCTGATTACCCAGGGCGCGCCGGGCGGCAGCCTCTATGTGCTCGAGGAGGGAGAACTGGGGGTGATCCGCGATGGCGTCGAGATCGCCACCGTGTCGCGGCCCTTCTCGGTGGTGGGCGAAATGTCGGTGGTGCTCGGCACCCCCACCAGCGCCACGGTGCGCGCCACCAAGGAGAGCCGGGTGCGGGTGTTTTCCGATGCGCGCAGCACGCTCTCCAACGATGCCGATTTCGCCTTCCGCATGGCCTACCTGATGGCCAGCCGGCTCGACGCCACCTCGGCGCTGCTGGTCGAGCACAAGCGCAAGCAGGGCGGCAAATCCGAGAGCGACCTGATGAGCCGGCTGTTCAACGCCCTGCATCTGCCCAATGACGAGCCGCCTGCCCCGCCGGCCGACCGCCAGGAAATGTTCAGCGCCCCGCAAGGCGCCTTCCCCCGCTGATCCGCGGGCGTCCCCTAGGCACTCCGCCACTCCGCACCAATCCACGGGTTCATCCATGCGCCTGATCGTCCGCGCCGCGCTCGCCGGCCTCCTCGTCTGCGCCACCTGGCCGGTGGCGGCCGCCGAACATGCCTTCACCCTGCACAACAATCTCTCGAGGCCGATAACCAGCATCAAGGTGAAGGGCGGCGAGGTGAGCGGCTTCAAGCAGCTCGCCCCCGGCGCTCGCCTCACCTTCACCGTCACGGTGCCCGGCAGCGAGTGCAGCGCCACCATCAGCGCCCGGGTCGGCGAGAACCGGCGCGAAGGCCGGGTCAATCTCTGCGATGCCGGCGGCTATGTGCTCACCCCAGCCGAAAGCGGCGCGAAGTTCCTGCCGCTGTCGCAGGTGATGCTGGTCCGCTAGGGCGGTTTCACTCGCACTGCGCCCCCCAAACTTGGCTATGGTCGCACCCCACTCACCGCCGTCATTCCCGCGAAGGCGGGAACCTAGTGGGATGCTGCGGCGCCGGTGAAGGCTGAGGGATCGCACTGGGTCCCCGCCTTCGCGGGGATGACGCCGGTGATGTGGCGGGCCAGCGGCAGAACAATCCCCTGTCGAAATCGCCCCTCCTCGCCCGACATAGGCATAGACAGGCGAAAGGAGCCGATGATGTCAGCCACTCTCCCCACCACCTTCGAAGCTACCCTGGTGCAGAGTTCCGCCAAGGGCGGCTGGACCTACCTGGTCTGGCCCGAGTCCGTCGCCTTCTTCGGCACCCGCGGCCTGGTGAAAGTCGCCGGCACCATGGACGGCCACCCGTTCCGCTCCAGCTTCATGGCGCTCGGCAACGGCACCCACAAGCTGCCGGTCGCCGCCGAGCTGCGCCAGCAGTTGCAGAAGCGCGTCGGCGACGCCATCCGCGTGACGCTGACCGAACGGCTCAACTGAGCCCCTCACCCCTGCTCGATGGTCAGCGTGCCATGCGCCCGATCCTCGATGGTCTGCAGCGGCAGGCTCAGCCGGAACTCGTCGCCGGCGGGATGGTAGATGGCAAAGCGGAAGCCTTTCTGCAGCAGCGCTTCCACCTCGTCCTAGGTGAACTTGGTGTGCCGCGTGGTGCGGCCGTTGAGGGCGATGGTGTGTCTGGGCATGGCGCGTCTCCGGGCAAATGTTCGCGTTTTGTTCTAGGGGTGAGGCTTTGGCGGAGTCCACAGTGTTTCGGTGGGATTTACCCAGCGCCGGAGTCGGCAGTCGGGACTCCCTCTCCCGCCTGCGGGGGAGGGAGGACCAGCCGAAAGGCTGGTGGGAGGGGGGCGCCGCAAACTCGATGCTTGCCCCGTCCGCCTACGATTCGAGCGTGGGGCTCCCCCCTCCCACCGCCTCACGGCGGTTCCCCCTCCCCCGCAAGCGGGAGAGGGCGCCCGACTGCCGACATCAGCGATGAGGACCGAGCGGCGCCGGCGCACTGGCGCAGCGGGAGCATCGCGTCTGCTTGCTTGAGCGGGAGGCGCGGCACAGACCGATGGCGCCTTCACCACTGCGTGACGCTGCATTGCGTCGCCGCCTGCCGGCTCCTAGCCTGCGGCCGCCATCCTGAGAGGAGGCCCCCATGCGCCATCCGTTCCTCGCTATTGCCCTGGCCGTGCCGCTGCTCGTCGGCGGGCTCGCCCTCGGCGTGCTGCCCGCCGCGGCTGCCGGGCACACCGTCACCATCCAGGGACACAAGTTCAAGCCGGCCAAGCTCACCGTCGCCGCGGGCGACACCATCACCTTCGTCAACCAGGACAGCGCGCCCCACACCGCCACGGCCAATGACGGCGCCTTCGACACCGGCCGGTTGTCGACCGGCGAGCGCGCCACCGTCACCGTCAGCGCTGCCGGCGCCCATGCCTATATCTGCAAGATCCATCCCTCGATGAAGGGCACCGTGACGGTGCATTAGCCACGCCGGCGCCCGCTCGCACCGACTCGACGGCTACGCCCTGTGCAGCTAGCCTGCCGTCAATCGGGGGAGCTTTCGACCATGGCCAATCTCTTGGCGCTGACCAATGCCTATCCGACGCTGAGCCTCGCGCGCGGCGAACGGCTGATCGAAACCGGCGAGTCGCGCGGCGAGCTGTTCATCCTCGTTTCGGGCCGGCTGGTGGTCGAGCGCGAGGGCGTCGAGGTGGCGCGCATCTCCGAGCCCGGCACGCTGGTGGGGGAGATGAGCATCCTGCTCGGCGCCGACCACTCGGCCAATGTCACCGCGCTCACCCCGGTGGAGGTGCGCCATATCGAGGATGGGCTGCGCTGGCTCGAACAGAGCCCGATCGCCGCCCTGCATGTCGCCACCCTCGCCTGCCAGCGGCTCGATGCCACCAGCGCGCTGCTGGTGCAGTTGAAGAAAGAGAGCGAAGGCCACCGCGACCAGGGTTTCCTGGAGCGGTTGTTCGGCACCATCACCGGCGCCGAGACCCGCGCCTGACGGCGTCCGAACTACTGCAGGCCGAGCGACCCCAGGAACTTGTTCGCCCCGGCGATGCCGGTCAGGTTGCCGCCTTTGGTGCGGCACACCTTGCAGATGCAATCGCCGCGCGGCGGGCAATGCACCCAGTTGTACGAGCCGTCGGCCTGGACCACGTCGAGATCGACCGAGCCGTCGTCGTTGACGTTGTAGGTGCAGCTCTTGTTGGTCTCGCAGCCGCGTATCGCACCGCGGCCGTCGGTTGCACCGGCGGCCGATGGCAGCAGCAGCGCCAGCGAGAACAGGATGATGGTGGCAATCGGCAGACCCTTTGGCATTTCGAGATCCCCTCGAATGAACAGCCGCCCCGCCCGCCGATCATACGCCGCCTCGCCGGCCGTGGCGCCATCACAAACCGGGTCTGCCGGTTTGTACGCATGCGCCTGATCCATCCGCGGCATTGATGGCTGCCATAACGCCAGCTGCATTGATCTTGTCGCCCTGCCGCCCGAACATGGCGACATGCTCAAGCGCCAGCCGATCGACGACACCGAAGCCCCTGCCCCTGCGGCGCCGCTCTCGAATGGCGGCCCGCCGCTCGACGATTCCCCGCGGCCCTGGGGCAACGATGGCATCGGCAACTACTTCGAGTGGAAGGCGGCCAGCGAAAAGGCCTTCAACGACGTGCCCTACGATATCGCGGTGATGCGGGCCCGCCGCGCCGAGGCGATGGGGCTCACCTACCGCGAATACACCCTCGAAATCCTCGAACGCGGCCGCTACCTCAGTGCCGAAGCCGATGCCGAGCGCATCGCCGAGATCAAGCGGCGCCGGCCGATCCGGTATTGATGCCATTTGGCACTACCGGCGCAACATGCGCCCCCTCGCCCCTTTGGGGAGAGGGCCAGGGTGAGGGGCGCCAAGCGCGCTGGCTTAGCAGTGGTTGCCCGAGGACCCGCGCCCAATCCGGTGCGCTTGGCGCCCCTCACCCCGCAGTGAGGCCGTTGGCCTCGCTGCCGCCCTCTCCCCAAAGGGGCGAGGGGGCGATAGGGGCACATCCGGTGCAAACTGCGGCCACTACAACCCGCCCCGATTTTGCCGGCTTTCCGGCGTTGCTGCTCGGCAGCAAGAACAACAACATCCCCGGAGTTCCAGATGCGCGCCGTCCTCCTCGCCCTCAGCCTCGTTGCCGCCAGCCTCGCGGTGCTGCCTGCCGAGGCCGCGTCGCGCGGTACGGCGCGCGCTTCAGGCGATATTCCGGTGCGCAGCGGGCCGGGCGCCGGCTATCGCATCATCGGCACGCTGCCCGGTGGCTCCCAGGTCCGCCTGCAGCGCTGCACCAGGGAGTCCAACTGGTGCCTGTTCCTGGGCAAGGATGGTGAGCCGGCCGGCTGGGTGCGCGGCTCCTACCTGGTGGGGTCGGGCGCCAAGCTCGAGGTCACCCCGTACAAGTTCGAAGGCTTCGATCCGCTCGACCCGATCAAGACCTGCGACGACGATGACGACACCAGCTTCTTCTGCTGGTAAAGCGCCGCCACAATGATGAACAGATTCGGCTCAGCGCGCTAAATCATTCTACCTTAACGAGTGTTTCAGCTTCGGTTCAGGCACATCCTTCTAACTTCACGGTCAAGGCGCTCACGCCAACCCTGAAACGAAGGAAACCGAAGATGTCTTTCCGCACCCTGAAAACTGCCGCTCTTGCCACCCTCGTCGTCATCGCCACCGCCGGTGTCTCGATGGCCGCCCAGTACGCCTGGGTCGAGAACAACACCAAGGTCAAGCAGTGGCACAAGCAGAACTCTGCCAACGTCAACTGGGTCGCCGCCGGCCAGAAGGTGAAGATCGTCGGCCAGTGGAACAACTGGTACAAGCTGCAGATCCCGGGCCAGGACGGCTGGGTGAAGGGCAACGTGCTCGATTTCGCCCCGCAGTTCCCGGGCCCGTTCCCCGGCTACGGCTATGGCTACGGCGGCTCGTTCTGCATCAACGGCCAGAGCGCCTCGTTCTGCCTGAGCGGCGGGTACTAACCCCAGGGGCGGCTTCGTCGCCTCGGCGACGAAACGCTCCCGGGGCGGCTTCACCGCGAAGCGGTAAAACGCTCTGGCCCCCCGGTCGGCTTCGCCGGAACGGCGAAACGATCCGGCAGTTGCCCCCAACCGACTGAAGTCCCACCATCGCGCCTCCGGGATACCCCCCCGGAGGCGCTCTGCTTTTTCGGTTTACCGCAGATTTACAGGGGTTTCAGCCTGCGTTCAGGTTGGCCCTGCTACACCTCATGACAAGGCGGCAATGCCGCTAACGACTCCAACCAAGGATCCCGTCATGTTCATCACCAGCATCAAGACTGCGGCTCTGGCCACCGCCATCGTCATCGCCACCGCCGGCGCCTCCATGGCCGCCACCTGGGCCTATGTCGATCAGGACGCCAATGTCCGCAAGAACCACTCCAACGGCTCGCAGCCGATCAACACCGTCTACGAAGGCGACAAGGTCAAGGTCATCGGCCAGTGGAACAACTGGTACAAGCTGCAGATCCCCGGCCCGGATGGCTGGGTGAAGGCGGGCGTGCTCGATTTCGACTATTACGATGACGGCCCGAGCTACCCGGTCTACCCGAGCAAGCCCGGCTACGGCTTCGGCAGCTTCTGCGTCGATGGCAAGGGCGCCCAGTTCTGCATCGGCGGTGGCACTGGCTACTAAGTCTAGGCCGGCTTCACCGCCTTGGCGGTGAAACGGTCCGGCCAGGGGCGGCTTGCCGCGTAGCGGCAAACGCTCCCCGGTCGGCTTCGCCGGAACGGCGAAACGATCCCCCGGTCGGCTTCACCGCAAAGCGGTGAAACGATCCGGCCAGACGCGGCTTCACCGCCCTCTCCAGCCAACCTTGAAGCGCTCCCGGGTCCTCCCCCCGGGAGCGGCTTTGCCGTTAGGCAAAACGCTCCCCCCAGGGGCGGCTTCGCCGAAAGGCGAAACGCTCCCGGGGGCGCTTTCGTTTACCGGCCGTTAACGTCCCGGCCCGCGGCAACGCAGCGTTTCACCGCTGTCGCGCGTTACTCCGAACGCCTCATCCGGCAAAGGAGCCCGGCATGTCCCCTGCCCGTGTCGCCCTCTCGGTCCTCGTCACGCTCGCCAGCCTCGGGCTCGGCAGCGCTCCCGCCAGCGCCGGCGGCGCCGTAGCCTCCACCGTGGTCAATGTCCGGGCCGGTCCCGGCGGCAGCTATCCGGTGGTCGGCGTGCTGGCGGCCGGCGAGCGCGTGCGCATCGATCACTGCCGCGGGCCCTGGTGCCTCGTCCGCCAATCCGGGCCGGATGGCTGGGTCGACGCCAACTATCTCACCACGCCGCGCCACTACGCCCGGCACGGCTTCGTCGCCAATGTCGACCACAAGAGTGGCAGCTATGCGGGCGGCTATTATGGCGGCGAGCGGCACTTCGACGACTACGCCTTCCTGGAGCGGCCGCACCTGCGCTACCAGGACCATGATTTCTACGGCGACATCATCTGCATCCGCGGCGATTTCGCCGCGCTCTGCCCACGTCGCTGAGCACCGCAAACCCGAGGCCCTGCCGTTCATTTTCGGTTCAGGAAACCCGGAGCAGGTTGCCCTCGTTTGGGGATAGTCAAGGCCTGTTTACTCCCGAAAGGAGCCCCCTCATGCCCTTCCGCCGCTTCGCCCTCGGCATCGCCGGCGCCCTGGTTGTTCTCGCAGCCGGAATCGGCGCCGCCAGCGCCGCCAGCGCCTACGCCTCTTCCACCGTCAATGTCCGCTCCGGCCCCGGTACCGGCTACGCCGTGGTCGGCGTGCTGCGCCCCGGCCAGCGCGTCGAGATCGACTATTGCAAGGGGGCCTGGTGCCTCATCGAGCAGCGCGGTCCGGATGGCTGGGTGAACGCCAACTACCTCAACGCCGACCGCTACCGCGATCGCGACTATTTCGACGACGACTACTACGATGACGGCTTCTACCTGGAGCGCCCGCGCTATCGCTACCGCCCGGTCTATCCGTTCTATCGCAGCCAGGCCTGCTTTGGTCGGCCGAACGTGTCGTTCTGCTTCAGCAACTGACCGGCTTGCCGGGCGCTGTGCCGGGGCTTATCTAGTCCAGACCACACAGCGCCCGGTGCCCCATGGCTACGCAGCAGATGAAGCCTTACGTGAAGCTCGCCTCCACTCTCGCGAGCCTCGGGTTGGGCATTTTCTTCATCGAGCGCTTCGGGCTGTCCGAGCTGCAGAAGAACGGCACCATCCACATAGACGGCACCATCCTGTCGATCATGGTGATCGCGCCGATCGTGCTGGTCCTCGCCGGCGCCGTGGTGTTCATGGTGGGCAAGATGCGGCGGCTATAGCACGTTTCGCAACATCGTAGAACTCACTGGCCGTGCCACTTGCGTCCCCTCGCCCCTTCCGGCGGACGCGAGAGCGTCCGCGGGGGGGAGAGGGTCAGGGTGAGGGGGGCCCAGCACACGGGCCCTGCCGCGTCGCCGGGATAG
>JAESFN010000789.1_pt1 | contig 21225 bp, 21 predicted proteins | sample 9269411 | NCBI WGS metagenome assembly JAESFN01 (sample SAMN14505399, study PRJNA617100) | algae metagenome | isolation source: Iphinoe sp. HA4291-MV1 and co-occurring heterotrophs from trail next to... | place: USA: Maunawili Falls, Hawaii | collected 2009-07-25
GCGAAGGCATGCCGCAACCCGTGGGGTGAGACCCGAGCCGCGGAAATCCCTGCCCGACCGGCCAACCCTTTCAGCTCGCGGGCGAATACCTGCCGGCTGAGGTGGCCGCTCTCGCCGCCGGCCGGAAACAGCCAGGCGCCCGGCTCGAGCCGCGTCAGGTAGGCTTTGACCGCATCGCGCGCGCGGTCGGTAAGCGGCACGATCCGCTCCTTGCTGCCCTTGCCGCGCACCGTGAGGAAACTCGCATCGCGCATCACCGCGGCCCGCTTCAGTTCCACCAGTTCCGATACGCGCATGCCGGTGGCGTAGAGCAGCTCGAGCAGCAGATAGAGCCGCCCGGCCATGGCGCGCTTGGCGTCGCTCGCTTCAGGGGCCTCGATTTCCGCTTCCGCCAGGCTCAGCAACCGGTCGATCTCGGCAATCGACAGCACTTTGGGCAGGCTCCGCCGTGCCTTGGGCGAAGCGATGATTCGCGTCGGATCGTCGCCGCGCACCGCATCGGCGGCGAGAAATTTGTGGAACTGCCGGATGGCCGAGAGCTTGCGGGCACTCGACGAGGCGGCAATCCCCTGAGCTTCGAGGAAGGCCAGGTATTCCGTCACCTGCTCGCGCCCGGCAGCGGTCGGTCCGCTGCCGCGGCGCGCCAGGAAGTCACAATAGTCGCCGAGGTCGCGGCGATAGGCATCGATGGTGTTCCTCGCCGCGCCGCGCTCGGCGCTCATCATCTCGAGGAATGCGTCGACCAGGTGGCCGCCGCTCATTCGATCCCCTGCTGCCGGGTCACCACTTCGCCGTCGGACGGCGCATCAGCGGCGGGCTCGACCGAGAGGGCGGGCTCTTCGGCTGCTGGAGGCGTTGCTGCCGGGGCTTCCGGCTGGCGAGTGGTGTTGATTTCGCGTCGTACCAGCGGATCGCGCTGTGTCGATGGTACCAGTTCGCGCGCCGGAATGCGGAGGGTCACTTCCTTGTCGCGCGGTTGCACGATCGCGACCAGCGCGAACATTGCTCCATAGCCAAGCCCGACCAGGACCAGCAGGATGACGATCAGTCGAATGAGAGTCGGCATGGCAATCCGCTTTTGTCACGCTACGGGCCAGTCTCCCCTGTTTGCTGGATGCGATCAAGGGTGCGCTAACCATAGCGGTCCGACCATAGCGGGCATTGACTTTATGCCGCCCTAACGGTTCAAACCGCCCGAACAGGGAAATGCGATGTCACGCGACGGCACGACCACACGCGACGACCGGCGCGAGGATCTGCAGCAGCTCCTCGGGCACCGCCCGATCGTCCTGATCGGCATGATGGGCGCCGGCAAGACCACGGTTGGCCGCCGCCTTGCCGCCCGCCTCGGCCGCCACTTCGTCGATAGCGACGAGGAGGTGGAGAAGGCCGCGGGCATGACCATCGAGGACATTTTCCGTACCCATGGCGAAGCCGACTTCCGCGCCGGCGAGGTCAAGGTGATCGCCCGGCTGCTGAAGGACCACAACATCGTGCTGGGCACCGGTGGTGGCGCTTTCATCAATGCCGAGACCCGGGCACTGGTGAAGGAGGCGGCGATCTCGGTGTGGATCAAGGCCGATTTCGAGCTGCTGTTCCAGCGCGTCTCCCGCCGCTCCAACCGGCCGCTGCTGAAGACCGCCAACCCACGCGAGACGCTGCAGAAGCTGATCGAGGTGCGCTATCCGGTCTATGCGGAAGCCGACGTCACCATCGTCTCCCGCGACGTGCCGCAGGACCAGGTGGCGAGCGAAGTGATCGACGCGGTGCTGGCGCACCTCAGCAACGAGCAGGCCAATGGTTGAGCCGACCAAAGTTCACGTGCCGCTGGGCGAACGTGCCTATGACATTCTCATCGGCAACGGGTTGATCGACGATGCCGGCGCTCTGCTCAGGACGAAGTTCCCCGGTCGCCGCTTTGGCATCGTCACCGACACCGAAGTCGCCATCGCACAACTGCCGCGGCTCACCGCCTCGCTCGACGCGGCCGAAGTGAAATACGCCACCGTGGTGCTGCCCAACGGCGAGGGCACAAAATCCTTCGCCCGGCTGGGCGAAACCGTCGACGCGATTCTTGCGGCGCGGCTCGAGCGCGGCGACCTGATCATTGCGCTGGGCGGCGGCGTCATCGGCGATCTCGCCGGCTTTGCCGCGGCGATTGCCCGGCGCGGCATGGATTTCGTCCAGGTGCCAACCTCGCTCCTGGCGCAGGTCGACAGTTCCGTCGGCGGCAAGACCGGCATCAATTCGCCGCATGGCAAGAACCTGATCGGCGCCTTCCATCAGCCCAGGCTGGTGCTCGCCGATCTCGACGCGCTCGACACCCTGCCGCCGCGGCAGCTGGCCGCCGGCTACGCCGAAGTGGTGAAATACGGGCTGATCGACGACGAGCCGTTCTACTTCTGGCTCGAAGACAACCGCCGCGAGATTTTCGCCGGCAACGCCGCTTTGCGCGGCGAGATGGTGGCGCGCTGCTGTGCGGCAAAGACCCGGTTCGTGCTTGCCGATGAGAAGGAGACCGGGGTCCGCGCCCTGCTCAACCTCGGCCACACCTTCGGCCATGCGCTGGAATCGGCCACCGGCTATTCCGATCGCCTGCTGCACGGTGAGGGCGTCGCCATCGGCATGGTGCTGGCCCACGGCTTCTCGGCCAAGCTCGGCCTCGCCCCGAGCCAGGATACCGGGCGCATCGCCCAGCACCTGAGCGCCGCCGGCCTGCCGACCCACATCAACGATATCCCCGGCGAGCTGCCCGATACCGACTACCTGATGAATGCCATCGCTCAGGACAAGAAGGTGGTGCGCGGCGCACTCACCTTCATCCTCACCCGCGGCATCGGCCAGGCCTTCATCGAAAAGAACGTCGACCCGGCCACCGTGCGCGCCTACCTCGACGAAGTCAGGGCCGCCCGCTAGGCGGCCCGAACCACCTCGTCAGCGCTGCTGTCAGCCCTTTTTGGGCTGCATCACCGACCCACGCCACATAACCGTCGGGCCGGATCAGCAGAGCCTCTGGCGCGGCGACCGAGCCGATCGCCGGCAACGCCCACGGACCAGCGGAAGTCGCGTCCACCACCTCGACCCGATCCGCCCACGGCGCAATCGCGACAGAACCCGGCGTACCGAAGTTCAGCAGCACCGGCCGAGCCGCATGCAACAGGTCATACGTCCGCTGCTGGCCGTTGGCGGTCTCGATATCGAGGTCGGGCATGCGCCGCCCGAGCAGCGGGGGGCCCTCGCCAAAATCGTAGCGGATGCCAAGCCCGGTCAGGTCGGCAGTAACATGCCGGCGAGGTTCATCGAGCTCGAGCAGATCCGCCATCGTCTGGCGCAACGCCTTGGTGCGGTCGTCCTCGCGGCGCAGCGCCACCGCCGCCATGGTGTAACGCAACACCTTGGCGCCCACCGGGTGACGCTCGGCATGGTAGCTGTCGAGCAGGCTCGCCGGCGAAATCCCCTTGATCACCTGCGCCAGCTTCCAGCCGAGGTTCACCGCGTCCTGCACCCCGGTCTGCAGCCCCATGCCGCCGTCGGGCGGATGGATATGCGCCGCATCGCCCGCCACCAGCACTCGCCCTTGCCGATAGGCGGCGGCCTGTCGCGCCGCATCGGTGAAGCGGGTGATCGAGGTCGGGCTGTGGATGCCATAATCGGTGCCATAGACGCCGATCAGCGCCTCCTGCACCTCGGCAAGCGTCGGCTCGCCACTCTTGCCCACCTCTCGCTCGGTCACCAGCACCCGCACCGGGCCACTCTTCGCGAAGATGATCTGGCCGTCACGGATTTCGTATTCGGCCCGGCCGATCGAGTGGATACCGGTCGCATCGCGGCGAATGCCCAGCTCCGGCGGCTCCTCGGCCATTTCGGCTTCGGCGATCAGGTTGCTCGTGGTCGGGTCGGACCCGGGAAACTCTATGCCGGCCGCCTTGCGGACGAGGCTCCGCCCGCCGTCGCAGCCGACGAGATACTGCGCCCGCACCGTCCTGCCGTCGCCGAGCGCCACGTCGACACCGGCATCAGTCTGGATGAAGCCGATGACCTCGATGCCGCGATAGACCGGGACCTTCAACTCGTCGACCCAACCGCCGAGGATCCGCTCGATATGGTTCTGCCACAGCCCGAGCGTGTAGGGATGGCGCGTCGCAAAGCCGCTGAGATCGAGGCGGACGCCGGCAAACCCCACCGCCTGCGCGATCTGTCCTTCCGCGAGGAACCGCTCGCCGATGCCGCGCTGGTCGAACACCTCCAGCGTGCGGGGATGCAGCCCACCGGCGCGTGCCCCGACCAACTCCTGGCTCTGCCGGCGCTCGATGATCACCACGTCGATGCCGGCAAGCGCCAACTCTCCGGCCAGCATCAGGCCGGTCGGGCCACTGCCGGCAATGATTACCTGATGCTCGAATCTGCGCATCTGCTGTCTCCGCTTTTGGACGAGGACACGCCTTTTACGGGATGCTCAGGGGCTTGAAGCAAGCCCCTTCTGCGTTACATATCAGTATGGGCGGAGGGCGATATCGCGCTGCGCCACCCTTCTCGGACATGTATCCTCCTGGCTGAAACGTCTCGCGCGGCGGTGCCGATTCGTGCCGCGCCCGTGAAGCATCGTCGAGGAAAGCCAATGTCCGATCGCCGCCCGCTGCTCGTCATCGACGGCGACTCGTTCGCCCATCGCGCCTACCACGCCCTGCCCAAGACGGTGCGCCGGGCCGGCGACCGTGGTGGCGGGGCTATTGTCGGCTTCACCAACTACCTGATCCGGCTGCATGAGGCCGAGCAGCCGCGCGCCGTGGTGGTCGGCTGGGATACGCTGGCCGAGCCCAACTGGCGGGCGCTGGAATTCGCCCCCTATCAGGGTGGCCGCATCTTCGAAGACGAGATCGTCGACCAGCTCGAGGTGTTGCCTGAGATGGTCACCGCCTGCGGCTTCGTCTTCGGCAAGGCCGGCCGCTTCGAGGCCGACGATTTCCTTGCCACTGCCGTGGCCATGGAAGAGCGGGCCGGCGGCACCGCGCTGGTCGCCACCAGCGACCGCGATGCCTACCAGCTCGCCTCCGACAGGACGACGATCCTGCAGCCGATCAAAGGGGGCGAGATCGCCCGCATCGACCCCGCTGGCGTGCGCGAGCGCTACAAGGTGGAACCGCGCCAGGTCCCCGATTTCATCGCCCTGCGCGGCGACCCCTCGGACAAGATCCCGGGTGCCAAAGGGGTCGGCGAGGCGACGGCGGCGAGCCTGTTGCAGCGCTACCCGGACCTCGAGGCGATGATCGCCGACAACCGCTTCCCCACCCAGGCCGGCGATTTGAGGCTCTACAAGCGAATCGCCACCATGGTGACCGATGCGCCGCTGTCGCCCATCCCGGACACGCCGCCAAGCTGGGGCAAGGCTGCAGCTCTCGCCCGGGACTGGGAGTTGAACAACCTCGCCGACCGGCTGCAGCAACTGGCCAACAAGGCCTAGCCTGACCTTACGGCGCGACCGAGATCACCACCCGGCGGTTGGCGAAGAACGTCTCGCCGAACTGTTCGGTGGCGCCGGCGCCGGTGGCCGAGACCCTATCGAACTTCAGCCCGGCCTGCTTCAGGTAGGCAAGGACGTTCTGAGCCCGCTCGATGGCGAACAGCGCATTGGTGGCGTGGTTGCCGGCGCGGCTCGAGTAGCCGGTGACCAGCACCTTGCACTTCTGCTCGCCGATATCGGCGACGATCTGGTCCAGCCGCTCCATCAGCTTGGGCGTCAGGTCGTTCGAACTCTCGTTGAAGCCCACAACATTGTAGAGTTCGTCACGGTTGCAGTGCGCCCCGGCGGCGACCGCCGGTTCTGCCGCTGCAAGGCTGGCGGTCGCCACCGGCTTGTCGCCCTCCGCCGCTTCCGGCAGCTTCAACGCCGTCACGGCCGCCGGCGCCTTCGCCGCGGGAACGGCAGCCGGTTCCTCTGCCACTGCCGCCACTTCGGTGGTCACCGGCTCGGCTGCCGGCTGCGCCGCGGCGATGGTGGCGTCGGGCAGCGGCCAACCGCCGGTGGGGGCGCGCGACACGCCTTCGACATTGCCGTCCTTCAGCACCAGGAACTCGCCCAGGAGTTCGTTCTCGGTGTTGGCGGTGGTGCCCTGGGTCGAAAGCCCCGACACGGTTACGGCGCGACCGTTCACCGCTACGGCGGCGAGATAGAGGTTGCGGTCGCGGTTCGAGCCGTCGCCGCCATAGGCCTCGTTGACCAGCCGCACCCGGACTTCCCCGCCGGGTTTGAACAAATCCTCCGGGATATCGAAGGCAAAACTCTGCACATAGGGGGTCTTGTCGGTGGCGTCGGCAAAGCGGCCGGCGGTAGCGGTATCGATCGCGGCGTTCACCGCGCCCTCCCCCAGCACCTTGCCGTCGAACGTCACCTCAAACTTCGGCGGCCCGTCATAGGCCTCGCCGCCGATGATCAACTGCAGGCTGCTGCCCGCGGCGAAAGCACCCGGTACCGCGCACAGCGCAAAGGCGGCCGCGAGGACCGCCGTCTTCAAAGTGGACATGTCGCCCTCCAGTCTGTCTGCAGACACCAGTGCTAGGCAACAGCTTGGGCGATAATTCGGAGACAAAGCGGCAGCCTGCCACCGCTTCGCCCGGCTTTGGCCGCAAAGCACCGCGCCGGTTGCGGCGGAGGGCGGCAACTCCCATATGTGCAGCATCCAAACCGATCAGAGATCGTCAGACCGCGGGGGCCACCACCTCGACGGCAAGGGCATGGACGCCGGCTTTGAGTTCGGTGTCCAGCGCCTCCATGACGGCGCGATGCTGTGCGAGGCGTGATTGACCGGTGAACAAGGGAGAGGCGATCCGGACACGGAAATGCGTCTCGCCGCCCTCCCGATAACCGCCGTGCCCTCTATGTTTCTCGCTCTCGTCGATCACTTCAAGATGGGTCGGAGCGAATTTGACCGAAAGTTTTTCTGCAATCGTGTCTCGAACGGACATATGGATACCGGTTCAGTTTGAGGCGTGGCCGAGGCCCCGTAACTAGGATTGATGAAGCTGGATTCCAAGTATTTTGACCGCATCCGGATCCGTTCTCGGCACCCGGAACCCGAAGCGCAGCCCGAAGTACCGGCCTGTGGGTGGGAGGGGTGCGACCAGCCCGGCCTCTACAAGGCGCCCAAGGGCAATCGGGCTGTCGGCCAATATCACCATTTCTGCCTCGAGCACGTGCGCCACTACAATCAGGTGTTCAATTTCTTCGCCGGCATGAAACCCGAGGAGATGGAAACCCATCTGCACGCCGAAAAGGAAACCGACGGTCGTCCGAGTTGGGGGTTCGGTGCCAAGCCGGGCGCCGGCACCGGTCCGCGCATGCCGCGCGGCGCCCCACGCGATCCGAACGCCAAGCGGGTCAATGACCCGTTCGGGGTGTTCGCGCGTTACGCCCGCCACCAGAAGCGCGAGCCGCAGCAGGAGCGGGTGAAACCGCTGCACGAGCAGGATCGCCGCTCGTTCGAGACCCTCGGCTTCAAGGGCTACGCCAAGTCCGACGAGATCAAGGCCGCCTACAAGGCCCTGGTGAAGGTGCACCACCCCGACGCCAATGGCGGCGACAAGAGTTCGGAAGACCGGCTGCGTGCCATCATCGCCGCCTACTCGCACCTCAAATCCAAGGGCTTCGTCGCGCGCTAGTCAGGGGGTGAACGTGGCCCGAAAATGGGATGGCCGCATCGTCATCGAGACCGAGCGCCTGTGCCTCCGCGGCTTCGTGGAGGCCGACCTGCCCCATTTTGCCGCCATGCATACCGACCCGGCGGTCATGCAGTATCTCGGTGGCTCGACTCTTGCCGCCAGCGTAACCGCTGACATCGCCGCCGCTGCGCAGAATGGCTTCGACACGACCGGTGTCGGCAAGATCGCCGTAGCACGCCGTTCCGACGGCGTCTTCCTCGGCATGTGCGGCCTCTCGATCGAATCCTGGTACCCCAACGACATCGAGGTCGGCTGGCGGCTGGGTCGTGCATACTGGGGGCATGGCTATGCCAGCGAGGCCGGCGCCGCGTGGCTCGACCACGCGTTCCGCGTGCTTGGAGCACCGCGCGTCATCTCGGTCACCGACGTACCCAACCGCCGCAGCATCGCCGTGATGGAGCGGATCGGGCTCACGCTCGACCACCACGCCGAACTGACCGATGAATCGGGCTCCTTCCCCGCGGTGATCTATTCCATGAATCTCGCGCAATGGGCCGAGAAAGCGCGTTCCTAATAATGTCGCGCGCCGGTTGGCTCGATGAAGTTTCATGATGGCTGTATTCGTGCCGGCGATGGATGCGGAGAAATCCCCGCGCGATCAAGGTTTGCAGCGCTCCAGCGGTCGGCGACCGTCGGGACTTCGAGCGCTCATGCGCCCTACCCCCGCGCAGCCGATGCTGCTATAGAGCCCGCAACCGCCAAGGCAGCCGTCTTGACCTATTTCCTTCCGCGAGCCTCGTGAAATGCCTGAATTCAACAATCTGCCGAACAAGCAATATTCCGTCCGCGAAACCTTTGGCATCGACAGCGATATGAAGGTGATGGGCTATGCGGAAACCGATCCGCATGTGCCGCCGCTGGACCCCGACTACCTGTTCGACCGCAACACCACGCTGGCGATCCTTGCGGGCTTTGCCTTCAACCGCCGCGTCATGGTGCAGGGCTATCACGGCACCGGCAAGTCGACCCATATCGAGCAGGTTGCGGCGCGCCTCAACTGGCCGCTGGTCCGCGTCAACCTCGACGCCCACGTCAGCCGTATCGATCTCGTCGGCAAGGACGCGATCGTCCTCAAGGACGGCAAGCAGATCACCGAATTCCGTGACGGCATCCTGCCCTGGGCCGTGCAGAACAACATCGCGCTGGTCTTCGACGAATACGATGCCGGCCGCCCGGACGTGATGTTCGTGATCCAGCGCGTGCTCGAGACGCAGGGCCGCCTGACGCTGCTCGACCAGAACCGCGTCATCACCCCGCACCCGGCCTTCCGCCTGTTCGCGACGACCAACACCATCGGTCTCGGTGATACTTCGGGCCTCTATCATGGCACCCAGCAGATCAACCAGGGCCAGATGGACCGCTGGTCGATCGTCACCACGCTGAACTACCTGCCGCACGACAAGGAAGTCGGGATCGTTCTGGCCAAGGCCAAGACCTACACCGGCGAGAAGGGCAAGAAGACCGTCAACAACATGGTCCGTCTCGCCGATCTCACCCGCCAGGCCTTCATCAACGGCGACCTGTCGACGGTGATGAGCCCGCGTACGGTGATCACCTGGGCCGAGAATGCCGAGATCTTCGGCGATGTCGGCTTCGCCTTCCGGCTGACCTTCCTCAACAAGTGCGACGAGCTCGAACGCCCCGTGGTGGCAGAGTTCTATCAGCGCGTGTTCGGCGAAGACCTGCCGGAATCGGCTGCCAACCTGGCGGTCACGGCCTAAGCCGGAGGCCGCTTTGGCCCAGAATATCTACGACGACCCGAAGTTCCTTGCCGGGTACAGCGAATTCCCCCGCTCGCGTGATGGCCTCGAGGCCACCAGCGAGTGGCCGGCCTTTCGCGCCCTGCTGCCGGCAGTTGCGGGCAAGCGCGTCGTCGATCTGGGCTGCGGCTTCGGCCAGCTGAGCCGCTGGCTTGGCGACCAGGGCGCAAGCTCTGTCCTCGGCATCGACCTCTCGGAGAGGATGCTGGCGCGCGCCGCGGCAGAGACGACCAATCCGGCCGTCACCTATGCCCGCGGCAACCTCGATGAACTGGTGCTGGTACCCGCGAGCGCCGACCTGATCGTCAGCTCGATGGCGCTGCACTATATCGAGGATTTCGACCGCATCGCCAACATGCTGTTCGAGGCTCTCGCGCCCGGCGGCCAGCTGGTGTTCTCGGTCGAACACCCGATCTACGCCGCCCGCGCCGAGCCCGAGTGGGTCGCCGCAGCCGACGGCCGTCAGGCCTTCGCCATCGCCGACTATGGCATCGAGGGCCGTCGCGTCACCAACTGGATCGTCGACGGCATCGTGAAGTTCCACCGGACCATCGGCACGATGCTGAACGTCCTCACCCGCGCCGGCTTCCAGTACGGCGCCGTCAACGAGTGGAAGCCCTCGGACGAACAGTTCGCGGCCCATCCTGAGTGGAAGGCGACGGAGCTGACCCGCCCGATGTTCCTCCTGATGTCCCTGACCAAGCCTGCCCAACGAGAACACTGATGGCCCTTCCGCCGCGCTCCAAGCAGAACAAGCCCGACACCACCGCCCCGTTCAAATCGGCGATGGGCGCCGCGGTGCGCGCCATTGGCGGCAAGCGCGATCTCGAGGTGAGTTTCTCGGCCGACCGTCCGATCCTCACCGCCGACAAGGCGCGCCTCGCCAACCTGCCGCGCCTGCCGACGCTGCGCGACATCGCCATTGCCCGCGGCCAGGGCGACGCCATGGCCATGCGGCTCGCCAGCCACGATCCCGAAACGCACCGGAAGCGCGCCCCGGCCGAGCCGGAAGCTCGCGCCGCCTATGATGCGCTCGAGCAGGCCCGCGTCGAGGCGCTGGGCTGCATCCGCATGCCCGGCATGACCGGCAACATCCACGAGATGCTGGAAGACCGGCTGTTCCGCCAGAACTTCGCCGAGGTCAACGACAAGGCTGATGCCCCGCTCGCCGAGGCGCTGGGCCTGATCCTGCGCGAACGGGTCGCCGGCGTCGCCATCCCGCCGTCCGGCAACGCCATCGTCGATCTGTGGAAGAAGGAAATCGAGGAACGCGCCGGCACCTCGCTGACGACGCTCCTCACCAAGTTCGAGGATCAGGACCTGTTCAGCCGCGCTACCCGGCAGTTGCTGCGCGACCTGAGCCTCGTGCCCGACAGCGACCTCGACGACGGCGAGAGCGACGATTCCGAGCAGGGCGACGACCAGGAACCCGAGCGCGGCCAGGACGACGAGAAGAACCCCGAGCAGGGCGAGGGGGAGAGCGAGGACGCCGAGGCCGACGAGGACCAGACCCCGGGCCAGTCGGAGCAGGAAGGCGAAGTCGAAGGCGCGGAGATGGATTTCTCCGAGACCGACGAGGACGACAGTTCGGAATCGGGCGAGGACCAGCCCAATCCGCCGCCGCCCGGCGCCAACGCCAAGGAATTCGCCAACGTCTTCAGCTACAAGATCTTCACCCAGAAGTTCGACGAGGTGGTGCGGGCGCCCGACCTCTGCCCGCCCGAGGAGCTGGACCAGCTCCGCGCGCTGCTCGACAAGCAGCTCGAGAACCTTGCCGGCGCCGTGGCGCGGCTCGCCAACAAGCTGCAGCGCCGGCTGATGGCGCAGCAGAACCGCAGCTGGGAGTTCGACCTCGAGGAGGGCCTGCTCGACACGGCGCGCCTCACCCGCGTGGTCACCGACCCGCTGCAGGCGCTGAGCTTCAAGGTCGAGCGCGACACCGATTTCCGCGACACCGTGGTGACGCTGCTGCTCGACAACTCCGGCTCGATGCGCGGCCGCCCGATCACCATCGCGGCGATCTGCGGCGACATTCTCGCCCGCACGCTCGAGCGTTGCGGCGTGAAGGTCGAAATCCTCGGCTTCACCACTCGCGCCTGGAAGGGCGGCAAGAGCCGCGAAGCCTGGCTCGAGGCCGGACGCCCGCCGAACCCGGGTCGGGTCAACGACATCCGCCACATCATCTACAAGGCCGCAGACGAGCCGTGGCGCCATGCCCGCCGCAACCTCGGCCTGATGATGCGCGAAGGCCTGCTCAAGGAAAACATCGACGGCGAAGCCCTGCAGTGGGCGCATAAGCGCCTGCTCGCCCGGTCCGAAAATCGCCGTATCCTGATGGTGATCTCCGACGGTGCGCCGGTCGACGACTCGACCCAGAGCGTCAACGCCGGCAACTACCTCGAGGCCCACTTGCGTCAGGTGATCGAAGACATCGAGACCCGCTCCGCCGTGCAGCTGGTGGCGGTCGGTATCGGCCACGACGTCACGCGCTATTATCGCCGCGCCGTGACCCTGCTCGACGCCGAGGAACTGGCTGGCGCACTGACCGACGAGCTCGCCTCGCTGTTCGACGAGGAAGCGCCCGGGGCCTTCCGCAAGAGCCGATACGGATGACCGCAGCACGGCGTGCCTCGCGTCTCGCCGGAGCGGCACTGCTGATCGCAAGCGCCGGCGTCGCCGTCCTGGCCGCGGCCGGGCTCGGCGCCCGCGCCGAGGAAGAAACCGTCACCTCGGTGGCGATCTCGACTTTCGCGGGCGCCGGCATCGGCCAGCGTGTGCAAGGCCTCGTCTGGCGCGGCGGCATCGAGATGCAGAGCCAGACCGACACCTTCGGCGGCCTCTCCGGTCTCGGCTTCACCGGCCCGAACGGGCGGCTGGTGATGGTCTCGGATCGCGGCAACTTCGTTTCCGGCCAGCTGCTCTATGACGAGGCCGCGCGCCCCATGGGGCTGATCGGCGTCAAGGTAGAGCCAATCCAGAATTCGAAGGGCAAGGAGCTGCCGCGCGCCTATTCGCGCGACGCCGAGGCCCTGGCGGTGATCATCCGCGACGGCACCCCGAGCGCCGTCCGCGTCGGCTTCGAGAACCTCACCCGCGTCGCCGATTTCTCGCTGGTCGACGGCGTGCCGCAGGGCGCTGCACGCGAGGTCAACATCCCCAAGTGGCTGAGCGACACCCGCACCAACGAGACGCTGGAGGCGGTCTGCATCGCCCCCGCCAACTCGCCGATCGCCGGCTCCACCCTGCTGCTCACCGAAGGGATCATCGACGATGACGGCCAGCACTCGGCGTACCTCCTCGGCCAGAACGACAAGGGCCCGCTGAGCTACATCTCCGGCGACGGCACCAACCCGACCGATTGCGCCTTCATGCCGAGCGGCGACCTCTTGGTACTGGAGCGCGGCGTCGCCCTCCTCACCTTCCAGATGCGGCTGGTCCGCATCCCTGCCGCCGAAGTGAAGGCCGGCGCCCACATGAAGGGCGAGCTGCTGCTGCACGCCGCCGGCGGCGACATCGACAACATGGAGGCCCTCGCGGTGCACAGTGCCCCTGACGGCACCACCCGCATCACCCTGGTCTCGGACAACAACTTCAACGACTGGGAACGCAACCTGCTGCTAGAGTTCAGCCTGCCGGAGTGAGGGGGACGCGATGTCGGCAAGGGACGTGCTTCAGGCCTACGCCGACCGTATCAACCGCCAGGATTTCGACCTCCTGACCGACCTCATCGCCCCCGACGCGACGTTCTGGTTCACCAGCGGCACCCATAGCGGCATCGCCGCCATCCGCGCGGCGTTCGAGGCGACCTGGCAGGCGATGGGGCCGAGCGAGCACTACTGGCTCGACCAGCTCGAATGGATTGCCGAAGGCGACCATGCCGCCGCCTGCATCTACCGCTTCAACTGGGAAATCACCGTCGACGGCAGGCACGACTCGGGCTCGGGCCGCGGCACCACGGTGCTGAAGCGTGTGGGCGACCGCTGGTGGATCGCCCACGAACACCTGAGCGGCTGGCCGGTTAGGCGGCAGCCTTGAGCGGCGGCAGCGGCATGAGCTTGCCCATCAGCATCCGGTAGGGCGCCAGCAGCAGCAGCGCCGCGAGGAACTTCACCAGGAAGTCGCCGGCCGCCAGCGAGAACCACAGCGGCACCTCCGGCCCGAGGCTGAGGAACGGCGCCGGGAAGCCGAGCGAGCCATCCTGCGCGCCGTAGACCCCGTCGACGAAGCCGAAGGCCGGCGCAAAGGCGATGGAAAAGAAGATCGCCGTATCGAGGAGCGAACCGACGAGCGAGCCGATCAGCGGCGGCAGGAACCAGTTCCTGCTGGCCCTCAGCCGCGAGAACACCGAGATGTCGAGCAACTGCCCGATGAGGAACGCCGTCACCGAGGCCGTGGCGATACGCGCTGTGGTCGCCGGCGACCCCCCAACGTTCCACGGCAGCGGATTGAAGCTCAGGTAGAACGACAGAGCCACCGCGACAAAAAAACCGACAACCACCACCTGCCGGGCGCGCGCCGGGCCGTCATAGCGGTTGGTCAGGTCGGTGACGAGGAAAGCGAAGGGGTAGGTGAACGCGCCCCAGGTGAGCAGGTCCGCCAGATTGACCGGGCCAAGCGTCGCCTGCACCGGGTAGAGCACGAGAATGTTGGACGCGGTGACGACCACGACCATGGCCGCGATGGCCGCGACAAAGCGAGCGAGCATATCCTGCACCTCTATGTAAGCCGCTGACCGGCATCAGACCGGGGCGGAAAAACGAAACCGCGCGTTCCTGTCGAGGAGCGCGCGGCCGAAACTTTGGCTCGGAAGTAAGCTTACGCGGTCGCGAGCGACGCGCGCACTTCCTTCTTCACGGCCAGCGCGACGGGCGACAGCTCGGCGTCGTCTGCCTTGAGCAGGAACGCATCGAGGCCACCGCGGTGCTCGACCGAACGCAGCGCGTTCGCCGAGATACGCAGCTTGACCGTGCGGCCGAGCGTGTCCGACAGAAGCGAGACGTTGAGGAGGTTGGGGAGGAAGCGGCGACGGGTACGGTTGAGCGCATGGCTCACCTTGTTCCCGGTCATCACGCCCTTACCGGTGAGTTCGCAGCGGCGAGCCATTGGAGTGTCCTGTCAAAAGGCCCTTGGCGGGGGACTATCCCCTCGCAACGGGCTGGAGTCTGTTCTTGATTGCGGACGCTCCCATAGAGAACCGGGGGCCTCCCGTCAAGCTTGTGAACGCCGAATGCCTTGCCAGCCCGGGACTCGCTCGGCATTTTGGCAGCGATACTGATTCGCCGTTGGCGAGCCGCCAGAGGTCCGTTCCCGTGTTGAGCGCCGGTTTCCGCCAGACGATGCGACTTGCCGCCCTCGGGCTGGCGCTCCTGTCCCTGCCCGCCGCTGCCGCCGAGATCAAGGCGCGCGCCGAGTACATGGTGACCATGGGCGGCACCCACATCGCCAACGTGCGCATCAACCTCACCGACAACGGCTCGGTCTATTCGCTGGTGCTCGACGCCAAGATCACCGGCCTCGCGCAGTTGGTGGCAAGCGGTAGTGCCAAGGCGACCTCGACCGGCACCTCCACCGACAAGGGCCTGCGTTCGCAGAAGTTCGACATCCTGACCCGCGCCGGCGGCGAGGACTTCACCTCGGCCGTCACCTATGCCGGCGGCACGGTCGATACGTTCAAGGTCGCCCCGCCCATCGTCAACAATATCGACCGCGTGGCGATCGAGCGGAAGCACCTCACCACCGCCAACGACATGCTGGCGCCGTTCGTCTTCAAGGGCCCCGCGCTCGACCAGCAGCTCTGCAACCGCCAGATGCCGATCTTCACCGGCGTCGAGCGCTTCAACCTGAGCCTCAAGTACGTCAAGGACGACACCGCGACGTCCAAACGCACCGGCTACCAGGGCCCGCTGGTGCTGTGCTCGATGCACTACACCCCGATCTCCGGGCACTACACCAACAACGAGATCACCACTTATCTCGCCAAGAACGAGCGCATTCTCGTCTGGTACGCACCGCTGAAAGCCCAAGGCTACTACATCCCCTATCGCGCGCTGGTGACCACCGAAGCCGGCGACCTCTCGGTGGTCCTGACCGACCTCACCGAGTAGCCATTCCGCCCGCGGAGCGCTTTCAGGAAAAGTTGCAGACTTTTCCGGTTCGAAAGCGCGACCAAGTCAAAGACCCGATGAACGTCAGCTAAACCCTTACCTCAGCACGCGTTCAAGCGACGGGCGGCATTTTCTCCTGCAATGGCTCACGCCAAGGAGGAACTGATGACCATCGTGAAACTCGGCATCGCCGCTCTCGTGACCACCGTCGCGCTCGCCGGTGCCGCCAACGCTTTCGACCTGAAGGCCGGCAATTCCGGCAAGCTGGTCCCCACCAAGATCCAGCTCGGCATCATCCCGCCGGCGAACAATATCTGCCCCGGCAACGGCAAGCTGACCGCCTGGGTGCAGACCAATAAGCCCGGCACCATCGACATCCTGCTGGTGAAGAAGGGCGGCGCCGTCGGCGGCCCCTACTCCGTCACCACCGTCAAGGGCGCCAACGGCGTCATCATGGGCAGCTACACGCAGAACCTGGTGATCAACAATCCCGTGGACGCCGAGTACCGCGTCGTCGTTGCCGGCACACCTATCCAGAGCAACTGGGTCCCACTCGTCGCCGAGTGCTGAGGGACCGCCCGAATTCCGCGCCCCGGACCACCGGCAACAGACCCGTGGTCCCTCGTGCCGGCATGCCTCCAAGCGGGGCCGCCGGCCGGGCGGCGGAAATCATGGTTAACAGGGCGTTACCAAAATCCGCGTGTCATTCCGGGACGGTCAACGGCTATTTTGCCAACGTCACGCCATGAGCACCCAGTGTTCACGGCCCCTAGGAGTGAAACCTACAAAAATCTTTGAACTTGAACACTTTACGCCTCGTTCACACTTCGCCGATTCGAGCGCCAGAACGGCCGAAATTAACCCCTTCGAAACCTTCCTGAACGGGATTTCCGGGGATTGCCGCCAGTGCCATCGGAAAGCCGTGGCGCTAGCGGGTCGCGGGTCACACCACCCACCATATGCTGTAGTGAACAAACGCGGATTTCCGAGTCGCAACCGATTCCTTTCCGGTTTGTTCTTTGTTCGTACCAATGGTTAATGCCGATGCGGGTTGCGCCGCCCTTTTTGTTCCGCGACGAGACACTCGTTTGTTGGCGTTCGATCACCTAAATAGGGCGCGATGACTCCCGCTTCCGCCTCCTCGCTCAAGGCGATCCTTGGGCCCACCAACACTGGCAAGACCTTCTTCGCCATCGACCGGATGCTGGCGCACCGCTCGGGGATGATCGGCCTGCCGCTGCGCCTGCTCGCCCGCGAGGTCTACCACAAGGTGGTCGACCGGATCGGCGCCCAGCACGTGGCGCTGGTGACCGGCGAGGAGCGGATCGTTCCCGCCAAACCGCGCTACTGGGTGTGCACGGTCGAGGCCATGCCGCTCGACATCCCGGTCGAATGCGTGGCGATCGACGAGATCCAGGTGGCGACCGATTTCGATCGCGGCCACGTCTTCACCAATCGGCTGCTGCATGCCCGCGGCATCAGCGAAACGCTGCTGCTCGGCGCGGCGACCATGACGCCGCTGATCCGCGCGCTGTTGCCCGACGCCGAGATCATCCAGCGCCCGCGCTTTTCCGAGCTGCTCTATGCCGGCTCCAAGAAGATCTCGCGCCAGCCCAAGCGCTCGGCCATCGTCGCCTTCTCGGCCACCCAGGTCTACGCCATCGCCGAGCTGATCCGGCGCGAACGCGGCGGCGCCGCCGTGGTGATGGGCGCCCTCTCACCCCGCACCCGCAACGCCCAGGTCGACCTCTACCAGAACGGCGATGTCGACTTCCTCGTCGCCACCGACGCCATCGGCATGGGCCTCAATCTCGACGTCCACCACGTCGCCTTCGCCGACGACCACAAGTTCGACGGCCACCAGACTCGCCAGCTCACCCCGGCCGAGTTCGGCCAGATCGCCGGCCGCGCCGGCCGCCACATGCATAACGGCACCTTCGGCGTCACCGGCCATGCACCGGATTTCGACGAGGAACTGGTCAAGCGGCTCGAAACGCACGACTTCGAGCCCGTCCGAGTGGTGCAATGGCGCAACGCCGAGCTGGATTTCGCCTCGATCGAGGACCTGCGCCACAGCCTCGACCAGACGCCCAAGCTCAAGGGCCTGACCCGCGTCCCCATCGCCACCGACCAGTATGCGCTGGAGTTCGTCGCCCGCAACGAGGCCGGCGCGGCGGCGAAAGGCGAGGCGGCAGTGCGGCTGCTGTGGGAGTGCTGCGGCATCCCGGACTACCGCGATATCTCGCCGGCCCAGCACGGCGAGATCATCACCCGCATCTATCTCGACCTCACCCGGCACCGCCATGTCGACGCCGACTGGATTGCCGAGCAGGTGCGGTTCTGCGACAATGTGACAGGCGACATTGATACGCTTTCCAATCGGATCAAGCAGATCCGCACATGGACCTTTGTCGCCAACCGCAAGAACTGGCTTGAAGACCCCGCATATTGGCGCGAAAAGACCCGGGACATTGAAGATCGACTGAGTGACGCCCTACATGAGCGTCTCACTCAACGTTTCGTCGATCGTCGCACCTCGGTGCTTATGCGCCACCTGAGAGACAAGCATATGGTATCGCCTGAAATTAACGACCGCGGCGAGGTGAGCCTCGAAGGCCACCTCATTGGCTCCATCGAGGGCTTCCGCTTTACATTGGCCCGGTCGGAAGGTGGCGATGCCAAGGGTGTGGCGGCAGCCGCCGCGCAGGTCGTGGCGCCCGAGATTGCCAAGCGTGCCGAGCGCGTCACCGGCGCTCCCAACGAAGAGCTGGTGCTCTCCACCGATGGCTATGTGCGCTGGCGCGGCCAGGTGATCGCCAACCTCGTCGAGGGCGAACAGCTGTTCACCCCGCGCCTCATCATCCTCGCCGACGAGAGCCTCACCGGCCCCGACCTCGAGCGCGTGCAGGACCGGCTGAACCTCTGGCTCCGCCATCTGGTCAACACCCAGCTCGAAAGCGTGCTGTCGCTCGAAGCCCCGGCCGACCTCGAAGGCGCCGCCCGCGGTGTCGCCTACCGGCTGTACGAAAACCTCGGCATCCTGCCGCGCGGCGCCGTGGCCGAGGAGGTCAAGGGCCTCGACCAGGACGTGCGCGGCAAGCTGAGGAAGCTCGGCGTCAAGTTCGGCGCCTACCACATCTACGTGCCGCAGAGCCTCAAGCCCGCGCCGCGCGAGCTGGCGCTGATCCTCTACGCGCTGAAGCACGGTGGCGTCCGCCAGCCGGGCGTGGCCGAGCTGCCGCAGATCGTGCTCTCCGGCCGTACCTCGTTCCTCATCGATCCCGAAGTGAACGTGAAGCTCTATGAGCTCGCCGGCTTCAAGGTCGCCGGCCGTCGCGCCGTGCGCGTCGATATCCTCGAGCGCCTCGCCGACATCATCCGGCCGCTGATCGCGCTGAACCCGGTGACTCACCAGGGCGAGCTGCCCGCCGGTGCCGCCGAAGGCAACGGCTTCCGCGTCACCGTCGAGATGACTTCCCTGCTCGGCACCGCCGGCGAGGACTTTGCCTCGATCCTCAACTCGCTCGGCTACCGCGTCCGCCGTACGCCCAAGGTTGCGGCAGCGCCGGTTGTTGAGACCACTACTATCGAGACCGTCACCGAGACGGTCACAACGGAGGTTACCGCCGACCCGGTTGCTGCCGACGTCGTCGATGCCGAGGTCAACGCCGCTGCTACTGACGCTGTCGAGGGTGCTGCCCCAGCCGTCGAGGTCGTCGCCGAAACCGTCGCGGTCGAAACCGCTACGGCCGACCTGGGTGACGCCCCGGCTCCGACCGAAGAGACGAAGGCCGCTGAGCCCGAGTTCGACGAGGTCTGGTTCCCGGCCGGCCGCCGTCCCGACAATCCGCGGCATGGCGGCGCCCGCAACCGCGGCCAGCGTGCCGAGGGTGCGGAAGGGGCTGCTGCCGAAGGCGAGAAGTCCGAGCGCCCGCAGCGCAACTTCCGCCGCCCCGACCGTCCGCAGGGTGGCGACGCTGCCACTCCCGGCGACGGCAAGCCCGGTCGCCCGCGTTTCGAGGGCCGTCGCGACGGCCAGCGTCCGGGCAATGGCGGCGGCAAGCCGTTCGAGAACAAGGGTGGCAAGCCCGGTGGCAAGCGCTTCGACAAGCCGCGCGAGGACTGGAAAGAACACCGTCCGCGCGAGGATCGGAAGCCTGCCGTGCTCGATCCGAACTCGCCCTGGGCCGCTCTCGCGGCACTGCGGAACCCCAAGTCCGAATGAGCAAGTCCGAGTGAGGCTTGGACAAGCAACGGCTCGACAAGTGGCTGTTCTTCTCGCGTGCGGTGAAATCCCGCACGCTGGCGCAGAAGCTGATCGAGACTGGCGCCATCCGCGTCAATTCTGAGCGCACTGACCGGTCCGACCACAAGGTCGGGCCGGGCGACGTTCTCACCATGACGGTGCACACCCGGCTGCTGGTCTGGCGCATCCTCGACCCCGGCACCCGCCGTGGCCCCGCCACCGAGGCTGCCCTCCTCTACGAAGACCTCTCCCCGCCGCCCGTCCCCCGCGAAGCCGCGCCGCCCGCCCACGGCGAACGCGACGCCGGAGCCGGTCGCCCGACGAAGAAAGAACGCCGCGACACCGATCGGCTGCGCGACGACGAGAACTGAACGATCTCGCACCCAATCGTTCACTTTGCCGTTATGCCCATCCCTGCCCCCGCTGCCGCAATTGCTGCCTCCGCTGACCCCTGCCATCCGCCGCACGATATCGCGCTGGCTGCATGGGTGGATAACCATGTCCGCAACATGCCTGCTCCGCCGAAAGCCTAGGCGCCCTGTCCCTTGCGGCGTGGGAGAAAAAGGGCTAGCACGGCCCTCAGGTGTGCGGCTTGCTGCGTGCGCCCGGCTGAAAGACCCAGCGGCCCTAGAAACTTGAGCAGGAACGCTCGCGAAGAATGACCTACATCGTCACGGACAACTGCATTAAGTGCAAGTACATGGACTGCGTCGAGGTTTGTCCCGTCGACTGCTTCTATGAAGGCGAGAACATGCTCGTCATCCACCCCGACGAGTGCATTGACTGCGGCGTCTGCGAGCCCGAATGCCCGGCCGAGGCGATCAAGCCCGATACCGAGGGCGGCCTCGACAAATGGCTCGAGATCAACAGCAAATACGCCTCCGCCTGGCCCAACATCACCGAAAAGCGCGACGCTCCGGCTGATGCCAAGGAGTGGGACGGCGTCGAGGGCAAGTTCGAGAAACACTTCTCGGAAGCCCCCGGCGAGGGCGACTGACCTCAGCCAGAAATGGTGCGAAGCCGCGGTTTCGCCGCTGGTTTGCCATGCCGATGAACGGGTTCTGACCGGGAGCTGAACGACTTCCGGCAGCCTTGATTCGCAACTTTTGATTTTGCTGAAATTTTGTGCTACGCTCCTTGAACGAATGGAGCTTGCCCGTCATCCAATGCGTGCCGTTAGGCACCCTTTTTTTTGACACCAGCAATATTGGGGCGCAGTCATCCGGTCGCGCGGACCGGAAGAGTGCGCGAAGGGTTTTGCTTATCTGTTCGACGGGCGAACGAGCAACAACAGGACAGCCTCTCCGCGAAGAGCTGTCCGGCGGCGGCGTTAATAGGAGTATCCTCTATGGTCACCAAGAAGCCTCAGCAGCGGCTTGGATTCAAGACGGGCGAGTAC
>JAESFN010000792.1_pt1 | contig 21155 bp, 22 predicted proteins | sample 9269411 | NCBI WGS metagenome assembly JAESFN01 (sample SAMN14505399, study PRJNA617100) | algae metagenome | isolation source: Iphinoe sp. HA4291-MV1 and co-occurring heterotrophs from trail next to... | place: USA: Maunawili Falls, Hawaii | collected 2009-07-25
GAGCCTGCGCGCGGCTTTGCCGACCGCAACCTGGCCGCCTTCGACGATGAGGGGGTCGACGCGGTGATCGTGAACGTCGCCGGCTGCGGAGCCATGCTCAAAGACTACGGACACCACTGGCACGACGCGCAGCAGGGCGCTCGCGAACGTTTCGCTCACAAGGTGCGCGACGTCAGCCAGTTTCTCGACGAACTCGGCCTGGTGCCGCCCACGGGCGAGCTGCGTTTGAAGGCGACCTATCACGACGCTTGCCACTTGGGCCATGCCCAAAAGGTGACCGAGGCGCCGCGGCGGTTGCTCGAGCAAATTCCGGGGCTTGATCTGCGGGAGTTACCGGAGACCGAGCTCTGCTGCGGGGCGGCCGGCACCTACAACCTCACCCAGCCGGAAATGGCGGGCCGCCTGAGCCGGCGGAAGCTCGAGAACATCAAGCGCACTGGGGCGCGCGTGGTCGTCACCGGCAACGCCGGCTGCCTGCTGCAGATCGCGCGGGAAGCCCGCCAGCAGGGCGAACGGCTGGCCGTGGTGCATCCGATGGACCTGCTCGACCTCAGCTATCGCGGCGAGCAACTCCAGGTGTGATTGGCCCCGCGGTTGTTCTGAGCAACCCAGACTTAGCCCAATCTCGATCGTCTCTCGCGCCGCAAGGATCCTTGTCCCCCCGGCGACTCGCCGGGGGCTAACTACGGCGTTCGCCCTCTCATTAGCCCCCCGTCAATGACGGGGGGGGAAATCCACCGCGACGCGCTAAATGCGGCTCGGACTCGCTTGACTCTCGCCAGATGCGCCCCACAGAATGAAAGCGACGCCGCCACGGATCGGCGTCGACGCCCCCCCTACCGGAACAATGCAGCAGGCTTCTCATGTCTCGCCGACCTGTGCGTCGCGGTTTCACACTCGTCGAACTGCTGGTCGTGATTGCCATCATCGGCATCCTCATCGCACTGCTGCTGCCGGCAGTGCAAGCGGCGCGCGAGGCGGCGCGACGGGTGCAGTGTACGAACCATCTGAAGCAGATCGGACTGGGCTTCATGGTCCATCACGAAAGCCAGAAGCACTTGCCTACCGGTGGGTGGGGATATAAGTGGGTTTGCGATCCAGACCGCGGCCTCGACAAGCGACAGCCAGGGGGATGGGGCTACACGATCCTTCCCTTTGTAGAGCAGCAAGCGCTTTATGAGCTCGGCAAGGGACAATCGGCGGCGCAGAAGAGCACCCTCAACAAGCAGCGGATCGAAACGCCGCTCTCGTTCTATCACTGTCCTACCCGTCGAAGGGCCAAAGCCTATCCGGTCGTGGCGAACATCGACTTTGTCAGGAAGCCCTTGTTTTCGGATACGCTAACAGTAGCGGCGCGCAACGACTATGTAGCCAACGCAGGTGAGAATATTGGAGCAGGATTTGGGCCTGGTCCCGCAACCATCGCCGAGGGTGATTCACCAAACTTCAGTTGGCCGCTGATGTCACTGGCGACGGGGATCATTTCCAATCGCAGCGAATTTAGGATCGGCGAGATCGAAGATGGCACGACGAACACGTATATGATCGGGGAGAAGTACCTTAACGCCGACGAATACGAATTGGGCACGAAGGAAGGTGACGATCAAACGGTGTACAGTGGAGACGAGCGCGACGTCGTGCGATTCGCTGTAGGATTCGCGCCCCTTCAAGATCGAGTGGGAATTGACAATTTCACCTGGGGCTTCGGCAGTGCCCATTCGTCTGGGTTCAACATGGCATTCTGCGACGGATCGGTTCGGGCAGTTAGCTACACGATCGAACTCAACGTGCATCGTTGGCTCGCAAATCGCTCCGACGGCAACGCCATCCAAGTGCCGTAGGCCAACTCGAGCGAACATCGTTGCGCCTCTGTCGAGATCCATGCCCACACGCGAATTGCGCGGCCAGCGCGCCCTGATCACCGGCGCTTCGGGCGGCATTGGCGAGGCGCTGGCGCGTGAGTTGGCGGCGCGCGGGGTTCGCCTCGTGCTCTTTGCGCGGCGGGCCGACCGGCTCGAACGTTTGGCGGCCGAACTGTCGGCCACGGTTGGCACTGTGGAGTACTTTTCCGGCGATGTGACCAAGGCCGACGACCGCGCGCGGGCACTCGAGGTTTGCCGAACGCGCTTGGGGGGCCTGGACCTACTCGTGAACAACGCCGGCGTGGGCGCGCTCGGCCGATTCGATGAGGCCGCGCCCGATCGGCTCCGCACGGTCTTCGAGGTAAACTTCTTCGCCGCCGTGGAACTCACGCAGGTAGCGCTGCCGCTCTTGAAAGCGGGTCGGCAGCCGCTCGTCGTCAACATCGGTTCGATCCTCGGCTGGCAGGGCATTCCCAACTACACGGAATACTGCGCGAGCAAGTTCGCCCTGCGCGGCTTTTCCGAAGCGCTCCGCGGCGAATTGGCCCGCGACGGCGTGGGCGTGTTGCACGTCGCCCCGGGGCGCACGCAGACCGAGTTCTTCGAGAACGTCGTCGAGCGCAACGCACCGCTCCCCCTGGCCAAATCCCGCGGCATGCGGGCCGACGCGGTCGCCCGCCTGATCGTGCAGGCGATGGAGCGTGGCCAGCCGGAGCTGATCACCGGCCCCGGCGGCCGCTGGCTCGTGCGCGCCGGCCGCTGGTTCCCGCGGATCACCAACTGGTTCGTCGCCCGCTTGGCAGGCGGCGAGGAAAACGAGTCCGCACGCTAAAGCACTGTTAACCGTAGAGGTTCAGAGGTCCCGCAACGCGCTTTTCGGAGTTGCGCCTTTGCATTTCGTCGCGGCATCGTTGCTAAGAGCCGCGAGCTGCGGATTGCAACCCGGCGGGTTGCCAGAGTGTAGCCGGGGGTTGCGGCGCTCAGCCGCTACCCCCGGAATGCTCGCCAAATCGTGATTTCCACCCCGAAGGGGTGGCAGAACGGACCGCGGACATTTTTCTGGCATCCCTTCAGGATGCAGCACTCATGAGATCGTGATCCGGGGGTCGACCGCTAGGCGGCCGACCCCCGGCTACATTCTGGCAAGCCGTCGGCTTGCAGGAACACAGCGAGTCAAAAGCGCAACTTCAAAGCCTACTACCGCGGCTGGCAAAGGCCCCGGCTGTCGAACCGCCCCAGGACCGCTCAAACCAAGCTTTTTCGCGCTAACGACTTCCGCGACTCACTCTGTCGGCACGAAGTGTGCTAATGAGTCGACCGACTTTAGAACCCCGTCTAAAGAGGTGCCCCATGCGGAAGTTTGAAACGCTCGAGCGTCGTGATGCCCCGGCTGGCGTAGTCGTCATTAGGCCGCCCCAAGCGCCAATCGTCACTCGGCCCGATCCTGGAGGCGATCCGCCCTACGGCCGCTGGTTCGATGACGACATCGTCCTATTCGACGGTAGCAGCAACGTGCCTTCGTCCGGCGGCTGGGATGCCGATCTCGTCAACCGCCTCAACGAAACCTCAGGGAGCGGCGGCCAGAATCAGACCGTTCCTGCTGGCAACAGCCAGGCGATCGACCAGGTGTATGCCAACTACAGCGAGCGCGACCTGAATACCGATGGCAGAGTCGATCTCACCGACTTCGCATTCATGAAAGCCACGCTGCACGGTCAAGCGATCAATGGTTAGCGTTTGACGATCGGCCGGCTATCGCGCCGCAGCGGTCATCGTGTCCGCGGTCCGATGGCGGACGCTGGTCTAGTGTCGGCCGCGACGCCAAGGTGCAGGTCGACCGTTTCGCCGTCGAGTTCGAGCCAGTTCATCGCGACTAGGGTTCCCCGCAACTCGCGCCAAATGCTTGCCGTCGTTTGCAGACAACGTCCATAATACGTTCCGTCAATTGCAAACTAGGCGGCAAAGGACGTATTCATGATCAGGCGAGCATTGTTAGCGGCCATCGGAGTAGCGGCATTCTGTCCGGCGACTTACGCGAATTCCATTCAGATCTGGGTCGATGCCGACCACAGCACGTATCTGTATAACGCGACCCTCGCTTCTATTGCGCTTACCGGCTATGGGATCGAGTCTCCGGAAAAGCTTGCCCCCTCCGATTGGCGCAGCATTGCCGACTGGACTGCCGAAGAGTCGTCGGCTGTACTTGCCGCTTTGGGCCCCAATGCATTGGGATTTCAGGAGATCACGGCCACTGACTTCTCGATCGCCGAAGCAAATGCCGTGGGGTCCGCGATCATCCATCCCGGTGAGAAATTGAGCATCGGTCGCCTCTATCCCAATTTCGGTGAAATCTTCGCTTCCAGCGGATACTACACCGTTGCGGGCAGTGACGAGAAACTCCCGATGCAGCACTCGATGCCCGAGCCCTCGACTTGGCTGCTGGCAGTACTGGCAGGGGTTGGCGTCTTTGTCTTTCGCCGACGCCTGCCGGCTCAATCGTGACCACCGCCGACGCGTTGAAGAGCGCCAGGCATGGTTTTCACGTCAGTCGAACCACTCGTCGGCCGGATCGAATTTTGGCCAGACGAAGATCAGCATGGTCATCGTGCCCACGGCCCGATGACGGACGCCGGGCCGAATGACGACTGCGATGCCAGGACGCAGGGCAACCGATTCGCCGTCGAGTTCGAGCCGGGCATCGGCTTCACATTCGAGTACGAAGTAGGTTTCCGTGAGCTGGCGGTGGTAGTGAGTGCGCGCAGCCTCGGTGATTTGCGTGCGGTGCAACGTGAACGGCAGATCCGCCGCGTCTGCGAATGCGCGGCGGGCCAAGCCACAGGGACACGTCACGGCCGGAATCTGGTCGAAATCGACCAACTCCCAACGCTTCACATCGCGATCGGTTGCAAGTTGATCCATGGTGGCGACCTCAACTCGCGTCGCTCTCGGCCAGCGCTTCCTTGATCAGCGCGCTCAAATCGAGCTCGCCGCTGCCGATCCAATCCATTACCGAGTCGTGCTGGGTCTCGAAATCGTAACGCTTCACGCGCGCCAAGATCTTTTCGATCTCGGCCGGCGAATGCCCGGCGCCGCGGAGGTATTCGAGCAGTTCGTCGTAGTTCTCGCTGGGCGGCATGAAACGGGTTCTCGTGCAGGAAGAAAGTCGCTGCAACTACCGTACTTCCGCATAGCCCAGCAGACAAGGTTCGGGTGCCCGGGGTCGCGCCAGCAGGCGAGCCCCCGGAACGGCAAATCTGCTTTCACCGCTCCTTGGCCGAATAGTGTGGTTGTCTGGGAGCTCGCTACGCTCGACCCCAGGCACCCAAATTCAAGCACAACCTTAGCCCCGCTTCTCTTCCCGCGGCATATCCGCTTCGTAGCGGCGGATATCGTCGCGCAGCTTGGCGGCGTCTTCGAAACGCTCGTCGCTGATGGCCGTTTGGAGATCGGCGCGGAGTTGCTCGAGACCGGTCTTGGGCGGCGGCGGCAACTGCGGTTGGTTGGCCGCCAACTCGTCGCGCCATTGCTTGAGTTGCACCAGTTCGGCGCACTCGCCCGATCGCTGTGCCTGGTCGTATTCTTCCAGGAACCGTTCGATCGCCTGAATGCCGGCGTCGATGGCGCCCAAGGCCGCGCCGATCTCGCGCAGCTCGAGCAGCGGAGTGGCCACTGCCCGTGTGTGCATCATGATGACGTAGGGGCGCCACTGGTCGAACTGCAGCCGGTCGCGCTCGTGCCGCGCATTCTCCTTCACGAAGGCAAACAGCTTCAAGTTTCGCGCGGTGTCGCGGGCACAAAGCTCGTAGCGCCCCAAGTGCCAAAAACTCAGGTAACGATGATAGAACTGCATGCCCTCGCGGAGCAGGCGAGCGCAGTCTTCGGACTGGAGTTGGAAGCCGGCGTCGTCGGGGTGAGCCGAATCGTGGTCCTGCTGGCGGGCAGCGTAGTAGTCGAGCCAGGACTCGTAGCCTTCGATCCGCTGACCATCGGGTCGGCCGTCAAACTCCATCTGCAGCAGCCCGAGATCCAAGCGAATCTGGATCTTCTCCCGTCCATCGAGCCCGGCCACGATCCGCACCGAAACGTTGTCTGGGGTGTAGTCCCAGCCGTTCAGAATATCACCGATGTCCTTTGTCACGCGCACTTTCCGCCAAGGCCACGTTGCCCACCGCCCGTTCACGATGCCGAGGTTCGCTCGCGAGAGAAGTCTATCGGTCTGCCGGGTTAGGGAAAAGGCGGACCCATTCGTGCTCCGGCGAGCCACCCGGGGGGCAAGAACCGTTCCCCGCCCGTCGGGGTTTTGTTACGCGAGGGGTTCGATCCGGCATTAACCCAGTTTGTTCATGGGGATTAACAGCGCGGCTGCACAGGCTGGAAGCCTGTGCCACTTGGTTGCTGAGCTGTCTTGATGAAAGAGTGCTTCAGTGGGACAGGCTTACAGCCTGTCTGAAGCTGATGACCGGTCAATCACCCGCCGCCGGCAAAGGCGTTAGATCGACCGTCGACAGATCAACGTGATAGATCAGGCCGCGATCGTAGCCGATGAGGTAGATCTCGCCTGCGTCGTCCTGCCCGAAGGAGACGATGCGATCCGGCGCTAGGCCAATTTCGATGATCGATTTCAACCGACCGTTCTGCTGCTCGAGCGCCCAGACGCGGCGGGTCTCGAAATCGCCGCAGATATAGCGGCCATCGAAGGCCGGCGTTTTGACACCGCGGTAGACGAACCCGCCCGTCACCGACACGCCGACGCGATGATGGTACGCGAACAGCGGCGGCGTGAACTTCGCGCCCGGCTTCCGGTGTTGATCGGAGAACGGTCGAAAGCCTTCGAGCACGTTCCAGCCGTGGTTTTCTCCCCGGCGGACGATCGCCACTTCCTCATACAGACCTTGTCCCACGTCGCCCACCCACAGATCGCCCGTGGCGGGATCAAAGCTGAACCGCCACGGTGCCCGGAAGCCCAGCGCCCAGATCTCGGGGCAAGCGTTCGGCACGTCGCGGAAAGGATTGTCGGCCGGGATCGCGTAGACTCGGCCCTGCTCTGTGCGATCGATGTCGATGCGGCTCAGCTTGCCGAACAACACCGAAAGGTCTTGGCCATGCCCACGCGGGTCTTCCTGCGGGCCTGTGTCGCCCATGCCGACATAGAGAAAGCCATCGAGCCCAAAGGCGAGGTGGCCGCCATTGTGGATGTCGCTGAAGATGGGAATCGTGAAGACGACTTTCGATGGCTGGCCAGAATCGGACAGGCCATTGTCGCTCGCTCGGCGTTCGACGACCTGCACCACGAGCCGGCCGTCGACCCGCGCATGCTGCTTGAGGAAGTAACGCCGGTTGTGAGCGAAGTCGGGATGAAACGCGAGGCTGGTGAGGCCGGTGAAATCGCCGGCGATGACTTCATCGGTCAGGTCCACAAACAACGAGCGCCGGCTGCCATCGGCTTCGAGCAACCAAACCTGGCCGCGCAGTTCGACTACCGCCAGTTTGCCAGTGTGGCCAGGCACGTCCACGAGCCACACCGGGTGTTGAAACGCTGCACTCGCGTCGATGATCGGGCGAAACGTCGCCGGGCTTGTGGCTCGAGGGATATCGCGCGGCGACAGCGCCTCTTTCAAGTCGTTCGATCGCGCAGGTTCGAGCTTCGTGAGATAGGCCACGATGTCGGCCACCTCGCCGGCCGACAGCAGTTCGTGCAGATTTCCTGGCATGAGCGATACGCGACACGGCGACTGTTCGTCGATCTCGCCACGGGCGACGCGAACCTTGTCGGTGGCCGAGGTCGCGATGTCGAGTTCGGTTTCGCCGAGGGGCTGCACGATGCCTTGCAGCACTTGCCCCGACCTGAGCACGACGGTCGTCGAGGCGTAGTCGGGATGAATCTTGGCCGACGGCTCGAGGATGGAGTCGAGGATCTCCGCAGCGTCGCTTCGCCCCGCCTGGCCCGCCAGATCGGGCCCGAGCGAGGCCCCCTTGCCGGCGATCGCATGGCAAGCGAGGCAGCGCGTCCGCTCGTCGTTCTCCACGAGGCGCCGGCCGCGCTCGGCGTCGCCCTTTGCCGCGAGCGCGGCGGCTCGAAAAGCAGTCAAGTCGACGGAATGTGGCGCGACCGGCGTTTGTGGCGGTTCTTGGGCGACGCCCCCCAGCGGCAGCGCCAACACGGCCAACAGCCCGCAACCTAGCAGTTTTAATCTCATCGGGCAGTGCATCGGCAGTCTTCGGTCGGGGGCGAGCCGCCCTACTTCGTCGTTTGTTGAGGAACGGGGAGCTTATGAAACACGAGCGTCTCATACGCCCCGCGTTCGCCCGCTTCATAGAAACACGCCACGATGTGGTCGGCCAGGAGTGCGAGGTCGGAGTACGCGCTGGGGCCCGCGTGTAGCACCGTCTCATGCGGCCACGTTTGTCCCTCGTCGAAGCTCGCCCGCAGCGTCATCCGCACGCGTCGCTCGGCGTCGGCCGGGTTCGTGAAGAGGAGCACGCCGCGGCCGCTCGCCGAGGTCGGAAGGTACTCGAGCGCCGCCTGGCAGATCGGCTCGGTAAGCGCATGGTTGAAGCGCTGATCTTGCCAGGTCGCCCCGCCGTCGCGGCTCGTAGCGACTTGCCGGCGGCGCTGGGCCGGATCGTAGTTCCGCATGTTGAGCAGTAGGCGGCCGTCGGCCAACTCAGCGACCTGGCACTCGTTCACCTGCGGCCGGGGAGTGCGGCCGCCGAGCTGCCAGGACTTGCCGTGGTCATCGCTGTAGATGACATGGGAGTAGTAGTCGCGCGAGCGGGCTTCGATGTGATCGCAGGGGATGACGAGCCGGCCCTTCGCCGCGCCGCCGCGGAGTTGAATGCCTGAGCCAGGCCCGGTGGCATACCAGGTCCAGTCGGGGCGCTTTACGTCGGCGGTGATCTCCTCCGGACGGCTCCAGGTGGCTCCGTCGTTTTCAGAATGGAGCACGAAGACGCGCCGCGTGTCGTTGCTTGTCTGGTCGATGATTTGCGACTCGCGGTCGTCCCCCCGGTTCCAGGTGCAGAGGAGCCAGACAACGCCGGTGTCGCTGTCGACCACCACGCAGGGGTTGCCGCAGGTGTTGGCGCCGTCGTCCCACAGCACCTGCTGGGCGCTCCAGGTCGTGCCGCCGTCGGTCGAGCGTTTGAGCAGCAGATCGATATCGCCTGTGTCGCCGGAGCCCCCCTTGCGGCCTTCGCAAAAGGCCAGCACCGTGCCTTGGCCGGTGACGGCCAGGGCCGGAATGCGGTAGGTGTGATAGCCGCCCTGGCCGCTCCGCCACACAACTTGCTCGGCCACGGCCGACGAGGAGGGCAGAAATCCCGCCCCGGCTACGATCAGAGCGATCAGCTTGTAAAGGTTTTGAATCACTCGGGTCAACAAACGCTCGAAAGATGGGGCTTGGTCAGACCGGCTCCGCTGTCAGGTCCGGGAGGGCACATTATAGTTGTATTAATCGCCTGCTGGGGCTGCGGCCGATCGCCGGCCCTGCCCCCCACTCCCGAAAACGCTATACTCTTCCCTTCCGTTCACCCCCCGAAGGTCCACGCTCTTGATCATTGTTCTTGAATCGCAGGCCACCGACGACCAGGTCGCCCATGTCGTCGAGCGGGTGGAGTCGTTGGGCCTGAAGGCGCATCTGAGCCGGGGCACCTTTCGCACCATCATCGGGGTGATTGGCGACGAACAGATCATCCGCGGCGCGCCCTTAGCTGCCATTCCCGGCGTCGCCGAGGTGATTCCCGTGCTGCCCCCCTACAAACTTGCCAGCAAAGACGCCCACCCCCAACCCAGCGTGGTCGACGTGAGCGGCGTCAAATTCGGCGGCGGCCACCTGGGCATGATCGCCGGGCCCTGCGCCGTTGAAGGCGAGGAGCGGATGGACGCGATCGCCGCGGCCGTGGCCAAGGCCGGCGCCAACATTCTCCGCGGCGGAGCCTTCAAGCCCCGCACCAGCCCCTATGCCTTTCAAGGCATGGCCGAAGAGGGCCTGAAGATCCTGCGCGACGTGGGCCGCCGCCATGGCATGCCGGTCGTGACCGAGGTGATGGACCCGCGCCGCGTGGAGATCGTGGCCGAGTACGCCGACATGATTCAGATCGGCGCCCGCAACATGCAGAACTTCACGCTGCTCACCGAGGTGGGCCGCACCGACAAGCCCGTGCTGCTCAAGCGCGGCATGAGCGCCACGATGGAAGATCTGCTGATGAGCGCCGAATACATCCTTTCGCAGGGCAACCCGAACGTGGTGCTCTGCGAGCGCGGCGTGAAGAGCTTCGACCCGGCCACGCGCAACCTGTTCGACGTGGCCGCGGTGCCGGCCGCCAAACACCTGTCGCACCTGCCGATCATCGTCGATCCGAGCCATGCCACGGGGCGGCCGCACCTCATTCCGGCCTGTGCGCTGGCAGGCGTTGCCGCCGGAGCCGACGGCGTGCATATTGAGGTCCACGATTGCCCCGAGCGGGCTTTTTCCGATGGCCCCCAGGCCCTGCTGCCCGCTCAGTACGCGGAACTGATGACCAAGATTCGAGCCATGGCCAAGCTCTTGGGTCGTGAGATTTCGGCCGTTTCCCCCAAGGAGCTTGCATGCGACGCCCGCTGATTGCCGGCAACTGGAAGATGAACCTCGATCGTGCCGGCTCGGTGGCCCTGGCCGCCGGCGTCGCTGCCCGCGCCGCGGAGTTCCCCAAGGCCGACCTGGTCGTCTGCCCGCCGGATGTCTATCTGGCCGCGGTCGCCGAGAAGGTAGCCGGCAGCAAAGTGGGCCTGGGCGCGCAGAACATGTACTTCGAGGGGAGCGGCGCGTTCACCGGCGAAACGAGCGCGGCCATGCTGCTCGATGTCGGCTGCAAGTACGTGATCCTGGGCCACAGCGAGCGGCGGGCCCTGCTGGGCGAGACCGACGCGATCGTGCTCAAGAAGACCCAAGCCGCCCTGTCCGCCGGACTTGTGCCGATCGTGTGCGTGGGCGAAACGCTCGCCGAGCGCGAAGCCGGCCGCACCCATGCGGTGATCGAGGAACAGTTCAAGGGCTCGCTGGCATCTCTCTCCGAGGCCGACATCGCCAAGGTGGTGGTAGCCTACGAGCCGGTCTGGGCGATCGGCACCGGCAAAGTCGCCACGCCGGAGCAGGCCGAGGAGGTTCATTTGGATCTTCGCGGAATGCTCTCTTCTCGCTATAATGCCGCGGTTTCCGAGACGATTCGTCTGCTCTACGGCGGCAGCGTGAAAGCCAGCAACGCCGCGGAGCTCTTGAAACAACCGAACATCGACGGCGCGTTGGTCGGAGGCGCGAGCCTCAAGGCTGACGAGTTCCTGGGGATCGCGGCGGCGGCCTAGGACCGGGCCGCCGGGCGAAATCCGCCAGTTTTCGGGCACTTTGGAAGGATCTTGGCGTGACGTATCTGTTGCAGTTTGCCCTCTTCGTCGTTTCCCTGTTCCTGGTGCTGCTCGTCCTCGTGCAACGCGGGCGCGGCGGCGGCCTGGCCGGAGCTTTGGGCGGCGCAGGGGGCCAGAGCGCCTTCGGCTCGAAGTCGGGCGACGTGTTCACCAAGATCACGATCGGCGTGGCGACCGTGTGGATCCTGCTCTGCATGGTCACGATCACGCTCATGAACCGTGGCACCGCCGGCCCCATGGACCGCGGCATCGGCAGCGCGGCGACGGGGCTGATCGACACCAGCAAGCCGGCTGCTGACGGAACCAAGCCAGGCGAGACTGCCCCGGGAACGACCGCCGCCCCCGGCGCTAACTCCGTCGCCCCCGGCGCAAACTCCGTAGTTCCGGGCGCTCCGCCGGCCGCCGGCGCAGGCGCTCCGGCAGCGACCGGTGCTCCCGCTACTGGCGCGGGCGCCGCGAGCGCTCCGGCCGGTGCCGCGGCTGCTCCTGCAGCCCCGGCAAACACAGGGGCCCCAGCCCCGACGACGCCCGAACCGAAGTAAGCCCGCCGATCCTTCCCCTCTGGCTCGAGCCCCCTGAGTAACCTCATTTTCTTAGCCCGCGGAGCAACGCCCCCATGCTGCTAAGCATGACCGGGTTTGGCGAGGGGCACCGGCAGCAAGGAACGCTGACGGTCAGCATCGAGCTGCGCACGATCAACAGCCGCTATTTCAAGCTCACCCTGCGTTGCCCCGAGGGCTATAACGCCCTCGAGCCCCAGCTCGAAGCGGTGCTCCGCGAACGCATCAAGCGCGGCACCGTGCAGGTGAATTTGCGGTTGGATCGGCAGCGCAAGCCCGACGATTTCCAGCTCAACCTCACGGTGCTCACGAGCTACTACAAGCAGCTCGAGGCGCTGCGCCGCGAACTGCCCGAGAGCGGCCCGGTAAACCTGTCGGCCGCGCTCACGCTGCCCGGCGTGGTCAGCGAGCAAACGGCCTCCTGGTCGGACGCCGCGGGCGATTGGACCCTCATCGAACAGGCGCTGATCGACGCGCTGGCCCGGCTCGAGCTCATGCGGTCCGACGAAGGCCGCGCCATGGCCGCCGATTTGCGGACCAACGCCGCGGTGATCACCGCCCAGCTCGCCGAAATCGAGCAGCGGGCGCCGCTGGTGGTCGAAAGCTTCCGCAGCCGGCTCAGCGAGCGGCTCAAAAAGGCCCTGGCCGAATACGATGTCGAGCTCGACGCTTCGAGTCTGATTCGCGAGGTCAGCATTTATGCTGAACGGAGCGATATTTCCGAGGAAATCGTGCGGCTCAAGAGCCACCTGGAGCAGTTCGAGTCGTTTCTCGAAGCCCAGGAAAGCGCCGGCCGCAAGCTCGAGTTTCTGACCCAAGAAATGTTCCGCGAAGCCAACACGATCGGCTCGAAAGGCGGCGACCTCGAGATTGCCCGCGCCGTAATCGAGATCAAGGCCGCGATCGAGCGGATCCGCGAGATGATCCAGAACGTGGAGTGAGAGCCTTGTCGCCCTTGGACGCGAGCTCGCCCCCGCCATCCTCGTCGCTGGGTGCTGCGCGCCCCGGCAACGGCCCCAACGCGGATCGGCCCGGCAAGCTGGTCGTGGTCTCCGGGCCGTCCGGGGCCGGCAAAACCACGCTGCTCAAGCGGGTTTGCGGGGAATGCCCCTTGCCGCTGCGGCTAAGCGTATCAGCGACGACACGGTCGCCCCGGGCCGGCGAGCAGAACGGCATCGACTACTATTTCCTCTCCGACGAGGATTTTGGTCGCCGCCGGGCCGCCGGCGAATTCCTGGAATGCTGCGAGGTTTTCGGCCGCGGCCACTGGTATGGCACCCTGGCCGACGAGGTGCTGCCCAGGCTGGCCGCCGGCTGGTGGGTGGTCCTGGAGATTGACGTTCAGGGCGCCATGAGTATCCTTGATAGGTTTCCCCAGGCGGTCACCATTTTCGTGCAGCCCGACTCGTGGGCGAGCCTCGAGGCTCGGTTGCGGGGGCGGGCCACGGAGACCGAGGAGCAGATCGAACGCCGGCTGGCCGCGGCCCGCCATGAATTGGCCGAGGCAGGGCGCTACCGGCATCAAGTCACCAATCAAACGGTCGCGGCGGCCGTGGAAACCATCTGTCGCCTGCTGCAACAAGCGGAGTCCGAAGCATGATCGATGAATTGCGGGAAGAGCAAATCGTGAACAAGGTCGGTGGGCGTTTCAAGCTCTCCACCTTGATCCAGAAGCGGCTGGTGGCCATCAACGCCGGCGCTCGTCCCCTGGTCGAAGCCAACACCGACAACAAGCTGCAGATCGTCATCAACGAGATCATGCAGGACAAGATCTTCCTCGACGCCAACGCCAACGTGCAAACGGTGGACGGAGAGTCGGTGGGCGGTCCCCCGGAACTCGACCTGAGCGCCCTATGAAAGGCCGCGAGCTGATCATCGGGGTGGCCGGAGGGGTGGCCGCGTTCAAAACCGCGGCCCTCGTCAGCCAACTCGTTCAAGCTGAGGCCGCGGTCACGGTGGTGCTCACCGAGGCCGCGGCCCATTTTGTTGGGCCGCCGACCTTCGAGGCCCTGACCGGCCGCCCGGTGGCGCAAAAGGTGTTCGACTCGCGATATCCCCTCGGGGCGCATATCGAACTCGCGCAGCGGGCCGACCTGCTCTGCGTAGCGCCGGCCACGGCCGACTTTCTGGCCAAATGCGCGCTGGGGCTGGCCGACGACCTGCTCAGCACGCTCTATCTGGCGTTCGACGGCCCGGTGCTCATGGCCCCGGCCATGAACGCCACGATGTGGGCGCAGCCGGCCGTTCAGCGCAATGTGGCCCAGCTCCAGGCCGACGGCGTCCAGATCGTCGACCCAGAGTCGGGTTGGCTTAGCTGCCGGCAGCAGGGCGCCGGCCGCATGGTTTCGCCTGAGGCGCTCCGCGGGGCGATCGAGGCCGTGCTAGCAGACGGCTAACGAGACGCAGGCTGTCGGCGCGGCGTCGTTCGCGCAAATTCGCCGCGGGCAGTCCCTCCTGGACTGCTAGCTGCGAATTCCCGCTTGGGGACCGTCGGCGGAGCGAGACTTACGCCGCGCTTTCTTCGCTGTCGGCCATTTCCGGCTCCCAGCTCATGGCCGGGGCTTCGCTCTGCATCAGCTCGTCGGCCATCGAGGGCTCCTCGAGCACCATCAGCAGCTTCGTGATGCAGAGCTTGTTGACGCTCGTCTGCTTTTGCGTGGCTTCGTTCTTCAGGCTCTCGTGAAGGCTCTCCGGCATCCGCACGGTGATCACCCGCGTCGGCTCGCGATTCTCGGAGGCAGACGGGGCCTTCTCGCGAAACTGGGCAACCATGCGAAGCAGTTGGCGATACTCGTTCGACAGTTCGAACTGAGCGAGCGCCTCGGGCTCGGGGAACATCCGGCGGACCAAGCCCCCCTCACCGAGCACTTCGCGGTGAAAGGAAATCCAGTCGTGGGCCCGATGAAAAATATCGCTGGCGGCCTGAACTGCCTCGATCGACTTGCTCGACATCACGCGCTCCTTCACAAAAGGACCGAATCCCTGGCGACCGAGGCCGTCTCGGTTCGCATCTGCCGATCATTCTGGTGATGCGGTCAAGGGGATAGCTGATGTCATTGCCACGCTAGCACTTAGGTGCAGGCATGCTAGCTGCCTGCAAGTTGCGCAGAACCGATGCAGAGCCCCTCCGCGAACCAGTGCGCAAAGTTTGTGCATCTTCGTCAGTCAAATCTCACCAGGTGTCTACCTCGACGACGGCGTTCGCTTCCTGCCCAACCTTCGCAGCTTACGCGGAGCCACTCGCCGCACGAACGCGTAATGAGATCGAGCGACGCAATCGCGGACTAGACGACCTGCGCTTCCCGGAGTTCCCATGCACCACGAATTCGCTATTTCACCACCGCGACTTTGAGGCTGGTTGGGCCTTCTGGCGAGCGACCACGGCCCGGCCAAAATCGGAGGGAGCGAGGGTGGAAGTTTACTCACGCGGAAATTCGCGGAGACACTTCGGTGGGTGCTAGCACGGGCAGCTTTGCCGATAGCACGGTCTCACGATAATCAGTCCATGAGCCGCCGAACGTTGATCCTGTGGACCATTCTCTTCGCCGCCCTGCTAGCGGCATTGCTCCTGCCCCGGGTCGAGACTCACTGGGATACGCGTCCGCCACGGCAAAAGCCGGCCTCCCCCGGTCGGCCTTAACCGGCGGCTCTCGAGAAGATCGCCCATAAGAGCAAGGAGCGCGCCCCTTTTGTCGTCGCGCGGTGCTCCGATACAATCGATGTTGGCTTGGCCTTCTTCTGTGTTTTCTGTGAGCCGCGCGCCCAAACGCCGGTACTGCTCGCGATGAACGTGTTGGTTTTGGGCGGCGGTGGCCGCGAACATGCCCTGGCTTGGAAGCTCCGTCAAAGCCCCCACGTGAAGCGGGTGTTCGTGGCCCCCGGCAACGCCGGCACCGCGATGGACGCCGAGAACGTCGACCTCGCGGCGACCGACATCCCCAAGCTCATCAAGTTCGTCAAGCAGAACAACATCGGCCTCACAGTCGTCGGCCCCGAAGGCCCGCTGGTGGCAGGCATCGTCGACGCCTTCACCGCCGAGAAGCTCCGCATCTTCGGCCCCAACAAAGCGGCGGCCGAGCTCGAGGGGAGCAAGATCTTCTGTAAGAACTTGCTCCGCCACGCCGATGTGCCCAGCGGCGAGTACCACGTTTTCCGCAGTATGGAAAGCGCCCTCACCTTCCTGCGCGATCGCGAAGACGTGCCGGTGGTCGTGAAGGCCGACGGGCTCGCCTCGGGTAAGGGGGTGTTCGTCTGCACCGGGCGCGACGAGGCGCTCGACGCGGTGGAGCGGATCTGCCGGAAGAAGGAGTTTGGCGATGCCGGCAACAAGCTGATCATCGAGGAGCGGCTCGACGGCGTGGAGGCCAGCGTGCTGGCGATCACCGACGGCCGCACGATCCTCACGCTCCCCCCCGCCCAGGACCATAAGCGGGCCTTCGACGGCGACACCGGCCCGAACACCGGCGGCATGGGCGCCTACTGCCCCGCGCCGATCGTGCCGGCCGACATGCTCCACCTGATCGAAGAGCAGGTGCTCGTGCCCACGGTCCACGCGATGAAGCGCTCGCGGCATCCGTTCCGCGGCGTCCTTTATGCCGGGCTGATGCTCACGAACCAGGGCCCGAAGGTACTCGAATACAACGTCCGCTTCGGCGACCCCGAGTGCCAGGCGCTGATCATGCGCTGGAAGAGCGACCTATTCGAAGTGCTCGACTCCACGGTCGACGAACGGCTCGAGCAGTTGACCGGCGTCGAATGGGACCCGCGGCCGGCCGTGTGCGTCGTCATGGCGGCCGACGGCTACCCCGGCGACTATGCCCGCGGGCGACCAATCCGCGGCCTCGAAGAAGCTGCCCGCATTCCCGACGTAAAGGTGTTCCACTCCGGCACGGCCACCAGCGACGGCCAAGTGGTGACCAACGGCGGCCGCGTCCTCTCGGTGACCGCGCTGGGAAACAGCTTCGCCGCGGCCAAGCTCCAGGCCTATACCGCGGTCAAAGCCATCCGCTGGCCCGGCGCCTGGTGCCGGAAGGATATTTCCGACCGGGCGATGCCGTTCGACCACGTGGAAGCGGCTGCGGCGGCAGATTAGTGGCGGTGCAATTAGCCCCCGGCGAGTCGCCGGGGGGACAAGGATCGTTGCGCCGCGCGAGCCGGTTGGGAAGCAGATTGAGCTAGGCGATCACCAGCAAAGCTCGCTGGCTCGCGAAGGGCCTTCAAACAAGCCCTGGAAGAAGAGTACACCCCACTGGATTCGAACCAGTAACCTTCGGTTCCGTAGACCGATGCTCTATCCAATTGAGCTAGGGGTGCTCAAAAATCGACTGCCGAGGGAGGCCGACGGGCTCCGCGGCGCGAGTCGAGAATTCTAGCAGGCCGATTCGCCAACGTAAAGGCGGATGGAGTAAGCCCTCCGCCCCCTATTATTTAGGGATTCCGCAAATGGCTCGCAGGTTCGGGCGGCCAAGTACGGGTAGCGACGATATCGGCGTAATCCGTCGCGGCGGAGCCAGGCAATCGCGCGAGCCCTCACTGCTGGCGTCAAATCGCCTGATCGCCTTATCGGGCGTTGCCCGCTGCCCGCGACAGCTACAATGAAGGCCGAATCTCGGTCGCCGCCCCCGGCCCTGCCTATGACTCCCGATCCAGGCCCCCACGACGCTTCCCGGCTGCTTGCGCCCCGGTATTCTCTGCGGTCGTTGCTGCTGTGGGTCACCCTGTTGTGCGTGCTGCTGGGCCTGGTGGTCAGCGTGCCGTTGGGGCTGGCAGTCGTCATCGTCTGCGTCGCCGTTCTGATTGGCGCGCACGTCGTGGGAAATGCCCTGGGCACACGCTTGCGCGATCAGGCCGCAACTCGCCCCAGAGAAACTACCGCCGCCTCACCCCCTTCGATCGACTCGCTGATTCGTCCGGTGGCCGCTGCCCTGCCGGTCACGAGCTTACGAAACAAGCAGCGGCTGAGCCGCACGACGCCGGTTGTGGCGACGGTGGCGGCCGTGGCGGGCGCCATCGTGGGCGGAATTTTGCTCGCCTGGTTCAACTCCCCGCGCGGCACCTTGGCCGGACTCGTAGTGGGCGGACTGTCCTGCGGATTCCTCGGCGGATTCGTGGGATTTTTGGCCGGGAGCTTCTTGGAGATCTTTGGCCCCGCCTGGACCGAGGCCGCCTCGCTGGCGCCCGATCCGCCGAGAAGAGCGCGGATGAGCAAGGATGGCGGAGCGACGCGAGCGACGCACCCCATCAAACGTTTTTCGCGTGTCTGGCGCTGGCTCGCTCGACGTTGACCCAGCAGCCCCGTTTCACGATAATTCCAAACTGCCCCATTTTCCGCCGCACGCGGCCCTAAGTCGCTGTGCATGAACTATTTCGGACCAAAGGACCACGCGTGGCGATTGCCGAGCGAACTGATCTGCGCGAGTACTGCCTAGGCGTGGCGCGCCGCGCTCGCGCCGCCTCGGCCGAGCTTGCTCAGGCACGCGGCGCGCAGAAGATCGCCTGGCTCGAGCGGTCGGCGGCCGCCCTGCGTTCGCGCGCCGATCTGCTGCATACGGCGAATGCCAAGGATCTGGCCGCCGCGCCGACCTATGGCCTGAGCCCCGCCCAAATCGATCGCCTGCGGCTCGACGCCAAGACGATCGACAGCATGGCCCGCGGGCTCGAGGCCGTAGCGGCCTTGCCCGACCCGGTTGGCGAGGTCATCGAGTCGTCGATCCGCCCCAACGGCCTCGAGGTGCAGCGGGTGCGCGTACCTTTGGGGGTCGTGTTCTTCATCTACGAGTCGCGGCCCAACGTGACGGTCGACGCTGCGGCCCTCTGCGTGAAGAGCGGCAACGCCGTGATCCTGCGTGGCGGTAAAGAGGCCCTGCACTCGAACAAGGCGCTCGCCGAGTTACTGGCGGCCGAGGCCGTGGGCTGTGGCCTGCCACTCGACGCCGTGCAGCTTGTCGACACCACCGATCGCGAAGCGGTGGGGCACTTCCTGGGCATGCCCGAGTACATCGATGTCGCCATTCCGCGCGGCGGCGAAGGGCTGATTCGCCGCGTGGCGGCCGAAGCCCGCATGCCGGTGATGAAGCACTTCGACGGCAACTGCCACGTTTACTTGGATGAGTCGGCCGACCTGGAATTGGCGGCGCCGGTGGTGGTGAACTCCAAGTGCCATCGCCTGGGCGTTTGCAACGCGGCCGAGTCGCTGCTCGTGCATGCGTCGATCGCCGAGGAAGCGCTCAAGCGAGTGGGCGCGGAGCTGATCGCCCAAGGCATCGAAATCCGCGGCGACGACGCGACCCGCGCGGTGATCGCCGACGCCCGCCCGGCCAGTGAAGAAGATTATCGCACCGAATACTTGGGCCCCATCATCTCGGTCAAGGTGGTCAACTCGCTCGACGAGGCGATCGACCACATCAATCGCTTCGGCTCACACCATACGGATGCGATCGTCACGCGTGATCTGGCGGCCGCCCGCGCGTTCACGGCCCGGGTCGACAGCGCCGCGGTGATGGTGAACGCGAGCACCCGCTTCAACGACGGCTATGAACTCGGACTGGGCGCTGAGATCGGCATCAGCACCGATAAGTTTCATGCCCGTGGTCCCTGCGGTCTGAAGGAACTGACGAGCTACAAGTACGTGGTTTACGGCACAGGGCAAGTGCGGCAATAACATGGGCCCCGCCAGGGGCTCTTCGGGTTCGGGAGAAAGGAGTCTCTCGCATGATCTCAACTCGACCGGCGGTGCGCTGGCTGTTGGGCATTTCGCTGCTGCTGACGTTCGTCGGCTGCGACCAGGCGACCAAGCATTTGGCCACGCAAACGCTGCGCGGCGAGCCCCCACGCTCCTACATGGCGAACACCGTGCGCCTGGAGTATGCGCTCAACCCCGGCGGGTTTTTGAGCCTGGGCGCGGGGCTGCCGCCCAGCGTACGGCGCGGAGTGTTCGTGGCGCTCAATAGCGTGCTCATGCTGGGCTTTGCCGGGTTGCTCTACTTTCGGCCGCAGGGCTCCTGGCTCTGGTCGGCCGCCATCCTGGGCATGCTCGCCGGCGGGATCGGCAATCTGATCGACCGCGTCGCCCACGATGGACTCGTGATCGACTTCATCAATCTGGGCGTTGGCCCGGTCAGAACAGGGATCTTCAACGTGGCCGATATCGCGATCACCGCGGGCGGCGTGGCCCTGGTGCTCCTGTCGTGGCCGCGGGCAACGCCCTCCGTCTCCTAAGTCGTCAAACTCAACTGCCAAGGTCGAAATCATGGGTGGAGACGTACTCAGCCAAGCCGAAGTCGAGAGCCTGCTCTCGGCGATGGACCCGGTAGCGACCTCGACGACGGCAACCAAGCGCGCGGTCGAACGAGAAGCGCCCCCCAAGCCACGCGAGAAGGTGACGACCTACGACTTCAAGCGTCCCGAGCGCGTCGGCAAGGAGCAAATGCGCGCGCTGCAAACGCTGCACGAAGGGTTTGGCCGCAACTTTGCCGCCAAGCTGTCGGCCCTGCTGCGGAGCATTGTCGAAGTGAAGCTCACGAGCGTCGACCAGCTAACCTACAGCGAGTTCGTGTTCAGTCTGGAGAATCCGACCTGCTTCAACCTGCTGCGGGCAGAGCCGCTGGAAGGGCATCTGATTCTCGACATCAACCCGGCGATCCTCTATCCGATCATCGACCGGCTGCTGGGCGGCGGCAAAGAAGCCGGCCCGGTAGCCCGCCGTCCGCTGACGGAAATCGAATTGCGGCTGGTGGCCAAGATCACCAACCTGTTCCTCGAAGAGTTGCACCGCGCTTGGGAAAACGTGGTCGACCTGACGCTGGCGGTCGAACGCGTGGAAAGCAACCCGCAGCTTGCCCAGATCGTGCCGCCGAACGAAGTGGTCGTGCTGATCAGCTTCGAGATCACCATTCAGGACGTGCGGGGGATGATGAACCTGTGCATCCCGTTCAATTCGATCGAGCGGATCGGCAACAAGCTCTCGGCCAACAACTGGGTGAGCTACGGCCGAAAGAACGTAACACCCGAAACCATGCAGCAGATTGGCCGAAATCTGCGGGGATCGGCCGTGGAGTTGGTCGTGCAACTGGCCGACGCCAAGATCAGCGCGGGAGATCTGCTGTCGCTACGGGTGGGCGACATCATCACGACCGATAAAGACGCCCGCTCGGCGCTCGAGGTGGCGGTGCAAGGGGTGCTCAAGTACCGGGCCAAGGCCGGGGCATTCAAGGGCCGCAAAGCGATTCAGATCGAAGAGGCGATTTCGCCCGAAAAGGCGGCCGCCGGCGCTCGCAAATAGCCCCCCTCTCGACAGCGGCCCGTTCAGCTAATTAGATTCATTCTGGAATCTGG
>JAESFN010000793.1_pt1 | contig 21113 bp, 17 predicted proteins | sample 9269411 | NCBI WGS metagenome assembly JAESFN01 (sample SAMN14505399, study PRJNA617100) | algae metagenome | isolation source: Iphinoe sp. HA4291-MV1 and co-occurring heterotrophs from trail next to... | place: USA: Maunawili Falls, Hawaii | collected 2009-07-25
ACGCAGGTTCACGAGAACAATCTGTACTTCGAAGACGCCGTGGGGCCGCGACGATCGATCGACCTCGTCGCGCCGGGCGCCAACATCACCACCCCCAAGATGGGAGGCGGAACGCTCATCGAATCGAGCGCGGGCTTCGCCGCGCCGCACGTCGTCGGCACGGTCGCCTTACTCCAACAACACGCGGAAGCTCGGATCGCCGCGACCGCGGCGCGCTGGAGCGCCGATGCCCGCCGACACGAAGTGATGAAGGCGGTGCTGCTCAACTCGGCAGACAAGCTGGCCGACGAGGGAGACGGCCGCCGCCTCGGCATGACCAAAACCATCCTGGACCAAGATGGCAAGAATTGGCTCGAGTCCGACGCCTTCACCGATCCCGCGATCCCGCTCGATGATCAACTGGGCGCTGGTCAACTCAATGCGGCGCGGGCCAAAATCCAGTTCGAGTCGGGGCAGTGGAACGCAGGCGAAACCGCGCCGCGCGTCGGCTGGGATTGGGGAGAGTCGGCTGGTCTAGGAGCGGTCAACAAGTACCCGCTCGGCGACTCGATCGCCAGCGGCAACTATGTGTCGATCATGTTGGCCTGGGACCGAGCAGTGAAGCTCGAAGACGCTGACAAGGACGGCGCCTACGACGTGGGCGAATCCTTTTCCGAACTCGGCCTCACCAATCTCGACTTACATCTGCTGCCCCGCGGAGCGACGAGCCTGGCTCAGGCCGTGGCGTCGTCGATCAGCAACGTCGACAACTTGGAGCACATCTTTTTCCCCGTGCCGACCAGCGGTCAGTACGAAATCTGGGTGCGCCAGGTCGATGCGCCGCTGGGGGCGCAGAACTACGCGCTCGCCTGGTGGACGAGCGCCGGCCAGCCGGCGGCCGGGCTGCCGGGAGACGCCAATCTCGACGGCAAGGTGGATCTTTCCGACTTCGGCAGGGTGAAACTCAACTTCGGCCGCACCGGCATGCAACTCGCCGACGGCGACTTCGATTTGAACGGGCGCGTCGACCTAACGGACTTCGGCATTCTCAAGCAGAACTTCGGTAAGTCCGGCAGCGCCGCCGTGCCCGAGCCGTCGACGTTTGCGCTTCTGAGCGCCGCAGCGATCGTTGGCTTGGCGATGATCGCCAAGAAGGCTTAACCAAATCCGACTACGATGGGCGTTCCGGTGTATCGGTCCTTGTCCCCCCGGCGACTCGCCGGGGGCTAATGACGGCGTTCTCCGGCTCATTAGCCCCCCGTCAATGACGGGGGGGAATTCCACCGCAACTGACCGCGCTCGCGAATCGAGCGGTTGTGTTGCTCGCTCTAAACGCCGAGCAGCCGCGCAGTCTTGAGCACCGCCACGCAGGTCGGCGCATGCGAAATACGGCCGTCGAGCACTTGCTCGAGCGATTCCGAGAACGGCAGCGCCACCCGCATGATTCGTTCCGTTCCCTCAGGCGAAGCAGCGCCGAACGACAGCCCACGGGCAAGGAACAGTGCGGTGGGAGACGACACGATGGTCGTAAAGGGATCAACGCTCCCCAGCGGCACGAGCTCCGCGGCCGCTATGCCAAGTTCCTCGGCAAGTTCGCGCCGCGCCGTTTGCTCGGGCGTTTCGCCGGCGTCGGAGCCGCCACTGACGGCCTCGAGCGAGCGCCGTCCCACCGCGTAGTGGAACTCGTCGGTCAGATGCACGACCTGTTGCTCATCGAGCGCGAGTACGCACACGCCAGGCTTGAGATCGAGCAAACAGTGATGGCCAGGTCGGCCGTCGGGTCGCACCACCTCGTCGCGACGCAGCGCGATCCAAGCGTCGCGATAGACCTCGCGCGAACTCAGGATTTGCCACGGCCCGTGCGGCGTCATGCCCGCGACACTGCGGGAGCCGGCTCGACGGTTTCGGCGCTGCGCGAGGCCACCACCTCTTGGCACAGTTCGGCCACGCACGAGGCGTTGCGCTCGACCGTGAGTTCGCGGGCAATCTCCCAGCAATGCTCCGACATGCCGGCGCGAAACGCGGCTGAGGAAGCGAAGTGGCGATCGATGCGGTCGATCATCTCCTCGACGGCATAGCCATTAGAGACCACGTAGCCGTTGGCGCCCTCTTGAATCACGTCGGCGCCGCCGGAGGTAGCGGTCGTCAACACCGGCGCGCCGCAGGCCATAGCCTCGAGATTCACGTTGGGGAACGGCTCGTAGATGCTCGGGAGCACAAACAAGTCGGCAGCGCCCAGGTAGCGTTCCAATTTGCGTTGCCGCGGGACGAAGCGAATGCGATCGGCCACTCCCAACCGCTCGGCCTGCCGCAAGAACGGCTCGCTTCGCGCGCCGCCAACCACCATCAGGTGCGTTTGGCGGTTTTGCACGCGAGCGAGCGCTTCGATGACGCTGCCCAGTCCCTTGCCGGAATAGTCGGCGACTGAAGCGAACACGAGGAGCGGCGCGCCGCGTGGAATGTTCGTTTCTGCCCGCACCGCGCCTGCCTCCGCCCGCGCGCCGGGATGGAAGGTGTCGGTGTCGACGCCGTTGTAAATGACGCGCACGCGCTCGGGGCCGACGCCGTAGTAGTCGTCTACCAGGGCCCGCTCGAGCTGCGACTGAACGATTACACGCTGGATCTTCGGCGACCGTTCGAAGATCTCGCGCTCCAGATGCAGAATCGCCTGGTGCCGGGGATTGAACTCCTGCACCAACCGCCAGAGCGGATGCCGATAGCGGATGCTCATCCAGTAGGGGTGAATCCGCCCGGTGACGCGGAATACGTCGACGGCCATCGTGGGGCAAAGACCGATCGATACATCGCAGCCTGAGTTCCGCACGACGCCGCTGGCGTTCCAGGCAAACGAGAGATTCTTGGCCCAGCTCGAGGCGTGCCACACCCGCACGGGAAGAAAGCGTACTTCGTCTGCTAGTTCGTCGTCGATCCGCTCGCCGACCACCGTCACGGCATGGCCGAGGCGCATCAGTCCGCGAGCGAGGTTGACGCAGTATCGCTCTGCGCCGCCGCGACGGAGTGAGTAGTGTTTTTTTACGAGAGCAATGTGCATAGCTGCACCGGAAGTGATTTGATTCAAGTGGTCGAACTCGACGCCGGCTTGGCCGCCAGTCGCGTCAACTCGTAGATCAACACGGTATGCCTTCGCGCCCGCCCGGCGCCTTCCACCCGATAGGCGAGCGAATACTGCGTTTTCAAGCAGTCGAGCCAGGCCGGGTCGTAGTGTTCGCTTGCCCCGGTGTCGAGCACGATGTATCGCGCCGTCTCATCGCGGACCCGTTCGGCCAGCGGCGGCGGGGCCCCATAGTCGGGCCAGCCGAACACCTCGGTCTGGTGCTGAGTGTAGAAGGCAATGTACGGGGAGTTCGAAATCAGCGGGTCGCCTGGCTCCGCATGAGCGCGAATCCAATGGGCGGCCACAAGCTGCGGCTGATAGGGCTCGTGCAGCGGCCGCAGCGAGCGCGGCAGCCAAGCCCCGGCCAGAATCAGCACCATTCCGCAGGCGAGTCCGAAACGAACGCGCCGCAAGCCGCCGAAACGCCGGTCTTGGGCAACGGCTTCCGACACGGCGAACAACCCCGCGGCGCCCCAGGGCATGGCTAATGCCGCCAAGGGCAGCACATGCCGGCGATCGATGTATCCGCCGATCAGAAACAGCAAGATCAGCAGGCTGACGTGAAACCAAGCCAGCGACTGCACCGTGAGCGATGCTTCAGGCAATGGAGGCGGCGACCTGCGCCAGCACAGCCCCAGCACCACCAGCGGCAGCAACAGGTTCAGTTGCGAAACGTATTGCTCGGCAAGTTCAGCGCCGGCGCGGGCCAGAGCCTCGGCCGTCACGATGCCGGCTGTCGGCGAGATCGTCGCCAGGACCCACGAGCCCGATCGGCCTGTACGTACCGCGGCGGGAGCAAAGCTTTCGACATTTGCAGGCGTTGGCCGCAGGTTCGGCTTGTGGCGGAGCTTATCGGTGAGCCTGCCGGAAAGGATCGCATACGGCGCGGCAACCGTGGTGGTCACGATCACGAGCGTCGCCAAGCTCATCGCCCACCGCAGCCGCTCGCCCGGGGCGCCCTGCACGATCTTCCAGAGCAGCAGCGCCGCAACGACCAAGGCTACGCTGCCCCCTTCGGGTCGAATCCAAAACCCGGCCGCGCTCGTCAAGCCGGCCAACGCGAACCAGGCGGGCCGCCGCGACTGCAGGCCCGCCAGCGCGGCCCAGGCGGCGAACAGATAGCAACACAGATGCGGCGCATCGCTCAGCGCATCGGCGGCGTTCTGCCTTGCGAGCGGCAAGAAGGCGAACAGCACCGCGGCCACGCCAGCGATCTGCTCGTCGAACATGCGCCGAGCAAGCAGCCACAGAGCGCCTACCGACAATACCCCGGCGATCATCGAGGGAATTCGGGCAGCCCAAACTTCGCTTTCAATCGTCATCGGCAAGCCGAAAACAGCCCACACTCGCAGCGCGCCAGCCACCAAATAGGGATAGCCGGGATGCTGGGCTTGGATGCGGATGGCTTGCTGCGGATCGTCCACCAACTGGTGCGCCATGCCGATGAACACGATGCCATCGGGGGCAATGATCGGCGAGCGCGCGGCCACGAACGTCTCGAGTAGCGCCGCAAGCGCGAGCGCGGCCAGGAGCGCCCAGCGCCCCAGGCGGCGAGCCGAGGGAAGATCGTCAGTAGGCATTGCGGCCTCCGACCAGTTCCCAGGGCGTACGAACCAGCACCAGCAGATCGAGCTTCAGGTTCCAGTGCCGCACGTAATGCAGATCACACTCCAGCCGCTTCTCGATCGATGTGTCTCCGCGCCAGCCATGAATCTGCGCCCAACCGGTGACGCCGGGGCGCATGGCATGACGCTCGTGGTAGTGCGGCAGCTCGCGAGCGAACGTCTCGACGAAGAAGGGGCGTTCCGGACGTGGGCCCACCAGGCTCATCTCGCCGCGCAACACATTCAGTAGTTGCGGCAGCTCGTCGACGCTCAATCGCCGCAGCAAGCGCCCCAGAGCCGTGCAGCGAGGATCGTTGTGGCTGGCCCAGATCGGGCCGGTCCGCGCCTCGGCGTCGAGCCGCATCGTGCGGAACTTGTAGATCTTGAACGGCCGACCATGAAGGCCGATCCGCTCTTGCCGATAGAGCACCGGTCCGCGGCTGGTGAGCTTGATGAGCAGCGCCACGATCGTCAGCGGAACGAGCAGGATGAACCCGAGCGCAAGCGAAAGCGCGAGGTCGAGCAACAGCTTCGTTGCCGCGGCCAGCGGTCGTCGCTCGATCGGCCAGCGTGGGCCCAGGTGCGCCGGATCGGGGCGCATGGCCCCGCGCAACCGCTCGCTACGGCTGGGAGCATGACCTCGAGATTGCGCGCGTCGGGGGGCGTCCATGCCGGTCACGTCGAGGTCGCGGAGTGCTCCGCAGACGGAAAGCGAAACTGCGTTAGGCCGCTTGGGAAACCGTGGGCTGAGCCGCCGTTGCACTCGGCCGCGCGGTCAGGCACAGATGCCAGCCAAACATCCGCTCGAACGCGCGGAACATTGGTTTTGGCATCCAGCGGAAGTACCAGACCTTCTGATACTTGTACTGCTTGTACTCTTCGATCTTGTACGGAAACACGTGGTCGACCAGCGTTTCCTCGACCTCGAAGCCGTGCTCGGCCATGAACTGCCGGCCCTCGGCCTTCGAGTAGATGTAGGTCACCGGGCAGCCGGTCTGCGCCTCGGAATAGCGGGCGACCCACTCCGAAGTGTGTTTGAAGTTCAGCCCGCCGTAGCGGAGCATGATCCACAGCACCTTCCAGGAGAGGCGGTAGTAGACCATCATCTTGAACTTGGTGTGTGGGCCGACGAAGGTGCGGATCTGATCCAGCACGGCGCCCGGATGCGGCGTGTGATGAATCACTCCGAAGGAGTAGACCAAGTCGTAGGTGTCGTGCGGCACCACGCTCGCCAAGTGCTCCGCGTTGGCGCGATAGAACTTGATGCGGTCGGCCACGCCCATCACCTGAGCGCGCTGTTTGGCGACTTTGAGCGACTCTTCCGACAAGTCGACTGCCGTCACCAAGGCGCCGGCGCGGGCGAAGTTGATCGTGTCGGTGCCGATGCCACAGCCGACCTCGAGTACCTTCTTGCCCTTCCACTGGGCGAAGTCGGCGAAAGTCGGAATGTGTGGCTCGACCATGTACTTGCGCGCCTCGACCTGGTCGAAGTACTCGCGCGAGCCCACCGGCAACGGCGAGTGCCGGATGTTGCAAGGGCGGCGATTCCAGTAATCGCTCACGGCGTCGATCGGAACTTCGGCGAAGGCTTGTGCTGACATGATGGTTTGAGTGCCCTGGGTCCTAGGCGGCCTGGCCGCGAGAGATCGTGAGTAGGGTCGAGTCAGATGTCGTGGACGCGCGCGGCGCAAGCGCCCCGTCAGTCGTCCATTCCGGAAGCTTGTCGCTGGCGAAGCCCCAATCCTCGGTGTTGAACACGTGATGCCCTCCCGAGGCGATGACTTGCAGCCGGAGCGAGAACAAGTCGTCGTTGGTCAGGTAAGTGATCTTCTTGGCGTCGAGCCGCTTCCACAGGTTCTCAGCCTCGTCAGGCTTCCAGCCGCCCGAATGCTCGATGTGATAAACAGCATGCGGCAGCACGACTTCTTTTGCGCCGCCATGAAACGCGGAGTAGATGAACAGCGAATCGAGATGCCAAGAAAAGATCTCGAACTCGGCATAGCCGCGCAGCTTGTCCCAGTCTTCGCGCGAGAGCAGCGTGAAATCGCCGCAAGCGTTCGTGTGCAGCACCGTGGCCGACAACACCGTACGCTTGAAGCGCCGCCGCAGTTCGACCGACAGCACCTGCGGCAATCCCCACACGCTCAGCGCGGTGGCCTTCGCCAGTCTCCACGAAACCTCCGGCCCCTTCTTGGCCAGAGCCTGCGCGACCCCGACCAGGCGGATATAGTTGGTCACGTTGGCGATTTTGTTGCATGCCCGTTGCCACAGGCGACCGAAGCGCGCCCCGGTCTTCTGCACTTGCTGCACGCCGTAGTGAAAACACTTAACCGCCAGCCATTGCATGCGGTGATGTGAGTAGCGGCACCACTCGTCCCAGCCCACGATGCCGAACTTGGCGTTCACTCGCATCACGGCGTTTGCGCAGTAAGCCAACTGGTCGTCGACCGAATCGATGGCCGCGACCTCGGTGGGAACGTCGTACCGGTCCACGCGGTAGTAGCGTCCCTTACGCAGCGGCTTGCGGCTCAAGTACTCGAACAGCTCGTCCGAAAACAGCAGATCAATGTTCGTGGCCATCACGAAGCGCCCGGTGGCGCGGCGAATGCCGACGTTCTTGCCGATCATTTGAAACAGCGGCAGATGCTCGGCGTGCCGCAAGCGGGCATGCCGCTCCGGCGGCACCTCGACCACACGGTAGACGCACCAACCCTGCGCATCGGGCCATTCGAGCGATTCGGACAGCGGCGCACGCCCCGCCGGCGGATTCCACTCGACCATGATCACTTCGGTCCGCACGCGATGCCGCGCCGCCAAGGTGGCCAGGTTCGTGAGAAAAGCTTGCGTGCGCAGCAACAGATCGCCGCCGTGGTTGTCGTTGCGAGAAACAACGACCACGCTCAGGTAGGGGCGTTCCGTGGTAGGCAACATGGGCTCGTCTCGAGCGTCTGCCGAAGGGGAAGGAAAGCGCCGAGCAGGCCGCCTGGCCGGCGCGAGAAACCGCTAGGCCGCCGCGGCCACATCGGCCCGCTTGTCCATCACACGACGTGACGCAGCCATCACGTCGCTCGTACCGAGGCCAATGTAGTGGCAAACCGACTCGAAACGCTGACGGTCCCAGAGACGCCAGCAGTCGATGACCACCGCCTCGCGACGCATCCGCACGAGGTCGGAGGGGCCCACCGCCTTGAACTCCTTGCAGGGCGTGCAGACGACGACCACGTCGGCCTGCCGAGCACATTCCACCGCGGAGTTCGCGAACTGCACGTTGAGCGGAACCACCTTGGCGGTGTTGTCCATCGCCGCCGGATCGTAGGCGACGACCGAAATGCCCGCGTTGGCCAACGCCTGTACGAGTTCGACTCCCTGGGCCCGCTCGATGACATCGGTCTGCGGCTTGTAGGCCAAGCCCAACACGCCGACTTTGCCGCCCTCCGGCAGACACTGCTGCACCAGCTTCGCAAGCCGCGGCACTTGCAGCGAATTGACCTGCGTCGTCGCTTCGGGCAAGAGCGGTTCCACATCGATGCCGCGGGCCAAGCTGGCCAAGGCGATGCTGTCGCGCGGGAAGCAGGGGCCGCCGAAGCCGGTCGAGCCCTTGAGATACTTCGGGCCGATACGGGTATCGAGGCCCAGGGCGCTCGTCACCACGTCGACATCGCCGCCGTCGAGCCGCTCGCAGATTTCCGCCAGCATGTTGGCGTAGCTGATCTTCGTGGTCACGAAGGAGTTGAGCGCGAGCTTCGTGAGTTCGGCGTTCACGAAGTTCATCCGCATCACGGCCGGATGATTATTGCACACGCCTTGATAAATGTCGGCCAAGCGCTGGCCCGAGTGGCTGTCGGACTCGCCGATCAGCACGAAGTCGGGGTGCAGATAGTCGCGAATCACGCTGCCGAGCGAGATGAACTCGGGGCTATAGCAAACCCCAAAGTCCTCGGGGCAACGCTTGCCCGAAGCTTTTTCAAGCGCCGGCACGAGTTCGCTGGCCGTAGCGCCTGGCATGACCGTGCTCGTGAGCACGACCACGTGATAGGTGTCTTTGTGCCGCAGGGCCTTGCCGATCGTCTCCGCGGCCGACATGACATACTTGAGCGAGAACACGCCGTTGGGAAGACTGGGCGTGGGCACGATCAAGAAGGTCAGCTCAGTCTGACTGATCGCTTGTTCGCAATCGGTAGTTGCCCGCAAACGCCCGCTGGTTTGGTCGAGCATTTCCTGCAGGCCCGGCTCGAAGACGGGCGCCTTGCCGGCGCTGATCGCCTGCACAAACTTTTCGTTGACGTCGACGCCGACGACGTGGTGCCCCTTGGCCGCCAAGCACGCGGCCATGGGCGAACCGAGCTTACCGAGCCCAACGACACTGATGTCCAAGGTGAAACTCCTTTTTCACTGCGACGAGCGTCCTTGCTTCCGCGCCTTCGCGGCGAACTTCCTCGTTCGCACCGGCGCCGCACTTACCGAAACGTTATTATGCCGCGGCCCTCTTGGCAGGACTAGAGCGCTGTGCGCCCTGGTCCGCCGCTTCCGACGGCGTCTTCGAGCGGCGATACCAGCGCAACGCGGCGCTGGGCCATCGCAGCCAATTGTTAGTCAACTCAACGCGACTGCCGCTAGCAGTGTGCTTGCATCGCAACTTGAAGTGTGCATCACGATGCGTATGCCAGCGGGCCGCTCGGCCCAACGCGAGGTTGGCGATCGCTTCCGGTCCTTGGCGCAACTCGGCTTCGTTGCCGCGATGCGAGTAGTCGTGATCTTGATGGGCTGCCAGCACCGCGCCCGTGGCGTCGATGATCGTAGCGCCTTGCCGGTGCGCCTCGTAGATCAGCCAGTTGTCCCAGCAATAGCGACCAATCGCAAACGGCGGGATCTGCGGCCACAGTCCGCGGCGAAAAGCGAAGTAATCCATGCCTGCCGGCCGTTGCACTCGGCCTTCGCGGGCCACGAGTTGTTGGAAGCGGCCGGGCCATTCGGGATGATCGATGTCGAGTTCGGATTCAACCTTGATGTTCGTGCGATTGCCGACAACCAAGCACTGCCTGGCCGGCATGCCCGCCAGCGCGGCCGGAAAATCGTTGAGCAAGACGATGTCGCAGTTCACGAACGCCAGTGTTTCATGGCTCGCGGCGGCTTCGCCAGCCGCAATGATCGAGTCCAATCGCGGCGTGCCATAGGCATTGCACGCTACCGGCACGTGCTTTGCGCCGAATTCTCGCGCCGCTTCGCGCACGCCGTCGTCGTTGCCTAAAAGCACGATCTCGACCCGCGGCGAGAGCCGCCGCCAACTGCGCAGCGCATTTCGCTGAATCACACGAATGTGACCGGCGAAGGCCTTCGGCACGGCAAAAATTGTGATCATGGCGCCCCACCTTCCTTGGTCAGTCAGCCGGCCTTGGAAAGTGGGTAGGTGGAGTCGAGAGCCAGCGTGTGGCGGCAAGCCACGGGCATTCTCCAGCCCGTGCCAAAGGCCCGCCCGGTCATCTTCAGACCCGGCGCCGCCTGACGACGCTTGAACTCTGCTTTGTGCAGTAGCGACAGCACACGTTCGACCGCGGCACGGTCGAGCCCACTAGCCACCAAGCTCTGCGGCGGCTCATGCTCTTCGACATGTCGACGCAGAATCTCGTCGAGCAACTCGTAAGGAGGGAGCGAGTCTTGATCGGTCTGATTGGGCCGCAGCTCGGCGGAGGGCGCCTTGGTGATGATGTCCGACGGAATCACTTCGCGATCGCGGTTGATCCAGCGGGCTAAGTCGTAAACCTGGCCCTTGAACAGATCGGAGATTACGGCCAGGCCGCCCGACATGTCGCCATAGAGCGTGCAGTAGCCCACGGCCAGCTCGCTCTTGTTGCCGGTCGTGAGCAACAGGGAGCCGAACTTGTTCGACATCGCCATCAGCAGCGTGCCGCGGATGCGGGCCTGAATGTTTTCTTCCGTCACGTCGCGGTCGCGGCCGGCAAAGGCGGGCGTGAGCGTTTGATCGAACGCCTCCATCGGGCCGCGAATTGGCAAGGCCAGCGTGCGAATGCCCAGATTCTTAGCCAGGATATCCGAGTCGTCGACGCTGCCGCGGCTCGAGTAGGGCGAGGGCATCATCACGCCCGTCACGTTCTCGGCGCCGATCGCTTCGGCGGCCACGGCCGCGGTCACGGCGGAGTCGATACCGCCTGAGAGCCCAAGCACAACGCCGCGGAAGCCGCACTTCCGCACGTAGTCGCGCGTGCCGAGCACGAGCGCCTTCCAAATCTCGGCCGACGGGGTGAAATCTTCCTCGGCGATCGAGTTCTGCTTTTCCAGATCCACTAGCACCAGATCGGAATCGAAGCCCTTCGCCCGGGCAACGAGCTTGCCCGTGGCGTCGAAGGCACAGCTTCGTCCGTCGAAGACGAGATCGTCGTTGCCGCCGACCTGGTTCACATAGACGATCGGCAACCGGTGTTTGGCCGCCATGGCGCCGAGCATCGACTCGCGCAGTTGTTGCTTGCCGATGCCGAAGGGCGAGGCCGAGAGATTCAGCAGAGCGGTGGCGCGAGCAGCCGCGAGCTCGGCAGCCGGATCGACGTGGTAGCGCCGCCGCTGCCAAAAATCACGGTCGTTCCACAGGTCTTCGCAAACCGTGACGCCATAGCTGGCCGATTGGAACGGCAAGATTTGCGGTCCGCGGGCCGGCTCGAAGTAGCGGTCCTCGTCGAACACGTCGTACGTCGGCAGCAGCGACTTGCGATACCGCGCCCGGACCGCGCCCGTTTGCAGGAGCGCCGCGCAGTTGAAGAGCGGCCGCCCTTCGGGATCGTCGTTCGGCTCGGCGAGGCCGACGAGCACCGGGGCCTTGTTCGTGAGCTTGCGCGCCATCTCCTCGAGCAGTTGCCAACTGCGGGCGATCATCGCCCGGTCGAGCAGCAGGTCGCGAGCGGGATAGCCGAGCAGCGAGAGCTCCGAAGTGACGACCAGGCGAGCGCCGGCATCGGTGGCTTTTTCCACGGCCTCGATGATGCGAGCCGCATTGCCTTCGAGGTCGCCGACGGTCTGATTGAGTTGTGCGAGTGCGATGAGCATGCCGCATCCTTGCTGCAACAGCGGGGCCAAGTCAACTGGCAGGCGTCACGGCGTTTCCCTCCAGAAAACACCGTTCGCGCTCGGCCGCCGCACAATCGGGGGGTTCGGACGGCTTTGGTTAGCCATCCAAGGTCGGCAACATAGAGCGAGTCGAAAGGCGGCGTCAATGGCAGTCTGTAGGGACTCGTAGGTTATGCTTCAGCATAACGAACGGTGAGCAACCTACGCCCCATGCCCTTGGGCTGCGCGCCGAACACGCCGGTCGATATTCCTACCGTGGAAGACGTTATGCTGAAGCATAACCTACGGGAAATCGGCTCGCGGCGGCAGGAGGAGGTCGCTGTAGGAGCCGGCGATGAGGTCGGCGGGTTCGATGCCAAATTGGCCGCTCAGAGCAGCCAATTGCGAGGCGGCCCGCTCTTTGTCGCCCAGCGTTTGAAAAACCGCCTCGAACTCGAGGAATTCGCCCAGTCCCTCCACCTGATCGAGATGGATGCGGACGTTTTCCACCAGCGACAGTTCACGGCGTTTGCGAACTTCTCCCCACAGCCCCACGGTTGCGATCAGCGCCGCCTTGAGGCCGGCCGGGTCGTTCACCGGAACCAGCCGATAATCGCTTAGCCGGGCCGCGGATTCATCGGGCCGAGCATAGGCCACCAAATGAGCCGTGCCGCCAGACTCCTCGCGCAGCTTTAACCGTCCCTGTCGGCACGAGAAATAGGTGTCGACCTGCTCGAGCACCTGGGGAACTCCGCCACTGAGGCGGCCGGCGACCTGCCGCGCGGTCGCTAAGTCTCGGAGGCGAGCTTTGAGTTCGAGATTGCGGGCCATGGGCCCTAGCGTAGCGTCTCGGCTGGCCGCTGCGAAACCTCGCCCGCGGCCGGCTGCTCGTCGAAGATCGTGGTGACGGGATACTTTTTCTTGAGTTCGGCCAAGAATTCATCCCGCTTTTCGGTCTCGCGCGACTTCTTGATAGCTTCCCGCGCCGCGTCCTGGGCCTGCGAGAAGGGCGTGTAGCCTTCCTCGGTGCGCTCCTGCACGCGGACGATATGAAAGCCGTCGCGGTCTTCCAGAATTTGGCTCAAAGCGCCCACAGGCAAGTGGAAGATTGCCTCGTCGAGCGTGGTCGACACTAGGCTTCCCTTGGTCGTCCAGTCTCGCTGTCCGCCCTTGTCGGCGGTCAGTCCTTCCGAGTGTTTACGGGCCAAATCCTCGAACGAAGCGCCCTGCTGCAACTGCCGCCCGATCTCGGCCAGCGCCCGCCAGGCCTCGGCCTTGGCCGGATGTTTGGCAAAGGTGATGGAGATCTGCTGCCAGCGCGATTTGGCCTGAACGTAGAACGATTCGTGATTCTTCTCGTAGTAATCGACCAAGTCGAGATAGTTGATCTCGCGCTCGTCCCGCGTCTTCTCGTGCATCCACTGGCCGACCATGTTGCGTTCCATCGACGCGCGGCGCAGCCGCTCGAGCGAGGTTCCCTGGGCGCGCAACTTTTGCTCGAGCTCGGTCCGGTTGTTGGCCTGAAGCTGCTTGAGCATCTTCGGCAGCTCTTTTTCCTCGAAGTTCTTGCGCAGTTGCTCGTCGATCTTCGGCAACGCCTTTTCTGGCAGCGTGCGACGACAGTCGGCATAAACCATCTTCTGCAGAATAAGCTGGTAGACGAACTGCTGAGCCAGCATCTTGCGCTGCTGCTCGATCACCTCTTTGGGATATTGTTGCTTCGTCTGCTCGAGGCCGGCCTTGATCATCGCATCGACGGTCGGCATCACGTCGGCCGCCAAAATGACTTCGGGACCTACGCGGGCAAACACTTCGGCCCCTTCAACCGCTTGCAGCTTGGCCAGCGGTTGGTTTTCTTGCTCGAGCGTTTGAACGGGCAACTGCCCCGGAAACGGAATCGGGTTTGTTCCCGGCGTTTCGGCCGCGATCGGAGCGACTAGATTGACAGGCGCAGCGGCCTGCGGAGCTTCAGCGCGAGGATTGGCCAGCGGAGCCTGGGAGCCCCCCGGCCAACTATCGGGCCGGCTGGCCGCCACGGGCTGGTCGGGCGTGTATTCAGGTTGGCCGACGAGAAACGGATCGGCGTCGACGCCGGCGGCCTGCGCCGTGGAGCGCAGCAATCGCCAGCTTCGCTCGAGCTCCGTTAGGGCGCGAGGAACCAGGCTTGGCCGTGCGGCGAGCGCGCCGGCCAATGCGGCCAATCCCACCATCACGGGAAATGAAAGTCGCGGCACGTCCTTGCGCCTCGAAGGGTTCTGCTGCTCTCCGGTGCGGTCCGCCTGCGCATCCGCCCGGCAAGCGGGGCGGGATTATAGACAGGCGTTCAAGTCAACCGCAACAGAGATCTGGCGGCGGCCAAAATCTCGTCGCCCTCGGTAAGGCGTCCGCCGGTCGGCAGATACGCCGACCGTCCGTCGGCGATCCGTAGCCGCCCCTGGCTGGCCTTCGCCAGCCGCTTGATCCGCTCGGGATTGGTGTACCTGAATACTAAGTAATCGTCTTCTTGATGCACCGACTCCACTGCCCAGCCGTGTGCTAGCACTCTTAGTTCCGCAAGCGCCAGCAGCCGCTCGACCGGCGGCGGCGTGGGGCCAAAGCGGTCGACGAGTTCCGCGCGGCAATCCGCCAGCTCCTCGAGCGTGGCCACGCGGGTAAACCGCCGGTAAAGGTCGATCTTTTGCCGCATGTCAGCCACGTAGCTGCGCGGCAGGTAGGCTTCGCCCGGCAAATCGACGCTCACGTCGACCGAGGCCCGCGGGGGCAGATGCTTGAGGCTCCGCACCGCCTGCTCGAGCAACTCGCAGTAGAGCTCGTAGCCCACGGCCGAAATGTGGCCGCTTTGCTGAGTTCCCAAAATGTTGCCAGCCCCGCGGATTTCCAGGTCGCGCATGGCGATGGCGAAGCCGGCCCCCATGTCTTTGAACTCTTCGATCGCTCGCAGCCGCTTGGCGCTCGTTTCCGAAAGATGCTTGCCCGGATCGATCAGTAGGTAGCAGTAGGCCCGATGCTTGAATCGACCGACGCGCCCCCGCAACTGGTGCAGGTCGGCCAGTCCGTAGCGGTCGGCCTCGTTGATGAAGATCGTATTCGCGTTCGGGATGTCGAGGCCGCTCTCGATGATCGTGGTTGCTAGCAGGATGTCGAATTTGCGGTCGACGAAGCCCACCATCTGGGCCTCGAGCTCTCCCTCGGCCATCTGTCCGTGGGCGATTCCCAGCCGCGCCTCGGGCACGACCTGGCCCAAGAGTTTGGCCACGGCCTCGATGTCTTGCACGCGATTGTGAACGAAGTAGATCTGCCCGCCGCGGTTGAGTTCGCGAAGCACGGCGTGCCGCACGAGTTCGCGGTCGAAGCGGCAAACCCGCGTTTCCACCGGAACGCGGTCCTCAGGCGGCGTTTCCAGGTTCGAGATGTCGCGAATACCCAAGAGCGACAGGTGGAGCGTGCGGGGGATCGGCGTGGCGGTCATCGTGAGCACGTCGACGGTTTGCCGCAGCGCTTTCAGCCGCTCCTTCACCTCGACGCCGAACCGCTGCTCTTCGTCGATGATCAACAGCCCCAGGTTTTGAAACTGCACGTCGAACTGCGCGAGCCGGTGCGTGCCGATCACCACGTCGAGCCCGCCGGTCGAGAGCGATTCGAGAATCTTCTTCTCCTCGCGCGCCGTGCAAAATCGGCTGAGCGCGGCGACGCTGAAGGGGAATTCCGCCATCCGTTGGGTGAAGGTGCGGCGGTGCTGCTCGGCCAGGATCGTCGTCGGCACGAGCACGGCCACCTGAAAGCCCGCGTCGATCGCCTTGAACGCTGCCCGCATCGCCACCTCGGTTTTGCCGAAGCCGACATCGCCGCAGAGCAGCCGATCCATCGGCCGATGCGTTTGCATGTCCTGCTTGATCGCCTCGATCGACGAAAGCTGATCGCGGGTCTCGCGGTACGGGAACGAGGCGTCGAACTCCCGCTGCCAGTCGGTGTCGGCCGGAAAGGCATAGCCGGGGCGCATGGCGCGCGAAGCCTGAACTTCGAGCATTTCGGCTGCGAGATCGGTGACCGCCTTTTGCGCGGCCTGCTTTTGGCGAACCCAAGACTGACTGCCGAGGCGGGCCAGCGTGGGCCGGCTTTTCGTGCCGCCAACATACTTTTGCACCAGGTCGATCTTCGAGGTCGGCACGAAGACCTTCGTGCCGCCGTGGAACTCGATCTCCAGGTGCTCTTCGACCTGCTGCCCCTTCTCCAGCAGCGACATGCCGCGATAGCGGCCGATGCCGTGCGACAGGTGGACCACCAAGTCCCCTTCGCGCAGGTCGAGGAAGCTGTCGATCGCCTTGCCCAGCCGCCGACGGCCGCCGCGGGCAACATCGGCCCGATGGAACAGTTCGCCGCTGCCGACCAGCACCACGCGATTCGGCACCAGGCGGAATCCGCTCCGCAAGCGGCCCAGCGGGTAGTGCAAGCGGCCTTCGGTCGCCAGCCGCGTGGCGGCGAAAACCTCGCCCAGCCGCTGCTGCTCCGCCTCGTTTTGGCAGACGATGTAGACGTCTTGCCCCAAGCCGGCCGCGTCGAGTTCGTCGCGGACTTTGTGAATGTCGCCGCTGAAGCGTTCGACCGACTCGATCGGCAGCCGGCAGGTCTCTTCCATCGAGCCGGCCGAAACGCCGGCCGCGAGCACCGAAGGAAACCGGTAGACCGAGCGCCAAACCTCGTCGAGCGAGTGCAGATCCTGTGGTCGCTGGGACCGCTGGCGAAAGTGCTTCGCTTCTTCCTCGAGCGCCGACGGCTCGAGCAGCAGAAACCAGGCGCCCGTCGGCAAGTGATCGGCCAGGTGACAGCGATCGGTGGTTTGCGTCGGCAGCGTGGTTAGGTCAAGGTCTTCGAGCGGCGCTAGGCTGCGCTGCGTTTCGACCTCGAAGCGGCGGATCGAAGTCACTTCTTCGCCAAACAGCTCGATCCGCACGGGGTCGTAGGAGTCGAGCGGAAAGATGTCGAGAATGCCGCCGCGAGAGGAGAACTCGCCCGGCAACTGCACGGCCGGCGTCCCTTCGAAGCCCTGCTCGACGAGCCACTGCAACAACTCGTCGGGCACGATTTCCTGGCCCACGCTCAGCCGCCGGCTGCCGACCAGCAGGCCCGCCGGGCTGACGACCGGCTGCAGGAGCGCCTGGATCGTGGTGAGCACGACCTGCGGCGCATTGTTTTCGGACAGCGCCTTGAGCAGCCGCAGGCGTTCGGCCCAGTCCTCGTCGCGCGCGACCGCTCCGGCGTCTTCGCTATTCCAGGCAGGAAAGCGGGCCTGGCGAGCGTCGGTGAAGAGCCGCAGATCGTCGCCCAGTTCATCGACATCGCCGGCGTGGGGAAGCACGACGACAAGCGGCCCTTGGGCGTGGCGAACGAGCGCTGCGGCAGCCAGAGCGGACGATGAGCCCCAAACGCCGTCGAGCGTGGCGCCGTGCCCTGCGCGCAGACTCTCCACGGCCTCGGGAAACCCGGGGTAAGCGTCGAGCCGGCGGGAAAGAGCCAAGAGCTCTCCGGCGGCATCCCGTTCCGCGGCGGCGGTTTTGGTCATGATTGCTGGCGGAATTGTACCGCCCAAATCGCAGCCGCGTAGAGCGCAATCGGCAGATTCCTCGCGGCTGCCCCGCCGGGCCGCGTCCTACGCTTGACCTAGGAGAACGTAGCTTCATGCCACTTTGGGAAACGATCGCCGATCTCGAGGCCGCCGCGCCGCGGATCGCCGCGCGCCGCTACGGGGTGATCTACACGCAGGCCGGCCGGTTCGAGAGCCTGACCCTCCGGCCGTTTCCCAAGTGGAGCAGCCTGGTCGATGTCCGCGTGTTCGGCCGACGCCGGCATGAAACGATGCCGGGCGATCATTGCTGGCTGTATTACAACCAGCCCTGGGGGCACGAGTCGTTCTTGGCTCTCTCGCTCGTGGTGTCATCGAGCGGCGGGACGTTCGCAACGGTCACCCGGGCACTGAAAGCACTCGACGAGATCGCCCGCATCAAACGCAGCGACGCAATTCTCTGCGACGCCTGCAACCTGCGGATTTCCGATCGGGTGCTGCGGCGTTGGGGTTGGGAACCGCACAAGCCGGGGAGCAGCCGGCGAAACTTCATCAAGCGGTTCTACGGGACTTACCCAGCGACACATTTGCCGCAAGCGGAGCCAGAACTCTGCACGGTGGGCAGGTAGCCGATGTAGGGTGCGTCAAGCTCAGCGCAGACGCACCATTCGGTTAGCGAAAGAAGGTGCGTCCGCGCTGCGCTTGACGCACCCTACAAGAGCGATGCTCTCCGTGTACCCGGCCGCTAGGCCAAGATCTCGTGCAGCACTTTGCCATGCACGTCGGTCAGGCGGAAATCGCGGCCGCCGAAGCGGTAGGTGAGTCGCTCGTGGTCGATCCCCAGCAGGTGGAGCATCGTGGCGTGCAGGTCGTGCAGAATGACCTTGTTCTCGACGGCGTAGTAACCGTACTCATCCGTCGCGCCGTAGACCGTGCCCCCTTTCACGCCTCCGCCGGCCATCCAGAGAGTGAAGCCGAACGGATTGTGATCGCGGCCGTCTGAGCCCTGGGCCATGGGGGTGCGGCCGAACTCACCTGCCCACACAACGAGCGTGTCGTTCAGCATGCCGCGCGACTTGAGATCGCGGAGCAGCCCGGCGATCGGCTTGTCGGTAGCACGCGCATTGCTTTCGTGCCCTGACTGCAGGCTGCTGTGCTGATCCCACCGATCGGCCCCGCCGACCTGTGGGCAGAGCAGCTCGATGAAGCGCACGCCCCGCTCCACCAATCGCCGGGCGATCAGGCATTGCCGGCCGAACGTTTCGGTCACGGGGTCGTCCAGGCCGTATAGCGCTTGCGTCGCTTGCGACTCTTCCTTGATCGACAGCACTTCCGGCACGGCCGTTTGCATCTTGCAGGCCAGCTCGTAGTTGTTGATCGCCGCTTCGACCGCCGGCGAGCCGGCCAGCGGCGAGAGCAGGCCCGAGTCGAGCGTCCGCAGCAGGTCGAGCTTCGCCCGCTGCCGATCCGGAGTCGGTTCGAGCGGGTTGAGGTCGGTCACGGGCGACGCGCCCATCCGCATCGAAGAGCTCTGGTAGTTGGCCGGCAAGAAGCCGCTGTTGAAGCAGTCTTGTCCGCCCGGCGGAATCAGCCCGGAGTTCAAAACGACAAAGCCGGGCAACTCCCGCGACTCGCTTCCGAGTCCGTAGGTCACCCACGAGCCAATGCTCGGCCGCCCCTGAAACAGGCTCCCGGAATGAATGAAGTAGTTCGCCGTGGTATGCACGCTCGAGGTGCTGGTCATCGAGCGGACGACCGCCAGATCGTCGATGCATTCGGCCGTGTGGGGCAGCAGGTCGCTCACCGGCAGCCCGCACTCGCCGCGCTGGCGAAACTTCCAGGGCGACTTCAGCACCGTGCCGACGTTGTCGAACTGGGTTTGCGGCACCTTCATTTTGATCGGCTGACCGTGCTCGCGGTCGAGCCGCGGCTTCGGATCGAAGGTGTCGACCTGCGAAGGCCCGCCGTCCATGAACAGGAAGATCACGCTCTTGGCCTTGGCCGCATGATGTCCAGCGCGCGGGGCGAGCGGATCGGCGGCCGGCGCTGCGCCCAAATCCTTCTGCGAGAGCGCCGCCAGCGCGACGGCCCCGAAACCATTGGCGCACCGCGCGAGCATTTCACGGCGCGAGAGCGCAGGAGCAATGAACTTCCGGCAATGCATGGCAGGCGTTCCGTCTGACGAGGAACCGAGGGCGGGAAGGCTCGCGAGCCCACCGTCATCATACCTACTGGCCGCAGGGGAGTCAGCCATGCCAGATCGCCGCGCTCACTCCTCGAGGCGGCCTTCGACCAGTTCATAGGCGAGCGCCAGTCTCACGGAACGACCAAAATGCCGAGAACCGCCCGCATTTTGATCGCTTTGCGCAATGGCCCGATCGAGGGCCGCGTGGAAAACGGGACTTTTGGCGAGTTCGCCGGCAATCTCTTCGGCCGAGCGACGGCGAGCGCCAATCACTTCGTCCAGAGTGTGCGGATGGTGGCTCATGATGATCTCCTGGGAGCGCGAGTGGCTTACTTTTTCTTCACGGGACGGCGCGGAACTTTGGCCCCGGCCTCGCGAGCTTCGGACAAGCCGATCGCAATCGCTTGTTTGCGGCTGGTGACCTTTTTGCCTGAGCCGCTCCGCAAGGTTCCCTCCTTCATCTCATGAACTGCCCGCTTCACCTTGGCTTGCGCCTTCTTGCCGTATTTGGCCATGACAGTCACCTACGAAGGATGTGCTGTTTGCGGACCGGCTTGCCGAGCAAAGCGCTCGGTCTACGTTGCCGCCTAACCATCGCAGGAATGCAAAACGCGTTCCTCTCGCCAGCGCGGTGACCAAATACCGGCATGGTCTTTGCTTCTTGGATCATCGCCGTGGCCACGCGCCGCAAATGCGACGAGGCCCGCGACGATATCCGTTGGGGACCGATCATGAAGCGGCACTCGCGACCTCACTGCCCGTCGCATCGCCAGCCAAGTGGACGGACTGCCCGCTTGGCGGCCGTGGTCGAGCGCAACATCGCCAGCATCAACCGCAACAAGAAGGAGCACGAGGCGGCCAAGGGCTTCGAAGAGCGGTTGGCCGATCACCTGACGAGCTTCACCGGCAGCATGTGGTTTGTCTACCTGCATACCGCGTGGTTCGCTTTTTGGATCACCGCCAACCTGGGCCTGCTCGGCTTGCCGGCCTTCGATCCGCCTCCATTCGGCGTGCTGACGCTCATCGTGTCGCTCGAGGCGATTTTCTTGTCGACCTTCGTGCTCATCAGTCAGAACCGCGACGCCGATGCCCAGGAGCGGCGCGAAGAACTCGACCTACAAATCAACCTGCTGTCGGAACACGAAGTGACGAGAATCCTCTATTTGGCCGATCTCATCGCCGACAAGCTCGACGTGCGGCGGCCGGAATCGCTCGAACTCGAGGACCTGGAAGAAGACGTCGAGCCGGATTCGTTGCTTGCCGAGTTGCATCGCGCGCATCTCGAGACGCGGCGCGAGGAAAAATAAACCGCGACTAAAAGATCGCCACCCTCAGCTCCCACGTGTCGCCGCGTCGCCCGGCTTACTTGCCTCCCCGAGACATGGCCGCTAGCTTAGTCCCCATGCCCTACCCAGAAACAGCGTTTGGCGGCTTCACCCGCCATAGTCCCACGATCGCGTTCTATAGCCGCGTCAACGCTCTGCTGCAGCCGGACTTCGTGGTCCTCGATGTCGGCTGCGGAACCGGAAAATGGTGGCAGAACGGCAATCCCTATGTCGCTCGCCTGCGCTCCTTCAAAGGACGCTGCCAGGCTGCGTGGGGCTGCGACGTGGA
>JAESFN010000794.1_pt1 | contig 21110 bp, 16 predicted proteins | sample 9269411 | NCBI WGS metagenome assembly JAESFN01 (sample SAMN14505399, study PRJNA617100) | algae metagenome | isolation source: Iphinoe sp. HA4291-MV1 and co-occurring heterotrophs from trail next to... | place: USA: Maunawili Falls, Hawaii | collected 2009-07-25
GGTGAGGGTTTGCGCAACCTGATCGTAGGTGATGCCGCGCTGTAGCAATTGCGAGCGATCGAGCGTGATCCGCACTTCATCGACCGCACCACCGACCACCTCAACCGAGGCGACGCCATCGAGCGAGCGCAGCGGTTCCAGCAGCTGGCTTTCCGCCACCGATTGCAGCTCGGCCTGCCCGAGATCGCCACGCAGATCGAAGGTCACCACCGGCTGGGTGGAGGGATCGAAGGTGAGCACCGAGGTTTGCACCCCGGCGGCGAGCGGGGTGGTATCGATCGCATCCTGGAGCATGCGCCGGATGTCTTCGATACTCGTGCCGAATTCAAAGTTATAGAGAATGACACCGAAGCCATCGACCGAGGTCGATTCGGTCGAGCGCAGACCATCGAGATCGGCGGTGGCTGCTTCGATCGGGGCGATGACGTTGTTGGCGATCTGCTCCGGTTGATCGCCGGGGCTTTGCACCACGAGCGTGGCGAGCGGAAAATCGAGATCCGGAAGCAGTTCTTGCTTGACCGTTGTTGCCGAATAGGTTCCGTATCCGATCAGGAACAGAACCGCCAGAATGATGACCCAGGCACGCCGGTACGACTGCTCGGTAAACCAGGAGACTAACTTTGTCATCGGTCCCTTCTTTTCCGCCCTTCCGACATTGGTGGCGATGCGTCTGCCGTGGATACTTACCGACCGGTCGGTAAGTGATTGGCAACGTGGAGTAGCCTAATCTAGGCGCGGTCCGGCGGCAACATGACATTGGCATGGGTTCGGTATAAGAAAGACGGTCAGAGATGACGATCGAGGCACCGCAAAATCAGACCGGGCGCGATACCAGGCGGCGCATTTCCGAGCACGCGCTGGAGCTTTTCGCGCGCAATGGCTACGACGCCACCTCGATGCGCGAAATCGCGGAAGCCGCCGGTGTTACCAAGGCGTCGCTCTACTATCACTTCAAAAGCAAAGCCGACATCGTGATCAGCCTGATGGAGAGCTATCGCCTCCAGTTGGAGGATCTGGTGCGCTGGGCCACGCGCGACCCCCGCCCCACCCCGCGCGAGATCCTGCACGCCATCGCCGAGAGCGTGCGTAGCCAGGGGGTGGAGGTGTTTCGCTTTCTGCTCACTAACCGCCAGGTGCTGCGCGATCTTCCGCTGGAAGAAACGCATCGCTACGACATCCCGGAATCGCTCTACGAAGCGCTGGCGTATCCGGAAACGAGCCTGGAATGGCGGATTCGCGCGCAGATCGCGGTGCAATCGCTGCACAGCTCGCTGCTGGTGACGCAGGAGCTGGGGGCATCTGAGGCGGAGATTCTGGCGACAACGCTCGCAATTAGCGAAGAAATTCTGCGCATCGGTCCCGTAACCCAACAATGAACGGGTTCCCAGCAGATTCACAGAAAAATCGCAGTCTGTTTCCTGGGGTGACGAGTAGTCTGGAAGTACGCACGGGAGCCGCGCTGCACGCGCACCGGGCGACAACCCAACCAGATTATGAAAGGCGACACCATGAACGGCTCAGACGATCAGACCCAGGATGAATCGATCCTAAACCGCCGCACCGTGATTAAAGCTGGCGCAGCCGTGGCGGCGGTTTCCGCCACCGGCATCGGCGCAGGCGTAGGCGCGGTGGTGAATGCGCAGGAATCGACCCCGGCCATCGCCGCCTCGCCCGAAGCGATCGCGATCAATTGCGAGTTCACTCCCGAGATGACCGAAGGCCCGTACTTCCTCGACGACATGCTGATCCGCAAGGACATCACCGAAGGGCGACCGGGCGTACCGCTGAAGGTGCGCATTCTGGTTGCCGATATCGCCAATTGCCAGCCTCTGCCGAATGCCGCGGTCGATATCTGGCATTGCGATGCCCATGGCTACTACTCTGGCGTTTCCGCCAACGATCCCGGCCCCGATACCGATGCCACCGTGGCGGCGGAAGCGGCCGAGGCAACCTTTTTGCGCGGGATTCAGGTGACCGATGCCAACGGCCTGGTCGAATTCGACACCATCTACCCCGGCTGGTACATCGGGCGCACGATTCACATTCACACGATGGTGACAGTGGACGGCGAGATTGGCAAAACCTACGAGGACGGCACGCCGATCCACACCGGCCAGCTCTTTTTCGATGACGGCATCACCGAACAGGTGCTGCAAACCGAGGCCTACGCCGGCCGGCCGGACGAGCAGCGCACGGCCAACACCACCGATTTCATTCTCGGCGAGCAAGAAGCGGACGAGCCGGGAATCATGCTCATCCTCACCCCGGTGACCGAGGGAGTTGTCACCGATGGCTACGTTGGTGAAATCGCCATCGGGGTTGATACCTCGAAGGCGTAAGCACCGCGCTCGGACCCCCGTACCCTCTCCCAGCATTGGGAGAGGGTGGCGCGCCAGCGCCGGGTGAGGGCTGTGCGGGACACATCTATTTCCGTCCCATAGGTAGCCCGACGCTAAAGAGATCGGGCTGACAGGGGAAGTCTCTCCGAGACTAAACAACGATCGTGCTCAGTCCCGCAGGGACTTCCTCTGTCAGCCTGGTGTCTTCAGACCCAGGCGACCCGACACGAATATCCCCGTTACCAACGAGCAACCCTCACCCCGGACCAATCCGCCCCCTGCCCAGTGAGCAACATCCAATCCCCTTCCATCCGCGTAGGAAAACAGACAGGTCTGTAGTGTCCATGCTCAGACCGTCACCGGGGCGATGCGATCCCGGTTCGGAACGCCGATGGGAGGACCCTATGCCGTGGAGCCGTCGCGCTGCCACGCTGGCCGCCGGAGCCCTGGCCGGGCTCGTGGCAGCCGCGTGCATGCTTTTGATCATGGCGGCAGGGCGCTTCTGGCTCGGCATCTCCCCGCTACCCGAATCGGTTCCCGATCGCATCGCCCCTACCCTCTCGATCAAGGAATTCTTCGATCTCTTCGGAAAATATGGCGGCTACAACGGGCTGAAGAAATTCGGCATCAAAACCGGTATTCAGGCGGTGGTCGGTGTCGGGATTGTGGTCGGATTGCTCTATTCGATCATCGTGGAGAGCCGCTTTTCGCGGTCCCGGGGCAGCTGGCGGTACGGGCTGAGCCGGTTTGGCCTGACCCTGATCGGGCTGGTAGTGCTGGCGGTCTGGATCGGCACCGTTCTCTTCCTCCGCCCGGTGCTGCAGACCAACTATCGTGGGTTGCCTCCCTCGCAGGCCCGCCCGGTCACGATCGTTGGCTTGCTGGTGACCTACCTCGGGTTCGCCACGGCGCTGATTCTCACCTACCGGCTGGTGACGCGGCGCGGAGCTCCTCAGACAGTCGCACCCAAGGAAGCCGCCGCTCCGGTGGAGATCGTGCAACCCGCTGGCGCGCCGAGCACGCGGCGGGCGTTGCTGGCGGCGGGGGTGGGCGCACTCTTCGCCGCACCGACCTACCGGTTGGTGACTACCCTGCGCGACCGCGCGGTTTTCCCCTACGACGGCACGGTCTACAGCGGGCCTGGCGTGCAGCCGCTGGTGCCGAACGAGAAGTTCTACGCCGTCACCAAAAATGTGGTCGATCCCAATGTGAAACGCTCGATTTGGGGACTGGAGATCAGTGGGTTGGTCGATCACGGCCGCACCTACGATTTCGACGATCTGGCGGCGATGACCCCGGTCGAGCAGGAAACCACGCTGATGTGCATCAGCAACGCGGTCGGCGCCGGGCTTTCCAGCAACGCCGTCTGGACCGGGGTGCCGATGCGCGATCTGCTCAACGCCTCTGGGGTTGGCGAGGGCGCGGTCGAGGTCAAGCTCTACGGGGCGGATGGCTACACCGACACCTTCTCGATCGAAAAGGCGCTCGATCCGACCACCATGGTTGTCTACCTGATGAACGGCGAGCCGTTGCCACCGCGCCATGGCTTTCCGGCGCGGGTGGTCGTTCCCGGGTTGTTCGGTGAGAAGAATGTCAAATGGGTGACGGGGATCGAGGTGCTCGATCACGACGGCAAGGGGTTCTACGAAACCCAGGGCTGGGGACCGAATTTCGTTATCCCCACCCGCTCCGACATTTTTTCGCCGAAACGCACCCGTCACAGCGGCAAGGATTCCTTCGACGCTCCATTCGCGGTGAACAAAGCAGTTGAGCTGCGCGGTCGCGCGTTCGGTGGCGATCGCGGCGTGAGCAAAGTCGAAATCAGTCTCGATAACGGCGAAACCTGGCAACCCACCACGATTGATTACCCCGGCACAAAACTCACCTGGGTCTTCTGGAGCTACCGCTGGACCCCGACCGTCACGGGAGATTACGTGCTCTGGTGCCGCGCTACCGATGGCAACGGCGATCTGCAGACCAGCGATGTCCGGGGCACCGCGCCGCAGGGCGCCACCGGTTTGCACTCGGTGCGGGCGAAGGTGCAGTGACGAGGGGCGCAGAAAAAGGGGCAAGGGGCCAAGGGATGAGTGGGCGGGTGGAAACGCTGCGGACGCGGCTGGCGCGGGCCGGTGAATACGCGGCTGGCGGAATGCCGAAGGTCGAGCCGATTCACCAGAATGCGGTCTATGCCTTCGCCGATACCGACGCGGTCGATCGCGCGTTCGCCGCCGGTGAACCGCTGTACGCTCGTGATGGCTTGCCGAATGCCCGCACCCTGGAACGCGCGGTGGCCGGACTCGAAGGAGCCGAGGAGGCGCTGGCGGTGTCGTCGGGCATGGCGGCGATCGCCATGACCATGCTCACCCTGCTACGCGCGGGCGATCACCTCATCATCGGCGATTGCGGTTACTGCGATACCGCCGCCCTGCTGGCCGATCTGAGCGACCGGTTCGGCATCCGTGTGTCGCGGGTCGATCTCAGCGACCGGGCCGCGGTTGCAGCAGCCATCATCCCGGCGACGCGGCTGATCTACGCCGAAACTATTTCCAATCCCGGTCTGATCCTGGCCGATCTGCCGATGCTGGCCGAAATCGCCCATGATGCCGGGGTGTTGCTGGTGGTTGATAACACCTTCGCCACCCCTGCCCTCTGTCGCCCACTCGAATACGGCGCCGATTGCGTGCTGCACAGCGCCGGCAAATTTCTCGGCGGGCACAGCGATGTCACGGCCGGGGTGATCGCCGGTTCCGCCGGACTGATCGCACGAATCCGGCGCTCGGTGTATCTCTACGGTCCGGTGCTGGCGCCGATGGATGCCTGGTTGACCCTGCGCGGGTTGAAAACGCTCATGCCGCGGATGGCGTGGGCGAGCCGGTCGGCGGCGGCGATCGCGGTCTGGCTTGGCACCCGGCCGGAGGTCGCCACGGTGCGCTATCCCGGCCTGCCCGTAACCTGGCTCGCCGATTGCCTGCTGCCGCATGGCGGTGGAGCGGTGCTGAGCTTCACGATGCGCGATGGCCCCGTGGCAGCCCGGCGGTTGATTGCACGGTTGGCGCACATTCCGTATGTTGCCAGTATCGGCGGCACTACCACCATTGTTTCGTTTCCACCGCGAGCGCCGCAATTCAGCCGCGATGGCGCTCCCATAGTCGAACCGTATCGCAGCGCCACCATCCGTCTTTCGGTCGGTCTGGAGGATGTGAACGATCTGATCGCCGATTTCGACCAGGCCTTTGCCGGGCTCGGCCAGATGCACAGCGAGGAGCGGGGATGAGCAGCAAACGCGTGCTGGTGACCGGTGGCGCCGGGCTGATCGGATCGCACATCGTCGACGCCGCGCGAGCGGCCGGGTGGCAGGTGCGGGTTTTCGACAATCTCGAACGGCAAACCCACCGTGACGGCCGTCCTCGCTGGTTAGGTGACGAGATCGATTTCCATCACGGCGATGTGCGCAACCGTCGCGATTGGGAACGTGCCCTGCAGGATATCGATCTCGTTTTTCACGAAGCGGCCTACGGCGGGTACATGCCGCAGATCGCTAAATTCATCCACGTCAATTCGGTCGGGACGGCGCTGATGCTGGAAACGATTCGCGATCGCCGGTTGCCGGTGGAAAAGATCGTGATGGCGTCATCGCAGGCGGTCTACAACGAAGGCGCCTACACCTGCCCGGAGCACGGTGCGTTCTACGGCCGTACGCGATCGATCGCGCGGCTGGAGGCCGGCGATTATCAGGTGCATTGCCCGCGATGCGATGCGCCATCCACGCCAATTCCCACCGATGAGGCGGCGCCGATGGGGGGCGAGAATGTCTACGCCATCAGCAAAGCCGATCAGGAGCGCTTGCTGATCTCCTGGGGACGCGCCACTGGCACGCCGGTGGTGGCGTTGCGCTACTCCTGCACCTACGGACCCCGGCAATCGCTCTTCAATCCCTACACCGGGGTGATCGCGATTTTTTGCACCCGCCTGATGAACGATCTCCCACCGGTGATTTGTGAAGATGGGCGGCAATCGCGCGATTTGATCTTTGTCGAGGATGTGGCGCGGGCGAACATGCTGGCAGCGACCGATGCCCGCGCCGATGGCCGGGTTTTCAATGTCGGCACCGGGCAGGCGGCCGAGATTGCCGCGCTGGCCACGATGCTGGCGAGCCGCCTGGGCAAGCCGATCGCTCCCGACATCCCCGGCACCTTCCGTCCCGGTGAGATGCGCGCCCTGATCTCCGATATCTCGGCAATCCGTGAGCTCGGATTCACGCCCCAGGTCGATTTGGCAACGGGGATCGATCGCTACCTCGCCTGGATTGCCACGCAGGGCGAGATCAAGGAGTACTTCGCGGCTGCCGAGCGGGCGCTGCGCCGCCGGAATGCGCTGAAGCGATCGGCCCGGGCATGAGCGTGATTCCGACCGCCGCGGTGATCGTGCCCGCGCTGAACGAGGAGGAAAATATCGCCGCGCTGGTAGCGGAAGTTCGCACGGCAATCGCGCGGCTTGATGGCGTGCAGGTCACCACCATCTGCGTGGTCGACAACGGCAGCACCGACCGTACCGCGACTGTTGCGCGCGAAGCCGGTGCGCGCGTTGTTTCGGAGCCGGAGCGCGGCTACGGGCGCGCCTGCCTGGCCGGTGCGCGGGCATGCAGCGATGCGGAGTTGCTGATCTTCATGGATGGCGATCGCAGCGAGGTTCCCGCCGAGATGGGGCGGCTGCTGGCGCCGGTTCTCGGTGGCGAGACCGATCTGGCGGTGGGTTCGCGCGTGCGCGGTCACCTGGAACCGGGGGCGCTCTCCGCCGCGCAGCGCTGGGGGAATCGCGTCGCCGGCTGGTTCATGTTTCTCTGCTATCGCGTACGCATCAGCGATCTCGGTCCATACCGGGTGATCCGGCGCAGCGATCTTCTGGGGCTGGGGATGCGGGAAATGACCTATGGCTGGCCGTCGGAAATGATCGCTCGCGCGGCGCACGCCGGGTTGCGGTTCCGCGAGGTGCCGGTCACCTGCCGCCGCCGCGCTGCCGGTGTTTCGAAGGTCAGCGGCAATCTCAAGGCGTCGCTGCTTACCGGTTGGCGGATCTTCAACGTGATCGTCAGTGTGCGCCGGTCGCCCCGGCCGCGTCTGGAGCGAGGCTAGCGTGGTGGCGGTGGAGCGCCGGATCAGCACTCGTAGCGCGGTGATGGCCGGAATACGCGCCTACCTGCAGCGCGTCTGGCCGATCCTGCTCGTGCTCGTGGCCTTTGGCTGTACCTCACTCTTCCTTCCCACGCTGGCGCCGGTTGCCACAACCGACGATTGGGGCTATTCGCGCTCGGTCGAAATTCTGGTGCGGGAACACCGTCTCACGGTGTTTCCGGTGGTTGCCGCCACGGCCGTGTTTCAGATCGGCTGGGGGGCGCTGTTCGCGACCATCTTCGGTATGACGCTCGGGGTGGTGCGGGTCTCCACGCTGGTGATGGTTGGGCTAGGGGCGGCGGCGCTGTACGCGCTGCTGCGTGAGCTCGGGCTGGGCCGTGGACGCAGCGCGCTGGGCGCGGCAACTTACCTGTTCAATCCGTTGAGCTTCATTCTCGCCTACGGCTTCATGACCGATCCCTTTTTCACGGCGCTGCTGACCGGCAGCACCTATTTCTACGTGCGGGGGTTGGGACGCGACGATCGCCGCGCGGTGCTGATTGGTTCGGCGATCGCGGCCTGCGCCTTTCTCACCCGCCAGCAGGGAGCGCTGATTCCCCTGGCCGTGGCGACCTATCTGGTGGTGACGCGACGCATCTGGTTTACCCGCGCAGGGGTGCGCTTGCTGATCCAGGTGGTGGCGATTCCGGTTGCGGCGACGGTGGGGTATTACCTGTGGTTGCGCTGGTTCAATGATGTGCCGTCGGTGCAGCAATCGTTCGCGGATGAAGCGCGTGCGGCCGGGATGGACGGCGCCTGGCTGCTGGCACGATACGTCGCCTTTTATGCCCTGATGTACCTCGCCTTTTTTGCCTTTCCGCTGGCGGTAGGTGGGCTATGGACCGCGATCCGCAGTCTGCGTGCGGGCAATCGCCGGTCGCGCTGGGTGCTCGCGGTCTGGGTGAGCGTACTGGCGATCGGTCTATCGGTGACGCTGGGGGATGGACGGCGCTGGCCCTACATTCCGCAATTTGTCGGGGCGGGGGGATTGGGGCCGCCTGACGTGCGTGGATCGCGGCCGCGTGTGTTCGATGGGGTGTTTTTCGACTGGGCGACCGGGGTTTGTGCGATCGCGGCGGTGATCGTGGCGGTGCTGGCGGCCCGTGGGGTGTCGCGACCGCCGTCACGCGATCGCGCCGGAGCAGGCATCGTGCTGGCAATCGCGCTCTGGCAGGCGATTGGGGTGCTGCCCCCCTCGTTTCACTACCTCCGGCGCGGGTTTTCGCTCGATCGCTACCTGCTGCCACTGCTGCCGGCGATCATCGTGCTGGTGCTCTGGGCGACGCGCGATCTGCGGTTGTGGCAACCGCTGGCCTGGGGCGTGGTGGCGCTGTTCGCGCTGTTCAGTGTGGCGGCGACGCGCGATTACCTGGTCTATCTCGACACCGTCTGGGAGACCGCCAATGATGCCCACACGGCCGGGGTGCCGCTCACCGGGATCGATGCCGGGGCGGCCTGGGACGGCTATCACCTCTACACCTACGGACTCGATAACAACATCACCCGCGCTAGAACCCGGGGCGGTCCGTGGTGGACCACCTTCTACGGGCTGGCCAGCGACTCCAGCTACGTTGTTTCGGCCAAACCAATCAAGGGGTACACCGTGGTCTGGACGCGCTGGTACCGCTCCTGGCTGCTGCGCGAGGAAACCCCGATCTACCTGCTGCGCAAGAATGGGGTGAGCGGTCCGCCATGAATCACGGCCTGAAACCCGAGCAACTGCTTCTCATCGCCGCACGGCGGCCGGTGGCGGGGGAAACGAAGACCCGGCTCGGCGCCTCGATCGGGATGGAGACCGCCGCCGCGCTGTATCGCGCTTTTCTCGACGATCTCGCCGGTCGATTCATGGACGGTTGCCGGTCCTACGATCTTGGCTGGGCGCACACCCCAGAATCAGCGCCGTTTGCAGCGGTGATCCGCGAGATTCGCCCGGACCGCGATCCCTGCGCGGCACGCTACGTGACTCAGGCCGGCGCGACCTGGGGAGAGCGGCAAACCGCGCTGCTGCGCTGGGGCGCCGAGCAGGGATATGCGCGCACAGTGCTGACCGCGTCCGATTCCCCGCACCTGTCGCGGGAAACGATCGCACGCGCTTTCTCGGCGCTGGAGGTGGCCGATGTCGTGGTGGGCCGGGTGCACGATGGCGGTTACTACCTGATAGGGGTGCGCGGCTTCCACGATGTGCTCACCGGCGTACCGATGAGCACCAGCAGCGCGGCCGACGCGCTGATCGCGCGCGCCTTGAGCAAAGGGCTGCGGGTGGCGCGGATCGCGCCCACCTTCGATATCGATCTTGAAGCCGATCTCCCCCTGCTCATCGCGTTGCTGGAGGAGCAACCGGATGCCGCGCCCGCTACGCTCGCGGCGCTTCACCAGCTCGGGCTGATACCCAATTCGCGCGCGGCGGGAGAAAATGCTCGCTAAGGCGCCGGAGATCAGGTGCCGGCGGATCGGAAAACGCACTATGACCGTGACGATGATCAATCAACAATCCGCGCGTTCACGCATCCTTACGGTTGCCGATGAGCTGTTTTACCGGCGAGGTCTCCACGCGGTTGGCGTGGACGAAATCGTTGCGCAATCCGGGGTGGCGAAAACCACGCTCTACGCCCATTTCAAATCGAAAGATCAACTGATCGCCAGTTATCTCCAGCGCCGGAGCGATGATTGGCGCGTGTTTCTCGAACGCGAGCTCGGCGCAAGCAGCGCGAGCCCGGCGGAAAAGATCGATCTCGTTTTCGGATTTCTGGCAGAGGGTTGTGCCGATTCGAATTTCCGCGGCTGCCCGTTCATTAATTTTCTGGCTGAATATCCCGATCCCGATCATCCGGGCCGTGCGGTGTGCCTGGCGCACCGCCGGTGGCTGCGCGCGTTTCTGGCTGGTATCGCGACCGAGGGGGGAGCGTCCGATCCGTTCGGGCTGGGCGACGAGCTTTGCTATCTGTACGATGCGGCGATGATCGGCTCTCAATTCGATGGCGATGGGGCCGCGGCACGGCGGGTGCGGCAGATTACGCGCGCCACTGTCCAGCGCACATTTGCCGGGGCTGATGTCCCCCGGTAGCGTAATCTCGCACCGACCCGGGTTATTTGCGCACGAGAACATAATATCGACTACAGAAAGTTGCGCTCATTAAACGGCGACTTAGTATACTGTGATTCATCGCCAATTCCCGGTTGATCGATGACACATGGCGATGGTGGTTCATGCGCTTAGTCGTTTGAATTGGAAACTATCAGGAGATAGAAACGTCATGGCGGTACCGACCGCTCTCTCCGGTCGCGAGGCATTGCTGGAAGCGGGACGCGAGCTTTTTCTCGTCCACGGTTACAACGATGTCTCGATGCAGCAGATCGCCGAAGCTGCTGGGATGACCAAGGGCGCGCCCTATTACCACTTCAAAAACAAAGACGAGCTCTTCATGGAGGTGTTTCACTCCGAGATGCAACGCATCGAGCTCGCCTTCAAAGAGCAGCTCGAAGCCGAGGGGCCGCTACGCGACCGGCTGATCGGCGCCCTCGCGGTGACGATTAACACCACGCAATCCGATCTCGCCCGCCTCTTCACCGATGTCGAGCACTGCGTCGGCGCGACCTTCGCCAAAGATGAGCAGGCGCGTATTCGCAAGCAAGCCAATATGGTCGATAAGCTGCGTCCCTATTTTGAGGAAGCGGCGGCGAAGGGCGAAATCACCCATCGCGCGCCGGAGCAGGCAACCTTTCTCTTCGTGATGTCGGCGATGGCGATCATGCAGTGGCTGCGCTTCGATGAATGGCGCACCATCCTGGGGACCACGCCGGACGAGGTTGCCAAAACCCTCGTCGATACCCTGTTCGAGGGGTTCTAGCCGCGTCCGTGCTTCCCGGAAACCCAGGCGATCGCCCGGCGATCGCCTCCCCGCTCCGGTCCATCCGCTTCCCTGGTATTTCGATAATCATGCTTGCGGGCGATCTCAGCGAGATCGCCGCGAAGCTGCGCGATCGTGCGGGCTGCACGTTCCCGCAGGAGCGTTGCCGCCGCGTCCGGCGGTCGCATTTCCAGCGCCGCGGTGAGGTGGGGCAGGCAGAGCCCACTCGAATCGCGGTAGGCGTGGGCGAACTCAGCATCGTTCAACCCGTTGATCAACGTCGCCAGCAAACCGCGCTCCGCTTCCTCCTCCGCCTCGCAGGCGGGGCAGCGCGGTTCGGCGGGGCGACGGCGGCGCCAGCGTGAGCCTGCGGCGGGAGTTTCGTCCGCCAGCGCGGTGAGCACCGCCTGGTAGATCACCGCCGTCGCCAGGATGTTCGCCTGCTCCAACCACGCTTCGACGTGTTTCGGACACCAGCCGTTGCTCGCGACCAGTCGCGCGATGATGCCGCGATCGAGGGCGGATTCGTAATTGACCGCCTGGAGGTAGGACGCCAACCGCTTCGTTTTCATCGCGCAAACCGGGCAGCCCTCGTTGGCGCAGGCGTCGCGGAGATCGAAGTGGATCGGGGAATGAGCGCTGGTCATGCCTGGTCGTTTCTGCTGCGGCGCGCATCACGCAGGGTGGCGCCGATCGTAAGCGGTTGCCGGGCGGGAAATTTCGGTACCAGGATCCGCTGCGCGTGATAGATGCCGCGGTGCCCGGAAATCGTGTAGGCGATGAAGATCGCGATCCCAAAGAAGACGATCCCGCCGCTGCCGAAGAGTTCCGCGGCCATGATGACACAGGCGATCGGGGTATTGGCGGCGGCGGCGAAGACGGCGACAAAGCCGAGCCCGGCCAGAAAATCGCGCGGGAGATCGAGCGGTCCCGCCAGCGTCACCCCCAGGGTGGCGCCGATCACGAAGAGCGGCGTCACCTCACCGCCCTTGAAGCCGACTCCCAGGGTTAACGCGGTGAGGACGAGTTTGGCGGCGAAGGCGAAGGTGGCGATCTGCACCCCAGTGAAGCTGTCCGCCAGCAGCGGCAGGCTCAGCCCGTTGTAGGCGCGGGTGCCGAAAATGAGCGTCACCACCACCACGAGCCCACCGCCGACTGTAGCGCGGGCGATGGCATTGCTGACCCAGCGCTTGCTTATGCGTTCGATCCCGGCGGTGAGCTCGCTAAACGCCAGACTCGCCAGCCCGAAAGCAATTCCGGCGATCGCCACCTGCGCGATGACCGAGAGGGTCAATTCGGGACGCGTGCTGGCGATCACGTAATGCGAGTGGGCGACCCCGAGCTCGCCAACGATCCAATCGGCGGCGAGCGCCGAGAGCAGGCAGGGAATCAGCGCGTTGTAGCGCAATCCCCCCAGGAGCAACATTTCCATGCCGAACACGGTGCCGGCGAGCGGAGTGCCGAACACCCCGCTGAATCCACCGGCGATGCCGCACATCAACAGGAGGTGAGATTGCTCGCGTGGCCAGCGCAGGCGGCGGGAAATCTCCCCCGCGATCGACCCACCCATCTGCACGGCGGTGCCTTCGCGCCCGGCCGAGCCGCCGAAGAGATGGGTGATGATGGTGCTGATCAGAACCAGCGGGAACATGCGTAGCGGTACGCCGCTTTCGCTCGGTTCGTGTGCTTCTTCAATGATGAGGTTATTGCCACCGGCGGCAGCCCGCCCGTAGCGCTGGTAGAGCCAGGCGATTGCTGCGCCAGCCAGGGGGAGCAGGTAGAGCAACCACCCATGATCGGTTTGCTGCCGGGTGGCCCATTTCAGCACTTCGAGAAATCCGCCAGCAGCAGCGCCGCTGGCGAGACCGATGATGATGGCGACGGGGAGCAATCGAGCGAATGCAGCCTGCGACACGTGGGGTCCTTCCGACGTCGTTTGGTGGCGCGCATTGCAACGCCTACCGTACCGGTACCGCAGGAGTCATCAGCGCCCCAGGCGCGGTTGTGGCGAACCCCATCGCCGCTTGAGTTGGTGGCGATAGTGTACGGGCGTTGTCCGTTTTCCGTCATCCGTCGTCCGTAACAACGGATGACGGACCCGTCTCCCCGCTCCCAATACTGGGAGAGGGTATATTGGGATTCTGTGATTGATAGATCGGAGACTCCGCAATGTCGTCGACAATCACGTGCCCGCAATGCGGATTCGCCAAAACCGAAATCATGCCGGAGAACGCCTGCGTGTGGTTCTACACCTGCACGAATTGCGGGGCGGTGCTGCGGCCGAAGGCGGGTGATTGCTGCGTGTTTTGCTCGTACGGCGATCGCCCCTGCCCGCCGAAAGCGGCCGGTGGGTGCTGCTAAACCGGGCGAGCCGGTTCGATCTTGCCGTCGAAGGTCGTGTCCTCGAATTCGAATTGCAGCACCGGGTGATCGATCTCGAAGCGCTCGTGCAAATCCTCGCAGGCCCGGGTGATGAGCTGATTCGACGGCGTGCCCTCGGCAACCACCAGGTGCACGGTGAGTGCGGTCTCGGTGGTGCTCATATTCCAGATGTGGAGATCGTGAACGTCGGTGACACCGGGTAATCCCGCGAAATACTGCGTCACCGCGGCGGGATCGATATCCTCCGGCACGGCATCGAGCGCCATGTTCACCGAATCGCGCAGCAACCCCCAGGTGCTGATAAAGATCACCGCCGCAATCGCCAGGCTGACCGCCGGATCGAGCCAATTCCAGCCGGTGGCGACGATGATGATACCGGCGATTACCACCCCGGCCGAAACCCCAGCATCGGCGGCGAGGTGGAGAAACGCGCCGCGAAGATTGAGATCGCTTTTTCGCCCGGAAAAGAAGAGGAGCGCGGTGACGCTATTAATGCCGATCCCGATCAGGGCCACGATGATGACCGTGCGTCCCTGAACTTCGGCCGGATCACCGATGCGGCGAATCGCTTCGAAAACGATGGCACCGATCGCCACGAGGAGGAGCATGGCATTCGCGAGCGCGGCGATGATCGAGGAGCGTCGCCAACCGTAGGATCGGCGCGCGGTCGGCAGGCGCCGCGCCAGCCAGCTCGCTCCCCAGGCGAGCAGCAGACCTACGACGTCGCTGAGGTTATGCCCGGCATCGGCGACCAGCGCCAGCGAATCGGAGAGGAGCCCGTAGGTCGCTTCGATGATGACGAAGCCGAGATTGAGCGTGACCCCAATGGCAAACGCCCGGTTGTAATTGCCTCCGCCATGGTTGTGTGCCACGTTTACGCTCCTATGCGCTGTGCACCGGCCGGTTGTGCATATTGTGACATTCGGCTTTCCGAACCGGCCGCACAAATTTGCTACCCTGAAGCGGTCCAGTCACCGGCTGTGGGGAGGGAACCATGCGCGAATCATTGCTGGCGGTTCCAGCTGCGCGCAAACGCTCCTTCTTTTATGGCTGGGCGATCGTGGCGACCCTGGCGGTCACCGAAACGGTCTCCTACGGCATCCTCTATTACGCCTTCGCCATTTTCATCGATCCGATGCGTGCCGAATTCGGCTGGTCGTCCTCGGCGGTGACCGGCGCGCTGTCGCTGGCCCTGCTGGTTTCCGGGTTTTCGGCGCCGCTGGTGGGGATGTGGCTCGATCGCCACGGACCGCGCCTGCTGATGACCCTCGGGTCGGTGATCGGTACCGCGATGGTGCTGGCGTGGTCGCGCGTTGATTCCCTGCTCCCCTACTACGCGATCTGGCTCGGGATGGGGTTCGCGATGGCGACCACCTTCTACGAACCGGCCTTTGCCACGCTTACCCGCTGGTTCGAGCGCGACCGCCGGCGAGCGATCGTCTACGTCACGCTCGTCGCCGGATTCGCCAGCACGATCTTTCTCCCCTTCGCCAGCTGGCTGGAGGGGCGCTATGGCTGGCGTGAAGCGCTGGTGCTGCTGGCGGTGGTGCTGGGCGCGCTAACGATTCTCCCCCACGCGCTGGTGTTGCGCCGCCGCCCCGAAGATCTGGGCCTGTATCCCGATGGCGCTACTGAAGCGAGCGTTACCGCGGAACGCACGCAGCGTCCCAGCGGGGCCAATCTGCGCGAAGCGTTGAATAGCCGCACCTTCTGGTGGTTGACCGCGTCGTTTTTCGTGCAGAACTTTTCCGGTACCGCGGTGGCGTTGTACATGATTCCCTACCTCACGAATCGTGGGGTGAGCGCCGGATTCGCCGCCACTGCTACCGGCCTGATCGGTGCGGCGCAGGTGGCCGCGCGGTTGCTGACCTCACTGTTCGGCGAGCGGGTTTCGCATCTCACTCTGACCACGTTGGTGTTCGCCCTGCAGGCGGTGGCGGTAGCGATATTGATCGAGTGGCGCAGTGACGCCGGGGTACTGGCGGCGGTGCTACTGCTGGGGGCGGGACGCGGAGTGGTGACGCTGATGCGTCCCGGGCTGGTGGTCGATTTCTTCGGCAAGCAGAGCTATGGCGCAATCAGCGGTTCGATGGCGCTTTTCCTTACCCTTGCCAATGCGGCCGCCCCCGTTACCGTCGGTTTCGCCTACGCCACCCTGGACGACTACGAGCCAGTGCTCTGGGCGCTGGCCGTGATGGCGCTGCTGGGGGCGGCGGGGATGGTGCGGTTACGACGCTATCCGTCGCCCGTTGCCCATCTTCCGTAACCCTGGAAAACAGGCGCCGCGCCTCCACTCGACGGAATTTGTTACCATCGCCGCGCAACACCGGCGGCGATCCTCCCGCCGTGATGGCGCCTTTGCGACCCTGTTTGGCCTGTGTGAGGACCCCTGAAGAACGGCCACTCTGCCCACAGTTACTTCATCGCATGATGTGCGGCGATGGACGAGGATAAGTAGGACTGATGACCGAGAACGATCCTCAGATCGAGGAGCCGGTGGTGACGCCGGAGGGTTCCGACACGGCGACGGCAGTGGCCGATCGCCCCGAAGCAGAGCAAGAAGCCGCGGAGGCACCCGAACAGGCGCCCACTCCTGTCGTTCCGGCGCCCGACGAGCAACCAGCGCTCGACGATGCGCTGACCCCCGGTGCGGTTTCGATCGCGCCGACCGCGAAACGCGCCGCCTTCCTGCAGCGCGATTCCGCCGGTCAACCGTGGCTCTGGTTGCTCGATTTCGAGAATGGGTCGACGATCCCGGTTTCGCTCGATCAGAGCGCGGGCGCGTTCTCCTTTATTGAAGAGCGCGCCGGGCCGCAATGGTCGCCCGATGGCGATCTGCTGGCGTTGACCGCGCGTTTCGATGGCAGCAGCGCTACCCACATCCGCGTGGTCGATGTCACCACCGGGGTGAGTGCGCCGATCGTGCAACACGCCGGGTCCGATAGCTGGCCGCGCTGGTCACCGGATGGCGAGTGGATCGCCTTCGTTTCCGTGCGCGAAGGCCGGCAGGTGATCGCCGTTGCCTCGGCGCAGGGGGATGGCCCGGCCACCCAATTGACCCTGCCGCCGGTGGGGCAGCGTGATTTCGAGCCGACCTGGGATGTCAACGGCGGGCGTCTCGCCTTCCTGCGCACCCAACCGGCAACTGATTCGACCGTGGCTGGCGATCACATCTGGACGGTTGAGCTCGCCACCGGCGAAGAAAAGCAGATCACCAAGAAATTGGTCGGTCGCCACTCGCTGCGCTGGGGACCAACGCGACCGCTGGTGCTCCACGTGGCGCAGGAAACCGATTGGGATCACATCGCGGTGGTGAACGCCGATAACCAGGCGGCGTGGACGATTTCGAGCGAGGTTGGCGATAAGTCCGATCCGCAATGGTCGTCCGATGGCAACCGCGTGCTCTTCGTGCGCAATAAGGGTGGCATCGCCAATATCTGCGATCGCGCTACCAGCGCCGCCACCTCCGAGGTGCTCGATCCCACGCCGGGACGAGGCTGGTCGCCGCGCTGGGTGCCCGGTTCACCGGTCGATGCCCGGCAGGTGCTTTACGCCTACACCCCGGCGATTGGTGCGCCGCGCTTCTACGTGCAGCTGAACAAAAAAGATGCCGAGCGGATCGAGTTTTCCGCACCGGCCGGGTGGCCCGATGGCGGGCGGACGCTGATCGCGCCGACGCTGGTCGAGTTCACCATGCTCAAGAACATGAAAACCAGCGGCCTGCTCTATCGCCGCGCTGGTGATACCGGTCCGGCGCCGCTGGTGATCCTGCTCGGCGATCGCCCCGACGTGGGGCCGAGCGCGGGGCTGGATGCCCGGGCGCAGGCGCTGGCGGCCACGGGATTTGCGGTGTTCGCACCGACGATTCCGGGAGCGAGCGGTGCGGGACGCAAGCTGGCGAATGCCCGCAAAGAGCGCACCGATACCGAATCGGAGGTCGACGATCTCCTCGAAGTGATCGCCAACATCGAGAAAAACGATGCGGTGATCCCGGGGCAGGCGGCGATCGTTGGTGAAGGGTACGGCGGCGCGCTGGCACTGGTGCTCGCCGGGAGCCGTCCCGGTGCAGTGAAAGCCGTGGCGGCGATCGACCCCATCGTCGATTGGGATGTCACGCTCGATGACGTCGAGGGCGCGACCCGCGCCTGGTATTACGAGAACTACGGGTTGCCGCTGGCGCACGCCGGACGCTACGCGTTGCGCACGCCATCGACCTTCGCCGGAGTGATCGATGCGCCGACGCTGCTCCTGGATCGCACGGGGGATCGGGTGCACCTGCCGCTGCTGCGCTCGCTGCTCGATGGGCTGGAACGCCCCTACTGGTTCGAATCGGCGACGGGTGAATCGGTTTGGGCCGGCTATGCCCGTGCCGCCACCTTCCTGACGAAGGCGTTCGCCGGCACGCTGGAAGCCCCAACCGTTGCCGAGGAGCCGGTCGCGGAGCTCGAACCGCCGGTGGTGGTGCTCGATTCGCTGATCGAGGAACCGGTGGTCGAGGCGGCCGAACGCGAGCCGATCGACCTGCCCGCCGATATCGAGCGTGAGTTGCCGACGGCGCAGGGCGAGCCGATCGATCCGCCGGTGATTCTGGAACCGGAAACCGTTTCGGCGATTTTCGAATCGGTGCCATCGCCGATGGTCGAGCCGATCCCGCCGGTGGAGCCCGAACCTGCGCCCGAGCCTGCTCCGGAACCTGCGCCTGTGGCCCCGCCACCACCTCCGGCACGCCCGCATGTGCGGGCTGACGAGATCTAGATTGACGCGAAAACCGGCTGGGGGAAACCCCGGCCGGTTTTTTGTTTGTGAGGTGGCGGGCACGCGGCTGCGTTGGACGTCACCGGGCCTGAGGGCCGGTGCTCAGGCAAGAATGACCCCTCCGGGGTCAACGGAGGACGCCGGGTTTCGTAGGGCTGGGCGAGCCCTGCCCGCCGCCCCAACCGCGTCATCCCCGGGTATCACGCACCGCCCCTACCCATGCGCCGGTGACGGGGTGAGGCGTGCGGCGAACGAGGAGGGCTGGGCGAGCCCAGCCTGTACGCACCACGTTGCGCATCATTGCATCCCAGCCCCTGAGGGGCTTCGGCGTGTCAGCGCCTGGTTTCAACCTGGCGCTCTCCCAGGCCGCCAAATCCCCATTTACGCGGGATGATCGTTTGCCCAGGTCGCGGCGGCGCGGCGGGTGGGAAGGTCGAGCTTGCCGAGCACGTGGGAGACGTGGTGCATGACGGTGCGGGGACTGAGCTGAAGTGCCGCCGCGATCTCCTTGTCGGTTAGGCGCCGCGCGAGCAGGTCCAACACCTCTGTCTCCCGTGGGGTGAGCCCGGCGCGGGTGATTGGGGTTTCGGGAGCTTCCCCATGAGTGACGAGCGCTTGCGCCTTGGTGAAAACCTCATCCCAATCGTAGGCATTGCCGATAGTCTTGGCCCGCGCGTACGCAGCTGAACCGAGCGTGTGGCGCACCTGCCGATCAGTTTGTTCGTAGAGGGCGCGTTCCGGCAGGCGTGCCGGTGAACCCGCGCGTACGCGGTCGGTTTCCGTCCAGGCGGCGAGACGAGCCGCCTCCAGCGGACGACCGGTCATCGTGGCGTAGGATGAGACGGTTGCGATGGTTTCATGGGCGAGCGAGCGCGGGGTGCCCTGTTCGGCGGCGAGGTGGAGCGCCTCCGCGAGCATCGGGCATGCTTCCCCGCTATCGCCGCTGCACAGTGCTACCTGGGCACGGACGAGGAGCGCGCGGGCGGTTTGCCACCCGTATCCCCGCGCTCGCTGCCACGATAGGGCGTCATCCAACGCCATACGGGCGCGAACGAGATCGCCGTTTCCAAATGCGGATATGCCGAGATGAAGCAAAACCGCGCCCAGCCAGAATTCATCACCGGCGATCACAAATGCCGCGCGGGCGGCGGTGAAGGCGCATTCCGCCTCGGCGAACTGCCCGGCATCCTCGGCGATCAAGCCGAGCACGTACCGGACTCGCCCCTCATCGCGTGGCGTGGCGTCCGCGCCGTACTTGAGCGCGATTCCGCAATAGTGGACGGCCTCGTCATCATCGCCACGGGTATGCGCGAGCAGCGCCGCCCCGATCGCGGCCTCCCGTGCGTGCGGGAGGTGCTCAGCCACCGACAACGCGCGCCGCAGCCGTTCTCCGCCCTCGATCAGATGACCGTCGTGATACCAGAAACACCAGAGCGCCGCGGCGAGCCGGAGCAGGGCTGAGCGGTCGCCAGTCGCTTCCAGCCAATCGAAGGCGCGCCGGAGATCGTCGTGATCGGCGGCAAGGCGCGGCCACCAATCGTCCAGATCGGGCTGCTCCATGTGCCGGTTCACGGTTTCGGCGAGCGCGATACACCAGTTCGCATGCGCCGCTTCGATGACCGCGGTTTCGGGATCGCGCCGGAAGCGCGTGGGCGCAGAACATCGAGCCTCCGGCTCGCCGGCAACCATCGCTTCTGCCTCCTCCCGGGGTGCGGTTGGGATCGATCTCGTCCTCAGCCTACACCGTGGGGCGATTGGCGGGAAGCGTTACTACCGATTACCGGTGACCCGGCACAGGTGTGGCGGTGCAGTGATCGGCGAAGTGGTCGCAGAGATCGCCGATTGAGGCATCGTCACAGCAGAAGACGCCGTTTGGCCCGCTGTTGGCACACCCGAGCGCGGTGAAGAAGGGCTTATCAGCCGGGCAGCATCCATCGAGGTAGTGGGCCTGGTTGATTGGGCAGCACCACGGCGTTTCGCCGGGGTTGTACGAATCGCAGTGCTCGGTATCGAGCGAGCAGCAGGGGGCGTTCGGATCGCCGAACGGGTTGCCGCAGATGACGCTCGTTGTGATCGGGCAGCAGCCTTCCCGGCTACAGAATGAGCCTGTTTCGCAGCACCCGATCCCGGCGCATTCCAATTGGCCGGGCGGGCAGCCGCAGGGATCGGTCTGGCAGACCCCTTCGCAGCAGTGTTTCCCGGCCTCGCAACAGCCGCTGCCGCAGCAGGCAGCACCGGCGGCGCAACAATGATCGCCGCAACAGTGCTCTCCTTCCCCGCAGCAATGCTCGCCGCACGGCGGACCGTATGGGCAACAGACCGGCACCGCGGCGAGGCTGAAGGAATCCGTGACCGAGGCGGCGAAGAAATCGATCGGGCAGCAGTAATCGAACCCGGGAATGCACGTACCGACGCAGCATTCTCCACCGCAGCATTGTCCGGAATTGCAACAGTGACCGGCGCAGCAGCTTTGCGTGGATGAGGCGCAGCAGCCTTCGGCGCAACAGGCGTTACCGTCGGCGCAGCGTTCCCCCTGTGCGACAGGTTTGCAGACACCGCTATCGCAAATACCGCCGCAGGGCGTGCCGTTGTCGCAGTGCTGGCGGTCTTTGGCG
>JAESFN010000795.1_pt1 | contig 21106 bp, 21 predicted proteins | sample 9269411 | NCBI WGS metagenome assembly JAESFN01 (sample SAMN14505399, study PRJNA617100) | algae metagenome | isolation source: Iphinoe sp. HA4291-MV1 and co-occurring heterotrophs from trail next to... | place: USA: Maunawili Falls, Hawaii | collected 2009-07-25
GGCCTGGGCACGGATCGAGCCGCTGCTTCCTCCGGTCGCGGGTCGAGGCCGCCGGTGGCGTGATCACCGTCAGGTGATCAATGCGATCTTGTGGAAGTTGCGCACCGGAGCACCGTGGCGAGACGCTTCTATGTCTGTCAAGTCGCCTGAACAGCGGTCTTCGCGGTCATGGTCGCGGTGAGGGTTCGGTAGAGCCGGCGGGTGATGTAGCGCTTGATGCAGCGGCGGATCTCTCTCGGGGTCTTGCCCTCGGTGGTGCGCCGGGCGACCTAGGCTTGGGTGGCTGGGTCGCTACGGATCCGGGTGACGGCGATGATGTGGATGGCGTTGTTGAGCGCGCGGTCTCCACCGCGATTGAGCCGATGCCGCACGGTGCGCCCGCTGGAAGCCTCGATCGGGTTGGTCCCGGCCAGAGCCTGACCGATACCTGTCGGCCCGGTCGGACACATCGCGGCGGATTGAGGCGAACCGCGGCGCGGGGGGTAGGTGCGTCCGTGATCATCCGGTTACTCGGCGCACGACGGGGCAATCAGGTCCAAGTCTGCGACTTCATAGGCGGAAGCACATGGCACGAGATGATCCGTCCGCCGTGCGTCGCGTCCTCCGCTCACTGTGGTAGCCCCGGGCGGCAGGGCGCACCATCACCTGGGCGCCTTTTCAATCCCTGAGGCGCCGATCAGCGCTGAGGGTAGGAAGGTCGGGAGGGACGGTGCAGCTGGGTAGGCAGGTTCGCTATCTGGTCGAGGTGGCGCGTTCCAAACTCACATAGTGGGCGCAGGGCTTCCATGAGCTCTGCGCCGAAGGGGGTCAACGAGTACTCCACACGCGGCGGATTCTCGCCGAAGTCATTGCGCACGATGATCCCATCGAGCTCCATCTCCTTCAGTCCGGCGATCAGCATGCGCTCGCTGATTCCGACCACTTCGCGGCGCAGCGCGCCGAACCGTCGGGTCTGTCCAGCAAGGCTCCACAAGATCAGAAACTTCCACTTGCCACCGATGATGGCCAGAGCGGCGTCCAGGCCGCAGCTGTACTCGCGCGGTCGAACTCCCTGATCAGCGACCTCAACTGCAGCTTCAACCCTTCTCGTGCTCACAGCCACTCCCCAGCCCTTCTGGCACAAACAAAATAGTAGGTACTTGCAGCATCGCAGGCACTCCATGAAAAGTAAGTTAGGTCAGCATGGGACATGGTTGGAGGAAGTGCAATGACTGGACAGCTGCAGGGCAAGGTCGCCGTCATCACCGGTGGGAACAGTGGGATCGGGTTGGCCACCGCTCACCGCTTCGTCGACGAAGGGGCCCAGGTCGTGATCGCGGCCCGGCGGGAGACCGAACTCGCCAAGGCCGCGGCCGAGATCGGTCGCAACGTCAGCACGGTAGTGGCTGACGTGAGCAGTCTCGATGACCTCGACCGTCTCTTCGGACAGGTGCGCGCCGAGCACGGCGTGGTCGACGTGGTGGTGGCCAACGCCGGCTTCGTCGAGCATCAGACGCTCGAGGTCGCGACCCCGGAGCACTTCGACAAGACCTTCGGAATCAACGCCCGAGGGGTGTTCTTCACCGCACAGAAGGCGCTTCCCCTCATGACCCGGGGCGGATCCATCGTGCTGGTCAGCTCCGGCATGCGACAGAAGGGGTTCCCCGCGCACAGTGCCTACTCCGCGACAAAGGCGGCGGTCCGCTCGTTCGCTCGCGTCTGGGGTGCTGAGCTCACCAGTAAGGGCATCCGAGTCAATTCCATCAGCGCGGGAGCCATCGAGACACCCATCATCGACAGCCAATTCGACACTGCGGAGAAGGCGGATGCGGCCCGCCAGAGCTACGCCGCTATGACCCCGCTCGGTCGCCTCGGCAACGCCGACGAGATCGCGGCCGGGATCATGTTCCTCGCGTCCGACCAGAGCAGCTACGTCACGGGCGCGGACCTCGCTGTTGATGGAGGAATCGTGCAAGTGTGAGCTGGGTCCTGCATCCGTCAGATCGCCCAGCTTGGCAGGGCCCCTCCGAGGACGGGTCGCCGGGCCGTGCCTGTGTGCGGCAGCTAGGGCGTGTCCTGTAAGTCGGCACGCAGCCACAGCACGATGGCCGCGATGAGGATCTCTGATCGGTAGTAGGCCATCCGCTTGGCGTAACGGGTGGCGAGCGCCCGGAACTGTTTGAACCGGTTGAAGCATCGCTCGACGACGTTGCGGTCGGCGTAGATCACCGGGTCGAACGCCGGTGGCCGGCCGCCGGCGGAGCCTTTGGCGTGTCGGCGCTCGATCTGATCGATCCGCTCGGGGCTGGTGAACGAGATTCCGCGCTCGCGCAGTGCGGCTCGGGTCGAGGGGTGGGAGTAGGCCTTATCGGCCAGCACCCGCTCCGGCCGCTTGCGAGGTCGGCCAGGCCCGTCGCGCCCGACCGCGATCTGGTCGAGCAGCGGGAGCAGTTGCGGGTTGTCCCCGGCTTGACCCGGAGTAAGGATCACCGACATCGGCAGACCACGTCCGTCGACCGCGAGGTGAATCTTGCTGGTCAGTCCGCCCCGGGAGCGTCCGAGGGCTTCCCCGTCGACGGCGAGGTCCTCGACCCACTTGGTGGTGCAGCCCCTTTTTTCCGGGCCCCAGCCGAATGCTGGTGGGCCCGGACGCTGCTGGAGTCGACGCTGACGATCTATTCCACGTTCCCGACCGAGTCGTCCTTGACGATCACGTGGTCGAGGATGCGTTCCCAAGTGCCGTCCGCGGTCCAGATCCGCAGGCGTTCGTGCGCGGTCTTCCACGGCCCGTAGCGCTCAGGCAGATCTCGCCACGGTGCTCCGGTGCGCAACTTCCACAAGATCGCATTGATCACCTGACGGTGATCACGCCACCGGCGGCCTCGACCCGCGACCGGAGGAAGCAGCGGCTCGATCCGTGCCCAGGCCCTGTCGGTCAGCTCACCGCGTCCCACCTCCCGAGCATGATCACCGGCCGCAGTGCAGAACCCTTACAGGACACGCCCTAGTCGTCCTCGCCTTCGTCCTCGTTCGAACCGCGGTCCCGGTCGTCGGAGTCACGTTCCCGCTGCTGGCGGCTCTGGTCCCGGTCCCGAGCCGGCCGCTGGGCGGCCGCCGGGCGGCGCTGCGGGGTGGCCCGGGTGGCGGCGGGGGTCGGTGGCGTGGTCGCGGCGGCGAGCGCGTCGCGGAACCGGTCCAGGGCGCCGACCGGGCCGAACGTCCCGGCTCCGCCCAGCACGCTGACCGGGCCGGCCGAGGCGGGGGCGGCCGGGCCCGCCTCGAACCCGGTCGGGGTGCTGTTGCCGACCACGATCGGCGGCGGACCGTTCGTGGGCAGCAGGCCGAACGCCGACGCGGTCTCGACGCCGACCGCGCCGACCGTGACCAGTGCGGCCGCCACCAGCCCGGACACCCCGAGCGACAGCTTGCGCCGGGTGCCGGCGTCGGTGGCCGTGCGGTCCAGCACCGGCTCGTAGGACCAGCTCGGGTCGTTGCCGTCGTCCGGCGGCAGCAGGTCGACCGTCCAGCCGTTCCGCAGCAGCTCCTCCACCAGCCGGACCATCGCCCCGGCCGTGCAGATCCGGGCGGCGGACCGGCCCTGGTCGGCGCCCAGCGCGGCCATGGCCAGCTCGGAGACCTCCAGCGCGACGTCCGGCCGCAGCTCGGACGGGGACCGCACGATCCCGTCCGGGCGGCGGGGCGCGGGGGGCAGGCCGTGGACGGCGCCGGCCAGCGGCCAGTACCCGGTGAGCAGGGTGTAGAGCAGCGCGCCGAGACCGCGCACGTCCTCCAGGCTGCTGCCGGCCTCCGGATACCGCTCGGCCGGGGGTTCGAGGACCAGCTCCCCGTCCACCACCTGGACCCGCCGCGGATCGTCGAGCCCGGCGGTGCGTCCCCAGCGATGCAGCTCGCGGGTGGCCAGCGCGAGCGGGTGGATCAGGGTGAGCGCGCGGTGGCCGGCGAGCGGCCCGCCGGCCAGCAGTCGGGCCAGGTCCATACCCCAGATGTTGCCCGTGTGGGGGAAAGCTAACCGCGGCCAAGCGGGTCGAGTCTCGCCGGGTGCGCCGAGTGGTCCGGGCGCCCGAGTACCTGGTACTCCTGTCCGGTCACGATCAACGGAGCGAGCATGGTGGGACCGACCGAACCGAGGAGCCCGGGAATGACCGACGGCAAGGCCCTGACCAGCTATGAGGCGCTGACCGTCGAGCGGGCGGACGGCGTGGTGCAGGTGACGTTCACCCGCCCGGACGTGCACAACCGGTTCGACATGGTGCTCATCGACGACATGGTGCGGGTGCTGCGCGAGCTGCGGGCCGATCGGGACACCCGCGCGGTCGTGCTGACCGCCGTCGGGAAGGTGTTCTCCGCCGGCGGCGACTTCGAGATGATGCACACGGTCAACACCGACGGGAAGGCCCGCGCCGAGCTGATCGAGCAGTCCCGCGCGCTGTTCGGCACCCTGCTGGAGCTGCCCATGCCGGTGATCGCCGGGGTGCACGGAGCGGCCGTGGGCGCGGGCGCGAACGTGGCGCTGGCCTGCGACATCGTGGTCGCCTCGCGCAACGCGAAGCTGGCCGACACGCACGCGTCGATCGGTCTGGTGGCCGGGGAGGGCGGGGCGATCTTCTGGCCGCTGTCCGCCGGGCTGCACCGGGCCCGCCGGCACCTGCTCACCGGCGACCCGATCGACGCCGCCACCGCGCACGCCTACGGGCTGGTCACCGACCTGGTGGACACCCCGGAGGAGGTCCGGCCCGCCGCCACCGCGCTGGCCACGAAGATCGCCGGGCTGCCGCCGCTGTCGGTCCGGGGCACCAAGCAGGTGCTCAGCCGGATCTCCCGGGCCCGGGCCGGGGAGCTGCTCGAGCACGGGCTGAGCCTGGAGGAGCGCACGCTGGCCTCGGCCGACCTGCTGGAGGCGATCGCCGCGTTCAAGGAGCGCCGGCCGGGCCGCTACGACGGGGTCTGACCACCCGTTAGCGTCATTCCCGTGGTGTTACCGGGACAGTTGTGTATCCATGTGGCAGATGAGGCCTAACTTGCACGCATGAGTCAGCCGGGCGGTCGGGGGGCCGCGGTTCCCGTGCTGATCGTCGACGACCACGAGCTGTACGCCGTCTCGCTGACCATGGCCCTGCGGCAGTCCGGCATCCCCGCCCGCCGGGCCCGGATGAGCTCGGCGGCGTCGATCCTGCACTCGGCGGGGGAGTCCGAGCCCGGCCTGGTCGTGCTGGACCTGCATCTGGGCCACGACGAGAACACCGGTGAGGTGCTCTCCCCGGTGAGTCTCTGCCGACAGTTACGGGCGGTCGGTTGGCGGGTACTCGTGGTGAGTGGTGGCCGGGACGAGGACACCACGGCGTCCGCGATCGCCGCCGGGGCGGTCGGGGCGCTGCCGAAGACCGCGTCGTTCGATGCCCTGGTCAGCACCGTCGGCGCGGCGACCACCGGGCAGCCGGTGATGACCGAACGGGAGAGGGGGGAGTGGCTCGGCCGGCACTTCGTCGCGCAGCGCGAGCGCCAGGAGGCCGAGCGGCGGCTGGCCCGGCTCAGCCGGCGGGAACGCGAGGTGCTCGAACTGCTGGTCCAGGGCCGGCGGGCGGCCCAGGTGGCCGAGCACTTCACGGTCTCGCTGACCACGGTCCGCACCCAGATCCGCGCGATCCTGTCGAAGTTGGAGTGCAACTCCCAGATCGAGGCGGTCGCCCTGGCCAGTCGATGGATGGAAGATCATGCTTTCTGAGCAGCGCCGTAGCGATCCGGACGACTCCCCGCCGCACGGGTTCCCGCCGGCCACGGCCCGGCCGGACCTGGGCGCGGTGTCCGCCACCCAGCCGCTGCCGGTCGTGCGGCCGCACCCCGGCCCCTCGGCGCTCGCCGGACCGGAGGCCGACCGGGAGCGGTGGCTGCGGACCCTGGTCGGGCAGGCTCTGGACGACGTCGAGGAGGGGCGGATGCCGGTGCCCGACGCGTTGCGGATGGTCGCCCGGCTCGCCTGGCGGGACGGTTGGGACCAGTCCGGCCGCTGAGCCCGGGCATACGAAAGGCGGGGAACTCTCCCCGCCACTACCAACGTATAGCGCACCCCGGGGCTTGCGGCAAGACCCCGGTCGTGCCGCAGAATCGCCGCTCGTAGAGATCGTTCGGCGAGGAGGCACGTGTCGGAGAAGCAGGATCACCAGGAAGAACTCCGTTCCGAGCAGGAGTACGTGGCCGGGTTGTACGTCCGGTTGGACGCCGAGCGCGCCCGGGCCGCGCAGGCCCACGAGGCGGCGCTGGCCGGGCACGACCGGGCGCCGACCGAGCGCGACGTGCAGGTGCGGGAGCTGGCCGGCCGGGTGAAGCGGCTGCGGGTGGCCGACGAGGGGCTGTGCTTCGGCCGGCTGGACGCCGATTCCGGGGCTAGCTCCTACGTCGGTCGGATCGGGATCCTCGACGCCGACCGGGAGTACGCACCGCTGCTGCTGGACTGGCGGGCGCCGGCGGCCCGGCCGTTCTACACCGCCACCGGGGCCAATCCGGAGGGCATCCGGCGGCGCCGGCAGTTCCACACCCGGGGCCGCCGGGTGGTCGACTTCACCGACGAGACGCTGGGCCGCCCGGAGGCGTCCGAGGCAGGTGACGACTCGGCCCTGCTGGCGGCGGTGAACGCCCCGCGCGGCGAGGGCATGCGGGACATCGTGGCCACCATCCAGGCCGAGCAGGACGAGATCATCCGCTCCGAGCACCCCGGGGTGCTGGTGATCGAGGGCGGCCCGGGCACCGGGAAGACCGTGGTGGCCCTGCACCGGGTGGCCTACCTGCTCTACACGCAGCGGGAACGGATGGAACGGCACGGCGTGCTGGTGGTCGGACCCAACCCGGCGTTCCTCGACCACATCGGCCAGGTGCTGCCGTCGCTGGGCGAGTCGGACGTGGTCTTCGCGACCACCGGCGACCTGGTGCCCGGCCTGCGGGTGACCGCCGAGGACACCGCCGAGGCCGCCCGCCGCAAGGGCGCTCTGGGCATCCTCGATGTGCTGAGGGCGGCGGTGGCCGACCGGCAGCGGGTGCCGGAGGAGCCGTTGCCGATCGAGCTGGGTGGGGTCCGGCTGGCCATCGACGCGGAGACCGCTGAGTGGGCCCGCGAGGAGGCCCGGGCGAGCGGCCGGCCGCACAACGAGGCCCGCCCGGTGTTCGTCGAGATCGTCACCTACGTGCTGACCGAGCGGGCGATCGGCCGGATCGGCCGGGACTGGCTGACCCGGTCGGACCGCGTGGCGTGGGAGCAGCTGCGCGCGGAGCTGCTGGTACAGCTCGGGCAGGACGACGCGTTCGCCGCCGCGCTGGAGCGGCTGTGGCCGGTGCTCACCCCGGAGGAGGTGCTGGCCGGGCTGTACACCTCCCCAGACGTCGACCCGGTCCTGGCGCGGGCGGACGGGGCCGCGTGGACGGTGTCCGACGTGCCGCTGCTCGACGAGCTGGTGGACCTGCTCGGCCGGGATCCGGGGGTCGAGCGCGCGGCCCGCCGAGCCGTCGAGCGGGAGGGGCGGGCCGAGGCCGAGTACGCCGAAGCGGTGCTGGACAGTCTCAAGCTGGACCGCGAGGAGCTGGACGAGGACCTCGGGTTCGGCGTGCAGGACCTGATGGTCTCGCAGAACCTGTCCGACCGGTTCGTCGAGCGGGACACCCGCGAGCTGGCCGAGCGGGCCGCCGCCGACCGGGACTGGACCTACCGGCACGTGGTGGTGGACGAGGCCCAGGAGCTGTCCGCGATGGACTGGCGGGTGCTGATGCGCCGCTGCCCCAGCCGGTCGTTCACCGTGGTCGGCGACCTGGCCCAGCGCCGCTCCCCGGCCGGCGCCGGGGCAGACGGGGGCGACTGGGGCGACATGCTCGACCCGTACGTCCCGGGCCGCTGGGAGTACCGGTCGCTGACGGTCAACTACCGCACCCCGGCGGAGATCATGGAGGTGGCCGCCGCGCTGCTCGCCGAGCTCGCGCCCGGGGTGCGGCCGCCGGAGTCGGTGCGGGCGTCCGGCGTCCGGCCCTGGGCCCGCCCGGTCGCGGACGGGGACGACCTGGCCGCCGCCGTCGAGGCGTTCGTCCGGGAGGAGGCCGGCCGGCCGGGCACCAGCGTGGTGATCGGCCCGCCGGGCACTCCGGGAGCGGTCCTGCCGTCGGAGACCAAGGGACTGGAGTTCGACGCGGTGCTGGTCGTGGAGCCGGAGCGGATCCTGGCGAGTAGCCCGCGCGGCGCCGCCGAGCTGTACGTCGCGCTCACCCGGGCCACCCAGCGCCTGGGCGTGCTGCACCGGGCCCCGCTGCCGACCGCGCTGGCCGGGTTGGACAGCCCGGTCGGGTCGGCCCGCTGAGTGCACTGCGCGCTCGTGAGCGGTTGGTCGCGCTACAGCGTTACCAACCACTCACGAGCGATGTTCCTTGCGGCGTCGACCGGCTGTCGGCAGGGTGGGCCCATGAGCCTGCGGCGCACGGTGGACGGCCAGCAACTGAACCCGATCCTGGCCGGGTTGGCCCCGGCGGCCACCGCCCTGCTCAGCTTCACGGTGCGGCACCCGACGGCCGCGACGCTGAAGGTGCTGGACGCGAACTTCGCCGTGCTCACCGCGAACCAGCGCACCGCCGCGCCGGTCCGCGAGCTCACCGTGAGCGGGGCGGACGGGGCCACCCTGGCCGCCCGGCTGTACGAGCCGGACGGGTTGGAGCCGGAGCCGGCGCTGCTCGTCTACTACCACGGCGGCGGGTGGACGGTCGGCAGTCTGGACAGCCACCAGAACCTGTGCCGGGCCATCGCCGCCCGCGCCCGGTGCAAGGTGCTGGCCATCGGCTACCGCAAGGCGCCGAAGGACCGGTTCCCGGCGGCCTGGGCGGACGCCTGCGCTGCGTTCGGCTGGGCGCTGGACAACGCCGCCGCGCTCGGCGTCGACCGGGCCCGGATCGCGGTCGGCGGGGACAGCGCCGGCGGCAACCTCGCGGCCGCCGTGGCGCTGGCCGCCGAGGACCCGGCCCGGCGCCCGTGTTTCGCCTGGTTGAACTATCCGCTGGTGGACGCCGACGTGGACGAGTACCCCTCGACACACACCTTCGGCACCGGCCTGATCCTCACCCGGCAGAACCTGCGCGACATGGTGCACCACTACGTGCCCCGGCCGGCCCAGCAGCTCGACCCCCGGGTCTCGATGATCCACTCCGAGGTGCTGGACCGGATGCCGCCGACCTACATCTCCACCGCCGGCATGGACCCGCTGCGCGACCAGGGCACGCGGTTCGCCGAGCGGTTGCGGGCGGCCGGGGTCGAGGTGCGGCTGGAGAACTTCCCGAACCTGCCGCACGCGTTCCAGGTGCTGCTGATCGATCCGGAGTCGCGGCGGGCCACCGAGGCCACCTGCGACGTCCTGGCCCGCGCCCTGGCCGTCAAACCGGCCGGTCAACCCGAGGTCAGCACGCAGCCATCAGCTGCTCCACCTCGGCCCTGAGGTCGTCACCGGGCAGGCCCCAGCCGGGGCGGTAGCCGTAGACCTCGGTGAGGGTGCGGGCCACGGTCTGGTGGTCGATGATCTCCACCGCGTCCGGGGCGATCAGTGACGGGTGCTCCACGCCGGTGGCCTGCGCGACCTTGTGCAGGTCCCGGCGCAGGGTCTTGACGTAGTTGGCCGCCCGCTCGGACTTGAGCCCGGGGTCCAGGCCCCGGGTCAGCCACTTGTTCTGGGTGGCCACCCCGGTCGGGCAGGTCCCGGTGTGGCACTTCTTGGCCTGGATGCAGCCGATCGACAGCATCGCCTCCCGGCCCACGGCGACCAGGTCCGCGCCCAGGCCGAACGCGACCACCGCCTGCTCGGGCAGGCCGAGCTTGCCCGAGCCGACGAACACCACCCGGTCGGTCAGCCCGCGCTCGGCGAACGCCCGGTACACCCGGCTGAAGCCCAGTCGGAAGGGCAGGCTGACCGAGTCGGCGAACACCATCGGCGCGGCGCCGGTGCCGCCCTCGCCACCGTCCACGGTCACGAAGTCCACGCCCCGATCGCCGGCGCGCATCAGGTCGGTGAGCTTCTCCCACATCTCCAGGTCGCCGACCGCCGACTTGATCCCCACCGGCAGCCCGGTCTCGGCGGCCAGCATCTCCACCCAGTCCAGCAGCTGGTCGGGGCTGTGGAACTCGGTGTGCCGGGGCGGGCTGATGCAGTCCACGCCGACCGGCACGCCACGGGCCTCGGCGATCTCCGGGGTGACCTTGGGGCCGGGCAGCATCCCGCCCAGGCCGGGCTTGGCGCCCTGGCTGAGCTTGATCTCCAGCGCCCGCACCGGCGCCCCGGCCACCACGTCCTTGAGCCGGGCCAGGTCGAACCGGCCGGCCGCGTCCCGGCAGCCGAAGTAGCCGGTGCCGATCTGCCAGACCAGCTCGCCGCCGTTGCGGTGGTAGGCCGAGACGCTGCCCTCGCCGGTGTTCTGCAGGCAGCCGGCCAGCTTCGCACCCCGGTTGAGCGCCTCGATCGCGTTGCCGGACAGCGCGCCGTAGCTCATCCCGGAGATGTTGACCACCGAGTCGGGGCGGAACGCCTTCGGGCGGCCCCGGGCCCCGCCGAGCACCTTCGCGCACGGCACCCGGCTGTCGTCGCCGGACCGGTCGGCCCCGGTGGGCGGCCGGCCGGTGAACGTCTTGTGCTTGACGATCACGTAGTCGGACCCGCGCTCGAGGTCGTTGTCGGTGCCGAAGCCGAAGTAGTTGTTCTCCAGCTTCGACGAGGCGTACACCCAGCGCCGCTGGTCCCGGCTGAACGGGCGCTCCTCGTCGTCACTGGCCACGATGTACTGCCGCAGCTCCGGCCCGATCGCCTCGATCAGGTAGCGCGCGTGGCCGACCACCGGGAAGTTCCGCAGAATCGCGTGCCGGCGCTGGGTCAGATCGCGCGCCGCCACCGCCGCGACGCCCGCCGCAAGGCCCGCCGTGACCTTCGTCCACACCCTGCTCATGGCGCCATCCTGGCCGCGCCCCCGGCCGGGCCGCGCACTGAGGGTCGCCTCGCTTACGACCTCAGCCGGTGGGGTCGGGGGACGGCGGGCCGAGCAGGCCGCGCAGCGCGGGCAGCAGCGTGCCGAGGTCCTGGTCGGTGTCGAACACCACGATCGAGCGTGGGCCGGCGGACGGGCCGGTCGGGTGCTCGGCGAACAGGTCGATGGTGTGCCGCATGGCGTCGTCGAACTCGGCCTCGACGGCCCCGGGGTGCGGGTCGGTGAGCCCGCGCAGCCAGCGGCGGAGCACGTAGTTGTGCGCGGTCACCACCGCGCCGGCCATCAGCTCGGCGCGCAGCGCGGTGGACCGGTCGCCGCCCATCCAGTCGTGGATGAACTCGCGGAACACCTGCTGGTAGCGCAGCGTGCCGGCGATCTCCCGGGCGCGCAGGGCCGGCACGCTGCGGGTCAGCCGGTAGCGGGCCAGGGCCAGCGGACCCTCGCGCAGGTAGTGCAGCAGCACCAGCCGGGCCGCCTCGGACACCGCGACCAGCGCCGTCCGCTGGGTGGAGTGGGCCAGCCGGGCGCTGATCGAGGCCAGCACCTCGTCGTGGTCGGGGAAGATCACGTCTTCCTTGGAGCGGAAGGTGCGGAAGAACGTGGTGCGGCCGACGCCGGCCCGGTCGGCGATCTGGTCGACCGTGGTGGCCTCGTACCCGCGCTCCTCGAACAGCGCGAACGCCGCCTCGACCAGCCGTGTCTTGGCGTCCTGCTCGGTCATGACCTCTCCAGCGTACGGGCGTGATCCACACCATAGGAACGGAACGTCAGCGGGAGCACGCTCGGTGTTATGGTACTCAGTACCACTACAACGGTACTCAGTACTCGTGCCGGCCCAGTACACGCGCCTACCGGTGCGGCCGAAGGGGAGATCAATGGAGCGGATCGGGGTCGTCGGCTGCGGGTTGATGGGGTCGGGCATCGCCGAGGTGTGCGCCCGGGCCGGGCTGGACGTGATCGCCGTCGAGTCCAGCCAGCCGGCGGCCGACGCCGGCCGGGCCCGCCTGACCCAGTCGCTGACCCGGGCCGAGACACGCGGCAAAATCCCCTCAGCCACCGATGTACTCGAGCGGATCCAGGTCGGGACCGACCTCGCCGAGCTGGCCGACCGGGACCTGGTCGTCGAGGCCATCGCCGAGGACGAGCGCGCCAAGGTGGAGCTGTTCGCAAAGCTGGACAAGATCGTGTCCTCGCCGGACGCGGTGCTGGCCTCCAACACCTCGTCTATCCCGATCATGAAGTTGGCGGTCGCCACCGAGCGGCCGGCGAACGTCCTCGGGGTGCACTTCTTCAACCCGGTGCCGGTGCTGTCCCTGGTCGAGCTGGTGCCCAGCCTCTTGACGTCTCAACAGACCACCGAGCGGGCCCGGGAGTTCGTCCAGGGCCCGCTGGGCAAGCACGCCATCGACTGCCAGGACCGGGCCGGGTTCGTGGTCAACGCCCTGCTGATCCCGTTCATCCTCTCGGCGATCCGGATGATGGAGTCCGGGTTCGCCACCGCCGAGGACATCGACGAGGGCCTGGTCCGGGGCGCGGCGCACCCGCAGGGCCCGCTGGCGCTGGCCGACCTGATCGGCCTGGACACCACCAAGGCGGTGGCCGAGTCGCTGTACGAGGAGTTCAAGGAGCCGCTCTACGCGGCACCCCCGTTGCTCTGCCGGATGGTCGAGGCGGGCCTGCTCGGCCGCAAGACCGGCCGCGGCTTCTACACCTACTGAGCTGATCCGAGACGGGACCGGACATGACCTTCGACCTGTTCACCACCACCGAGGACCACGAGCTGATCCGCCAGGCCGTCCGCGACCTGGCCCAGGACAAGATCGCCCCCTACGCGGCCGAGGTGGACCGCACCGGGGAGTTCCCGCAGGCCGCCTTCGACGCGCTGGTCGCCTCCGACTTCCACGCCCCGCACGTGCCCGAGCGCTACGACGGGGTCGGCGCGGACGCGCTGGCCACCTGCATCGTGATCGAGGAGGTGGCCCGGGTCTGCGCGTCGTCCTCGCTGATCCCGGCGGTGAACAAGCTGGGCAGCCTGCCGCTGATCCTGGCCGGTTCGCCAGACCTCAAGGCCCGCTACCTGACGCCGCTGGCCCGGGGCGAGGCGATGTTCTCCTACGGGCTGTCCGAGCGCGAGGCCGGCTCGGACACCGCCTCGATGGCCTGCCGGGCGAAGCCGGACGGCGACGGCTGGATCCTCAACGGGCACAAGGCGTGGATCACCAACGCCGGGATCTCCGAGTACTACACGGTGCTCGCGGTGACCGATTCGGACGCCCCGCGCGGCACCGGGATCAGCGCGTTCGTGGTGGAGAAGTCCGACCCCGGGTTCAGCTTCGGGGCCAAGGAGCGCAAGCTCGGGATCAAGGGCTCACCCACCCGGGAGCTGCACTTCGACGACTGCCGGATCCCGGGCGACCGGATGATCGGCGCCCCGGGCGAGGGCTTGAAGATCGCCCTGCGCACCCTGGACCACACCCGGGTCACCATCGGCGCGCAGGCGGTCGGCATCGCCCAGGGCGCCCTGGACCACGCGCTGGACTACGTCAAGCAGCGCAGCCAGTTCGGCAAGCGGATCGCCCAGTTCCAGGGCCTGCAGTTCATGCTGGCCGACATGGCGATGACCCTGGAGGCGGCCCGGACCATGGTCTACGCCGCCGCCGCCAAGTCCGAGCGCAACGACCCGGACCTGCCGTTCTTCGGCGCGGCGGCCAAGTGCTACGCCTCCGACGTGGCGATGCAGGTGACCACCGACGCCGTCCAGCTGCTCGGCGGCGCCGGCTACACCGAGGACTTCCCGCTGGAGCGGATGATGCGGGACGCGAAGATCACCCAGATCTACGAGGGCACCAACCAGATCCAGCGCGTCGTGATGGCCCGCCACCTGCTCAAAGGGGCGTAGGGGGTCAGGGCGCCGGGAGCGGGGCGAGGGGTCCGCTCCCGGTGACCCGGCCGGTGCGGGCGTGGTGGTCCAGGGCCAGCCCGACCAGCCGGGTCATCCGCTGAACCGGCTCGGGGTCCCCGCCCGGGTTGTTGCGCTGCCGGGTCAGCGTGGCGATCAGGCAGCGGAGGAGCACCAGCAGGCAGTAGTGGTCGATCCGCTCGGGGTCGGGGTCCAGGCCGGAGGCGTCCCGGTACGCGCGGTAGGCGAGAGCGAGCGCTGCCACGGCGTCGGTGGCGCCGCCCGCGCGCAGCACGGTGATCCGGAACCACAGCCAGGCCAGGTCGTCGTGCGGGTCGCCGGCGTGCGCCATCTCCCAGTCGATCAGCCCGGTGATCCGGCCGTCGAGGTGCAGGAAGTTGCCCGGGCCGGCGTCGCCGTGCAGCACCGAGGTCCGGGCCGGGGTCATGCCGGCGGCCCGCGCGGCCAGCAGCCCGAGCGCTCGCTCGGCGACCTCGTTCGGCGGGCCGAGCCGGTAGGACCGCTCGTGCGCGGCCAGGTCGAGCCGGGTGTGCTCTTCTGGCGTGCCGGGCACCGGTAGCGGGATCCGCGCGGGATCGAGACGGTGCAGGTCGGCCAGCGTCCGGGCGAAGGCGACCAGCACGTCGCGGCCGGCCGGGGTGGCCAGGTCCAGGTCGGCGGTGCCGGGCAGCTCCTCCATCAACACGGTGTCCGCGCCGACCCCGAGCACTTCCGGCACCGGGACGCCCGTGCCGGCCAGCGCCCGCAGCACCGAGGCCTCCCGGGCCAGGGTGAACTCGGTGCCGGCGAACGGTCCCAACCCGGTCTCCCGGCGCAGCAGCAGCCGCCTATCGCCGGCCTCGACCAGCCAGATCAGCCGGGACCGGCCGGAGGCGGGGTGCTCCCGGGCACCGCGGACCGGTGCCCCGACGACCGACGCCACCCAATCCAGCAGCTCGGGGTTCACTCGGAGACCCACCAGCTGTCCGGGGCGAGGTCGAGGGCGGCCAGCTCGGAGGGCATCAGCCGGCGCGGCGAGGACGACTCCAGCACGCCGCGGCCGATCCGACCGCCGCACTCGTAGAGCGCCGGGGCGTGGGTGACCTGCTTGCCGTGCCCGAACGGCTGGATGCTGGACGGCCCGACGGTGTGCCCGGTCAGGCGGTAGCCGCGGCCGTTGTGGTCCCACAGCCTCGCGTCGCAGCCGGCCGGGGTGATCCAGTCCTCGCGGAAGGTCATGTTGACGTCGTAGTCGCTGCTCAGCGCCCCGAGCACGCCGCCGTCCAGGACGTAGCCGACCATGTGCCGGCCGGCGTCGGTGAGGATCGGGATGGCCATCACGAAGAACGTCGGGTCGAACACCGCGACCAGCCACCGCGACCCGGGCAGGTGCTTGCGGCGCACCCCCCAGGAGTGGTCGGCGAACCCGTCGGCGTTGATCTCCACCGTGCCGCCGTCGTGGGTGAGCGACCCGACCGCCCGGCCCAGGGTGTTGTAGTGGCCCTCGGCCACGGTGGCCCCGCCGACGTCGTAGCTCATATGGATGGGCGGCATGAACGCCGTCCACTCCGCGTCCAGCTGCACGTCCGGGGTGCGCAGCCGGATCCGGTAGGTGTGCAGCGGGTTCGCCGTCTCGATGGTCAGCCCGGCCACGGTGCAGGACGTCAGGTCGGTGGACGGGAGCGGGAGGTCGGTGACGAACCGGCGGTCCAGCATCCGGCCGCCGACCTGCGTCCAGGTGTAGAGGGTGGCCGCGCCCCGGTTGGGGTGGATGTTCAGCCGGTACTGCCCGGCCAGGCCCCGGCGCGGGTCGCTCCAGTTGAACAGCACGCTCTCCTGCCACCACTGGTCGGCGCCGGCGGGATGGTTCGCGTTGTGCGAGACGTCGGCGCGCGGGAACGGGGCGTCGGTGAGCGTCACGGCGCGGCTTCCGGGGTGAACGCGATCGGCAGCGCGACCACCCCGCGCACCTGGCTGGGGTGCTGTACGACCGGGGCGGTCAGCCGGTAGTCGGGGATGCGCCGGTGGATCTCCTCCAGCGCGATCCGCAGCTCCACCCGGGCCAGGTGCGAGCCGAGGCAGCGGTGCGGGCCGGAGCCGAAGGACAGGTGCCGGTTCGGGGTGCGGTCGATCCGCAGCCGGTCGGGGTCGTCGAACTCGCGCGGGTCGGCGTTGGCCCCGGCCAGCACCAGCAGCACGGTGTTGCCTTGCTTCAGCGGTACGCCGGCGAGCTCGGTGTCCCGGGTGACCTTGCGGCCCGGGGACACGGCGGCTTCCATCCGCAGCAGCTCCTCCACCGCGCCGGCGACCAGGCCCGGGTCGTCGACGAGCCGTTGACGCTGGTCCGGGTGGTCGGCCAGGTGCAGCAGGCTCCAGGCCAGCGAGCCCTGGGTGGTGTGCAGCCCGGCGATGGCCAGCAGGAAGAACATGTTGCCCAGCTCGGCGTCGGTCAGCGGGCGGGTGGTGCCGTCGATCTCGATCGGGGTGTCGATGATCTGGGCGGTGACGTCGTCGGTGTGCGTTCCGGACCGGCGTTCCGCCAGGACCTGGGCGAAGTAGCCGTACATCCGGCCGGCCGCCTGCTCCCGGGCGGCGTTCGACTCCGCCTCGGTGCCGCCCGGGACGCCGAGCAGGATGGTGTCGGTGGCCTCGACGAACAGCGGGGCGTCGGCCATCGGCCAGCCCATCAGGGCCAGGAAAACGTGGGTGGGCAGCGGGTGGGCGAACTCGGAGACGAACTCCGCCTCACCCCGGGCGGCGAACCCGTCGAGCAGCCCGGTCACCACGGCCCGGATCTCCGACTCCATGGCCTTCATCCGCGCCGGGTTGAACAGCCGCTGCAGCGACTGCCGGTAGGCGCCGTGCTCGGGCGGGTCGACCTCCAGCGGCAGCAGCTTGTCGGTGCCGCGCGGGACGATGTTGTTCGGCCAGCTGGAGTAGGTCGCGGTGTCCCGCAGCACCTGCTGGATCTCGGCGTACCCGGAGACCACCCAGTGCCCGCCGTGATGCGGCGACCAGACCACCGGTCCGGCGGCGGCCAGCTCGGCCACCTTCTTCCGGGTGCTGCCCGCGTCGGCGACCAGGCCGGGGTCGTAGATGTCGAAATCCGTGGTGGAGGCGTCCATGTCTCACCAGTTCCCGGACGGCCAGCCGGTGAGCGGGCCCTCGTGGTACGGACCGGGCACCCCGGCCTCGCGGACCTGCCCCTGCGGGTCGTAGACCTTGGTGTCGGCCAGCGGCCAGGTCTTGACGATGCTGGTCGAGCTCTGCGTCAGCCGCATCATCCAGTACGGCACCCCGTAGGCCAGGTAGTACGTGGACAGCAGCAGCATCGCCGCCAGCACCACGTTCAGCCGGGGCCGGCGGCGCAGCCTCGGCGAGCGGTCCACGAACCGCTCCAGCACGGTGCGGCCCCGGTCGTCCTGCCAGAGCAGCGCGGTGCTGATCGCGATCAGCGCGCCCAGCGCCGGGCCCTCGTAGAAGATGTGCATCTGCCCCTGGCTGCCCTCGAAGATCGACACCGGTGGCCAGAGCTGCACGAATGTGTAGATGTGCGTGCGGGTGCCGATGAACTCCGCGACGAAGGTGATCGGGACGGCCAGTAGCTGGCCGACCAGGAACGCGCAGAACACCGGGTGCCGGGCCAGGAACCCGCCCGGGCTCAGCCGGGGCCGGACCAGCCGCCGGTACACCCAGATGGCGCCGAGCCCGGGCAGGCCGAAGGCGATCGGGTAGAGGAAGAACGGCAGGATCGGCTCGACCGTGGGTGCGGTGTCGAAGTACGGCCAGGTGGTCGGGAAGTGCAGCAGTTGCGGGTCGTAGGCCGCGTACACCGCCCAGTTCTGGATCGGATCCTGCAGGTAGAGCACGGTCATCCCGAGGAACACCACCATCACCGGGTGCACCCGGCCCTCGGTGCGGCGCTGCTGGCGGACGCAGTAGGCCAGGAACACCAGCCAGGCCAGCGTGCAGACGATCTCCACCGGGACCGCCCAGCTGGTGCGGCCGAGGAACTCGTCCGGGGCCGCCGGCACCCCCTCGGCCCGGATCACCCCGTCCGGGCCCCGGGTGAGCACCGAGGCCAGGAAGGCGACCAGCCCGATGGTTGCGGCCGCCGCGCCGACCAGCAGCAGACGGGTCTTCGTCGTCGTGGGGGCGTCGGGTGGAGCGGCGGTATCGGTGCTCATGGTCGACCCCTCGTCCTCGTCGGCGGTGCTCCCATGGTGAACATGGTTGGGAGTGACTGTCAACAATTTGGTGGTGACTGTCAGAAGGTAGGGTGGAGCGGTGCACGGCTGGGAGCGGAACAAGGCGCGGACCCGGATCGCGCTGGCCACGGCGGCGGTGCGGCTGTTCCGCGAGCACGGCTTCGAGGCGACCACGGTGGAGGACATCGCCCGGGCCGCCGGCTCCTCGTCCAGCACGTTCTTCCGGTACTTCGGCACCAAGGAGGACGTGCTGTTCTTCAACATCCGGGAGGTGCTTGACGAGTTCCGGGCCTTCGTCGCCGAGCCGGTACCCGGTCTGACCTGCTGGGACCAGATCCACGTCGGCATCCGGAGCGCGGTGCGCCGGGTGGCCGAGCCCAGCCGGGAGATCGAGCAGGCCAGCGTGGCGAGCTGGTTGACCGAGCCGGCGATCGGCCGCCGGTTCGCCGAGTTCTCCCGGGAGCTGGAGACCACCATGGCCGGCGCCCTGGCCCGCGAGCGCGGGGTGCCCGCCGACCGGGACGTGGGCGTGCAGGTGGCGGCCCGGGCGGCCACCGCCGCCTACATGGCCGCCTTCCACGTGCACGTGCACACCGGTACCGAGCTACCGGAGCTGGTCGACCAGGCCTTCGCCGTCCTCGAACACGGCCGCCTAACCCAGGACCCCGCCCCCCACTGAACGAGGGCCCCGGGTCCGGTCAGCTCTGAGTGATCAACTCAACCTGGTGGTCGTTTCAGACGTCCGGAACGACCACCAGGTTGAACTCGGCGCACGGTGCCCGCGTGTTCGACAGCCGCGTTCAGGGGAACGGGATCACCTGGGCGCCCGCTCGCGTCCAGCGTCGGGAGGTCTCCTCGGCGTCGGCCGGCTGCGAGTGCAGCACGACGTGGAACGGCACGGTCGGGCGGTCCCACCACTCGCCCCGTTCGATCGGCGCGGCGTAGGTCTCGGTGGCCGTGCGGAAGCACCGCACCAGTACCTCCAGCTCGACCTCGGGCTCGTCGGCGAGGACGGCCGTCGGGTCTTCGACCAGCAGGACCACTCCGGCCGCCAGTGGCATCCAGTCGTCCATGTCCGAGAGGCACTCGTCGAAGGCCGCCCAGTTCTCCCCGAAGTACGACGGGAATTGCAGCGCGGCGGCGAACTCGTCGAACAGCCCGTCCACGATGCGCATCTTGCGGCCCCGGACCCGCCGCACCGTCAGGTTCGCCTGCTCCCATGCATAGCGCGCCCGGTACGCGGCGTCGGCGTCCGCGACGAGCAGGAGCAGGTCCGCCGACCCGGACACCGCCAGGAGCGACCGCGGATCGGCCACCCTGGGTCAGCCGCCGCCGAGGCCGTGCGAGACCCGGACGACCACCTCGGTGTCGGTGGCCCGCTGCACGTTGACGGTGAACCCCTCGGCCTGGGTCTCCCCGCCGACCGGGATGGCCACGGTCTGCCCGGCCACCTCGATCGTGGCCTGCCCGCCGTCCACCCCGACCAGCTTGGCCTTGATGCCCAGGACCGACACCTCGGGCGTGCCGTCCCGGGAGAAGGTGATCGTGCAGCCGGTGAGGTCGCAGTTGGTGCGGGAGCCGCCGGGTGTCTCGGCGCCGCCGCCGCAGCCGGTGAGCACGCCGAAGCCGACAGCGGTGCCGGCGAGCAGCCGGGTGATCGGGGAGACGCGGGGAACGCGGGTGATCGTCACTCACTCGAACCTACCCAAACGGGTGGGTGCGCGGGGTGCGACCCGGCTGCCGCGGCAGACTCGGCCCCACGTCACACAACTCGAAGGAGAGTCATGCCCATCGCCAGTCGTGGTGCGGTGATCCGCAAAGCCCCGGGCCAGTTCGAGGTGGTGAACCTCCAGGTCGATGAGCCGCGCCAGGGTGAGGTCCGGGTCAAGATGGTGGCCAGCGGGCTGTGCCACTCCGACGACCACCTCGCCACCGGGGACATGCCCGTCGGCATGTACCCGTTCTGCGGGGGGCACGAGGGCGGCGGCATCATCGAGTCGGTCGGCCCGAGCACGCCCGGTTTCGAGGTCGGCGACAAGGTCATCTTCTCGTTCCTCCCGGCTTGCGGTCGCTGCCGCTGGTGCGCCACCGGTCACTCCAACCTGTGCGATCTCGGCGCGCTGTTGCTGGCCGGGTCCCGCTGGTCCGACCCCACCGACTACCGGCTGCACCTCGAGGACGGCTCCCCGGTCGGGCAGATGTGCGGCATCTCCACCTTCTCCGAGTACACGACGGTCGCGGTGGACTCGGCGATCAAGGTCGCCGACGACACCCCGCTGGACCGGGCCTGCCTGCTGGGCTGCTCGGTGGGTACCGGCTGGGGCTCGGCGGTGAACACCGGCGAGGTGCGTCCGGGCGACACCGTGATCATCATGGGCATCGGCGGCATCGGGATCAACGCCGTGCAGGGCGCGGCGCACGCCGGGGCGTCGAACATCATCGCGGTGGACCCGGTGGCGTACAAGCGGGAGACCGCCGAGTCGCTGGGCGCCACGCACAGCGTGGACAGCATGGAGGCCGCGACCGAGATCGCCCAGGGCTTCACCAACGGTCAGGGCGCGGACGTGGCCATCGTGACCGTGGGGATCACCAGCGGCAACCACGTGGCCGAGGCGTTCTTCTCGATCCGCAAGCAGGGCACCGTGGTGGTGACCGGGCTGGGCGACCTCACCGAGGTGGGGCTGCCGATCCCGATCAGCCAGCTCACCCTGTACGAGAAGAAGCTCAAGGGCTCGCTGTTCGGCTCGTCCAACCCCCGGGCGGACATCCCCCGGATGCTGGAGATGTACCGGGCCGGGCACCTCAAGCTGGACGAGCTGGTCACCACCGAGTACGCCCTGGACGACATCAACCAGGGCTACCAGGACATGCACGACGGCAAGAACATCCGCGGCGTCATCCGGTACTGACCCGCCCGCGCCGGCCCCGCCTGGACAAGGCGGGGCCGGCCCGGAAACCTGACGGCGGTGACCACCCCCGCCGAGCTGTCCTACGAGCCGCTGACCCCGAC
>JAESFN010000796.1_pt1 | contig 21036 bp, 18 predicted proteins | sample 9269411 | NCBI WGS metagenome assembly JAESFN01 (sample SAMN14505399, study PRJNA617100) | algae metagenome | isolation source: Iphinoe sp. HA4291-MV1 and co-occurring heterotrophs from trail next to... | place: USA: Maunawili Falls, Hawaii | collected 2009-07-25
ACCCAATCCGAACCGCGATCTCGTCATCAGGGGCGCCAAGGAACACAACCTCAAGAACATCGACCTGAGGTTGCCGCGCGACAGCCTCATCGTGATGACCGGGCTCTCGGGTTCGGGCAAGTCGTCGCTCGCCTTCGACACCATCTATGCAGAGGGCCAGCGCCGCTACGTGGAGTCGCTGAGCGCCTACGCGCGCCAGTTCCTCGAGATGATGCAGAAGCCGGACGTCGAGCAGATCGACGGGCTCTCGCCGGCCATCTCGATCGAGCAGAAGACCACCTCGCGCAACCCGCGCTCCACCGTCGGCACCGTCACCGAGATCTACGACTACCTGCGCCTCTTGTTCGCGCGTGTCGGCATCCCCTACTCGCCGGTCACCGGCTTGCCGATCCAGAGCCAGACCGTCAGCCAAATGGTCGATATCGTCATGTCGCAGCCGCCGGAGACCCGGCTCTACCTGCTCGCGCCGATCGCCCGCGGCCGCAAGGGCGAGTACAAGCGCGAGCTCAACGACCTGATGCGCAAGGGCTTTCAGCGCGTGAAGATCGACGGCGAGTTCCACGACATCGAGGACGCGCCCAACCTCGACAAGAAGATCAAGCACGACGTGGAGGTGGTGGTCGACCGCCTGGTTGTCGGCCCCGACATCGCCACCCGCCTCGCCGAAAGTTTTGAGACCGCGCTGAAACTCGCCGACGGCATCGCCTTCGCCGAGTTCGCCGATGAGCTCGACGAGAGCGGCGCGCCGAAGCGGCTGATCTTCTCGGAAAAATTCGCCGATCCGATCTCCGGCTTCACCATCCCCGAGATCGAACCGCGGCTGTTCTCGTTCAACAACCCGTTCGGCGCCTGCCCGGTCTGCGATGGCCTCGGCACCGAGCAGAAGATCGATCCCAACCTGATCGTCCCCGATGTCAGCCTTTCGCTGCGCGACGGGGCTATCCTGCCATGGTCGAAGACCAGCGCCCCGTACTACCTGCAGACCCTGCAGGCGGTGGCCAAGCACTATGGCGCGTCGACCGGCACCGCCTGGGAGGAGCTGTCCTTCGAGGTGCAGCACGCCATCCTGTTCGGCACGGGCAACACCGCCATCAACTTCGTCTACGACGACGGTCTCCGCACCTACAAAAGCACCAAGCCCTTCGAGGGCGTCATCGGCAACCTCGAGCGGCGCTACAAGGAGACCGAAAGCGCCGGCATGCGCGAGGAGATCGAAAAGTACATGTCGCAGGCGCCCTGCGTCGCCTGTAACGGCTACCGGCTGAAGCCCGAAGCGCTGGCCGTGAAGATCGATGGCCTCCACATCGCGCAGGTCAGCGAGAAGTCGATCAAGGCCGCGGCGGAGTGGTTCAAGACCCTGCCGTCGAAGCTCAGCGAGCAGCAGAACCAGATCGGCGAGCGGATCTTCAAGGAGATCCGCGAGCGCCTCGGCTTCCTCAACGATGTCGGTCTTGACTACCTGACGCTCGCCCGCAACTCCGGGTCGCTGTCAGGCGGCGAAAGCCAGCGCATCCGCCTCGCCAGTCAGATCGGCTCCGGCCTCACCGGCGTGCTCTACGTGCTCGACGAGCCCTCAATCGGCCTCCACCAGCGCGACAATGCCCGCCTGCTCGAAACCCTGCAGCGCCTGCGCGACATCGGCAACACGGTCATCGTCGTCGAGCACGACGAGGACGCCATCCTGCTCGCCGACTATGTTGTCGACATCGGCCCGGGCGCCGGCGTCAACGGTGGCCACATCGTCGCCGAGGGCACGCCGCAGCAGGTGATCAGCAACCCCAAGAGCATCACCGGCCAATACCTCTCGGGCGCGCTCAGCATCCCGATGCCGGTCGAACGGCGGAAGCAGAGTAAGACCAAGAAGCTTCACATCGACGGCGCCACCGGCAACAACCTGAAGAATGTCTCGGTCGACGTGCCGCTGGGCAATTTCGTTGCCATCACCGGCGTTTCCGGCGGCGGCAAGTCGACGCTGATGATCGACACCATGTACCAGGCCATCGCCCGCCGGCTGAACGGCGCTCGCGTCAACCCGGCGCCGCACAATCACCTCACCGGCCTCGAGCACCTCGACAAGGTCATCGACATCGACCAGTCACCGATCGGCCGCACCCCGCGTTCCAACCCCGCCACCTACACCGGCGCCTTCGGCCCGATGCGTGATTGGTTCGCCGGCCTGCCGGAAGCGAAGGCGCGCGGCTACGGCCCGGGCCGCTTCTCGTTCAACGTCAAGGGCGGCCGCTGCGAGAAATGCGAAGGCGACGGCGTCATCAAGATCGAGATGCACTTCCTGCCCGACGTCTACGTTACCTGCGAAGTGTGCAAGGGCCACCGCTACAACCGCGAGACGCTCGAAGTGCAGTTCAAGGGCAAGTCGATCGCCGACGTGCTCGACATGACCATCGACGAGGCCGTGGACTTCTTCGCCGCAGTCCCCTCGATCCGCGAGAAGTTCCTCACCCTGCAGCGGGTCGGGCTTGGCTACGTCAAGGTCGGCCAGCCGGCAACGACGCTTTCGGGCGGCGAGGCGCAGCGCGTCAAACTGTCGAAGGAGCTCAGCCGCCGCGCCACCGGGCGCACGCTCTACATGCTCGATGAGCCCACAACCGGACTCCATTTCCACGACATAGCCAAGCTTCTTGAAGTGCTGCACGAGCTGGTCGACACCGGCAACACCGTGGTGGTGATCGAGCACAATCTCGAAGTCATCAAGACCGCGGACTGGGTCATCGATATGGGCCCGGAAGGCGGCGACGGCGGCGGTGAAGTGGTCGGCATCGGCACCCCCGAGGATATCGCCGCCAACCCCCGCTCCCACACCGGCCGCTTCCTCAAGGAAGTCATGGAGCGCCGGCCGCAGCGAACCGCGGCAGAGTAGATCGGCGCCCCCGCCTGCCACGGCGGGGGTTGCCTCCGGCGCGGGCGAGGTAGAGGCGCAAGGAGGAGGGTTGTCATGCAGACCACCACGTTTCCGTCCGTTCCGGATGGCCGTTCGCCCGCCGGGGCCGAGGTTCGCATCCTCATCGAAGGCGAGCCGGGCAGCATGATCCACTCAACTGTCCCGCCCGGTCAGGTGAATCGGGCCGCCGTGCACGCTACGGTCAGCGAGTTCTGGCACATCCTCTCGGGCGACGGTGCGATCTGGCGGCGCGACGGCACCGGCGAGGCGGTAACGCCACTGAGCGCCGGCATCTCGATCGACATCCCGGTCGGCACCGCCTTCCAGTATCGCTGCACGGGCAGCGAGCCGCTCAGGTTCATCTGCATCAGCATGCCGCGCTGGCCCGGCAGTGCGGAAGCAACCATCATCGAAGGGCCCTGGACGCCGAACGCTCCCGCTAGCTGATCGGCTGGTGGAGGGGGGCAGCCACCGCCCGCGCAAGGGTGTTGCACTGCGGCCCTTGTTCCGATCCCCGGCCCCTGCTCTTCTCGCGCTCTGACTCGCCAGCGCACGGACCCCATCTTGACCACGCCCCTCCCTATCTTCGACGGCCATAACGACGCGCTGCTGCGCCTGTTCAGTTCCACCTCGGCCGATCCGCTCGCCGGCTTCATTTCCGGCGACGACGGGCATATCGACCTGCCCAAGGCACGCGCCGGGCACCTCGCCGGCGGCCTGTTCGCGGTGTTCTGTCCCTCGCCCGAGAAGATCGACTTCGGCGCCCTGCGCGCCGCCGGTGGCGAGGTGCCGATGCCACCACCACTGCCGATGGATGCGGCACGCGCCAGCGCGGTGCGGATGATCTCACTGCTGTTCCAGCTCGAGCGCGCCTCCGGCGGCCAGCTCGCCGTATGCCGCAACACCGCCGAAATCCGCGCCGCCATGGGTCGCGGGGCGCTGGCGGCAGTTCTTCACATCGAGGGTGTCGAGTGTATCGATCCCGAGCTCGATTTCCTCGAAGTGCTCCATGCCGCCGGGTTGCGCTCGCTCGGTCCGGTGTGGAGCCGCAACAATGCCTTCGGCTACGGCGTGCCGTTCCGCTTCCCTGGCTCGCCCGATATCGGCCCCGGCCTCACCGACGCCGGCAAGCGCCTGGTGGCGGCCTGCAACCGCCTGGGCATCTTGATCGACCTGTCGCATCTCAACGAGCGCGGCTTCTGGGACGTGGCGGAGCTGTCGAGCGCGCCACTGGTCGCCACGCACTCCAACGCCCATGCCCTCTGCCCGACGCCCCGCAACCTCACTGATGACCAGTTGCGCGCCGTCCGCGACAGCAACGGCATGGTGGGGCTCAACTTCGCCACCGGCTTCCTTCGGCCGGATGGCCAGATGAACCCCGATACCGACATCGAACTGATGGTCCGCCACCTCGACCACCTGATCGAGGTCGCGGGCGACACCCATGTGGGCTTCGGGTCGGATTTCGACGGCGCCATGATCCCCACGGCGATCGGCTCGGCTGCCGGGCTGCCGGTGCTCGTCGAAGCGCTGGAGCGGCATGGCTACGATCGGCCGCTGCTCGAACGCCTCGCCACCGGCAACTGGCTGTCGCTGCTCGAACGCACCATCGGCTGAATTCGGGCACCCTGGTGGACGCCCCGCGGCTATGGCGCGGGGCGGTCGGCGCTTTTGCGCGAAATCTGTGACAGTCGCGTGAAATTGCCATGCACGGCATGCATGCCGGCACTGATAACTCGCTGCGTGTGCGTTCGCGCAAATCGGCTCATGCTGCTTTCGTGGTGATCCGAAAAGGAGAACGCCATGTTTGTTCGTGCCGTCTGGCGCCAGCGGCGCCTGGTCGACATCAGGCAGACGTTGCGGGAGCTGGACGTCCCCACAACCCGTGACGCCCTCGGGCTTTGTGGTCCCGATTTCCAGAAGATGACCCGCGGACTGTTCGACCGCTAGCCCTTCATCTGTCGCTAACCATCCGAGAATGGCCGCCGCGTGCCCGGCGGCCATTTTCTTGCCTCAGGCTTGCCGCCAACCTGAATCGCAAATGAACGTGAGCGGTTAGCGCTATGCACCTTGCGCATAGCTGTACTCGAACATCTCCATCTGCTCGTCCGACGCGAACGGCCCTATCTATGTTCTCGTAAACGAAAGGAGACTTCCAAATGGGTATTCGCACTACGCTGAAGAAGTGGGCCGCCTACCAGCAGACCGTCCGTGAGCTCAACGCTCTCGACACCCGTCAGCTGAGCGATCTCGGCATCACTCGCACCGACATCCAGCGCATCGCCCGCGACCATGCGCGCACCATCTAACGGTACGCGCTCTGGTTCGTGTTCGACGCCGGCATCCTAGAACGCTCGCTTCCTGATAGAAGCGGGCGTTCAGCCTTTCTGGGGCCCGTTCTCCTCGCTAGAACGCCAGCCGCCCCACCAGTTCCTCATATGACACGTTAATCGCCTTGCGGAACGCCGCGCACTCGTTGAGCCGGGCGTGCCAGGCCTCGACATGCGGCAGCGACGGCCGCTCGATCGGCATCGTCGACCAGCGGAACAGCGACGCGCCGGCGACGATATCGGCATAGCTCAGCTCATTGCCGCCGAGGTACGGCACCTCCGCCAGCCGCGCCTCCAGCATCCGGAAGTACTTCAGCGAGGCCGCCAACGCCTTGTCGATCGCCGCAGCATCCTGTTGCGCCGCCGGCGTTCGAACCTTCAGCCAGAACAACCCGATCCACGCCGGCTGGAACGTCGTCGCCGTCCAGTCCGTCCACTGGTCGACCACCGCCCGGTCCCGCGCCTCCATCGGAAACAGCAGCCCGCTGCCATACTCGGCACTGAGATAGCGGACGATGGCGTGGCTCTCCCACACCGTCAGATCTCCGTCGCGCAGCGTCGGCACGAGCCCGTTGGGGTTCATCGCCAGGTACTCCGGCGCGTTGTTGCCCTTGAAGCTGCCACCGAGCGGCACATGCTCGTAGGGCAGTTCCAGCTCCTCGAGCGCCCACACCACCTTCTGGACGTTCCCCGAACTCAAGCGTCCCCAAAGCGCAATGGTCATACCGGCCTCCCTGTTCGGCGACATTGCTACCGATCGGCCCCGTCACACGCAACCGCCGGCACGGGCAGTTCCATCCCGCGCCGGCAATGCTAGGTTGCGCCCCGTCCGCACCGGGAGCCGCCATGTCCGACCAGCCCGAGCCCTTTCTCTCCCGCCCGCCGATGCCCGGCGCCGAGGCGACCGCAGCGTTCTACGAGCTATTCGATGGCGCCGTCGCCACCGGTCCCAACGCGCTGATCGACTACCGCCTGCCCTGGCCGCGCTGGCAGTTCATCAGCCACATCATCGAGACGCGAAAACTGATCTCGCACGGCTCGCCGGACGGCGCCATCGCGCGCTTCGAGCCGCGCCAGTCGCAGGACGCGCATCCGTTCGGCAACCGCAAGGCGGTGTACGGCGCCTCGGACGGCCTGTGGTCGATGTACTACGCCATCCTCGACCGCGCGACGCACCCGATGCTGCTGGTCAATTCCGCCGCCCGCGTCGAACTCGAGGACGCCTCGCTCGGCGACCCGTTCTACTTCTTCTCGATCAGCCGGCCCGCCCTCGAGGCCCGTGCCTTCCGCACCGGCACGCTCTACTTCCTTCCCGGCGACAGTTTCGAGCCGATGCCGCCGCTCACGATGGCCGGCCAGCGCGTCCACATCCCGCAATGGGCCAGCCTCGTACCGGTCGCGCCGCTCGCCCGCATCGCCGTCGCCCCCGAGGACTTTCCGTTCCTCGCCGAGATCCGCGGTCACGACGACGCCTACATCCTCGAACGCGCCAAATTGGACCCCGACGGCTTCCCCTGGTTGGACTGAGACGCCCAGCGCCATTGCCCCTGCGGGCCGGGCTTGCTATCTGGCGCCCATGTCAAAACACGATGAACCCATTCATGTGATCGGCGGCGGGCTCGCCGGCTCCGAAGCCGCTTGGCAGGCCGCCGAGGCCGGCGCCAAGGTGGTGCTGCACGAGATGCGCCCCACCCAGAAGACCGACGCGCACCAGACCGAGGGCTTTGCCGAGCTGGTCTGCTCCAACAGCTTCCGCTCCGACGATCACCAGCACAACGCCGTCGGCCTGCTGCATGAAGAGATGCGCCGCTGCAACTCGCTGATCATGCGGGCCGCCGATGCGCACAAGCTGCCGGCCGGCGGCGCGCTGGCGGTCGATCGCGACGCCTTCTCCGATGCGGTCACCGCCGCCATCCACAACCACCCCAACATTGCCATCGAGCGCGGCGAGATCGCCGGCCTGCCGCCTGAGCAGTGGTCGAACGTCGTCGTCGCCACCGGCCCGCTGACCTCCCCTGCCCTCGCTTCGGCGATCCAGCAGCTCACCGGCGAAGACTCGCTCGCCTTCTTCGATGCCATCGCGCCGATCGTCCACAAGGACTCGATCGACATGGACGTCGTCTGGGCCCAATCGCGCTACGACAAGGTCGGGCCGATGGGCAACGGGCAGGACTACCTCAACTGCCCGATGGACGAGGCGCAGTACAACGCCTTCGTCGACGCACTGGTCAGCGCCCCGCTGCACGAGTTCAAGGATTGGGAGAAGGTGCCGTATTTCGATGGCTGCCTGCCCATCGAAGTGATGGCCGAGCGCGGCCGCGACACCCTGCGCTGGGGCCCGATGAAGCCGGTCGGCCTCACCAACCCGCGCAACCCCGCCGTCAAGGCGCACGCCATCGTGCAGCTCCGCCAGGACAACGCGCTGGGGACGCTGTGGAACATGGTCGGCTTCCAGACCAAGATGCGCTACGGCATCCAGGCCGAGATTTTCCGCATGATCCCCGGCCTCGAGAACGCCCAGTTCGCCCGCCTCGGCGGCCTCCACCGCAATACTTTCCTCAATTCGCCCAAGGTGTTGGACGCCAACCTGAAGCTCAAGGCCATGCCGCGGCTGCGCTTTGCCGGCCAGGTCACTGGCGTCGAGGGCTATGTCGAAAGCGCCGCCGTTGGCCTGATGGCCGGCCGCATGGCGGCCGCCGACGCCCGCGGCGAGCAGCTGGCGATCCCGCCTGCTACCACCGCGATGGGCGCGCTGATCAATCACATCACCGGCGGCCACCTCGAGGCCGAGGCCTATTCCGGTGCCCGCAGCTTCCAGCCGATGAACGTCAATTTCGGCCTGTTCCCGCCGGTCTCGATCACCAAGCCCGAGGGCCATGTCGGCCGCTGGAAATCGACCGAGAAGACCATCGCCAAGAAAGAAGCGATCACCTCCCGGGCGCTCGACGACATCATGGCGTGGGCATAGAAAAGCATGGTTTGGAGGGGCGATAGTTCGCCGTTGGTCCATGCGTAGGCCATGAACTTCTGCCAGGCGAAGCTCTACTGCGCGACATCCGAAAACAGCTGTCCCTCGATGCTGCTGATCGTCACCGGCCCGGCGCTGCTCTCACCCCGGTCGAGCATGAGCGACTGCACGACGAGGCTGTAGTTCCGTCCGCCCACCACCAGCGGGATGACCGGTTCGGCAACAACCGTCCCGGTCTGGCTTGCCAGCCAGGCCGAGAGGTCGACCAGGGGCATCTCGGGGTCCGGGGTGCCGGCCTCCGCGACGCGTAGCCCACCCGCATCCAGCCGGAACCGGAGCGGTGGCGCTTCGATGGCAGCGCCATAGAGACTGATCGGCCGGATCAGGTACGGCGTCGCAGAGATGTCCACCGGCGGGCCGTCGAAGTCGCGGAACAATGCGACGTAGCGGGCTGCGCCATCGACCGGCGTCGGCAACCCCAGCGCCGTCAGCACCGCGTATGACCCGTCCTGGGCCGCGTCCCAGGTCACGCCGTACTTGCCCATCACCTCGCGCACCGCGCGCTGGCCTTCGTGCGAGCCGGCGAGGTAATCGATGATCCCCCGCGCCTCGGCGATCTCCTCGGCGCTCCAGTCGCCGCGCGGCGGGCTGGCTGATTTGTCGGCGCCGGCGTTCATCACCAACGCATCGAGCCGCATCGCCTGCTGCGCGACCGGCAGGTTGGCGTAGTTCCACGGCCCGACCGACAGCACCAGCAGGATCGCCCCCGCCAGCGCCGGGATCAACCGGATGTCGCCGCGGCCGACGAGGAAAACTGCGGCCAGCACTGCCGCCCATATTCCGCCAGCCGCCAGCAGCATGCGCTCGTCAGTCAGTCCATAGGCATCCACCCGCGTCCATACCGCCACGAAGAACAGCCCCAACGGCACCAGCGTCAGCCAGAACCACCAGCTCCTGAACAGCCGGACCAGCGCGCGCGACCGCATGAACGGCGGGTGCAGCAACAGCCAGGCAGCGGCGCCGATCACCACGAAGCCCAGCACCATCCAGCCGATCATCCCCTCCGGCAGCCTCTGGGTGATGGCGATCTGCACGGTGTAGGCGAGGAGGATTAGGCTGTAGATCAAGAGCAGCGGCACCAGCACGAACTGGCCGAGAAAGCCGAAGGCGCGCGGCAGGAAATCCGGGCGTTCCAGTTCCTCGGCGCGATAGGCCGAGAGCCGCGGCAGCGTCGACAGCCAATAGACCGGCGCAAGGAACGCCCCGGCGAACGGCAGCACCCAGCGATAGAACAGCCGGTCCGTCTCCACCCCGAACAGCACCGAAAGGGACCGCTCGATGGCGAACAGCCCCAGCGCGATCAACAGGAACGCCACCGCCGCGATTACCGCCGTAGTGAACGCCTGAAAGTTCACCCACCAGAACCGGTTCTGCACCTCGTCACGCGGCGCCCCGCGCTCGATCCGCGTGAACGGCGAGACCGACAGCCAGAATACCGCCACCGCCGGCAGCGCGTAGGGCACGAGCCAGCCCAGGTCGGTGACCTGGAAAGCCGCCACGGCAGCGACCGGCAGGAGGTACTTGAGCAGCAGTCCGGCGACGCGCGCTTCAGGCCGGCTCTCGGCGAAATACACGCCAGCCACGGCCAGCACCGCACCGGTCGCCAGACCGAGGAACGCGCGCTCCCAGCTCTCGCCACGCAGCCAGCCGATGTCGTTGATATCGCCGATGAGCACGACGGTGGCTATCGCCGCCAGCACGATGGCGAACGGGAACCGCTGGCCAGTCTGCAGGAAATCCGGAGCCTGCTTCTCCAACCAGGCCCTGAACCCCATCGTATCCTCGTCGCTTGCGGTCCCCATCTGTGTGCCATCCCGCGTCGGGCGCTGACAAGCACCAACGCGCGTGTCCGCTCATTACTGGACTCGACCCGAATGTCCGTCGCCGCTATGTTTGCGCACTATTTCGGCCAGCCAGTAACCGCGCAAGGTAACAAGCAATGCCGCCCGACAACCCCTTCATCCGTTACTCTGTGGACCAGCAGAACGATTTCAGCACACTAATCCGTGGCGCGCGCACCCTCGAGCACATGATCGCAGCCGGCGTCGGCGACGAGTTCATGTTCGGCTCGATCGAATGGGACAAGTCCCTGGGCAAGCCACTGACGCCCGAAATGGCTGACGGCTTCGAGATCATCGTCACCCACGAGACCATTGTGGACATAGGCGACGCCACAGGCGGCCCCGTGCACCCCACGCCGCTGATCACCCCATCCGGCACCCTCGGGAAGTGGGACGCCGCCGACGAGAACGGCCGCCATCACGTCCACTTCGTCGCCAGCCCGATCAAGCGCGGGGTCATCCACACCGTTGAGATCAAGCTGGCGGGTGTCGACTGGTCCGCCCTCACCTTGCCGGGCACCTGGCTGAGGAACATGCAGCCATCGGCACGGGTGTTCACCAAGGATATTTCGCCGGCCTGGACCGAACCGTTCGAGGTTATCGCCAGCCCGTTCATCTTCATCAACCCGTAGGTCCGGGTCAGACGCTGCGGGCCGACCACCACCACATGGCGAGGATCTTGCGCCAGTCGGCCGACGCTGGGGCGGCCGCGAAGGGCGTGCGGTTGCGCGCCAGTTGCCGCAGCTCCGGGCCGATCAGCGCGGCAGAGGCAAACGCCGGCCGGAGCGGCTTCGGCAATACCGCGATGGCCGCCTGCGCCTTGCCGAGGTGCTCCACCGCGAGATCGTTGATCTGCCCCAGTGCAGCGAACAGCCCCTCGCTCTCCCGTCCGGCGAGGATTTCGCCGTCGGTCACGCCGTTGGCGGCAAAGATGCTCATCGGCAGGAAGATGCGGCCCTGCGAGGCGTTGAAGCCGAAGGCACGGAGGTGTCCGGCCAGCGCGTGCGCCACGCCGAGATGCCCGGCGGCGTCGCCGGTCTCGACCTCGGTGCCGCCGTTCAGCACCATCGCGGCGAGCTGGTACAGCACCGAAACGGTCTCGCCCGCATAGCCCTCGAAGCTCGCCACGTCAGGCATCGGGTCCTGGTAGAGGTCGAAGCGACGCGCCGCCACCAAGCGCAGCAGCGGCCCGTTCGGCAGCCTGTTGCTTTCGATAGCGTCGAGCAGCGCCGCCGCCAGCGGGTTCTGCCTGACGTTGCCGTGCCCGACGCCCTTCAACGCGTCGGCCCACCACTGCAGGCGGATTTCGCCGGCTGTCGGCTCGCGGGCCCGATCGCGGATCGAAGCCACGTCGGCGCTGAACGCATAGAGCGACTGGATGGCGGCCCGCTCCGGCTCCTTCAGCAGCAGCGATGCGAAATAGCGGTCGCGGTCGGCGTCGCGGAGGAAACTCGCGACGTACCCTGCGTCTTCGCTCATCGGGCGTTCTCGACTGCCAGCAGCGCCGCACCCACGGCGCGGTCCTCGGCGAGCAGCACGTTGTAGGTGCGCACCGCTCCGCCCGTGGCAATTGCTTCGACGATCACCCGCCGTTCCTTAAGCGCAGCACGAACGGCGGGATCGAGCCCCGCGATGTCGCCGCCAAGGCCAATCAGCAGCACGTCGAGCTGATCAGCAGCCTCGAGCACCGGAGCGAGGCTCGCGAGCGTCACATCGGTCGGGAGCATAGCCTCCCAGGCGAACATGCCGCCCGGGAGACAGAGGAGCGAGCCGCGATGCGACAGGCCGGCAAAGCGGAAGCCGCCATTGCCATAGGCGTCGATGGGGACCTGCCGGGGATAGAACCCCTCCCCGCGTTCCGCCATCTAAACCGCGGCGCCGTCGGCGCGCTTGTTCGCCTTGGCCTTCTTTTCCTTCTCTTCTTCCATCTCGCTGCGCGGCTTGAGCCCGAAATGGATCAGGATCGGGCCGCCGATGAAGATCGAAGAGTACATGCCGAAGATCGAGCCGAAGGTCATCGCGATGGTGAAGCCGCGGATCGACTCGCCGCCGAAGAACACCAGCGGGAACAGCGCCAGGAGCACGGTGAACTGCGTCAGCGACGTACGGACGATGGTCTGGTTGATCGAGAGATTGATGATCTCCGACACCGACATCTTCTTGTATTTTCGCAAGTTTTCTCGGACGCGGTCGGAGATCACGACCGTTTCGTTGAGCGATAGGCCGACCAGTGTCAGCACCGCCGCGATCGAACTGAGGTTGAACTCCAGCCCGGTTATCGAGAACAACCCCACTGTCATGATCACGTCGTGCAGCGTCGTCGTCACGGCCGCGAGGCCGAACTGCCACTCGAAGCGGAACCACACGTAGATCAGGATGGCGACCAGCGTCACCAGCACCGCGATGGTGCCGTTGAAGGCAAGCTCACCCGACACCGTGCCGCTCACCGCCTCGGTGCGGCGCACCTCGTAGTTCTCGGTGGCCAGCGTCTTGGTGACTTCCTGCACCGCCGTCTGCTGCGCGGCATCGCCACCGTCCTGCAACTGGATGCGGACGAGGAGATCCTGCGTCGTGCCAAAGCTCTGCACCTGCACTTCGCCCAGGTTCAGCGGATCGAGCAGTTCGCGCACCCGCGCCGGATCGGCATCGCCTTCGGCCGTGTGCTGCACTTCGATGGCCGAACCGCCGACGAAGTCGATGCCGAGGTTGAAGCCCTTGAAGTAGGCCGTGCCGATCGCCGCGACGGTCAGGACGATCGAGAGGATGATCGCCACGCGCGACATCTTCATGAAGTCGATCTTGGTGCCGTCGGGAATGAACCGGAAATGCTGGATCCGGAGCGTCTTGGGGCGCTTCCAGTGGTACCAGATGCCGATGAAGAAGCGGGTCACCGTGTAGGCAGTGAACAGCGAGGTCAGGATGCCCAGCGCCAGCGTCACGGCAAAGCCCTGGATCGGGCCCGAGCCGAGGAAGTAGAGCACGATCGCCGCGATCAGCTGCGTCAGGTGCGAGTCGATGATGGTGCCCCAGGCGCGGTGGAAGCCCGCGTCCAGTGAGGCGAGGATCGACTTGCCCGATCGCTGCTCCTCTCGCATGCGCTCGTAGATCAGCACGTTGGCGTCCACCGCCACGCCGATGGTCAGAACGATACCGGCGATGCCGGGCAGCGTCAGGGTCGCGCCGATGGCCGACAGCGAGCCGAGGATCAGGAAGATGTTGAGGACGAGGGCGACGTTGGCGAACACGCCGAACATGCCATAGGCAATGACCATGAACGCCAGCACCAGCACCGAGGCGACGGCGCCCGCGGTGATACCGGCGCGGATCGAGTCCGCACCGAGGCTGGGGCCGACCGACCGCTCTTCGACCACGTCGAGGCTGGCCGGCAGCGCACCGGCGCGCAGCAGCACGGCGAGGTCGTTGGCCGACTGCGGGTTGAAGTTGCCGCTGATCTGACCCGAGCCGCCGGTGATCGGCTGCTGGATGACCGGGGCGGTGATCACCTGGTTGTCGAGCACGATGGCAAAGCGCTTGCCGACGTTCTTCGAAGTGATTTCGCCGAAGGTGATGGCGCCGCGGGTGTCGAACTGGAAGCTCACCACCGAGCGCGAGGTCTGCTGGTCGAAGCCGGGCTGCGCGTTGGTCAGCGATTCACCGCCGAGCTCGATGTTCTCGTTCAAGAGTTCGTTGCCGCCATCGGCGCTCGGCAGGATCATGTAGCCGGCTGGGATGCCCTGCGCCTCGGCCTGCGCCGCGGTCATCGAAGGGTGCACCAGGTGGAAGGTCAGGCGCGCCGTCTGCTGGACGATCTTCTTCAGCCGCTCCGAATCCTCGAACCCCGGCACCTGCAGCAGCACGCGGTCCTGCCCCTGGCGCTGGATCGTCGGCTCGGTGGTGCCCACCTCGTCGACGCGGTTGCGGATCACTTCCATCGACTGCGCCACCAGCGACGACATGCGCTGCTGCACGCCTTCGGGGGTCAGCGACACGACGATCTTGCCGTCGGCCGTCTCCGAGAACGCCAGCTCCGGCACGCCGCCGACGCCAAAATTGCTCGAAACGTTGTTCTGCAGCTTCTGCACCGCGGTCATTGCGGCGGCCTTCTGCGTGGGATCGGTCAGCTCGATGGTGATCGAGTCCGGCCCCGTCGTGATCAGGTTGCCGATGCCGTTGTCATTGGCCAGCGCCGAACGCACGTCGCGCCGCAGGCTCTTGATCCGCTCGGTGATGATCGACTCGCGGTTGACCTGCAGCAGCAGGTGCGAGCCGCCCTGCAGGTCGAGGCCGAGGACCACGGTCTGCTTGGGCAGGAAGCCCGGCCAGCTGGCGAGGATGTCCTTGGGCAGGAAGCTCGGGATGGTGAACAGGATGCCAAGTATCGCAACGATGACGATGATGGCTGACCGGATGGGCGATGACTGCATGGTCGGAACTTGGGTCCTGTTTGGTGCCCCATGGCGACCATGAGGCAAGCGGAGCCCAGTGGCTCCGCGTCTATGTCAGAAATGCGTCAGCCGGCCCACTTGGCGGGCCGGCTGAAAGAGGAGGCTTACGAAGCCTTGTTGTCGTTGACCGGCGCCGACTTGGAGCGCACGTCCGAGATACCGCCGCGCGTGACCTTGACGCGGGTCCCCTGCGCGATCTCGACCTCGAGGTCTTCGCCGTCGACGGCCTTGGTGACCTTGCCGACGAGACCACCCGAAGTGACCACGGTGTCGCCACGCGAGATCGACGACAGCATCGCCTGGTGCGCCTTCATGCGCTTCTGCTGCGGACGGAAGATCAGCAGCCAGAAGATCACGACCAGCAGCAGGATCGGGGCGAACTGGATCAGCAGATCACCGGCGCCCATCGAGGGGGCAGCGCCTGCGGCTTGCGCGAAGGCGGGGGTCACGAACATTAAGAAGCTCCTTGCATAGTGGCTGTCGGCACGACGGATGGCCGTTGTTGACCCATATAGGGCCGGTCTCCGGCGCTGGACAGTCCAACCCGGCAAAAATCGGCCGGAATATAGAGGCCGTGCACAAGGATTGCAAAGCCATTCCGGCTGCGTCAAAACGGGGGCGTACCCGGGAGTTCGCCCATATGACCACCGACTATTCCGCCGACATCGCGGCGGCCCTCGCCCGCATCGCCGATACGCTCGACGCCATGAAGCCCGGCGCCGGCGCTCCGGCCCCTGCGCTGACCGATGCCAACGCCTACCACTGGGACGCCGCGGCAGATGCGCTCATCCCGGTGCCGAAGGTGTCGCGGGTACCGCTCGCCATGCTGAGGGGTATCGATGACGTCCGCGAGATCCTGCTGCAGAACAGCCTGCAGTTCGCCCGCGGCTACGCCGCCAACAACGCGCTGCTGTGGGGCGCCCGCGGCATGGGCAAGAGCTCGCTGGTCAAGGCCGTGCACGCGCACATCAACGCCATGGGCGAAGGCGGGATCGCCTCCGGCGACCCGGGGATCAAGCGGCTGATCCTGATCGAGATCGCCCGCGAGGACATCGAGGCCCTGCCCCGACTGATGCGACTGATCTCGAAGGAAGAGGATGCCCGCTTCATCGTCTTCTGCGACGACCTCTCATTCGACAAGGACGAGACCAGCTACAAGTCGCTGAAGACCATTCTCGATGGCGGCCTCGAGGGCCGGCCGGAGAACGTGCTGTTCTACGCCACCTCCAACCGCCGTCACCTGATGCCGCGCGACATGGTGGAGAACGAGCGCTCCACCGCCATCACCCCGGGCGAAGCCGTCGACGAGAAGGTGTCGCTTTCCGATCGCTTCGGCCTCTGGCTCGGCTTCCACAACTGCGACCAGCCGACCTATCTGGCGATGATCCGCGGCTATTGCGACGAGTACGGCCTCGTGATCGACGACGAGACCCTGCGCGCCCGCGCCGTCGAATGGTCGATGACCCGCGGCGCCCGCTCCGGCCGTGTCGCCATCCAGTTCGTCCGCGCCCTCGCCGGCGAACAGGGTAAGGCCATCTAGGCTTCGATGGCCCAATGGATCGGCCCGGCTGGGCCGGTCCTTCAAGTCATAAGCATTGCCACGTACTGATCTAAGCGACTCCGCGCCGCCCTACGCGCAGATGTTGCCAGTATCGTGTTTGCGCATTGCTCACGGGAATTCCACTTATCTTGTCGATACTTATCTCTATTTGACTAATCTCATATTCTGTCATCGCAGGCGCAGTTTTCGAGCGCCTGCGTGGCCGGCCGAGCGTCCCGCCCAGGAGGGTGGCGGCCATTTGTGGGGTACTCGAATGCTGAGGCACCGAGACAGCCTGCTGCATAGTGTGTCGCCGTTTCGTGGCCTGCGGCGCCTTGTCCGCGACCATAGCGGCGCCTCCGCGGTCGAGTTCGCCATCATCGCCCCGGTCTTCATCCTGATGATCGTCGGCGTGCTCGCCTACGGCATCTATTTCGGCGCCGCCAGCTCGGTGCAGCAGATCGCCGCCGACGCGGCACGCACCTCGATCGCCGGCCTCAGCGCCACCGAGCGCAACACGCTGGTCACCGCCTTCATCCAGAACAATGCCGGCGGCTACGTCTTCATCGACCCCGACGAGGTGGATTTCACCATCGGCGACGATGCGAGCGACCCCAACCAGTACAAGGTCACCGTCACCTACGACGCCTCCGAGCTGCCGATCTGGGTGCTGCCGGTGCCGATGCCCGGCAAGATCATCAGCTACACCTCGACCATCCGCATCGGTGGCACATGAAGCTGCTGCGCCGCTTCCGGAGCGAGCAGCGCGGCAACATCGCGGTGATGTTCGCGCTGATCCTGCCGGTCGCCATGCTCGCCGGAGCCTTCGCCATCGACGAGGGCTCGCTCTACCTCGAGCGGCGGCAGGCGCAGTCGGTGGCCGACCTCGCCGCCATCGCCGCCGCAACTGACCCCAGCAAGGCCCTCGATACCGCTTTCAAGACCTTTCAGGCCAACGGGCTGATCGGCGCCACGCTCTCGATCGACGACCCCTCGATCCAGATCCGCTCGTCCCGCCCCGTGCAGGTGGTGGTTGGCCAGTACAAGCCGGCCCCCCAGCTCTCGGTGTCGGCGCGCTTCTCACCCGGCGGTTCACCGCCCAACGCCGTGCACGTCACCTACCGCAAGACCGGCACGCTGTGGCTCGCCCGTCCCTGGCAGGCGCCGCCCGAGATTTCGGTCGCGGCGCTGGCGACGGCCAACCCGCAGGCGGCGTTCTCGGTCGGCTCCCGGCTTGCCTCGCTCAACGGCGGCATCGCCAACGCGCTGCTGAAGAGCCTGCTCGGCACTTCGGCGACGCTCGACGTGATGAGCTACAACGCCCTGCTCGACGCCAAAGTGGACCTGCTCGATTTCCTCGGCGCGCTGAACCAGCAGCTCCATCTCTCAGCCGTCACTTATGGCGACGTGCTGAACGCCTCGGCCAGCCGCGGCGCCATCGCCGGCGCGCTGGCAACGCTGCTCACCGGCACCGCGAAGACGGCGATGACCACGCTCTCCACCACCATCGCCGATACCGGCACGATCCCGCTGCTGAAGCTGCTCGATATCGGCTCGCTGTCCACCCAGCCGGTGGGGAGCGAGTCCGGCTACTTCGCCGGCATCTCGGCGCTCGAGCTGCTCAACGCCGCCGCGGTGATCGCCGGCAACGGCAAGCAGATCGACCTCAATGTCGGCGTCACCCTGCCCGGCCTAACCAGCATCACCCTCAGCGTCGCCATCGGCGAGCCGCCCCAGCATGCCTGGTACCGCGTCGGCGAGAAGGACGCTGTCACCCGCACCGCGCAGACGCGGCTCAAGCTGACGGTCAAGCTGCTCGGCAGCCCGGTCCTGCTGGGCGCCGGCGTCACGCTGCCGATCTACGTCGAGGCCGCCTATGCCGAGGCGCGTATCCGCTCGGTCACCTGCCCGGCCTTCGGCAAGCAGGCCGGGACTGCCGTAGTCGATGTGCTGCCAGGCGTCGCGCGCCTCGCCATCGGCAACCTCTCGGGCGCCAGCTTCACCGATTTCAGCGCCTTCCCGGTGGTCGACCAGACCACCATCCTCTCCGTGCCGCTGCTGCTGAAGATCAAGGCGCGCGCCGCCGTGGTCATCGGGCAGACCTCGCCGATCCTCCTCAACTTCTCCGCCGAGGACGTGAAGCAGGGCACGCTCAAGACCGCCACCAACCACACCATCGTCGGCAGCCTGTCGAAATCGCTGCTCGACGGGCTCGATATCGACGTCGACATCCTGGGCATCGGCCTCTCCACCGACGCCGTCATCGAGGCCGCCGTGCGCACCCTGGTGGCGCCGCTGGCGCCGGTGCTCGACAGCACCATCTTCGGCGTCCTCGAAGTCCTCGGGGTCGGCATCGGCGAGGCCGACGTGCGTGTCTACAGCGTCACCTGCAGCCGCCCGGTGCTCGTCGGCTGAGACCTATTGCCATGTCCCCGCGGCTTGCGGCGCAGCGTGGTAGCTGCAACGAATGCCGTCCGTTTCTGAGACGAGCGCCTGAGGGGAATAATGAGCCTGTCGCATAAGCTGAAGTGGTCGCATGGCGAGGCGACGATCCTGAGTACGGCTGCCATGCTGGCCGACGCCACGTTCCTCGTCGGCGGCAAGCCGTTCAAGCCGTTCGCCCGTGCCCCATGGCTCGGCACGGTGGATGATCCCTCGATTGTCGGGCATCTGCGCGTCCTCGCCGGCGATTTCGTCGGCCTCCCCTTCGGCACCGGTGGCCGCACTGCCGGCCCGAACCTGCCCGAATGGGGGCGCCTCCTCGGCCAGGCCGCCACGGGCACCATCCACGGCCCGGTCGCCCATCGCGAATGGACTATCGTCGGCGGTGACGACGAGAGCGTCACGCTGTCGCTCGACTACGATCCAGATTCCGTCGTGCGCAAGGTCGAGCGGGTGATCACCGCCCGCAAGGACTCCCCGGCCCTCGATTTCGTCATGCGCATCTTCGCCCGCCACAAGGCGCCGATCTCCGCCGGCCTCCACCCCAATTTCCGGATGCCCGAGAACCCCGGTCGGCTGGAACTGAAGCTCGATTTCGACTTCGGTCTCACCCACCCCGGCCAGACCGCCGAGGGCGACCCGCAGGAGTTCAAGAGCCTGAGTTCGGTGCCCAAGGACGGCACCCGGGTGGACATGTCCCACATCCCGCTATCGCCGCGCACCGACAAGAACGTCCAGCTCTGCGGCGCCCGCAGCCCGCTCACCGGCACCTACCTCGACGAGGGCATGGCGTTCGAACTCGACTGGGACCGCGATCTCCTGCCCACCCTGATGATCTGGCACACCGACGGCGGCATCCGGGGCGAGCCCTGGAACGGCCAGTTCCGCGCCGTCGGCCTCGAGCCCCTCGCCTCGGCCTTCGACCTCCACACCGACGTTGCCACCGGCCCCAACCCGATCAACCAGCGCGGCATCAAGACCTGGGTCGACCTGGATCCGGCCACGCCGCTCGAGATCAGGCACTCGATCCGGGCGTTTGCGGTCTAGCTGACCGGGCACCGGCCTGCCTTCTCCCCTTGCGGGAGAAGGTGGCGCGCAGCGCCGGATGAGGGGTCTCGCATCGCTTGCGATGCGCGACCTGAGTGAAATGAAGGGCGACTGAGTTCGCGGAGAGATACCCCTCATCCGCCCTTCGGGCACCTTCTCCCGCAAGGGGAGAAGGCACACCACACCAGCACCTGGTTCCCAAATTCAAAAGGCCCCGGATCGCTCCGGGGCCTTCATCAATTCTGTGTCCGGCTTAGCTGGCCAGCAGCGGCAGCGGGTCGACCGGGGTGGCGCCCTTGCGCAGTTCGAAGTGCAGCTGGGACTTCGACACCGAGCCGGTCTTGCCGGCGGTCCCGATATTGTCGCCGCGGTTCACCACGGTGCCCTTGGCGACGTTCATGTCCTTGAGATGGGCGTAAGCCGAGACGTAGCCGTTCGGGTGGCGGATCAGGATCAGGTTGCCGTAACCCTCGACGCCGGAGCCGGCATAGATCACCTGGCCATTCTCGGCCGAGCGGACCGCCGCACCCTCAGGCGCCTCGATATTGATGCCGGTGCCCTTAGAGTTGGCGAAGTCGGTGATGACGCGGCCCGAGATCGGCCAGCGGAACTTGTCGGCGCCCGAGAGCACCGGTTCGGTCTTGGGCTGCTGCAGCGGCTGCGCCTCGGCAACGGCAGCCGGAGCAGCGGTCGGCGCAAGCGGCTTCACCGTCGCGGCCGGCACCTTGGTCTCGGGCTCGATCGAAGCAACAGCGACCGGCTTGGGCGCAGCGAGGTTCGCCGGCGGAGCGCCGAGCGTGGTCTCGGTCTTCGCGCCGCCCTTGGGGCCGAGCGCCATCAGCGTCGAGGCCTTGCCGGGGATGACGATCTTCTGGCCGACATAGATCTTGTCGGGCGACGAGAAGCCGTTGGCCTGGATGATCGCCTGCGCCGTGACGTTGTAGCGGCGCGCCACCGTATAGAGGCTCTCGCCGCTTTCGATCACGTGGACATAGGCATCCGAGGGAACGGAAACGAGGGTGTTCGAAGCCGGGGCGGACGCCAGAGTCGTAGTGGCCGGAACCGGGCTCAGGGGCTGGGCAGCGGGCATCATCTGATTGCTTCCGTTGGCTGAGGAGGTGAGCACAGGCAAGTCTTCGGTCGATACTGAGCCAAGCGGCTGGCTGGCCATGGGCTGGCTGCCCATGTTGTTGGAGCCGACCACCATCGGGCCGGAACCACCGCCAATGTTTTCTGGAGGAACAAGCGTCTTGGGCATGGCCTGCGCTGTGTTCATCGGCGCAGCGGCGTTGACCGATCCGGTCGTCGTCCTGTCGAAGCCGAGGCCACCCAGCGAGCTACACCCCGAGAGCGCAGTGGCACCTGCGAACAGGCCCACAATCGCGGCGGTTCTAAACGTCTTACCGGTCACGCGGTTACTCATCAGTCCACTCTACGCAGGTACTCAATGGACTGGAGATTAGG
>JAESFN010000797.1_pt1 | contig 21004 bp, 19 predicted proteins | sample 9269411 | NCBI WGS metagenome assembly JAESFN01 (sample SAMN14505399, study PRJNA617100) | algae metagenome | isolation source: Iphinoe sp. HA4291-MV1 and co-occurring heterotrophs from trail next to... | place: USA: Maunawili Falls, Hawaii | collected 2009-07-25
TGGGTAGACCGGGGCCAGCAGGATCGAGGTCATCAGCTTGATCCGGGTGGTCACGGCCGCCGCCGCGCTGAGCGCCACCAGCGGGTTGGCCACCGGGAGGTTGAACGAGATGTGCTCGCCGACGCACACGTAGTCGTAGCCGAGGTCCTCCAGCCGGCGGGCCCGCCCGGTGATGTCGTCCACCCCGGTGGTGGTCATCCCGATCTCGATCGGCATCCGGGCCCTTCCACCGCGTTGCGTTTGTGAACGGTCGTACATTAACATTAGTGGCGACGGTCCGTACAGCTCCCCGCTGGCGTTCCGCCGGCCGAGGAGGGCGTGATGGGCGAGGCGCTGATCGTCGACGGCCTGCGCACCCCGCGCGGCAAGGGCAAGCCCGGCGGTTCGCTGCACGACGTGCACCCGCAGGAGCTGCTGGCCCAGGTGCTCAACGGACTGGCCGCGCGCACCGGGTTCCCGGTCACCGACGTCGAGGACGTGATCGTTGGGAACGGCTCGAACGAGGGCGACCACGGGCAGAACATCGGCCGGATGTCGGTGCTGGCTGCCGGCTGGGATCCGGTGGTCCCGGCGACCACGGTCAACCGGTTCTGCGGCTCCGGCCAGCAGGCGATCATGTTCGCCGCGCAGGGGATCAAGGCCGGCGAGCAGGATCTGGTGGTGGCCGGCGGCGTCGAGTCCACCTCGCGGTTCGGGCCGCCGTCGCTGCTCGGCGCGGGCAACGAGCGGCTGCGTGAACGGCATCCGATGGTCCACCAGGGGGTGGCCGCCGACCTGATCGCCACCCTCGAAGGCTTCTCCCGGGCGGACGTCGACGGGTTCGGCGTGCTCAGCCAGCAGCGGGCGGCGGCGGCGATCGCCGAGGGCCGGTTCGCCCGCGGCCTGCTGCCGGTGCACCACCCGGACGGCACCATCGCCCTGGACCGCGACGAGCACCCCCGGCCGGGCGGCACGGTCGAGTCGCTGGCCCGGTTGGAGCCGTCCTTCGCCGGGATCGGCGCCTCGGTCGACCCGCTGAGTGGCCGCACCCAGGACCAGATCTGCGCGGACCTGTACGGCGTCGCGGTCGAGCACGTGCACCACGCGGGCAACTCGTCCGGCCGGGTGGACGGGGCGGCCGCCGTGGTCCTGGCCTCCCGGCGCTACGCCGAGGCGCACGGGCTGAACCCGAGGGCGCGGGTCGTCGCGTCCGCGCTGGCCGGCGCCGAACCGGTGATCATGCTGACCGCACCCACCCCGGCCGCCCGCCGCTGCCTGGACAAGGCCGGCATGGCGGTCTCCGACATCGACCTGTGGGAGATCAACGAGGCGTTCGCCGCCGTCCCGCTGAAGACGATGAACGACCTGAAGATCGACCCGGACCGGGTCAACGTGAACGGCGGGGCCATCGCCCTGGGCCACCCGATCGGCGCGTCCGGGGCGATCCTGGTGCAGACCGTGCTGGACGAGCTGGAGCGCCGTGATCTGGAGCGAGGCCTGGTGGTCATGTGCACCGGCGGCGGGATGGCCACCGCGTCGATCATCGAGCGGGTCTGACGTGCTGCACCTGGCCCCGACCGACGAGCAGCGGCAGCTGTGCGACGCGGTGCGCGGCCTGCTGACCAAGGAGTGCACACCGGACCGGGTGCGCGCCGCCGAAGCCTCCGGCCACGATCAGGCACTCTGGGACCGCTGCCGCGAGTTGGTGCCGCCGGAGATCGCGCTTCCCGGTGGCGGCGGGACCCTGCTCGACGTCGCGCAGGTGGCCGGCCTGCTGGGGGAGTTCCTGGCCCCGGTGCCGCTGCTGGACACCGTGCCCGCTGCCCGGGCGGCGGCGGCTCTCGGTGCCGACCCGGCCTCCGTGCTGACCCTTGCGCCCCGGCCCCCGGTGGATGGTGTGCTGGTCGCGGTGCCGTCCGGCGCGGTGGCCGACCACGTGTTGTTCCGGGACGGCGACCAGCTGCGGATCACCACCGACCCCGTCCCGGACCGGCCGGCACCCAACCTCGGCGGCCTGGCCGTGGCCGACCGGAGCACCGCCGGCTCCCGGATGCTGGCCGCCGGCCCGGATGCGGCGGCTAGCCACGCCACCGCCGTGGCCGAGTGGAAGGCGCTGCTGGCCGCCTGGCTGACCGGGGCCGGCCGCCGCGCGCTGCGCCTCGGGGTCGACTACGCCGGGCAGCGCGAGGCGTTCGGGGTGAAGGTCGGTACGTTCCAGGCCATCGCGCACCGGCTGGCCGACGTGGCCACCGCGCTGGACGCCGCCGGGCTGCTGGCCTGGGAGGCGGCCTGGGCGTTCGACCGGCGGCCGGCCGAGGCTCCGGTGTACGCCTCGATGGCGCTGATCCAGGCGGCCGACGCCGCCGCGGCCGCCACCCGGGAGTCGCTGCACGTGTTCGGTGGCTACGGCTTCATGCTCGAGTACGACATCCAGCTCTACTTCCGCCGGGTCAAGGCGGCCGGTCTGCTGGTCGGCGACCTGAGCCGGGAGCCCGAACACCTCGCCGACCTGCTCTGGGGGGTCGCCTGATGGACTTCGACCTGGGCGAGGACATCGACCAGCTGCGCACCGAGGTGCGGAAGTTCCTGGCCGAGCACGTCACCGACGAGCTGCTGACCCGGGTGTACGCCACCGGCACCTGGCACGACCGGGAGTTCGCCCGGGCGCTGGGCGAGCGCGGCTGGATCGCCCCGGGCTGGCCGGTCGAGGAGGGCGGCCAGGGCCGGAGCTGGCTGGAGCAGATGGTGCTGCGCGAGGAGATCGACCGGGTGGACGCCCCGATCTCCGGGATGTCGGTGACCATGCTGGTGGCCAACACCATCCGGATGTGGGGCACCGAAGAGCTGAAAGCAGACCTGCTGCCCCGGGTCGCCCGCGGCGAGCTGGTCATGGTGCTCGGCTACAGCGAGGCCGGCTCCGGCTCGGACGTGGCCGCCGCCCGGACGTCAGCGGTGCGGGACGGCGCCGATTGGGTCATCAACGGCGAGAAGATGTTCACCACCCACGCGCACGTCGCCGACCACGTCTTCCTGCTCACCCGCACCGACCCGGACGGGCGCAAGCGCCGCAACCTGACCATGTTCCTGGTCCCGATGGACACCCCCGGGGTGGCCGTGTCGGCGGTGCGCACCCTGGGCGGCGAGCGCACCAACATCACCTCCTACGCGGGAGTCCGGGTGCCCGACTCGCGGCGGGTCGGCGAGGTGAACGGGGCGTGGGCGGTGCTGTCCAGCGCGCTGATGTTCGAGCGCGCCTCCACCTGGGCGCCCGCGCTGGACCGGCTGGTCGACGCCGCGCTGGAGGCCACCTCGGCGCCGTCCCCGGAGGGCGGGCGGACCTTCGCCGACCCCACCCAGCGCGGCCGGATCGCCCGGGCCGCCGTGTCCGCCGAGGCCAGCCGGCTGCTCGCGCTGCGGGCCGGCTGGATCGCCGCCCAGGGATTGCCGACGATGTCCGAGGGGCCGATGGCCAAGCTGTTCTCCACCGAGGCGTACACGCAGGCCGCCGCCGACCTGCTGGATCTGGTCGGGCCGAGCGGGCTCACCGCCGAACACACCGCCCCGTTGCGCGGCGCCGCGCTGATCGAGCACGCGTTCCGGCACAGCCAGGTGACCACGATCTACGGCGGGACCAGCGAGATCCAGCGCAGCATCATCGCCGAGCGCGGCCTCGGCCTGCCCCGGAGCCGGACGTGAGCCCGGGTCCGCTCGAGGGCGTCCGGGTGCTCGATCTGACCCGGCTGCTACCCGGCAACTACTGCACCCTGGTAATGGCCGCCCTCGGCGCCGACGTGATCAAGGTGGAGGACCACGGCGCCGGCGACTACATCCGCCGCTACGGCAGCCAGGTGGACGGCACCGGGGTGATCGACCACCAGGTCAACCGGGGCAAGCGGTCGATCTGCCTGGACCTCAAGGACGAGACCGAGCGCGGGCACTTCGAGGCGCTGGTGGCCACCGCCCAGATCCTGGTCGAGTCGTTCCGGCCGGGCACCCTGGACAAGCTCGGGTACTCGACCCAGAAGCTGCACGAGCTGCGGCCGGACCTGGTGATCACCTCGATCAGCGGGTTCGGCGCCGACGGTCCGCTGGCCGCCGCGCACGGCCACGACCTGAACTTCCTGGCGCTGTCCGGGCTGCTCGACCGGTTCGGTGAACTCGGCGGCGACCCGATGACCGTGCCGATCCCGCTGGCCGACCTGCTCGGCGGGCTGGTGTCGGCGCTGTTCACCGTCCCCTACCTGCGCCGGGCCGAAGCCACCGGGCGTGGTGCGGTGGTGGACACCCCGCTGTTCGAGGCGCTGGCCCTGCTGCCCAGCTCGCTGCTGGCCGAGGTGGTCGCGGCGCCGGTGACCGGGACGGCGGTCGGCGGGCGCGGCGAGTTCAAGCTAGGTGCCGGGCTGGCCAGCTACGCGGTGTACCGGGCCAAGGACGGGCACGTGGCCATCTGCGCGCAGGAGCCGCACTTCTGGGCCGCGCTGGTCGAGGTGGCCGGGCTGGCCGACCTGGCCGGCGGCCAGCGCGACCCGGCCGCCCAGCCGGAGATCCGGGCCCGGCTGGCCGACTTCGTCGGCACCCGCACCACCGCCGAGGTGGAGCAGGCGTTCGCCGGCCGCCCGTCCTGCGTCTCGGTCGTCCAGTCCTACGAGCGGCTGCTGGCCGGGCCGCAGGCGACCGCGCGCGGCTACCTGCGCGACACCCCGGACCTGCCGGTGCCGGAGCTGGCTCTGCCGGCCACAGTGGACGGCGCCCGGCCTCGTGCCGACCGGCCGGCCCCGAAGCAGGGCGAGCACACCGCCGAGATCCTGGCCGAGCTCGGGCGGGCCTGATGCACCTGGACACGCTGCTGCCGCAGGAGATCGACCTCTCCCGGACCGCGGCCGCCGAGTTCGCCGGGCCGGGCGGGTACGACGGCTACTGGGTGGGGGAGTCGGCGCACGACCCGTGGCTGCAGTCCCTGGTCGCCGCCGAGACCGCGCCGGACACCCGGGTCGGCACCGCCATCGTCGTCGCGTTCGCCCGTACCCCGATGACCGTGGCGCACTCGGCCTACGACCTGGCCCGCTACACCCGGGGCCGGTTCGTGCTCGGCCTGGGCACCCAGATCCGGCCGCACATCGAGCGCCGGTTCTCCATGCCCTGGTCGGAGCCCGCCGCCCGGATGCGCGAGTACGTCCAAGCGCTGCGGGCCATCTGGACGGCCTGGTCCGACGGCTCGCCGCTGGCGCACCACGGCCGGTTCTACCGGCACGACCTGATGACCCCGACGTTCAGCCCGGCCGCGCACGCCTGGGGTCCGCCGCCGGTGTACCTGGCCGCCGTGGGCGACGGCATGCTCCGGGTGACCGGGGAGGTGGCCGACGGCCTGATCAGCCACCCGTTCCACAGCGAGGAGTACCTGCACAGCCGGATCCTGCCCAGCGTGGCCGCCGGGGTCGCGGCAGCCGGGCGCACGCCGTCGGACGTCGCGCTGGTCTGTTCGGTGCTGGTGGCCACCGGCCGGGACGAGGCCGAGCTGGCCCGGGCCAAGGACGGCGTGCGGCGCTGGCTGTCGTTCTACTCGTCCACCCCCGCCTACCGCCCGGTGCTGCAGTTGCACGGCTGGGACGGCCTGCACGAGGGTCTGCGGTCGATGTCCCGGCGGGGGGAGTGGCGGGAGATGGCCGACACGATCCCGGACGAGATGCTGGAAACGCTGGCCGTGGTCGGGCCGCCGGACGAGGTGGCCCGCGCGCTGGTCCGCCGCTACGCCGGGGTGGCCGACCGATTGTCGCTCAACCTCGGCCCCGAGGCCGACCCGGCCACCCACCGGATGCTGCTGGCCGAGATCCGCGCGGCTCAGCAGGGCGTCAGCCGGTAACGCCGACCATCCGTAGCACCAAGACCTCGATCATGTCGGCCAGCGCGTCCGGGCCGACCGCCTCGATGGCCGAGGTGGAGATGGAGCGGGGGAAGCCGAGCAGGGCGGTGGACATCAGCCGCACCGCGACCTCCCGGGCATCGCCGGGCAGGGTGAACTCGCCGCTGTCGGCCCCGGTCCCGATGATCTCCTCGGCCCGCGAGCGCAGCCGGGTGAGGTGGCCGTGCACGGTGGAGCGGCCGGTGTCGTCGAGCTCCTGGGTCTCCCGGTTGGCCACCTGGGCCTGGTGCAGGTTCGCGCAGTGCCAGATCGTCATGGCCCGGGCGGTGGCCCGCAGCCGGCCGGTGGCCGAGCCGTCGGTGGCCTGGACCGCCGCCTCCACCACCTCGTCGAGCCGGGTGAAGGCGTCGACCACGATGTCCAGCAGCAGGTCGTCCTTGGACCCGAAGTGGTTGTAGAACGCCGCCGGGGTCAGCCCGCAGGCGCCGGTGATCTCGCGCATCGAGGTGGCCCGGAAACCCTGCCGGTAGAACAGGCCCATGGCCTCCTGCCGGATGCGCTGCCGGGTGGCCGCGCCCCGGGTGACCTCGGGCGCGGTCTCCGGCCCGGCGGCCACGGTGGCCTTTGTCATGGCACTCCTCGCTCGGGGACTGCTCGGGGATTCCCGGTCCGGCGGTGCGCGCCGGGAATCCGGCCAGTGTACTGAACAGTCATTCGTTCACGGGCGGCGACGCGCACGGTTGACGCTTATGAACGGACGTTCATATACTAGCACGCGGGTTCGTCCCCGAGGCGCCGAGGAGGATCGATGCGGTTCGCGTACACGGCTGAGCAGGAGGCGCTCCGCACGGAGCTGCGCGGGTACTACGCCACCCTGCTCGACGAGCGGACCACGGCCGAGCTGCGGGCCGATCCGGTGGGGCCGACCATGCGCCGGGTGGTCAAGCAGATGGCCGGCGACGGTTGGCTGGGCCTGGGCTGGCCGGTGGAGTGGGGCGGCCGGGGCCTGGGGCCGGTCGAGCAGTTCATCTTCTACGACGAGACCACCCGGGCCGGGGCGCCGCTGCCGGTGATCGGGGTCAACCTGGTCGGCCCGACGATCATGGACTTCGGCACCGAGGAGCAGAGGCGCCGGTTCCTGCCCGGCATCGTGGGGGGCGAGGAGTACTGGTGCATCGGCTACAGCGAGCCGGAGGCCGGCACCGACCTGGCCGCGCTGCGCACCCGCGCGGTGCGCGACGGGGACGGGCCTGACGCGGAGTACGTCGTCACCGGGACCAAGACCTGGACCAGCTACCCGACCGGCGCCGACTACTGCTGGCTGGCCGTGCGCACCGGCGCCGAGGCCGACCGGCACCGCGGCATCACGCTGATGGCCGCCCCACTGGACGCGCCCGGGATCACCGTCGACCCGCTGCCGATGTACAACCGGGAGCACGACATCGCCACCGTCACCTTCGATGGTGTGCGGGTACCGGCGGCGAACGTGATCGGTGGCGAGAACCAGGGCTGGGCGGTGATCACCCACCAGCTCAACTACGAGCGCTCCACCATCGGCGCGCCCGGCGAGGCCCTGCGCGCCTACGACGGGGTGCGGGCCTGGGCGGCCGACACGGTGGGCGCGGACGGCGCGCGGGTGATCGATCGGCCGTGGGTGCGGGCGCACCTGGCCCGCTGCCACGTCACGCTGTCCACGCTGCGGTTGATGAGCTGGAACAACACCGCGCCGGCCACCGGTCCGGCGGCGATCGCCCAGGTCAGCGCGACCAAGGTGGCCAGCTCCGAGGGCTACCTGGACGTGCTGGGCTGGCTGCTGGAGATCCTCGGCGAGGCCGGTTACCCCGCCCCGGGCAGCCCGGGCGCCGCGCTGCACGGGTTCGTCGACCGGCTGTACCGGCACCGGCTCAACTACACGTTCGGCGGCGGGGCCAACGAGGTGCAGCGGGAGATCGTCGCCACCATGGGCCTCGGCCTGCCCCGGTCGAGGTAGCGGAGCCGACATGGACCTCACCCCCACCGAGGAGCAGCGCGAGCTGGTCGACCTCGCCGCCCGCATCCTCGGCGACGCCTGCACCCCGGAGGCCCTCAACGCGCGCGACCGCGCCGGGACGACCGCGTTCGACCGGGCGCTCTGGGGCGAGCTGGCCGGGGCCGGGCTGCTCGGCGTGGGCGTGCCGGAGGAGTACGGCGGGCTCGGCTTCGGCTTCCTGGAGACCTGCCTGCTGCTCGAACAGGTCGGCCGGGTCACCGCCCCGGTGCCCGCGCAGGCCGTGCTCGGGGTGGCCGTCCCGGTGCTGGCCGCGCACGGGTCTGAACAGCGGGTGCGGCTGCTCCCCGGCATCTGTGCCGGGTCGACGATCGTCACCGCTGCGCTGGCCGAGGTCGGCGGTGACCCGTTCGCTCCGGCCACCACGGCCGTCGAGTCCGGGGGCGGATGGCGGCTGACCGGCACCAAGACCGGCGTACCGGCCGGTACCGAGGCCGACTTCCTTCTGGTGTCGGCCGACTACGGCCTGTTCCTGGTCGCCGCCGACGACCTCGCCGCCCACCCGCAGCCGGTGGTCGGCGCCGGGGTCGACGCGCTGGTCGAGCTGGCCGGCGCCCCCGGCGAGAAGGTCGGCGGGGCGGACACCGTGGCCGACGCGGTGCGGTACGCGATCGTCGCCGGCTGCGCGGTCTCCGCCGGGGTGGTGGCCGCCGCGATCGAGCTGACCGCCGGGTACGTGCGGGAACGGGAGGCGTTCGGCCGGCCGCTGGCCACCTTCCAGGCGGTGGGGCAGCGCGCGGCCGACGGGTTCACCGCCGCCTGGGCCGTCCGGCTGGCCGCGCTGGAGGCGGCCTGGGCGCTGGCCGACGGCCGGGACGCCGACCTGGAGGTGCACACCGCCAAGGCGCTGGCCGCCGACCGGGGCCTGGTGGCCATGCGGGCCGCGCAGCACCTGCACGGCGGCATCGGGTTGCACGCCGAGTACCCGCTGCACCGGCACACCGCCTGGGCCAAACGCGCCGAGCTAGGGCTGGGTGGTGCGGCCGACCACCTGGAGCGCCTCGGCGCCCTGATCGCCTCGGAGTCGAGTGCGGAAGAGACGGTGCACCCGTGATCGATCCCGCCTCCGTGGGCCGCCGGGGTGAGCCGTTCGAGATGGCCGTCGAGCTGGGCAAGATCCGCGAGTTCGCCCGGGCCACCGGCAGCGAGCACCCGGCCTACCTCTCCGGCGAGTGCATCCCGCCGACCTTCCTCACCTCCGACCGCTACTGGCACACCGAGGCATCGAACATCCAGCCGGCCGCGAAGCTCGACCCCCAACGCTCGTTGCAGGCCGAGCAGGACTTCGTGTTCCACGGGCCGCCGCCCGGCGCGGGCACCGTGCTCACCGCCCAAACCCGGATCGACCGGACGTATGAGAAGCAGGGCAGCCGGGGGACGCTGACCTTCGTCGAGCTGGTCACCGAGTACCGGGACGCGACCGGCCGGCTGGTCGCCGAGGGCCGGATGACCGGCGTCGAGACGCCACCGCCGGACGTCGTCCAATGATCGGCGACTACCGGTTGCTGATCGGCGCCGACCTGCGGGGGAGCGCCGGGAGCTTCGAGAACGTCAACCCGGCCACCGGGCACCCGATCGGCCCGGTCGCCGACGGCACCGCCGAGGACATGCACGAGGCCATCCAGGCCGCCCGCACCGCGTTCGACACCGGCCCCTGGGCGTCCGACCCGGAGCTGCGCCGACGCTGCCTGCTGCAGCTGCGGAACGCGCTGCGCGACGAGCGGGAGCGGCTCCGCTCGATCGTCGTGGCCGAGTCCGGCAGCCCGGTGCTGCTCACCCGGGGCGTCCAGCTGGAGGTCCCGATCGAGGACCTGACGTTCTGGGCGGAGATGGCCACCGGGTACGCCTACCAGACCGAACTGCCGGAGCTGGAGGTGTTCGGCACCCGCAACCGGCGGTTCGTGCACCGGGAGCCGGCCGGGGTGGTCGGCGCGATCACCCCGTGGAACTTCCCGTTCTTCCTGAACATGTCCAAGGTGTCGCCCGCGCTGGCCGCCGGGTGCACGCTGGTGCTCAAGCCGGCGCCGCTGACCCCGTGGTCGGCCACCGAGCTGGGCCGGATCGTGCACGAGCGCACCGATATCCCGCCCGGGGTGTTCAACGTCGTCGTCGGGGCCGACCACGCGCTCGGCGAGGTGCTGACCACGTCCCCGTTGGTCGACATGATCACCTTTACCGGGTCGACGGCCACCGGGCGGCGGATCATGGCGGCGGCGTCCGGGACGGTGAAGAAGCTGTGCCTGGAGCTGGGCGGCAAGTCGGCCGCCGTGGTCCTGGACGACGCCGACCTGGACACCGTGGTCAAGGCCTGCGCGAAGGCGATCCCGGTGCACGCCGGGCAGAGCTGCGCGCTGGCCACCCGGCTGCTGCTGCCCCGTGCCTCCTACGGGCGGGGCGTAGAGGTGGCCCGGGCCGCGCTGGAGTCGATGCCGCCGGGTGACCCCACCCACCCGAAGACCCGGCACGGCCCGGTGATCAGCGCGGCGCAACGCGACCGGATCCGCGGCTACATCGACGCCGCCAGCCAGACGTCCCGGCTGGTCACCGGGGGTCCGGACGACGCCGCCCCGGCCGGGCTGGAAGGCGGCTACTACGTCGCGCCCACCTTGTTCGCCGACGTGCACCCGGACGACCCGATCGCCCAGGAAGAGGTGTTCGGGCCGGTCCTGGCGGCCATCCCGTACGACGACGACGAGCACGCGGTGGCCATCGCCAACAACTCGATCTACGGCCTGGGCGGCACCGTGTGGAGCGGTGACACCGACCGGGCGCTGGCGGTCGGCCGGCGGATCCGGACCGGCACGGTCGCGGTGAACGGCGCGGTGTGGCTGGCGCCGGACACCCCGGTCGGCGGGTACCGGCAGAGCGGGCTGGGCCAGGAGCACGGGGTGGCCGGGTTCGAGGAGTTCCTGGAGAGCAAGTCGATCGGGGTGCCCGCGTGAGCACCGTATTCGGGCCGGTGACCAGGACCGACTTCGTCCGCTACGCCGGGGCGTCCGGCGACTTCACCCCGCTGCACCACGACGAGGAGTACGCCCGGGCGGCCGGCTTCCCGATGCCGTTCGCCATGGGTATGTACTCCGCCGGGCTGGTCGGCACCTGGCTGACCGACCGGGTGCACCCGTCGCGGGTGCGCCGGTTCCGGATCCGGTTCGTGCAGCAGGTGTGGCCGGGCGACGAGCTGACCGTGGACGGCCCGCTGCCGAACGACCTCACCGGCGGCTTCGAGGTGGCAATCGAGTGCCGGCGGGCGGACGGCACGGTCGTCACCAAGGTCTGGGCGACGGTGGCGGGCTCGGCATGAAGTTCGGCGTCATGTACGCCAACCTGTTCGGCGGTGGATCCCCGGTCGCCGCCGCGGCCCTGTGCACAGCGGCCGAGGCCGCCGGGTTCGACTCGCTGTGGACGTCCGACCACGTGGTGATGCCGGTGGACTACTCCTCCCGGTACCCCTACGACCCGAGCGGGAAGGCGCAGGTCCGGTACGGCGAGCGGATCGAGGACCTGGACCTGCCCGATCCGCTGCTGTGGCTGGCCCACGCCGCGGCCTGCTCGTCGACCCTGCTGCTGGGCACCGCCATCCTGATCCTGCCCGAGCGCAACCCGCTGGTCGTGGCCAAGCAGGTGGCCACCCTGGACGTGCTGTGTGGCGGCCGCACCCGGCTCGGGGTCGGGGTGGGCTGGCTGCGCGAGGAGTACGCGGCGCTCGGCGTGCCGTGGGAGCGGCGCGGGGAGCGGCTGGACTCGGCGATCGAGACCCTGCGCGCGCTGTGGACCGGTCAGCCGGTACGCCGCACCGACGGGTTCGTCGACCTCGACGGCGTGATCTGCCGCCCGGTGCCGGTGCAGCCGCGGCTGCCGATCGTCATCGGCGGGCACACCGAGGCCGCCGCCCGCCGGGCCGGACGCCTGGGTGACGGCTTCTTCCCCGGCCCGGTCGAGGACCTCCCGGGGCTGCTCCAAATCGTCCGGGACACCGCTCGCAGCTACGGCCGGGACCCGGACGCCATCGAGGTGACGGTCGGTGGGGTCGGCTGTGTGGGTCGACATGCGTTGGACAACGTCAAGGGGTTCGCCGACCAGGGCGTCCATCGGATCACCGTGCCGCCACTGGCCGCCGACCCGGACACCATCGGCGACGCCCTGGCCCGCTACCGCGACGACGTGATGAGCCCGTTCCTGGACTGACGACGACACTCGGTCTGGACGGCGCCTGCGCGGTCAGCCCACCCGGGGCCCGGGTGTGAAGGTGACCGGCAACCTCGTGATGCCCCGGATGACGCCCGCGTAGCGGACCACGTCGGCCAGCTCGACCCGGAAGTCCGGCATCCGCTCCAGCACGACCTCCAGCAGCACCCGCAGCTCGAGCCGGGCCAGGTGCGAGCCCAGACACCGGTGCACGCCCAGGCCGAAGGTGAGGTGCCGGTTGGGCTGGCGCTCGAAGTCGACCACGTCCGGGTCGTCGAACTCGGCCGGGTCGAAGTTGGCCGTCATGTACACCAGCTGCACCCGGTCACCGGCCGGGATGTCCACCCCGTGCACGGTGTCCGGGGCCAGCATGGTCCGGGCCTGCACCGGGATCGGCGGATAGACCCGCAGCAGCTCCTCCACCGCTCCGGGGATCAGCGTCGGGTCGTCGATCAGCGCGGCGCGCTGCTCGGGGTGCCGGGCCAGGTGCAGCAACGCGTAGGCGGCCGCGCTGGTGGTGGTGTCCAGCCCGGCCGTCATCAGCAGCACCATCATCGGCAGGAACTCGTCCATGGTGATCGGCCGACCCAGCACGTCCAGGTTCATCACCAGCGTGGTCAGGTCGTCGGCCGGCTGGGCCTTCCGGCGCTGGTAGAGCTCGGCGAAGTAGGCCACGGCGGCCATCCCGGCCTCGACGTCGAACCCCTCCCCGCCGGCCCCGATCCGTTTGGCCCACTCCTGGACCATCTCCCGGTCGGCGTCCGGCACCCCGAGCACGGGGGAGACGACGATGGCCGGCAGGGGCAGGGCCAGCTCGGCGGCCAGGTCGGCCTCGCCGCGCTCGATGAACTCGTCGATCAGCGCGTGCACCGTCCGCCGGATGGCCGGCTCGAACCGGGCCACCCCCTTCGGCGAGAACCGGGAGATCAGCGGCGAGCGGAACGCGGCCTGCATCGGCGGGTCGTACTCGATCGGCGGCATCATCGCCATGCCGTGCGGCGGCACCGCCACCCCGGACGCCGACGAGTACACCTCGGGCCTGCGCTCGGCCGCGCAGACGTCGGCGTAGGTGGTGAGGAAGTGGTAGCCGCCGTGCGCGTCGGTGTGCCCGACCGGGCAGCGCTCGCGCAGCGTCCGCAGGAACGGCCGCGGGTCGTCGGCCAGGCACATCGGGCCGCGGTGGTCGAAGTGTTCGAGGTCGGCGGTGAAGTCGGGCACCTCGAAGTCCGGCTGGGTGGACGTCACGGCCCGCCTCCCTGGTCGTCGCGCTTCAGATGGAAGATCGGCAACGTCCGGGTCGACTTCGCCGCGTAGAGGGCGTAGCCGTTGTGCGCCGCGGTCAGCGCGGTGAACGCGGCGGCGTACCGGGCCTCGTCGGTGACCTCGGTGGCCAGCACGGCGATGGTCCGCCGCCGCACGGTGAGCGTGGCGTGCGGATCGGCCCGCAGGTTGTGCACCCAGCCGGGGGTCTTCGACGTTCCGCCCCGTGACCCGCACACGGCGAAACCGTCCTCCCAGGGCAGCACCAGCAACGGCCCGGTCCGGGGCTCGCCGGAGCGGCGCCCGGTGGTGGTGAGCAGCATGATCAGGCCGTCGCTCATCTGGTTCCACAGCCGCCCACCGGACAGCCGGTAGACCGCCAGGTGGCTCTTGTACATCGCGGTCAGCGCGGCGTCACCGGCGGCGGGGTGGTCGCGCATCACCCCGGACATGGCGTCGTAGAGGCGGTTCATCGTGCGGCGCCGCCAGGCACTGCGCGGCTTCGGCCGGGGGAGATCCGTCATTGGTTCTCGCCTCCAGGGATCAGGTGAAGGGCTGGGAGAGGTCGGGCAGGTCGCGGCTGGCGGTCATCCCGCCGTCGGCGGTGAGCACCGCCCCGGTGATGAACTCGGACTGGTCGGAGGCCAGGAAGGCGATCAGGTTGGCGATGTCCTCGGGCTTTCCCGGGCGGGTCAGCGTGGCGTTCTCCAGGATCGGCCCGACGCGGGGATCGGCCTGCATCTTCGTGACGAAGGCGCCGCTGAGCACCAGGCCGACGATCACCACGTTGGACCGGATCCGGGCGGCCGCGTAGTCCACGGCCAGCTGCTTGCTGAAGGCGTTCACCGCGCCCTTGGCCATGGTGTACGCCGGGGACGACGGCACGCCGAGCACCGAGGCGATGGACGAGATGTGCACGATCGACCCGCCGTCGCCCTTGGCCATCAGATCCACCGCGCGCCGGCTGGCCCAGTAGGTGCCGTACATGATCGGCCGGACGATGGCGTCGAACTCCGCCGTGCTCTGGTCGCCGGCCGGCTTGTCGGTGCCGTGGGTGAGCAGGTCCAATGGGGCGGCGTTGTTGACCAGCACGTCCAGCCGCCCGTGCTCGTCGTGCACCCGGCCGAACACGGTGTCCACCGAATCCTCGTCCGCCACGTCGAGCGGGTGGAACGTGGCCGCCCCGCCGGCCGCCCGGATCTCGTCGACGATCGCGTTCCCGCGCTTGGCCCGCCGCCCGGTGACGATCGCGTGCGCGCCGTCCGCCGCGAGCCGGCGGACCATCTCCCGGCCGATGCCCGAGGTGGAGCCGGTGACCAGGGCGACCTTCCCGGCCAGCGGGCGGATCGCCCGGTCCGGGCCGGGGGACAGGGACATGCAGGCGCTCCTCGATGTGGTGCGCGCCATACTAATGAACGTCCGTTCATAGTGTCAATCGCTTGACGGCCCGTCGGGCCACGCGATTAACATACGTTCATATATCGAGGAGGAGAGCCGGTGCAGACCGTCCCGAGCTTCAAGGACCCCGCCGTGCTGGCCGACCTGGACAGCGCCTTCGACGCGCTGCGGGCGATCGCCCCGGTGTACCGCAGCGAGGAGCTCGGGATGGTGGTGGTCACCGGGTACGAGCAGGTCCTGGAGGTGCTGCGGGACCCGGACCGGTTCCGGAACAAGGGATCGCTGAAGACCGCCGGGGGCAAGCCGCAGCCGGCCGTCGCGGAGGTGCTGGCCGAGGTCTTCCCGTACGTCGACACCCTGATCGCCACCGACGGGCCCCGGCACGCCCACCACGCCGGGCTGATCAAGTCGTTCCTGACCAAGAAGCGGGTGCGGGACTACGCCGACCGGTTCGTCGCGCTGACCGGGGAGATCCTGGACAAGATCGAGACCGGGGTGGAGGTGGAGTTCGTCGAGCGGTTCAGCCTGCCGCTGACCATCGGCGTGCTGTGCATCTTCACCGGGGTGCCGATCGAGCACGCCGCGCTGGTCAAGCGCTCGTCGGACGCCGAGGTGAACCTGCTCGGGGCGATCCAGTCGGTCGAGGAGAACCTGGCCAACGCCCGGGCCATCGTGGAGATGCAGCGACTGCTGACCGACCTGATCGCCGCGCGGCGGGACGAGCCGGCCGACGACCTGATCAGCCACATCGTGCATGCCCCGGCGCCGGACGGGCTGGCCGAGCTGACCCTGGCCGAGCAGGTGATGATCCTGCGCGGGGTGGTCCTGGGCGGCAACGAGACCACCCGCGGCCTGATCAACGCCATGGTGCTCAAGCTGGCCTCGGAGCCCGACCTGGCCGCCCGGCTGGCCGGGGACGAGCAGGCGTTCTCGAACTTCATCGACGAGGGGCTGCGGCACACCTCGCCGGTGATCATGCTGTTCCGCCGGGCGGCCCGGGACACCGAGCTGGCCGGGGTACCGATCGCCCGGGGCGACATGGTCGGCGTCTCCTACGGGGCGGCCAACCACGACGCGGCCCGGTTCAGCTGCCCGCACGCCTGGGATCTGGACCGCCCCGGGGTCACCCGGCATCTGGCCTTCGGGTTCGGCACGCACTACTGCGTCGGCTCGCCGATCGCCCGGCTGGAGGCGGAGGTCGCGCTGCGCGGCATCCTGGACCGGTACGCCCGGATCGAGCTGGCCCCGGGCGCGGTGCCGGAGTTCTACCCGAGCTTCATGGTCCGGCAGATGAACTCGCTCAAGGTGGTCTGCCACCCGCGCTGAGTCAGCCGGCCGGGACGACGCCGTCGCGGGTGATCCGGTACCCCAGCGCGTGCAGGTCGACGGTGGCCGTCGAGTTGCCGCGCTTGCGCAGCTCGACCTTCCGCACCCGCATCGACGGGGTCCGGGGCAGGTCGTCGATCACCTCGTAGAACCGGGGGATCATGTAGTGCGGCAGCCGGTCCTCCAGGTGCCGGGCCAGGGCCAGCAGGTCGACGGACACGCCCGGCTCGGGCTGCACCCAGAGCTTCACCTCGTCGCCCTCGCCGATCTCCGCGTCCGCCGGGGCGGCCACGCAGGCCACCTCGGTGATCCCCGGGTAGCCCGCCGCGCCGCGCTCGACCTCGAAGCTGGAGATGTTCTCCCCGCGCCGGCGCAGCGAGTCCTTCACCCGGTCGACGAAGTAGTAGTTGCCGGACGTGTCCCGGCGCAGCTGGTCGCCGGTGTGGAACCAGCCGTTGCGCCAGGCCCGGGCGGTCGCCGCGTCGTCGTTGTAGTAGCCGGTGGTCACGCACCACGGCTCGGAGCTGCGGACCACCAGCTCGCCCGCCTCGCCCACCGGCACCTCGATGTCGTTCGCGTCGACCAGCCGGGACTCGTACGGCGGGTTCGGCCGGCCGCACGAGCCGGGCACCAGCGGGTGGCCCGGCACCCGGGTCATCGGCGCGCCGCTCTCGCTGCTGCCGAACGCGGTGGTGATGTCCGGGATGCCGAACCGGTCGAGGAAAGCGTCCACGTCGGCGGGTAGTGGGGCGGAGTGCACCGCACGGACCCGGTGCGCCCGGTCGGCCGGGCCGGGCGGGCGGCTGAGCAGGAACGCCGCCATCGAGCTGACCAGGAAGGTGAACGTCGCCCCGGTCTGGGCCGCCACTTCCCAGTACCGGGTCATCGCCGGCGCCGAGCGGACCGCCAGCCGCCCGCCCCGGCTCAGGCAGGAGTTGGCCACGGCCAGCATCCCGGCGTGGAACAGCGGCAGGTCGCAGAGCACCACGTCATCCCGGTCCCAGTTCAGCCCGTCGCCGACCCAGGAGCCGGTCTTGTGGAACTGGTAGTACGACGCGGTCACGCCCTTGGAGGGTCCAGTGGTGCCCGAGGTGAACTGGATGTGGTGGCGGTCCCAGACCTCGATCGGCCGGTCCAGCTCCGGAGCCGCCGGCCGCTCTGATCCGTCCGGGCCGGCCAGCTCGGCCGCGTCGACCAGCCGGTCGGAGCCGGCCACCGCCTCGATCACCGGGCGCAGCTCCGGGCAGCTGACGATCAGCTCCGGGTGGGTCAGCGTCACCGCGTGCCCGAGCATCTCGCCCTTCCAGGACGGGCTCACCGGCACCAGGGTGGCGCCCAGACACGCCGTGCCCCACCAGGTGCGCAGGAAGCCCGGCCCGTTGGGCAGGAACGCGAACACGTGCGAGCCGCGCCCGACCCCGCGCTCCCGCAGCGCGGCGGCGGCCCGGTAGGCGTTGTCCAGGGCGTCCCGGTAGGTCCACTCCGAGCCGTCCTCGAAGGCCACCGCGACCGCGTCCGGGATGTCCCGGTCGTGACCCTCGAGCATGGAGCGGACCACCACGCGATCGCGGTCTATCACCGGACCTCCCGGTCAGCCGTGGCCGGCAAGTGTACGAACGCATGTTTACCACGAGTGCAGGACGGCGCCAAGGCGCTGATGGCGGTTGACATGGATAAATGAACGTTCATACCCTGAGTGGGGCACGGTCCGGTCGACGACGATGAGGCAGGTGCGCCATGAGGTCAGCGACGACCCAGATGACGGCCGGAATGACGGCTCAGGTGCCGGCGGCGCAGACGCCGGAGGTGCCCTGGCTGGTGATGCCGGAGGGCGCGCAGACCGTGGCCACCGTGTCGGTCGCGGCGGTGGCGGTGGTGGTGCTCGCCGTGGTGACCGTGCACTCGCTGCGCCACCGAACCCCGCTCTACCTGCTGGTACTGCTGGGCGGCGCGATCGCCTCGCTGAACGAGCCGATGGTCGACCTGCTCGGCGGCTGCCTGCACCCGCAGGCCGGTGGCTGGACGGTGTTCAGCACGTTCGACCGGCCGATCCCGGTGTGGGTGGTGATCGCCTACGGGCTGTTCTTCGGCGCCGTGCCGCTGGCCGTCCGGGCGCTGATGGCCTCCGGCTCACCCCGCACCCGGCTGCTGCAGGGCGTCGCGGTCATCTTCGCCGCGAACCTGCTGATCGAGCTGCCGATCCTGGCCGGTGGGGTGTACGTCTACTACGGCCCGCAGCCGTTCCTGGCCTTCGGCCTGTTCCCGCTGCACTGGCTGTTCATCAACGCCTCGGCGGTCGCCGGCATCGCGGTCGTGCTCTACCGCTGGCCGGCAGCCATGCACGGCCGCCGGGCGCTGGCCGTGGTGGCGGTGCCGCCGGCCCTGCAGCTGGCCGGCGTGGCCGCCGCGATCCCCGCGTTCAGCCTGTACAACTCCGGCGCCGGCCCGCTGCCGACGGCCCTGGGCTCGCTGGCCACCATGGCGATCGGCGCCGCCTCGATCTGGGTCACCTCTCGCCTGCTGCCGGTGCGGCGAACGCCGGCGGTGGCACCCGCCGTTCCGGTCCCGGCCTCAACGGGCTGAGCTCACACCTAGCCGATCGGCCGGTCGGTGCGGCCGCGGGTGCGCCGCTCTCGCCAGCGGGCCAGGGCGGGCCGGCGGTTCGCCGCTTCCTGGGCCGACTTCAGGATCTCCACCATGGATCGCGGGGCGGACCCCCGGGCGGATGCGGGGGCCTCGGTCCGGCCCTCGGCGAACGGTGGTCGCTCGCCGTCCCACCACACCGGTTCGAGCAGGCGTCTGATCACCGGCAGCGCGGGCTCGACCGAGGCCCGACCCCACCCCGCGGCCTGGTCGATGGCCCGGGGCGAGGCGGCCAGGTTGATCGCGGACAGGGTGGGTTTGAACCGCACGAGCTGGTCGGCGTACGGGGCGTTGCGGACCAGCTGCACCCGCAGCGCCTGGGTGATCGGCTGCAACCAGAGATGCCGCGGATCCCATTGCGGCTGGAAACAGTCCCAGGCGAAGTAGCAGGCATTGCGGGTGCCCAGGCGCCCGTCGCGGACCCGTCGCCAGGCCAGCTCCGCCGGCACGTTGCTGGCGGTGCCGCCGTCGACCAGGGCCGCCACGTCCTTGGCCGCCAGCAGCTCGTCCAGCAGCGGGTGCATCCGCGGGTCGCCGGACTCGTGGTGCAGCACTCCGGGGATCGCGGAGGAGAAGCTCGCGGCGTCGGCCACGTTGAACTCGGCGGTCAGCGGGTCACCGCCGATCACGATGGGCTTGACGACCCGGGAGTCGATGAAGGCGGCGACCTGCCACATCCGGGAGGCGACCGACGGCCCGATGCCGTACCGCAGCCGGGGCAGGTAGGCCAGGTGCAGCGCGGCCAGCTCGGTGCGCCGGAACCGGGCCGGCAACCGGTCGAAGGACTGGCGCCGGACGCCGGCGACCACCGTCTCGTAGGGGATGGCCAGCTCGTGCATGCGCAGCGGCCGCCCGTCCGCCCGGCGGAACATCCCCTCGGCGAAGGTGTCGAACCTCAGGGAGAACAACCCGGTCAGCCCGTGCCGGCGGCGCAGGGGTTCCGGCCCGAGGATCCCCCGATAGGTGACCGTCTTGGCCCACGCGATGTACTCCTCGACCGGGATCGGGTCGACGCGCGCCGCGATGCTGCCGACGATCGCCCCGATCGAGGTGCCCAACATGTACGACGGGCGAAGGCCCTCCTCCCGCAGCCGGTGCAGACCACCCAGGTACACGTAGCCGGGTCCGCCACCGCCGCCCAGCACGAGCACGAGGGCCTTGTAGCCGACCTCGGCGTCCAGTTCGGCCGGGGAGAACCGGTTCGCGTGGCGCTCGGTCAGCGTCCGTCGCTCGGTCTCCAGCGGCTCGACGAGCGCGGCCAGGGCGCTCTTCGCGGCCCGCAGACGCTCGGCCGGGTCCGTGACCTCGCGCAGCGGGCCGTGCAGCGCCCCGACCACCCGGGCCCGGAAGCCGTCGAGCTCTTCCCCGACCTCGACATCACCCCGACCCCGGGCGCCGCCCGGCCCGGCCGCGCCCGGCTCGAACACCGTCAACCGGGCGAACGACAGCAGGTAGCGCAACCGCCGGAACTCGCCCGGGCTCAGCACGCCCGGGCACTTCAGGTCGCTGCGCACCAGCGCCGTCTCCATGTGCTGCAGGGCCAGCACCGGATCACGGGCCGGCAGGTCGACGAAGGCGGGTGCCTCCACGACCTCGCCGTGCGCGGGCAACTGCTCGTAGGGCTCGACGAGCTCCCGCGCCACCGACGTCAAGCCCTCGGGCTCGGGGCCCGGCTCCGGCCCGTCAAGGCCCCGGGTGGTTCGGCGGATGCGCGGTATCGGCATGGCGCACAGCCTTCAGCACCACGCCAGGCTGGCCAAGGGCGCCCCGAACGGCCGGGCCGAGGGTGTCGAGCCGCAGGGATCAGCGGGTCGACCAGCGGGGGCCGGAGACGAATTGGATCGACGGTTACAACCAGCCGTTGAGGTCGGCCGTGCGGGCGGCGTCGGCGCCGCTCACCGCGTCGGTCTTCCCGATCGCGGAGGACAGGTGGTTGCGGACGGTGCCCGGCGACAGGTGCAGCTCGCGGGCGATCTCGGCGGTGGTGCGGCCGAGCAACGCGGTCCGCAGCACGTCGCGTTCCCGGTCGGTCAGCGGGTTGGCGCCGGTGGTCAGGGATTCCGCCGCCAGCTCGGGATCGACCACGCGCAGACCGGAGTGCACCCGGCGGATCGCGTCGACCAGGTGTTCCGGTGGCGCGTCCTTGAGCACGAATCCGGACGCGCCGGCGGCCATCGCGCGGGCCAGATAGCCGGGCCGGCCGAACGTCGTGCAGATGACCACCCGGCAGCCGGGGTGGGCCCGGCGCAGCTCGGCGGCGGCGGCGAGCCCGTCGGTTCCGGGCATCTGCACGTCCAGCAGCG
>JAESFN010000798.1_pt1 | contig 20917 bp, 11 predicted proteins | sample 9269411 | NCBI WGS metagenome assembly JAESFN01 (sample SAMN14505399, study PRJNA617100) | algae metagenome | isolation source: Iphinoe sp. HA4291-MV1 and co-occurring heterotrophs from trail next to... | place: USA: Maunawili Falls, Hawaii | collected 2009-07-25
CCGCCGGCCGCGAATCCGAGCTGGGCGGAACGGCCCAAGGATGAAAGCGTGCTGGGGGGCCCCGCCTACGTTTCGAGTGGCGAGGCGCAGGCCGGAGCCTCGAAGCCAACGTATGCCAGTTTGCCGCCTTCGCACGAGAAGATGGTCGAGACGCTGCGCGAGATCCGCGACAAGGGCCTCGAGACCAATATTTTTCTGGGACAAGGCGAGAGCAAGCGCCTCCGCGCCGCAATGGCCCTCGTGCCCCCGGGGCAGTTGAGCAAAAAGCTCTGGCGCGACCGCGTTCGTCTGGGGAACGACGAGCTACGGCTTTCGAACGAACAAGAGGCGATCGACCAGCTTGGGATCGCCTATCAGCAGATCGACGCCCTGAAAGATCAATTGCCGGCGGAATGGATCGACGAAGCGGAGTTTCGCTTGGGCGTCGCTTACTTGCGGTTGGGCGAAAGCCAGAACTGCTGCCAGCGGCACACGATCGATAGCTGTTTGCTGCCGATCGAGGGGCAGGGCGTACATGTCAAGCCTGAAGGCTCGGAGAAGGCCATTCACCACTTCTTAGAAGTGTTGGGGCGTTCGTCCAAGGGCTCGCGGATGCAGCAGCAATGCCAATGGCTGCTCAACGTCGCCTATATGACCATCGGACGGTATCCGCAGGACGTGCCGGCCGAATGGCTGATTCCTCCTTCGTCGCTCGCCCCGGAGGAGTCTTTTCCGCGCATGGTCAATGTAGCCAAAGAGGTCGGCCTCGATCGATTCAATCTGAGCGGCGGAGCGATCGCAGACGACTTCGACGGCGATGGATTTCTCGATGTCGTTACGTCAACCATGGCTCTGGGCGACTCGCTCAAGTTCTATCGCAATACGGGCAAGGGCGTGTTCGAGGACCGTTCGGCAGAGGCGAACTTCGAGGGCCTGTTCGGCGGACTCAACGTCGTTCATGCCGACTACGACAACGACGGCGACCTCGACCTGCTCGTGCTGCGCGGGGGCTGGATGGGCGAGCACGGCGTACATCCGCGCTCCCTGCTGAAGAACGACGGCCACGGCCATTTCGTCGACGTTACTGTGTCTGCCGGCCTCAATAAGGCCTACTACCCCTCGCAGACAGCGGCCTGGGCCGACATCGACAACGACGGCGACCTCGACCTCTTCATCGGCAACGAGGAAGGCAACAACGTCGAGGCCCCTTGCCAGTTGTTCCGCAACAACGGCGACGGCACCTTCACCGACATCGCCGAGCAGGCCGGCGTGACGAACCACCGGTTCGCCAAAGGCGTAGTCGCCGGCGACTACGACGGCGACCGGCTCCCCGACTTTTACGTCTCCAATCAAAACGGCCTCAATCGTCTGTACCACAACAACGGCGACGGCACGTTTACCGATGTAGCGCCCGACCTGGGAGTGATCGGCCCGATCTTCAGCTTCCCCTGCTGGTTTTGGGACTTCGACAACGATGGAGGGCTCGACATCTTCGTGAGCTCTTACTCAACGAAGAGCGCGGAACTCACGACGATCTACACCGGGCAGCCCTTCCAGAACGAATTGCATGCGCTCTATCGCAATGATGGCAAGGGGGGCTTCGAAGACGTGACCTGGGATCAGAATCTTCGCACTCCCTGCTCGAGCATGGGCTCGAACTTCGGCGACCTCGACAACGACGGCTTTCTCGACTTCTACCTGGGCACCGGCGACCCCGAGTACTTCAGCCTGATGCCGAACTTGCTCTACCGAAATCGTCGCGGCCAAGGCTTCGCCAACATCACCGCGGCGGCCAAGGTGGGCAGCCTGCAGAAGGGGCACGGAGTCTTCTTTGCCGACCTCGACCACGACGGCGACCAGGACCTGTTCGAAGAATTGGGGGGCGCTTACCCCGGCGACCGCTACTACAACGCGCTCTACGAGAATCCGGGCTTTGGCAACAATTGGGCCGCCGTGCGCCTGGTCGGTAAGCGAAGCAACCGCTTCGGCGTAGGCGCGCGCATCAAGATCGAAATCGACGAAGCAGGCGAGCCGCGCTCGATTTACCGCCATATGACGACCGGCAGCAGCTTCGGCGGGAACAGCTATCGGCAGCACTTCGGCCTCGGCAAGGCGACCGCGATTCGCCGGCTCGAAGTCTTTTGGCCCACCACCGGCGTTACTCAGCAGTTCGACAATCTACCGGTCGGCCGCTTGCTGACGATTACCGAAGATCAGCCGGAAGCGGTTGCCACCGAGTTGCCGCAGTTCAAGCTGGGCGGCGGCCGTTGATGAGCGGATCGGGGCGATGTCGAAGCCGTTTTGGCCGGTTGGAAAGGTTCGTTGAGGCGACCGGATAGGACCGAGCAGCGAAGGTTGCTCGTAACGCAGCGTACTCTGATGGCCCCCTGCATTCATGCCTAAGAGGGCGCATCGGCGCCCTGCTTTGAAGGCGGCCCAGCGGCCGGAGCCCCAGGCTTCTAAGCCGGCGAACGCAAATGGGCCCAACTTAAGACCGCTCGGACCACACGCAAAAGTGGCCGCTTACTTCGCCTCGTGATACTGGTCCAACGCCGGCTTGTCGAGCCGCGTCGTTTCGCCGTTGGGCCAGCGAACCTCGATCGCGTCGACCGTTTGCGATTTTCCCAGCCCCCAGTGAACCGTGTTGGGGTGTTGCGACCAGACCGAGTGCCCCGACACGTTTTGGGCAATCCGCTTGCCCTCCGGCGTGACGAGCGTGATCTTGGCGCCGAGCGGGGAGCGGCCTGGGGCGCCTTCGCGGAGCCGCAGGCCGATCCAATGGTTGTCGGTCGGCCACTCGTTGTGGAGCAAATGCACCGTATAGGTCTTGCTGAAGATATCGTACTGCTCGACGAGCAGGTCCAGGCGGCCATCGCCGTCGAAGTCGTCGCTCACCACGGCCCGCGAGTCGAACTCGAAGCCGACCCCCAGCAGAAAGGCCACATTCAAGAACTCTTGCTCTTGGCCGCCGAAGTTCATGAACAACACATCGTGCTCGAAGCCGTTCCACGATTCCTCGTTCTGCGAAATCCCGGCCAGAGATTGCCCAAATAGCTCCTTGACCGCGGGGTCTGGCTTCGACGTGCCTGTGTAAATGTCGTGCGTCCAGTAGCGTGTGCAATAGTCCTTACACGACTTGCCGCTCTGGTAGCCGTTGCCGATGAATAGGTCTTGGTCGCCGTCGTTGTCGGGATCGAAGGTGGTGCTGCCCCACGACCAGCCGGACCGCGCGACCTTATCGTTCGTGGGACTCTGCACGAAGCCATCGCCTGTCGACAGATACATGCGGTTGCCATACCCCATGCCGGGCCGGGCTTGGGTTCGGTCGACGAAGTCGTTGCGCTTCAGGTTCATGTACTCGAGCCGGCGAGCGGTGGTCGAGCTCATGCCGATCACATAGAAATCGAGCAGGCCGTCTTGGTTATAGTCGCCAAACGTGTGGGACATGCCGAACGCGGATCTTACCGGCGCAACTTTGTCGGTCACGTCGCTGAACTTGCCTTGGCCGTCGCCATAGTAGACATCGATGCCGGCGAAGTCGCTGACGACCAGCAGATCGAGCTTGTTGTCGTTGTTCAGGTCCACCAGCGAACTCGAATAAGTGCGCCGCAGGCGCTTCTTGTCGAGGCCGGCGGCGGCCGTGCCGTCGGTGAAGTTACCCTCCCCATCGTTGATGAGCAGATAGGAGGGGAAGCCGTCGTTGGCGTCGTAGTACGGGGTCGGCATGGCGCCGTCGACGTAAGGGGGCTTGTATTGTCCCACCCAAACGTCGAGATCGCCATCGCCGTCGATATCGCCGGCAGTCAGCGACGTGGGCAGGAGCAACTCCGATTCAGACGCGCGAATTTCGCGGCCGACGGCGTCGAATTGGCCCTGGTCGTGGCCCAGGTACAATTGCAGGTAGCCTCGCTTCTGAGCGGCCAGGAAGTCGACAACGCCGTCGCCGTTGAAGTCGGCGAAGACGCCGGTATTCACATGCTTCGGAGGGTTAGCGCAGAGCTGCTGGGGCTCGCCGAAATTGCCCTTCCCTTGATTCTTGAAGACCTGATTGAACCCTCCAATCGCGACTTCAGAAAGGCCGTCGCCGTCGAGGTCGTAGACCAAAATCGGATGCGGGGTCGAGGGGGCCGACTTGCCGGTGGGATCCGCAACGAACGACCATTTCGCCCAACTCTTGAACGGAGGGGGGCCCGAGCGCTCGAAGACCTGAAAATTCGAAGCGTCTAGCCGAGCAGGGATTGGGTTGTTGGACTGATCGCGCTGGCCAGTCCACTCGATCGCCAGATCGCCGCGCACGGCCATGCGTGTTTCTCGCGGGTCGTTCACTAAGTGGAACACCGAGGCCATGATAGAGCGAGCGGGTTTGCCGTCGACGGCCGGATCGAACTTGGAGTGGTGGAACTCGATTTCCTCGAGCCGCCAGCCGTCGTTGCGCAAGGCCTCGATGGCGGCTGCCCACTCAGCCCGGGGAATCTCACGAGCCTTTTGCCCGTCAGAGCCCTCGGCGCCCAACTTCGTGTGTCGGATTCCCCAGTCGAGCTCCCGCACCTGGGTTGGTTGCCCGACGACAAGCACGTCGGCCGCTACCTCGGCTAAGGCCTTGAGCTTGTCGTCTGCCGCGCGAACCTTGTCCCAGAGGACAACGAAGGTCTGCTCGTGTTCTTGGGCGGCAACTTCATTCGCCCAAATGCTTTGGTCCAGCCGGTCGCGCACATTTGCCAGCGATTGCCCGGCCGAACTCATCTTCGGATGCGTGAGCGTGGCCGCTACGTCGGCCGCCGACTCACCGATCATGACGCCGTCGGCCGCTGCAGGGGCCGTGGCAGCCAACTGATTGGCCGCTTGCGCGGGCGCTTCGACAGCAGAGGCCTTTGTGGGCGCAACCTCAACAGCCGTCTGCGGCGCCGAAGCCGGCGGGGGAGCGCTTGACTCTCGCGCACACCCGGAGAGCAGCGTGTTGGCGACCAACAGCCAGCCAAAAATGCGGAAAGCAGACAATCGAAGCCGAGACACGTGGCCAACGCAGGCGGAATAGCGCATGGGGACTGCTGCGATTGAGGGCGTGGACAAGATTGCATCAGCCCTTGGGAGAAGCCGACGTAGCGAATGCGAAGTGATGCTGGACCGGCGTGCCCCCTCCCATCGCCTACAAGCCATTCGAGGAGCGAGCAACCTTTCGAATGCCTCCAATCTAAATAAGCAAGTCTTTTGTGGCAAGGAATTTCCAATATCGCTCGCGAAATATATTGGGTGTGCGGTGCAATCCCCCGGAATCGCGTGCTGCTCCGCAGATGGACCGGCCGCGGTGCAGCCCGAGAGGCGATCTTCGCGCAAATTGAGCGGGCACTTCCAGTCCGCCGAAGTGTTGCAACACCGGCTGGCGGTGGGTCTGCGTTTGACTGTGGGCCAGCAAAGATGCCGTCTTACTGAATGGCAGTCGCACCAGCCCCACTTACATGACCGCTTTCTGAATTCGTATCTAGCCGAGAGGGCTAGATACTTGAGCGTTGAAAGTCGGCTGAAAGAAGCGCTGAGATTTGGTGCCCTGCGCGGCTCGGGTGATTCGCAGCAGGCCCCAGCGCGCCGTTCAGCAGAATAGGGACTTCCAATCGCATGAGTCGGTCAATGCAACCTGCTCGGGGCCGACGCACCGACGCAACATCTTCAGGTCGCGAATGCCGTGGCCAGCCGCAAAAGTTGCACATGACGCGGCAGGTTGCAGCCCGGGCCAAGGCGCCGGCCGGCTCATGTAAGGCAGCAGGATCGCCTGAGCCCGCGGGCCGATCGGCACAACTCGTTTCCGGCCGCGGTACAAGGTCTTGTGGCGGCGCAGCCGCCATCGCCAAACTCCGCCGCGTCGATCGATGTCCCCTGGCCGCATTTGAACGAGCTCGCCCGGCCGGCAGCCAAGCAGCCGCTGGACCCGCACCATGTCGGCGACGACTTGCGGCAAGAAGCGGATGGTGGCGTCGACCACCTCATCGTCCACCGCCTCAATTGGCTCGGTCTCACGAGCCTCGCCGAACTGCAGGCACGGCGCCAGACGAATTGCCTCATAGGTGGAGGCCAGCGCGATTTCTCGGCCAGCACCCCAGCGAAACGCCTTCCTGATCGAGGCGAGCAGCTTCCGAATGTAGGTGCTCGAGAGCGGACGGACCTCGCCGCCTGGCTTCCTGGGTAGCGATCCGCGGCGAACGAGCCGCAGGCGAAAATCATCGAAGGCCCGCGGGCCGACCTCTCGGGCATCGCGCCGCCCATACATGGCGGAGAATTCGCGAACGCGATCTTCGCGCCTGCGTTGCCCGGCTTGCCTTCGATCGAGCGCAGATAGCCCAGCAGCAGAAAGTTCACGCTCGGCGCGGAATCCTGTGGGGGGCGGACGCGGGCTCAGCGGAACCTGCGAGGCCGGCGAGCCAGGCAGAGATCGCCCTCCTGTACCTGGCCTCGGCCTGAGTGGAACCCCAAGGGCCGCAATAAACGTCCTTGCCGGCGATCCTGACGACGGCCTGGCCGCTGGCCTTGTGGGGCGAGAGAGCAGGGAAGCGGAGAGAGGGCTTGGGCATGTGCCGATCCTTTTCCAGCACTTCGCTCCATAGTTTGTACGGAGAGTGCCCCGAACAGGAGCCGCACTGCCGACCGATCGGCAGGTAACCTAAGCAAAGGTTCCGGCGAGAGTTAAGAAGAAGTGGGCGGCACAGGACTCGAACCTGTGACTTCTACCGTGTGAGGATAGCGCTCTAACCAACTGAGCTAGCCGCCCGTAGTCATTACGATAGCAAGGGTTAGGATTGCTCACAAGGCCCATTTCATGGGCGAAAATGATCCGTTTCGGTTCATGATGGACCGAGTACGCGCCATCCAATTTCTGAAGCGGTTGATCGCTTCAGGCCGGGCTTGTGCAAGGGCCTTCGTGGCGGTGCTCGCCCTGAGCGGGACAGGCCGGTGCCCATCAGCCTGCGAGTGCGCGCCGCCGGTCCGGCGGCTTTCGCCTTTACTTCTTTCACCTTACTCTTCGGCTTCAGCCAGCACCAGATTCGGAACCACCACGCAGCCGCCGTGCGAAGCTTGCGTCGCCCCGGCCGCGAAGGTGGCGGTGGTGAGTTGTTCGCCCAGAGTGGCCAAGCCGCTGGGGGTTACCAGACCGCAGGGACGCCCCTTGCAGACGATGACGATCGCCATCGGCAGCTCGTTTTGAAAGCAATCCATAAGAGCGGACAGTGTCGTCTGCTCGTCGACCGAAACGACGTCGTTCAGCATCAACTCAGAAACGGGTTGGCTCGCGCGTTCAAGCCGTTCGGCGGCCGAGAGCACGCTACGTGTCGTCACCAGGCCTGAGAGCTTCCCTTCGTCATCGACGACCGGTGCTGCCCGTAGCGAGGTTTGCCGTAGCCAAGCCGCGGCCAAACCCACGGGGTCGCTCTGTTGCAACACGACCGTGCAGGGCGTCATCACATCGCGGGCGATCGTGCGCTCGAAGAGCTTGCCCGGCGCCGCGAGTTCGGCCCAGCGGGCTTCCTCGGGCTGGAACTCACGATGCCGGACGACGCAGTCGCGTCCCGAGACCTTCGCCAGTTGCACGGCCTGCTCGGCGTGATTCAAGAGATCTTCGGCCGATTCGCGGGCATCGCTGCGGCCCGCGACGCCGCAGCTCACGGTGGCCTTGATGCCGGACTCGCCGAATTCGGCTTCGGCGACCACAGCTCGTAGCCGCTCGGCCCAGGCGGCCGCTTCGGCCTGCGAGGTGTTGGTCAGCAGCACGGCGAATTGATCGTAGTCGAGGCGTCCGGCCGGCTCGAAATCTTGGCAAGCTCGCGCGACCATGGCGCCCACCTCGCGCACCAGAATGTCGGCCGCGCCGCGGCCGCGCACTTCTTGAAGCTGCTTGGTGAAGTCGAGATCGACATGCACGAGCGCCAGCGGCTTCTCGCCGGCGCGTTCGAGTTCGCGTCGCACCGCGGCGTTGAACGCAGCGCGGGGCAGCAGGCCGGTGGCGGCGTCGCGCGAGCCTTGTTCACTCGTGCGTCGCTCGTGCTCGAGCATCCGCGCGCCGACGCGCAGACGGGCCAGCAGCTCGCCATGTTCAACCGGCTTGCTAAGAAAGTCGTCTACGCCGGCTTCGACCGCCTGAACCAACTCGGCCGCGGAGAGCGAGTCGCGCACCACGAGCAACGTGAACGGCAACTGGCCGCCACATTGTTGAGCCGCGCGGCGACAGAACTCGATCGCCCGCGCGAAGTCAGGCTCGTCGTCGACCATCAGCAGGTTGGGGCGCTGGCCAGCCAACGCCGCCAAGCCTTGCTCGAAGCTGGCCGCTTGCAGCACGTGGTAGCCAAAGACCTGCAACAGCTTCGACAGGTGGCGCAGCGTGGGGCGCTGGGGCGAAACGAGCAGGATCGTAAGTGGTTGGGCCTTCATGCGTGCGACCGCGGGCTCGAAGGAAGCAGGGTATCAAACGTGGCAGCGCACGCCGCACTAGCGAGCGCCAGGCGCACCTAGCGGAAGTCTAGTTCCAAGAACTCCTTGGCTCGGGACAAATGGCAAAACCTCGGCAAAAACCGGCCAATGTTGCCTTTTCGCTACACCCTGGGGCAACTACCGGGGTTGGGTTAGAGCGCGTGCTATAGTTCCCAAGGACGCGCCGCCAGAGACACACAGTTCGCGGTGTCGCCCTGTAAGAACATGCGCCTTCGCGCGGCGATCGCCAGCGTTTCAGGCAGTAATTCGCTTCCGACCTTCGAGACTGCAACTCATGGCTACTCTCGCCGAAGCGCCAGTCACCGTAGGCACGCCTTGGCTCGAACACTTTCCGAGCGATGGCGGCCCCGCGCAGAAGACGTTGCTCTCCACGCTCCCTTTCACGGTGGGCCGCAACGACGATTGCGATCTGCCGATCCGCTCCACGCGGGTGTCGCGCGAGCACGCCAAGCTGATTCGCACGGGCGATGTGTTTCGCATTCGCGACCTCGACAGCACCAACGGCACGTTCTTGAACGGCCAGCGGATCGAAGAGGCCACGCTCGCCGATGGCGACGTGGTGGTGTTCGCCGACATTGAATTCACGTTCTTCTCCGGCGCTGCGCAAGCGCGCCGCGTCACGGTGACGCAGGTCATCGGCTTCCGCGAACGCGAGCCGGCGGGCAAAGCCAGCGGCGCCGATGTCGTTCGCGCTCTAAGGCGGATGCAAGAGTCGCTGCTGCAGGCCAGCCCGCGCGTGCTGTACACGCCGATCATCGATCTCTCGACGAGCCAGACCGCCGGCTTCGAGCAGGCACTCGAGCCAAGCGCGGGCGATGCCAGCGCCGGCGAGGCCGAACGCCTGCTGTTGAATGCAGCGCCGCGGTTGGGAGCGCGGCTGCGTGAGGCTCAGTGGCTCGTCGCCGCACAAGCCGTTGCGCGGCTCGCGGGCGCGGCCAGCTTGTGGGTGCGCCTCGAAGCGACCGATCTGGCGAACGAAGCCAGCCGCGACTCGCTCGCTCGGCTCACCTCGGCCCTGCCGCCCGAGCGACTCGTAGCGCTGATCCCCGACAGCGTGGTGGTCGACATGCCGCACTTCCACGCCTTCCATGCTCGCCTGCGTGAGTTGGGCGTGCGGATCGCGTACGGCGATTTCGCGGCCGGCAAGGCGCAGTTTGACGTTCACAAGAAGGCCCCGCCCGACTTCGTGCAGCTCTCGAAGTCGATGCTCAAGAACCTGGCCGCCGATTCCGAGCGGCAGCGGCAAGTGGGCAACGTCGTCCATGCTTGCCGCGATTTGGGCGCAGGCGTGGTCGCCGTCGACATCTCGTCGCCGGCCGAGGCACGCGTGTGCCGCGAACTCGGTTGCCGCCTGGCGACCGGGTCTCATTGGGGACCCGCTGCCTCCGTTGTGCCTGAAGGCGGCCCGCGGCAATCGGGACGTAGCCCGATCGTGGCTTCGCCGACAACCGATCTCAGCAAATGACCGTTGGATATTCGGCCAATAAAACGGGCCGCTTATCCGGAAGGCTAGGAATCTGATTCGTGCCTCTGACGCCGCTACACACCACCGAGCCGATCGCTGGGTACACCGTTACCGAGCGGATCGGCGCGGGCGGATACGGCGAAGTTTGGCGCGCGGAAGCGCCGGGCGGCTTGGTCAAGGCGATCAAGTTTGTCTATGGCTATCTGAGCGACGAGCGCGCTGCCCGCGAACTCAAGGCGCTCAATCGCATCAAGCAGACGCGGCACCCGTTCTTGCTGTCGCTCGAACGGATCGAAGTCGTCGACGGCCAATTGGTGATCGTCACCGAATTGGCCGACATGAGCCTCAAGGACCGCTTTCAACAGTGCTTGGACGCGGGGCACTCCGCCTTACCGCGCGACGAGGTACTCACGTACCTCCGTGATACGGCCGATGCGCTTGACTACCTGACCGAGGCCAAGCTCCAGCATCTCGACATCAAGCCCGAGAACATCTTGCTGCTCGGCGGCCGTGTGAAGGTGGCCGATTTCGGGCTGGTCAAGGATATTCAGGAACGCACCTGCTCGATGCTCGGCGGCATGACGCCCGTCTACGCCTCGCCCGAGGTGTTCGACGGCCGGCCGAGCCGCCACAGCGATCAGTACAGCCTGGCGATCCTCTACCAAGAGATGCTGACCGGCGTGTTGCCGTTCCCCGGCACCACGAGCGCCCAACTCGCCGCGCAGCATCTACACAGCCGCCCGCGGCTCGAACCCCTGCCGGAGTCCGATCGGCCGGTCATCGCGCGAGCTCTGTCGAAAGACCCTACGCAGCGGTTCGCTAGCTGCCGGGAGATGGTCGAGTGTTTGCTGGCTGGCGGAATCGCCAAGCCGCGAGCCGAGACGCCGCCTGCCGATCCGACGCGCGACACAACGCCCGTCAGCACGCAAGTGACCGAAGCGGGGCCGATCCCGGCCAGTCCGCTGCGACGCACGCCGACGCCGGCGATCGACAGCCAACACATGACCGAGGCGCTGGGCGCGCTCGGCTCGACGAACAAGACGAACGAGCGCCCCTCGCGCTCGAGCTGGGTGCGGCCGGCGCCGGCGGCGCCGGTGACGGTGGATCTGCCGCCGATCGAGGTGCCTGAGGATGCGTTGGGACTTCGCCCCACATTGATCGTGGGCGTGGGAGGCACGGCCGCTTGGACGCTGCGTCGGCTGCGGGCGCGGCTGCAGGAGCGGTTCGGTTCGCTCAGCGATCTGCCGACGGTGCAGATGCTGCTGCTCGATACCGACTCGAAAGACCTGGCGGCTGCCGCCGGCGGCGACGATCGCAGCGGGCTGGACCCGCGCGATACGCTGCTCTTGCCGCTGCGAAAGCCGCAGGACTACCGCAACGAATCTCGCGACATGCTGCGCTGGCTCAGCCGCCGCTGGCTGTTCAATATTCCGCGGTCGCTCCAGACCGAAGGGCTGCGACCGCTCGGCCGCTTGGCCTTCGTCGATCAAGCGGAAGAATGCTTCAAGCGAGTGCGACTGGCGCTCGAGCGGATGACGACGGACGAAGCGCTCGCGACGGCTCACGCCGCGACCGGCGCGCCGATCCGCAATGCCCAGCCGCGCGTGTTCCTGCTGGCGAACATCGCGGGCGGCGCCGGCGGCGGCATGGCGCTCGATCTGATGTTCGCCCTGCGCGGCATCTTGGCGAGTCAGGGCTTTGACGAATTCGGCCTGTGCAGCATTTTAGCGCACTCGACCTCGCGCAAGCCGAGCGCCAAGGACTTGGCGATCGCCAATACCCACGCCTGCCTCACCGAATTGCGGCATTACTTGCACGTCTCGGGCTATCCGGGCGAGGCGTCGTGCGGGTTGCCGGCCTGGTCGGCCGGCGGTGAGCATCCGCCCACGTACGTTGTCCATATGGGCGACGAGCTCAGCGGCGGCGACTTTCGCGCGGCAACCGACTCGTTGGCCGAGTACCTTTACCTAGACATCGCCACGCCGGCCGGCGCTGCGCTCGACCGTTGTCGCGAGCCGGTGGAAAAAGCGGAAGAGCCTCCGCCGGCGGTGCGCACGTTCGGCATCCACCGTGTTGGTTGCTCCGAGTCGGCGATTCCGCTCACGCTCGGCGAGGTACTGTGCCGGGGGCTGTTCGATTTGTGGGTCGGCGAACGGTCGCGCCGCGATCGGCCGAGCGGCAGCTCGAGTTCAAGCTCCAACGGCGAAGCTCCGGCCCCCTCGACCGATCCGATCGACTCGCTCGTTGCGAAGACACTCGAAGACGCTCAGCTTTCGGCCAGCCGCTTGCTCGATGAGATCCGCGACAGCTTTGGGCAGGCTCTGAACGGTCAGCTCGAGCCGCTCGTCGAAGAGCGGCTGGCTGCCGCCGGGGCAGACGTTGCTGCGCTGCCCAAGTTGCTCGAGTCGTTGGTCAGCGCTTTGGGACTCGGCACGTTGGCTGCCGGCGACGACGTTTCGATCAACGTGCCGCTCGAGCTCGAGGCCTTGATCCGCCATCGCGGGGCTGAAGGGATCGAGAAGATTCAGCATGCCGTGCTCGCCTGTGTCGAGACGCCGGAGTGGCGGTTGGCGGGCGCGGGGCTTGCGCGGCAGAAGTTCGTCGAAGCGCTGTCGCGGGCCGAAGCGGCCGCGCTCGAAGCGCGCGAGCAAGCGCAGCTCGAACTCGATTGCTGGCTCTCGGTCGCCACCCATTCGCCCGCGGCCGGCCGTCGCGGGCGGGTAGCGCCGGCGCCGCGGTCGGCGATCGAACAGAAATCGAATCTCATCGAGTACGTTCGGCTGCGGCTCGACGCCTTGGCTGCTGGTGGCGCGGCTGGGCTCTTCAAGTCCCTTGCACAGCGGCTCTCGGCGCTCGGGGATCGACTAACAGATTATCGCCGCGACGCCACACGCTTGGCCGGCAGCTTCGACCCGCCTCCGGGCTGGGCCGGCACAGGCAGCCTGCAGCCGAGCCAGATTCAAGGGCTCGACAAGATCAGCCTGGCGGTGGTGACAAGCGTGCGCAGCCGGTTGCCGGCGCTGGCGGCCGACCTCGATGCCCGCGTGCAGCGCGATTACCTTGCACGGCAAGGCGGCTTGCTGGCGATGCTTGGCCGCGGCGCCGATGCCCAGCGGCAGTTCGTGAGCGTACTGCGCGGCCTGGCCCGCAAGGTGGTGCGCAAGGCGCTGCAAGAGATCGACGTGACGCGGATCGTGCTCGACACCGCGGCCGAAGAGGGGCAGCCTGGCGGCGGACTCAAACGCTGCTTGGAACAAGCGCAGCCTAAGCTCTTGGCCTGTGGCGGTGGACGCCGGCTCTTGATGCTCGCGCCCGAAAGCCCGACCTCGCAGACCTTGCCCGGCATCGTCGAGCAGACCTGCCAGCAGCGGCCGACCTTGCAAGCCGATGTCGACTGCGATCTCGTGGCTTGCAGCGAGGTTGAGAACGTGCCGCTCGACGGCATCGCCGCGTTGCTCGTAGACGATGCGCCGCAATGCGCGGAACTCGCCCGGCGGCTGCACACCCGCGTCGACGTGGAGTGGTGCGACATGGTGGGCGACTGAAATCGCCTAACACAAGTCATCCGCACAGCGGACCCATTGGTAGGGTCCGCTGTGCGGACCAATTCGAGCACGGAATGGAGCTTGTGTTAGGCTTCCTAAGGTCGCGAACCTATTCGCTTCGGTACGGCCCCGTCGCTCGCAGCAACGGCACACTTAATCTTCCGCGGTTCCAGCGCCGACACGGATCGTGTGGCCGTCGGGATGCACGAGCTTGAACTCGCGGACGTTCCATGGCTCGTCTGCGGGGGAACCGAGGGTTTGCATGCCGTGCGCGAGAGCCGTGGCATAGGCCTCGTCGACTTCTTCGCGCGAGCAGACCCACCAGCTCATCCACGTACCGAGTCCGGGACCGCGTGCGCCTTGACCGTTGAGACAGAGGAACATTTCGCACTTGCCGTTGGCGAGGCCCGCGAAATCGGCGGGGCCGTGCTCGTCTCGATCAGCGTCGTTGGCGAGCAGACCGCCGCCATTGTTCCACGTGAAGGTGCGCTTCCAGCCCAGCGACTCGAACCACGCCAGGCTGGCCGGTACGTCAGACACATTCAAGATCGGCGACAGATGGACGACGTTCATACGATCTTTCTCCGCCTACATCAAAAGGATTACTGGCGAATGCGACGCGCGACGTTACGGTTGTTTGGTCAACTCCAAGCAAACCAACTGATCTTTGCCCCGCACATACATCCGCCCCTGCGCGATGACGGGCGCTGCCCAGGCGGGGTACTTGAGCAGTTGCTTGTCTTTGAGCGGTCCTGCGACTCCACGCAGCAGCACTTCCGATAGCAACTCATAGCGTTCGGGGTTCGCGCGCAAGAGCCGCAGCATGCCGTCTTCGGTGATGCAGGCGAAGTGGCCATCGAAGTAGGTGAGCGACGCCCAGCCGAGCCCCGGCTGGCTCCAGCGAACCCGCCCCGTTGCCCACTCGATGCAGCGCAGCTCGGCGTCTTGCGAGTGCCGGGAGCTCGAGCCATAGAGAAACCCACCGACGTGGATCGCCGTGTTGAAGTGCGTCTGCATCGACTTGCGGCGCCCCTTCGTGGCGTCGGACCAGACGACATCGGCGCCGGCTGCCCGCACCTTGAGCAGGCAGCCGCCGTGGGACGCGCTATAGGCTTCGGAGATGAAAACCTCGTCGCGCACGATCACCGGGTTGCTGGCGTTCACGCTCTCGAGAATCTTGGCCCGCCAAGGGAACTCGAAGTCGATCTTGCCCGTCGCCGGGTCGAAGCCGACCAGCCCGCCGCGGGCGAACAAAAAGCCGCGGCGGCGACCGTCGAACGTGCCCACCGTGGGGCTCGAATAGCTGGCCAGTTCGTTGCTCGTTTTGTAGCGCACTTCACCGGTGCGCTTGTCGAAGGCCACCAGGCCGGAGCCGTCGCCTTCGACACGACCTGAGGAAATGGGCGGGCTGTCCGACGGGCTCCCGCCAATCTGCACGAGCAGCAAATCGCCTTCGACAAACGGAGTGCTGCCGACGCCGAAGAAGTTGCCAACCACGCCGAAGTCGGCCATGGTGTCGACGCGCCAGAGCAGCTTCCCCTCGGCGGCCGACACGCAGTGCAGCAGGCCTTCGGGGCCGTAAATGTAGACGCGCGAGCCATCGACCACTGGCGAGGTGCGTGGGCCGTTGTCGTAGCCATACATGTCGCCGTAGTCGGTGGGGTAGCCAAACTCCCAGAGCTGCTCACCGGTCTCGGCATTGACGCAGGCCAGCACCGCGCGATCCTCGACCCGATGAAACTGAAACAGCCGCCCCAGGCTCACCGTCGGCGGGCCATAGCCGGTGCCGAGTTTCATGGTCCACACAAGCGGCGGCCCGGCGGCCGGCCACTCGGTGTTCAAGCCCCGCTCGCGCGACTTGCCATCGTGGTCGGGGCCCAGAAAGCATGGCCAATCCTCGCCGCTGCGCCGCGTGCGCAGGTCTGAGGGCAGAGCGTCTTCGATGGTCGCGAGCGCGGTCTGAGTTTTCTGCCCCAGCTCCTCGATCGCGGGCGCGCGCGTGCAACCGGCCAACACGAGGAAGGCGAACAGCAGCGCGACACGCATCAAGAAACTCCTCGGCGAGCGGATAGAGACGGGCATGCCGACCACTGCGGTCAATCGTAAGTGGTCGCCGGGCGGGCCGAAAGGTCGGCGATCGCCCAGAAGATTTGCAGCCAGGCCTCATTATTCGCCGCGGCCGCTATCCGGTGTGCGACGGGCAAATTCGGCTCGAGGGAAGCCCGAAAAAGTCGTCCCAACCGGGTGCAGCCCACCCGAGTGGCCTGGAATTCGCTCCAACTAGCAGGTCGCAGCCATTGGATCGCGAAGTGATGGAGCAAAGAACGGTGCAACAGAACGTGTTTGTCGGGTGCTTAATCGGGGCGGTGCTGTGGGCAACTTCTGCTGGGGCTCAAATCCCGCCCTTGCCGGGAACGACCGGGGCGCCTGTGCGTGTCGAATCGGGGAAAGCTGCCGGGGCCGATACCGTGGCGGCCCCCACGGCCGACAACCCTGAGGCGACGGCCGCGGCTACGCCTGGTCCGATCAGCGTCGCCGCCTCGGTGCGGGACGAAGACATTCAGAAGACGCTTCGCGGCCTGCTGCCTGAGTATCCCGGCGTCACATGGGTCGAAATCGAGGTCAACGACGGCATCGTCAAGCTGGAGGGGCAGGTCGACAACGAGGAAGTTCGCGGAAACGTGACGCAGTTCACGCGCCGCGTCGAAGGCGTGCGACTGATCCTCAATCGCATGAAGACGGACGCCCAAACGCTCTCGGGCCCGCAGTTGGCGGCCCGCATGCTCGACAACCTGTGGACGACGATTTCGCAAACATGGTTGCTGGTGGTGATCGCCATCGTGATCGTCGTCGTCTTCTCGCTGCTCGCGCGGCTGTTCAACACGCATTCCGAAATGCTGCTGTCCCCCTTGGTGGCCAATGCGCTGCTGCGATCGGTCATCGGCTCGCTGATCGGCTCGCTGCTGTTTGTGAGCGGGCTGCTCGCTGCTCTGAAAGTGCTCGACCTCACGCAGATCGTGCTCTCGATCCTTGGCCTGGCGGGCATCGTCGGTTTGGCGGTCGGCTTCGCGTTCCGGGACATCGCCGAGAACTTCATTGCTTCCGTGCTACTGGGGATGCGGCGCCCCTTTCAGGTTGGAGACTTCGTGCAGGTGGCGGGGCAAGCCGGACTGGTGCAAACCTTGAACACGCGGGCCACGGTGCTCGTGACCTTGGACGGCAAGCACGTGCGGATTCCTAACTCCACGATCTTCAAAGAGATCTTGGTGAACTCGACGGCGTCGGCGAGCACACGGTCGACCTATCAATTGGTCATCCCTTACGAAGCTTCGACCGCGGCGGCGCTCGAAGCGATCACCGAATCGCTGCAGGGCCTCGATGGCGTGCTCGAGAATCCGCCGGCGCGGGCACTGGTCGAATCGCTCGAGCCCAACGGCGTCAAGTTGCAGGCCTACTTTTGGGCGCCGTCGCAAGGCATCGACGGCCTCAAGCTCCTTAGCGACGCGAAGCTGAAAACGAAGGTGGCCCTGCAACGGCTCGGCATTACGGCCGCCCCAACGCAGGTGGCCGTGGCCGGCTCGCTCGTGACCGAGGTCACCGCCGACAGTGCCAGCGAACGGCACCGCGCGAAGAACAACTTGCGGAAAGATTCGCGGGCCGCGGCGAATCTCGCCGACACGTCCGGCGAGGGAGCCGACCTGCCGGCCGAACACGTCATGCACGAGGCGGAAACCAGCGTCGGCGGCGAAGGGCAGAACTTGCTGTCTTCGCCCGAACACGAACCGTCTCGCTCGAGCGGGTGAGCGGCCGACGAACGCAGCGCACCTGGCCTTCAAGCGAGTCCTCAGCGCACCCCGTCCCGCCGAATCACGCGCTCTTGCCGCCGATCCTTCCGCGGCGGCAGAATGGAGAGATCGACGGCGTCTGTTCGGCTCTCGCGGAACTCGGGTGCGGAGGAAGAGCGATGTGGCGGCGCGCGGCTTGGTTGGCGGGGGTGCTCTGTTTAGTCAACGGCTCGGCAACATTACGGACGACGTTTGCGCAACCCGACTACCCTGATCCAGCGGACTGTCAGGCGGTCGAGAAGGCGGCCGCCGAGGGGAGCGAACAACTCACTCGACTCATCGAGTCTGATCCTGCCCGGTTCAACAACGCACTGTTGCACTTGATCGTTTCGGGCCGCCGGAACGTAGACTTCGCGGCGCCGCTCGCAGCGCAGGGCGAGCAGGCGTTTTCCGCATTGTTGCCGCTCTTGGCGGAGAGCGACGAACATTCGCGGCTGTTTGGAGTTGTGAAGAAATGGCAGACTCCGGTCCTCGCGCAGCTCCTCAAACAACTCGAGTCGCCGCCGGGCAAAACTCGGACAGGCGCCGAGCGGGCGGTGGTTTGGCTCGTGGCCGATCGCGCTCGAGCCATGGAAATGTTCCGCCTGCTGCAGGACACGGCTCCCGAGTTGCCGCTCGAAATCCAAGCGCAGCTCGCGCCTTTGGGCTGGAGCCAGGCGTACTTGGCAAGAACTGCCGAAGATGATCGGCATGCGCCCGCAACGGCCGGCGACATCGCCACCTTGACGGCGTGGCTCTCTAGTCCGCGCCCCCATACGGTTCGTTGGGCCATCAATTCGTTGGCGGAACTAGGGCCCGCAGCATTTAGCGCGAGCGATACCTTGCAGGCGTGGCTTCGGCCTCGGCTCGCGAAGTGGGACGGGAAAACCACTCGCACTCCCCCATCGCAGCGCCGCGCCGTGCTGCCGAGCGTGCGGCGGCCCAACATCGACGGTCCTGCTCGAGAAATCGCCGAGGAAGCGGGGCCGTTGTTCTTCGCCGCCGAAGGCGACTTGATTCACGATGCCTTGGTTGCGCTGCAGCGAATCGATCCGAATTCACCCCGCGTTCGAGATCTGATTCGCCAGGCGATGCGAAAACTTCGAGACCCGCAACGCGTGCAGCAATGGCTGGCCTGGCTCGGCGCGAGCCAGGATGTCGATTCGATCGACTTGTTCATCGAAGAACTGCAGTACCCCGATCCCGTGATCCGCCAAACCGCGGCCGTGGCCCTTGGCAGGCTGGGCCAGGCAGCCGCACCCGCTGCCGAATCGCTGCGAAAAGCGATCGACACGAGCCGGGCCGGAAGCAACGCCTTCCAGTTCGATCATCACCGCAGTCGCCGGCTCCTGCTCCCCAACGAAAATGAGCCAACGGACGACGCCAGCAGGCTGGAGGCGATTGTCAATGCGCGTCGTTATCACCCGGACGAAGAGCTGGTTTTCCGCCAAGCGGCCGAAGCGGCGCTGCTGGCAATTCAAGGACAAGCGGTCGACTTCGAACACTGGCTCGAGCTGGGCCCACAAAAGTTTAAGGGCTCTGCGTACTTCTATTTCGGAGCAGCGACGCCTGAAGCAAGCGCAAGCCAACTTTTGCATTGGAGCGTAGAAACGCGGCGGCGGGCCGTGGAGGTCTTGTCGTCTCGGAAAGACGTGCCTGAGAACCTCGTCGAAACTTTGCTCGGTCAGTTGAACGCGCCGGGAATCGAAGTCGATGAAACGTATCGAGCGGCGCTCGTGCATGCGCTCGAGCGGCTTCGCGCGCAGCCCGCGTTGCCTACGTTGCTCGCGATCGCCGCTTCGAAGCAAGAGACCGACCAGGTTCGGGCGGCCGCAGCGTGGGCCGCCGCTCAAATCGCACCCAACGATCCGCAAGTCGTCGATGCTCTGATCGCCGTTTTGGCGGACCGCCGAAAAGGTGATTCTGCCGACGTTCACACGGTCGCTGCTTCGGTGCTGGGCGAAATGCCAGCGGCAGCGGGCAGGGCCGAACACGAGCTCGAACGGCTTCGCCGCGAAGGTTCGGAGTCGACAAAGTTCGTGGCCGGCATGGCCTTAGGCAAGCTCGCGGCCCTGGACACAACGAAAACTGAGCGCGGCTTTGCTGATCGCTTGAAGAGTTGGACGCAGCTTACGCCGGCGGAGCGGATGGCACTTTTGCGGCAGTTGCAAGAATTGGTCGAACATGCCAGAACGGCGGCAAAGTTCGATCCTGCCGACCCGCAACCCTTGCCGCGGGAGTCGGAAGTAGTACCGCTCTTGCCGCTCCTGCTAGTTGCCTATTCGCAATCGACAGAAAAGGACGAGCGTTTCTGGCTGTTAAACCTCATGAACCGGATCGGGCCTGAGTCGACGCCTGAGCATGTCCAGGCAATTCTCGACGCCGAAGCCTATGGGATGCTCGAGTCGTTGCACGTCTCTGACCGCACCACGCTGAAAATGCTGGTGGAGCGATACGAGAAGCTCAAGGCTCGGACCGATCTGACTCACACGGGAGAGCACTGGGTGCTTCGCGGAATTGCCCGCTATGGCATTGATGCGCGGCCCGTCGCGCTCGAGGTGCTGCGTGAGTTGGAAGCCGACCGCATGGCGGACGAGCGATATTTCGGCGTCTTTGAAGCGCGAGTCGACCTGGTGGTCGCCGTCGTCGGAAAAACCCCGGGCGTCTGTGCGACGCTCGTAGATCTGCTGAACACTGCTTGGCCAACAAAGCACCAAAGCCAGCGCATCAAAGTGCTCCAGGCATTTGGCCGCCTGGGACCGCCACCGCAGGACCGCGAACATCGGGCCCGGTTCGTTGCAGGCTTCGAGAAGTGCCTAAAGGACGAAGACCAGGAGCTCGTGTTGGCGGCCGCAGATTCGCTGCAGGCATTTGCGACGCACCTTACCGATAAGGAACGCCGCGCGTTGGTGCCTGGCCTGCTGACCGCTCTCAACCAAAATGTTGCTACGTTGGACCGTCTTCGATACTACGTCGGGCAGCCTTTGCGCACTTCCGTCATTCGCCTCCTGGGCTCCTTCGGCAGCTCCGCTGAGGACGCCGTTCCGCTGCTAGAAAAAATGGTCGCGGACCATTCACGAGTCGCCGGGCGGCCGCGGCCACCAGGCTATAGCCGCCGCGACACGATGCTGGCGCGCGAAGCGGCCGCGGCGCTCGAGAAGATTCGTGGCGGCGAATCGGCTGAGTGATGCCCGCGCGCGAACCCGGTGGTCTAGAATAGGGTCAGCGTGGCGAGCGATGCCGCGTTCCTGTTGCGGCCGTGCCAAGATCAGCCAGGCTCTATGCTTACCGTCACCTCTCGCTTGCAGATCCCCGCCGAGGAGTTCGAGTTCACGTTCACGCGCAGCTCGGGGCCGGGGGGGCAGAACGTGAACAAGGTGAGCAGCAAGGCACAGCTTCGTTGGCAGGCGGTGGGGAGCCCGAGTGTGCCGGAGGACGTGAAGGCTCGCTTTCTCGCCCGCTTTGGCAGCCGGCTGACCGGCGACGGCGAGCTCTTGATCGCCAGTCAGCGTTATCGCGATCAGCGCCGCAACATGGACGACTGCTTGGAGAAGCTCCGCGTCATGTTGCTCGAGATCGTGGTCCCCCCGCGCCGCCGCAAGCCGACGAAGCCAAAACGCTCGTCGATC